>ERZ777003.293-NODE-293-length-102120-cov-30.253103_pt1 | contig 102120 bp, 86 predicted proteins | sample MGYA00374956_ERZ777003 | MGnify/ENA primary metagenome ERZ777003 (study PRJEB29302, sample SAMN06268252) | bioreactor metagenome | isolation source: Joint BioEnergy Institute, California, USA | place: USA:Joint BioEnergy Institute, California, USA | collected...
CCCGAGGCGACGCGCCCGACGTACTCCTCGATTCGCTTCGGCTTGTTGCCGGCGGCCGTGACGACGGCCGGCGTGGCGATCAGCTGCGGCATGGCGTCAATGATACGCGCCGGTCGCAGGCGTGGCGGTCGCCGATCGGCGTTCCCTAAGCCGACTGCTCCCTCCGCTCGAGCCAGCCGATGGCGCGGATGCAGGCCAGGGAGTACAGAACATAGGCCGCAAGGTACCGATAGCGGAGACCTGGCGCGATGCTGCTCGGTGCCAGCCGTGCGCCGAGTTCGAGGACGAGCAGCACCGCCGAGCCGGCAAAGGCGGCGCGCGCCAGGGCGAAGGCGGGCGGCGCCCGTCTCACGAGCAGCCACGCCGCCACGGCCTGCAGCGCAGTCACGGCAACGCGCAGGGCCACCATCCCGAGCACGACGGCATCGTGGGCCGCGGCGGCCGACGCGATGCGCGCGGCCCAGAGCGCCGAGTTCGTCGCATCGACGCCCAGCAGTACGGCGAGAATCATCCGCAGCGACGTCACGCCCGCCATGGTAGCCCCGACGGCTTCCTTATAATTGAGACTCCGTCCAGCATTTCTCCAGGTTCTGCGAGGGCCCATGCAGCTCCGGCGTCGTCTCCTGATCTTCATTGCGGCCGGGGTGCTGGCCGCCGCGGCTCCAGGCGAGGTTTACGGGCAGGCCACTGAAGCCCCGCCGATCCCACACGGCAACCCGGCGACCGATCCGCTCGATACCGTGATTCCGCCCGATCCGCAGGTGCGGATCGGGACGCTCGACAACGGCCTGCGCTACTACGTCCGCCGCAACGGACGCCCTGAGAACCGGGCCGAGCTGCGCCTGGTGGTCAACGCCGGATCGGTGCTCGAAGACGACGACCAGCGCGGACTCGCGCACTTCGTCGAGCACATGGCCTTCAACGGCACCGAGCACTTCCCGAAGCTCGAGATTGTCGCCTTCATGGAATCGATCGGGATGCGGTTCGGCCCGAGCGTCAACGCCTTCACGAGCTTCGATGAAACGGTCTACATGCTCCAGGTGCCGACCGACGACGAGGCCGTGGTCGACCGGGCCCTGCTCATCCTCGAAGACTGGGCGCACCGGGTGACGTTCGATCCCGAGGAAGTCGACCGCGAGCGGGGTGTCGTCATCGAGGAATGGCGGGGCCGCCGCGGCGCGGCCGCCCGGCTGCAGGATCAGCAGATCCCCGTGCTGCTCGAAGGATCCCGCTACGCCGAGCGGCTGCCGATCGGAACGCTCGATGTCCTCGAGCACTTCTCCTACGACCGGCTCGTGCAGTTCTATCGCGACTGGTACCGGCCCGATCTGATGGCCGTGATCGCAGTCGGCGACTTCGATCCGGTCGTGATGGAGGCTCGCATCCGCGATCGCTTCGCCCGCATTCCGGCGGCGACCGGACCGGAACGGCCGCGACACGAGGTCCCCGAGCGGCAGGCTCCGGCCTACCTGATCCTCACGGACCCGGAGCAGACCGTGACGCAGGTCCGCATCGATGCAATCGGCCCGGCGCGCGATCTGTCGACCATCGGCGGCTACCGCGAATCGATCGTCGAGAACCTCTTCGTCGGCATGCTGTCGGCGCGTTTCGACGAAATCACCCGCGACCCCGATGCGCCGTTCCTTGCCGCGGGCGCCGGCCGCTCGGGTGTCGTGCGCCCTGCCGAGTCGCAGTCGCTCGTCGCGGTCGTCCGTGACGGAGAGGTCCTGAGGGGCGCCGAAGCACTCTTCGTCGAGGCCGCCCGCGCGGCACGTTTCGGCTTCACCGAGGCCGAGCTCGACCGTCAGAAGCGCATCGTGAGCCGCTCGCTCGAGCGCGCGGTCGCCGAGCGCGACACGCAGCAGTCGTCGCTCTACGCGGCTGAGTACAGCCGCCACTTCCTCGAGGACGAGCCGATCCCCGGCATCGTGTACGAGCAGGCGCTGCACGCCCGGTTCCTGCCGGAGATCACGCTCGAAGAGGTCAATGCCATCGCCGCGCGCTGGTCGCCGGCCGATCGCCGCATCGTCATGGTTACGGCGCCCGAGAAGGACGACGCGGCGATACCGACCGTCGAGGAGCTGGCCGCGGTCATCGCCAGCGCGCCGGAAAAGGCTACCGAGGCCTGGACGGAGTCGACCGTCGACGGCGAACTGATGGCCGAGCCGCCAGCGCCGGGCGCGATCACGGCCAGTCGGACGCTCGAGCGCGTCGGCATCACCGAGTGGACGCTCTCGAACGGCGCCCGGGTCGTCCTGATGCCGACGATGTTCAAGCAGGATCAGATCGTCTTCCGCGCCTTCAGCGACGGGGGATCGTCGCTCGCGCCCGACGAGCTCTTCGTGCCGGCCAGCACGGCGGCGCAGGTCGTCGCGGCCGGCGGCGTCGGCCCGTTCTCCTCGCTCGAGCTCAGGCGGAAGCTCGCCGGCGTCGTAGCGAGCGTGACGCCGTCGATCGGCACCTACGAAGAAGGCCTCAGCGGCTTTGCCTCGCCGAAGGATCTCGAAACGCTGTTCCAGCTCATTCACCTGCGGTTCACGGAGCCGCGGGCTGACGAGCAGATGTTCCGCGTGATGCAGGAGCAGACGCGGGCGGCGCTCGCCAACCAGAGCGCCAGTCCCGAGTACGTCTTCAGCGAGGCCATCAACGACATCCTCACCCAGGGACACCCGCGTGGACGGACGATGACGGTCGAGCTCGTCGACGAAATGGACCTCGACGCCTCAATGGCCTTCTACCGCGACCGCTTCGCCGACGCGGGTGACTTCACCTTCGTCTTCGTCGGCTCGTTCGACCCGGACACCATGCGGCCACTCGTCGAACGCTACCTCGCCACGCTGCCTTCGACGGGCCGCGTCGAGCGCTGGCGCGACATCGGCCTGCGCCCGCCGTCGGGTGTCGTCGAACGCACGGTTCACAAGGGGCTGGAACCGCGAAGCCTGTCGCGGCTGATCTTCCACGGCGACTTCCAGTACGACCAGCAGCAGCGGGCCGCCATCCGCGCCATGGGCAGCGTGCTGCAGACCCGCCTGCGGAACGTGCTCCGCGAAGAGCTGGGCGGAACCTACAGCGTCGGTGTGTCGGTGGTCTACTCGCACATCCCGCGTCCCGAGTACCGCGTGACCATCGGCTTCGGCAGTGCGCCCGATCGCGCCCGCGAGCTTCAGGAGCGGGTGCTCGAGGAAGTCGAACGCTTCCGGCGCGACGGGCCGTCGGAGCGCGAGGTCAGTGACGTGCGCGAGGCGATGCTGCGGGAAGTCGAGACCGGCATGCAGGATAACTCCTACCTGCTCACGCAGATCGTCGGGCGTTACCGGACCGGCGAAAGCGTCGAGGGCTTTTTCGAGATCGAGAAGGAATACCGGGCACTGACGGCCGCCGTCATCCGGGAGGCCGCTCGACGCTACCTCGAGGGCTCGAATCTGATCCGGGCCACGCTGCTGCCGGCCGATGTCCCGGCACCCTGACGGTCAGCCGCTGATCTCGCGCCAGATGCCGTCGCGGTGCGTCTCGCTGAGCATGAGCGACCCGACGACGAACGTGAGGCCGGCGACGACAATCGGGTAGTACAGGCCGGCGTAGATGTTGCCCGTTTCGGCGATGACCGACAGACCGACGAGCGGCAGCAGGCCGCCGAAGACGCCATTGCCGATGTGATACGGCAGCGACAGCGCCGTATAGCGAATCTTCGCCGGAAACGCCTCGACGAGATACGCCGCAATCGGCCCGTACACCATCGTCACGAACACGAGCTGGACGAAGATCAGGCCGATGAGCATCCAGGCGGACGGTTCGGCCAGCAGTGAGCCGATCCCCTCGTAGGGCAGCACCACGGCGGCCGGCTGGAGCTGTCCGTCGACGATCGTCTGCGGCGTCAGCGCAATGGCGCCGGTCACCGGATCGCGCTGCGAGATCGCCGTCACGACCTCCGAACCGGCGGCCGCCTGCATGGCGTGGTAGATCGGCAGGTACGAGACCGCGGCCAGCAGGCACCCGGCCATCATGATCCTCTTGCGGCCCACGCGATCCGACAGGGCACCGAAGAAGATGAAGAGCGGCATGCCCAGCAGCAGTGCGACGGCCACGATGTAGTTGGCCGACGTGACATCGACTTTGAGAATCGTCTGCAGGTAGAACAGCGCGTAGAACTGCCCGGTGTACCAGACAACTCCCTGGCCGGCCGTCGCGCCGAAAAGCGAGATCAGCACGCGCTTGAGGTTCGGCCACTGCGTGAACGCCTCGCGCAGCGGCCGGGCCGACGTCATGTGATTCGCCTTGATGTGCTGGAAGATGGGCGATTCCTTCATCCGGATCCGGATGTAGAACGACACGCCGACGAGAACGATTGAGATCAGGAACGGCAGGCGCCAGCCCCACTCCCGGAAGGCTTCGGACGACATCGTGTTCTGCACGGTCAGGATGACCGCCAGCGAAACGAACAGCCCGAGCGTGGCCGTGATCTGGATGAAGCTCGTGTAGAAGCCGCGGCGGTGGTCCGGCGCATGCTCCGCCACGTAGACGGCCGCGCCACCGTACTCGCCCCCAAGCGCCAGGCCCTGCAGCACCCGGATGAGCAGCAGGATGATCGGTGCCGCCATGCCGATCGTCGCGTAGGTCGGCAGCAGGCCGATGGCCGCCGTCGATCCCCCCATCAGCAGCAGTGTGACGAGGAAGGCGTACTTGCGCCCGACCAGGTCGCCGATGCGGCCGAAGAAGAGCGCGCCGAACGGCCGTACCACGAAGCCGACGGCAAAGGTCGACAGATAGGCGATGAGCGCCAGCGTGTCGTTCCCCGCCGGATAGAACAACGGTGAAATGACGGCTGCAAGACTGCCGAAGATGTAGAAGTCGTACCACTCGATCATCGTCCCGACCGACGACGCGACGATGACCTGGCGGATCTCCTTCGTGGTGGCGGGTGCGGGGGCCGCGGTCGTGTGCATAACGTGTGGTGAACGTGCAGCCGACGGAAAGAAGGACGCTCAGCGTGTGGACAGTGCGCGGTCGACGACGGGACGGACGACGGCCGTCCAGACCTCATACCCGGCGGCGCTCAGGTGCAGCCCGTCGTCGACGAACAGCTCGGGCCGCGGCCGGCCGTCGGCGCCGAGCATGGGACCCGCCGTGTCGGCGTAGTAGAGGCCGGGCGAGGCATCCGTGAGCTCACGCACGAGCGCGTTCGCCCGCTGCATCTCGGGCCAGCGCTCCCACCGTGCGATGCTCGGCTTGATCGGGATGTAGACGAAGCGGGTGTCGGCGCGAACCGTACGCACGCGCTCGACGAACGTCCGGTAATCGGCGAGCACCTGCTCGGGCGCGCGTCCGGCCTGGATGTCGTTGTCCCCGGCGTAGAAGACGACTACCCGCGGGCGATACTTCAGGGCGACGGCATCGAGGTGGGCGAGGAGATCGGGAATCTGCGAGCCGCCGAAGCCGCGGTTGATGACGGGCAGGTCAGGAAAGTCGACGGCGGTCGCCCAGAGCCGGATCGACGAGCTCCCGACGAAGAGAACGGCGTCCTCCGGGAAGCTGTTCTTCTCGTCCCACTGACGGAACGCGTCGATCTCGCCGGCGAACCGCGAGGGATCCGCGGCGGTCTGCTGAGCTGCGACCGGTGCCACGGCGACCGCGTCGCCCATACGCCCGTACCCGCCGACGACGACCAGAGTCGTCGCCAGGACGACCGCTGCGCGCGTCGCCGCCAACCCGAACTGTTGCGGCATGCCGCACATGCTGCGCGGAGTCGGGCCCGCGCGTCAACTGTCAACGGGTCGTTTCTGCGGCCGGGACCGGCAGCACCCGCCGGTCCCGGATGCAGGCTGAAGCGCGCGTCGCGTCAGCGACGCGACCTGCCGAGCATCGCGTCGAGGCTCAGCGGTCCCGGCCCCGCGGCCGCGAGGTACAGGAAGACAAAGCAGTAGGCGGCCGCCAGTTCGCCGCCATTGAGAATCGGCCAGAAGTTCTGCGGCGCATGTGCGATGAAGTAGGCCGCCGCCATCTGGCCCGAGCAGAGGAACGCCACGGGCCGCGTGAAGAGCCCGACCAGCAGCAGCGCACCGCCTACGACCTCGATGACACCGGCCGCCCCCATCATGCTCATCAGTTCGACCGTGGGACGCGGCTCGACCACGGGCCAGGCGAACAGCTTCTGCGTGCCGTGCGTCATGTAGCCCAGGCTCGCCACGATGCGCAGAAGGCTCAGGATCAGGGGAGACCAGGACGAAGGAATCGGACCGTTCATGTGCACCTCACCTCAGCGGCACGACTCTGTGCCGGAAACAGCCATCGAGTACCCGGTCAGCCGCGACCGACGAACGGCATCTTGGTCGCCATGACCGTCAGAAACTGCACGTTCGCCTCGAGCGGCAGGCCGGCCATGTAGAGCACGGCGTCGACGACGTGCGCGACATCCATGACGGGCTCGACGGCAACTGTCCCGTTCGCCTGCAGCACGCCCCGCATCATGGGCGCGGCCATCTCCGTGGCCGCATTGCCGATGTCGATCTGCCCGCAGGCGATGTCGTACCTACGACCGTCGAGCGAGGTCGATTTCGTCAGCCCGGTAATGGCGTGCTTGGTGGCCGTATAGGGCGCCGAGTTCGGCCTCGGCGACGTGGCCGAAATCGATCCATTGTTGATGATGCGACCGCCGCGCGGCGTCTGCGCCTTCATCACGCGGAACGCCTCGCGCGTGCAGAGAAATGCACCGGTCAGGTTCACGTCGACCACCGCGCGCCACTGGTCGTCGGTGAGATCTTCGAGCGGCACGCCCGGCGCCGACATGCCGGCGTTGTTGAACAGGACGTCGACGCGCCCGAAGCGCTCGACCGCCTGCCGGAACAGCGAGGCCACCTCGTCCGATCGCGTGACATCGGTCGGCACCACCAGCACCTCGCCGCTGCCGGCAAGCGATGCCGTTTCCTCGAGCGCGGCCCGCCGCCGGCCCGCAAGCACCACACGGTAGCCCTCACGGGCCATGCCCAACGCGACGGCCCGGCCGATTCCGCTGCCGGCGCCCGTCACAATCGCGACCTTTCCCTGCCCCTTCATTCCACTCCGTTCCGTCAGCCGACGCCCGTCACATCGTCATCCCGAGCAGGACGACCCGGCGACTCTTTTCTGCTCCTGACGCCAGCAGGATACCCGACCCGGCCGGCATCCGCATCGGGACGCACCGGTCGTGCCGGCCGCGCGCGCTCAGCGTTCAGTTCCAGCCGAGCTGATCGGCGAAGTTCGCAAACTGCATCCAGTCGTACGTCGTCAGGTCGTGGCCGCCCGTACGGATGTGGTAACCGCGGCGGCCGACGATGAGCGGCGTGTCGACGGGCGGCATGTCGTCGGGCGCGATGACACGATCGCCCCACAGCGCGAAGACGGGCGAGGTATGCGCGAGCGACAGGAACTCGCCGCGGGGATCGGCCCACAGGTCGTCGCTCGCGCTCGCGACGTAAAGCGCGCGCGGCGCAACGAGCGCCAGCAGCATGTGCTGGTCGACCGGCAGGTCGTGAGGCCGACCGTTGAAGCGCGCGTAGTTGTCGGCGAACCAGTGCGGAAAGACGCTGTTGATACGCTCGATCGTCTCGCCGAAGTCGCGCCGGGCCAGCGCCGCGCCACCTTCCCCCGAGTCGTTCGAAATGACCAGCGCGAAACGCTCGTCTTCGGCGCCCGCCCAGAGCGCCGCCTTCCCGCCGCGCGAGTGACCGACGACGGCCACCCGCGACGCGTCGATGCGCGGGTGCGTCTCGAGGTAATCGAGCACGCGGCTGGCGCCCCACCCCCAGGCGGCAAGCGCCATCCAGGCGTTGGCCGGCCGCTGCTGCGCATCGCCTTCGAACAGGCGGATGACGCCTTCCGTAAAGGTCTTCGCGTTGTCGGGCGCAAGGTCACCGACCTGAAGGGCGGCAATGGCATAGCCGCGCCCGATCATTTCCTCGACCGGCCAGAAGGGCGACTTCGTCGCGCGCGTCGGATCGGTGTTGGACGGCGGCCGGTTGTTGAGCAGCAGGAACACCGGCACGCGCCCGCTCCGACCGTTCGGGACGAAGAGAATCGTCTCGAAGCGATGCTCCCGGCCGCGGTGACGGCTGACGACGACAACGCGCTGGAGCGTGGCGGCGCCGTCGAGCGCCTTCCCGTTCGTCTCGATCACCTCGAAGTCGAGTGAGTCGGGTCGGCCGGGTCGCCGGCCGTAGACGTGCTCGCGGAAGAGTTCGAGAATCGCGGCGCGACGTGCCGGCCACTGCTCACGGCTCGTGACCCGGCTCGGGCCCTGGCCAAGGACGTCGGGCAGCGTGTACGGCGGAACCCGCGACTCCTCGTAATTGAACCCCGGCTGACCGGCCGACGCTTCGGCCACGGCCTCTGGAGACGCCGCCCAGCCGCCCTGGGCCGCAAGCACCGCACCGGCCAGCCCCCCGGCCATCAGCACACCGATCGCGACACGCATGTCTGCCTCCCTTCAGGCCGGCACGATGGGTTCACGTCTGTGTCGGCTTCGCCGGATCGCCGGCACCCGCACGTTCGAGCCCCGCGATCGCCGCGTCGAGGTGCGCGAGCGCGGCTTCCAGCTGCGCACGGTAGCGGCGATCGCATGCCGTCTGCAGCTGCTGCAGCGTCCGCGCGCGATCGAGCGTGAGCGCCTCGAGCCGTGCCGCGCGCTCGCGCTCCTCCGCAGACGGGGGCGGCGCGACCTCTTCTCTGGCGCGCTCGGCCTCGGCCATCTGCTCGTCGACCGACTTACTCTCCCAGCCGCGGGCCATCTCCGATCTCTCCGTCCGGGTTGTGACGATCAGCCGTCATGTTCTCAGCCCTGCTAGAGGTCCATCGTCCTACTCGACGACGATCGGCGCTACACACTCGTCATCTGTGTTTGCCGCGATGGGCAGCCAGGCGTCGAAGCCGTCGTCCGAGGCGGCCACGATCATCACCGGTGCCTGCGCGAACGGATCGAACGATGAACCCTGCTGCGGCGGCAGGCCGGCCGCCAGCTGGCGGCGGAACTCACGGATCTCGGGAGCATCGAAGAGGACGAAGTACACCTGACGCGTCAGACCCGGCTCGCTCACCCGGCGCATCGCCACACAGACCGGCTCGGGCCGGATCGACTCAAGGTCCGCGGCGCGCGCCGCCTCGAGCAGCGACTCGACCGTGTGGTGTCCGGCGAGCGGGCCTTCGAGCTCGCTCCGGAGGACGAGCGGGATGCCGCTCGCCGGCCGCCCCTTCATTGACTCCATCATCCTCGCGAAGATCTGATTGAAGAGGCCGCTGCCCAGCTCCGGCGCAGGCCGCAGCACCAGGACCGGCGATCCGGGCAGCGCTCCGGACTCAGTGGCGAGCCTCCACGAGGACAGGTGCGGCGCGGACACGACGTAGGCCTGCGACCGGACGCTTCGCGCCGATCGCACGAACAGGTACAGGAACAGGCTCAGGGCAACGAGGACGACGAGCGCGCGAACGAGTATCTTCATGAGCAGGACGAGGCCAGTCTAGACCACATGACGAAGCTCACCGAAGTCCGTCGGGAACTGAGACGCCTGGCCGATCCTGCCCGGGCTGCAACGCTCGCCCGGTTCTTTCAGACGCAGCCGGGTGGCTACGGGGAAGGCGACCGCTTCCTCGGTCTTCGGGTACCGCAGGTCCGTACGGTCGTCCGCTCGTGCCACACGCTCGATCGCCAGGCGGTCACCGAACTGCTGCGGTCGCCCTGGCACGAAGAACGGCTCCTTGCTCTGCTGATTCTCGTCGAGCAGTACCGGCGTGGCAGCGAGGCCGACCGCGACGACATCCACCGCACCTACCTCGCCCACACCCGGTTCATCAACAACTGGGACCTCGTCGATGTCTCGGCCGAGCACATCGTCGGCGCCCATCTCGATCCTGCGGATCTTCAGCTGCTCGAGCGGCTCGCGGCCTCGTCGTCGATCTGGGAGCGCCGCATCGCGATGCTCGCGACGTTCCACTGGATCCGCAAGGGTCGCGTTGCACCGGCGCTGCACGTGGCCAGGCTGCTTCTCAACGATCGGGAGGACCTGATTCACAAAGCCGTCGGCTGGATGCTGCGCGAAGCGCACCGTCGCGATCCGGAAGCGGTGGAGCGCTTCCTGCGACGGCACTACCGGTCGATGCCCCGGACGATGCTGCGGTACGCGATCGAACGCTTCCCGCCCGAGAAGCGGCAGCGCTACCTGAAGGGAGCAGCCTGATGCGGCCGGGCGTCGGCAGGGCCTGCCACGACTTCGTCACTTGACCCGGCGGGCGCCGGAGGCGTAGCGTGCGTGCGCGGATCCCTCACAGGAGTGTCGTATGCCGCGTCGAATCTGGATGGCGGGCGCTGTACTGGCGACGGCAGCAGCGGCCGTCGCCTCGTGGACATTCGTGTCGGCCGACCAGCGCGGGGGCGCGAGCGGCGGCGGCCAGGGTGGCGGACCGGGGCGCGGTGCAGCGGCGGCGCTGGCCGAGCCGTTCGTCGGGATCACGGCCGACGGAACGGTCGAGACGGGCCTGTTCCCGATTCGCGCCACCGGCGTCACGACGAAACCGGTCGTCGATGCGGCAAAGGCCTTCGTCGCCGCCCTTGCGCCCGCCGATCGCGAGCGGACGCTGTTCCCTGTCGACTCCACGGAGTGGCGCGACTGGAACAACGTGCACCGCTACACGCGCAAGGGCGTGAGCCTGGCCGAGCTCAGCGAATCACAGCGGGAGCGGGCCTTCGATCTGATGCGCGCAGGCCTCAGCGCGAAGGGCTTCGAGCAGTCGCGCAACATCATGCGGCTCAACGGCTACCTTGCCGAGCTGACCAGGGCGTTCGACGAGTACGGCGAACTGCTCTACCACTTCACGATCATGGGTGAGCCTTCGGAGACCGAACCGTGGGGCTGGCAGCTCGACGGCCACCACCTGATCATCAACTACTTCGTCATGGGCGATCAGGTGGTGATGACGCCGACGTTCATGGGCTCCGAGCCGGTCTCATCGACCGAGGGCGACACGGCGGGTATCCACCTGTTGCAGGACGAACAGAACCTGGGGCTGGCGCTCGCGATGTCGCTCACGCCCGGGCAGCGACAGGTCGCCGTGCTCCAGACGACGAAGACGGGGAACAACGCGCTGGCGCAGGCGTTCCGCGACAACCTCGTGCTCGACTACGCCGGCATCCGAGCCGACGCCCTGAATGCCGAACAGCGTGCGGCGCTGCTCCGCGTGATCTACGAATACGTCCGCAACATGAGCGACGGGCACGCGAAGATCCGCATGGAGGAGGTGGAAGCGCACCTGGCGCGCACCTACTTTGCCTGGATCGGGCCGATCGCGGAAGACGCGGTGTTCTACTACCGCATCCACAGTCCCGTGATCCTCATCGAGTTCGATCACCAGTCGCCGGTGGCGCTGCCCGGCGAGCGCGTGCCCGGTCGTCGGCACGTGCACACGGTCGTCCGTACGCCGAACGGCAACGACTACGGCGCCGACCTGCTGCGCCAGCACATCGAGCAGCACGCCAACGACCCGGCGCACGGGCACGCCCACTGAGGGCAGGTTCAGGTCTGGCAGGCGAAACCGGACGCCGCACGTGGTCCAGGTCAGACGCGCGAGACTACAAGGCCGACGCGGACCGTACACCGCGCTGCTCGACGAGGGATCGGAAGACATCGAACGCCGGCTTCGGCACGTAGTCGTCCGTCATGATGCCGAAATGGTGAAAGGGGCTGTCGCCGCTGCTGTCGGCATCCCGAAGGGAGAAGAGCTCGTAAGCCGCGATACGGAGGTCGTCGGCCAGTTCGAGAACGGTCTCGATTACGTCACGAAGCACGACAGCCTGACGGGCAGCTGAGCGTCCCGGGCCGGTCGGCCAGCCGTGCTCGGTGATATGCAGCGGCAGGTGGCCGAGGCCTGCGGGCTCGAGTCGGTCACGTCGATGCCACGCGAGCAGATCGCGCGTCGCCTTGCGGATGTCGCCGTCGGCAACGGGAACGAAGACGTCCGGAAACATGTCGAGGCCGATGTAGTCGAGACTGTCGCGCAGCGCCGTGCCACCCACGGCGGCCAGGTCCGACAGGAAGCTGCTCGACGGCCCGAACAGCGGTGTCGTGTTGAGACCGATCCGAATGTCCGTCCATCCGGCCTGCCGCGCCTCCTCGCGCGCGGCCGCCGCGCCCTGCACGATGGCCTCGAGGACTCGCGGGTGCGCACCGTCGAGCAGCGCGTTTCCCGTAACATTCGGCTCCTCGGTAACCTGAACGGCTGCGGTCAGGTGGCCATAGCGCCGGACGACATTGCGGACGAACCGCGCGTAACCGTCGACGTCTCCTCGGGAGGAACGGTACTGCACAACGAGGTCGAAACGACGACGGGCGCCGAGAAGCTGGTCGGCGTGGGAGGGATGGATGATGTCGGTGCCGTCCGACCCGGTCTCGTCACGGAACCAGGTGTAGGCGCGCACCAGCAGGCCGTCGGGTGCCTGTCCGTCGATCCGATTGAGGGCGGTGACGATGCGATCGGGGTCGTCCGGGTTGCCCGCCACCAGTCGACCTGCGTCGGCGCCTGCTGCGCCACCGGGATAGATTCCGAACTGCATCATGGGGTCCTCCCTTCCGGGCCGGATGAAGGCTGGCCGGACGGCCAGTCGATGTCGCCGCTGTTCAGTCTCGAGACGAAACGCACGATCCAGCGGTGTTCCGCGTCGAGCACGGCGCACCAGTAGTCGGCCTCGAGCATCTGGTATTCCGGCAGGCCATGCGTCGCGGCCATGAGCCGCGCCTCACGCTGAAGCCGTTCGAGGCGGGCGGTGAGAATCGCCGACGTCTCGCCGGCCGGCAGCAGGCCCGCATACGCAAGCGCGAAGGTGAACCGGCGTGAGGCCGCACGCGCCTCGAGCAGATCCCGGACAATCGTGCGACGGAGATGCTCGAATCCCGCCGCTGTGAGCTGGTAGGTCGTCCGCGGGGGTCGCCGGCCGACGCGGGTCGGCGATCCCGGCTCGATCAGGCCCCGCGCGGCCAGGCTCCTCGTGAGCGTGGTGACCGTCGAGCGGCGGACCTGGAGGGTGGGGTACCGGTCCGCCAGGCGTCGGGTCAGCTCATACGGATGCGCCGGCTGCTCCACGAGCAGGCCAAGCAGCGGCAGAACGACCGGATTGCTCAACGAGGCCAGTGGCACGTCGGCATAATAGACGTATACGTCTATATGTGTCAAGACGGCCCGTTTCGGGGCAGACGACTCCAGCGCAGCGGCTTCTCCATCAGGTCGAAGCCGTCGACGGATCGGTAGCCCAGCCGTTCGTAGGAGCAGCGCGCGGCAAGGTTGTGGCGGCCGATGCGGAACGACACGTTCGAGCAGCAACGCGGCCTCGGCCGTCTCGAGGAACTGACGGCCCAGGCCGGCACCGCGCCATCCTTCATCCAGGAAGAACTCGTCGATCTCGACCGTGAGACCGCCGTGTTCGAGGCTGAACACGTACACGGCCAGCAGGGAGCCGACGATGGTCGTTCCCTCGACGACCATCCAGCCGGCGCCGGACCGTTCATCGGCAAGAAGCGCCTGCAGGGCGCGCGCGGTGTTCGCCGCATCGAAGCCGGCCACCTCTTCGAACGCCCAGTAGCGCTCGACAAGAGGCACCAGTGCAGGAATGTCCTCGACGCGGGCCGGGCGGACGACGGTCAGGGATGGTGTGGTCAACGACCGTCACCCGACCCGGGGCGTCCCGCTGACGGCGCCCCGTGGACATGACCGGGCGGGGCCGAACGGCGCGGCGACACGTTCACCGATTCCCGCCTGCATGGCGTCCTCCCCGCACGAATCGTCCATGCGGCACTGCCACTGCAGGAGAGGGGCGATCGTCGCCCGGGGGGCGCGGCCGCCCCCGGCGTCGCCTACCAGTCCGTCCTGCGGTAGTCCTTCAGGAACAGCCCCCAGACGTGCGTGCCCGTGTTGAAGCCGTCGATGATCGGATCGCAGATGCGCGCGGCACCGTCGACGATGTCGAGCGGCGGGTGGAAGCGGTGCTCGGCGGTTTTCCGGGCAGCGATCTCCACGGGGTCCTCGTCGGTCACCCAGCCGGTGTCGACGCTGTTCATATGGATACCGTCGTTGTAGTAGTCGGCCGCCGACGTCCGCGTCATCATGTTCAGCGCCGCCTTTGCCATGTTCGTGTGCGGATGGCGTGTGGTCTTGAAGCGGCGATAGAACTGCCCCTCCACCGCGGACACGTTCACGATGTGCTTGTCGCGCTCCGGCGTGCGGGTCATGAGCGGCTTCAGGCGGGCGTTGAGGACGAACGGCGCCACCGCGTTGACGAGGTGCACCTCGAGCAGTTCCACGGTCGGCACCTCGGCAAGCTGCAGCCGCCATGAGTTCGTCTTCCGCAGGTCGATCTGCTGCAGGTCCTGGTCGAGCTGACCTTCCGGGAACAGGTGCTTCTGCGCTTCGCGCTCTTCGGGCAGCAGCGCCACCTGCGACAGCGCAGCGGCGTGCGTCAGCCCCGCGACCTCGGTGAGCCGCGCGGCAGTTTCGACGGCGCCGTCGGCCGGACCGGCAGAGGCATCGGGCAGCATGTGGTAGCCGCGCAGCCCTTCGTAGGCCCCGAGCAGCCGCCGGACGTGCGAGGGCATCGTGCCGAGCGCGGCCCGCTCCTCCTCCATCATGTGTGCGTAGAAGTCGGGCGGCCGCCGGACGGTCTGGCACGCGTTGTTGACGATGAAATCGAGCCGCTCGCGGGTTGCCAGCAGGTGCTGACAGAAGGCCTCGACGCTCGGCGTATGGCGCAGGTCGAGGCCGAAGATCTCGAGCCGATCCTTCCACTCCTCGAAATCAGGTTCGGCGGCGTAGCGCGTGGCCGCGTTACGGGGAAACCGGGTCGTGACGATCAGGTGCGCGCCCGACCGCAGCAGCTTCAGGCCGGCCTGATAGCCGATCTTCACGCGGCCGCCGGTCAGCAGTGCGACGCGCCCGCGCAGATCGGCGAGCTCCGTCCGCTTGCGGAAATTGAACCCGGCGCACTCGGGACAGAGCTGGTCGTAAAAGTGGTGAATCTCGCGGTACTTCTGCTTGCAGATATAGCAGTGACGCTCCTCAGCCGATTCGCCGCGAAACGCCGCTGCGCGGCCGAATGCCTCGTCGCCGTCAGCCACGGGCGCAGGACCGGCGTCGACGTCGGCCGGTGGAAAGTAGTTCGGCGTCGTGAAGACCGGCTTGCGCCGCAGCTCCCGGATGCCCGTCTCGTTCAGGATCCGGTCGTCACGCCGGATGACCTCGGCGCGGCGGAGCTTCGCCCGCTGCTTCGTCAGCCGGCGACGCGCCTGCGTGTCGGGCATGAAGACGGCGCCGGCCGCCTGGATCAGGCGGGTGCGCTCCTCGGACGACAGCGGCGCGAGCAGGGCACGGTCGGCCGCAACGGCCTCGAGCGCCTCGATTGCCTGGCGGAGCCGGTCCAGATCGACGCCGGCCGCGGCCGTCCCTTCTTCCGGAAATATCGTCTTCGACATGCGCAGTACCTCATCGAGGGTACAACAGGCGCAGCCGGAGGCGATGCCGCGGCAGTGGCGGATGGGCCATGCGAGGGATTCCGCTGCTCAGCCGCTCCAGCCGAGCTCATGCCGCAGTTCGTCGAGGAACAATCGGAGCATGCGCGTGCGGCGCGCAGCCTCGGCGCGGCCGGCCTCGGTGGTGAACGTGGCGGCCAGCCCCAGCAGCTTCGTGTAGAAGTGGTCGACCGACGACGCCAGGTCGTCGGGCCGGCGCCGCTCGCAGAACGGATCCGCCGGGACGTAGAGCGGACGTCCCAGCTCGGCGCCCAGCATCAGACATCGGGCGAGACCGATCGCGCCGAGCGCGTCGAGCCTGTCGGCATCCTGCAGGACGCCCGCTTCGAGCGACGCCGGCGCAATGCCGGCCGCAAAGCTATGTGCCTCGATCGCGTGGGCAATGTCGGGCAGCAGCGCCGCCGGAACGTCCCATGCCGACAGCAGCCGGACCGCCTCGGCAGCGGCGAGCCGCGACGCCCTCGGCCGGTCCGGGCTGTCTTTCGGGACGTTGACGCAGTCGTGCAGCCAGGCGGCGGGCACGACGATGTCCAGCCGGGCGCCCTCGATGCGCGCGAGCGCCCGTGCATTGGCGACGACCCGCCGCGTGTGTTCGAGATCGTGCGCCGCGTCACCCTCGCGCGTGCCGAGGTATGCCTCGCAGCGCGCCTCGATCCGCGCGAGATCGAACGCGGTGGCGCCGGCGCCCGATTCCGTCCGTGTTACTCGAGGTGACTCCGCAGCATCCACGCGTTCTTCTCGTGCGCGAGAACCCGCGCCGTCGCCAGGTCCGCCGTCGCGTGATCGCCGGCCTTCTCGGCTGCCTCGATGAGCGACTTCGCGAGGTCGGCGATCGCCTTCTGATCGTCGACCAGATCGCCGATCATGTCGTTGGCGCTCCGCTCACCTGCCGCTTCCTCGACGACCGAGAGCTTCGCGAACTCGGCGAAGCTTCCCGGAGCGCGCGCGCCCAGCGCCCGGATACGCTCGGCAATCTCGTCGACGGCCGCCGCCAGCTCCGTGTACTGCGTCTCGAAAAGCGAATGGAGCGACGTGAACAGCGGCCCGGTCACGTTCCAGTGGTAGTTCTGCGTTTTCAGGTAGAGCGTGTACGTGCTGGCGAGCAGCTTCGACAGCTCCTTGACGACGGCCTTCTGTCCACCTGCGTTCGACGGCATCTGAATCCTCCCTCGTGAAAAACGTGGTCCGACGCCACCCGGCGCGCAGTCGCACGCGCGCGGCCGCGCCTGTCGTCGGGACGCCGGCTCAGGATGCTTCGTTGTAGACCGCGCGCACCGCATTGGCGATGCCGTTGGCGCGCGGCCAGCCGGGATGCTTCGCGGTCATCTCGCCCGCAACGATCTTCGCGGCCTCCTCGGCGGACCGCCCTTCCTTCTTCAGCTCGAGCGCGCGGTTCTGAATTTCGAGCATCAGCTGCCGGTTGGCGTCAATCAACGCGCCCTTGCCGGGCGCACCGTGCGCCGGCACGACGACCTCGGGCTTCCAGGCGTCGAAGGCATCGAACGCCGCGAGCCACGCCTTCATGCTGGCTGAATTGCCGGCCGCGAGAAACGACTCGTTCATCACGACGTCGCCCGCGAACAGCACGCGGTCCTGCTCGATGAAGAACGCCGTGTCGCCGCGCGTGTGCGTCGGCCCGACCATGAGCATGTGCACCGTGACGTCGCCGAGGTCGAGCGTGTAGTCGCGCTCGAACGTGACGTCGGCCTCGCGACGGCGCGCGTCCTTCAGGAGTTCCGTGGTGAACGGCGACCGCTTCGCGAACGCCTGCACCATCTGCATGCCGCTCTCGGCCCACTCGTTCTCCTGCGTGACCGAATTGATGTACTTCGCCTCATCGGGAAACGCGAGGTAGCCGGTCGTGTGCTCCGGGTGAAAGTGCGTCGAGACGATGAACAGCGGCTCGCTGCGCGCGAGCCGCCGGGCCTCGCGCAGCACGGTCTCGCCGTTGCGGCGCCCGAGGCCGGGATCGATCACGAGCGTCCCGGCCGCCCCGACGACGATGCCGACGTTCGGCACGAGCGGGACGTTCTCGTCGAGGATCACCCACGTGTGCTCACCAAGCTTCGTCGCCGCCCCTTCCCGGACGATCGGGTCGGGCGCGGGCCCGCCGCGCTGGGCGGCAAGCGCCACCGATCCGGCCGCGAGGATGACAAGGCCGGCGAACCGAAGGAGACGGGTCAGGGGCATGGAATCCTCCGCGCTGGTCGATAGCGGAAAATGGGGAGTGGCCCGATGATAGCAGGCCGGCGGGCGGTCCCGCCTGTAGGATGCTCCGCATGCGAATCGCGATCGGATCGGACCACGCGGGCTTTCACTACAAGACCCTGCTGGCCGCCCGCCTGCGGGCGCTCGGCCACGAGGTCGTCGACTTCGGCACGACGAGCAGCGACGAGGTCGACTACCCCGACTTCGTGCATCCGGCAGCCGCGGCCGTCGCCACGGGCGACTGCGAACGCGGCATCGTGCTCGGCGGCTCCGGCAATGGCGAGGCGATCGTGGCGAACCGCCACCCCGGAGTCCGGTGCGCGCTCTGCTGGAACGAGGAAAGCGCCCGGCTCGGCCGGGCTCACAACGACGCCAACATGATCTCGATCGGCGCGCGGATGGTCGACGAGGCCATGGCCGTACGGATCGTCGACATCTGGCTGACGACGCCGTTCGACGGGGGACGGCACGCGCGTCGTATCCGGAAGATTGACGGAGACGCGGCAGCCGGCGGCGCCTGAGTCGGCCGACCGCCGGCTGCACGATGGGCGCGGTCAGCCCAGGCTCACACGACCCTCAGGTTCGCGTCGTCCCAACGGACGGTCCGCTCCTCGCGGATGGCAACGTTGGCGAGCAGGCACGGCAGCGCGGCGTAGAAGCCGGCCTCCATGTCGCAGATGGTCCGGCCTCGCGACTTCACCGCGTCGAGGAAGTTGCGCACGTGCCGACGCGTGGCGAACGCGAATTCGGTACCACGCGCTTCCGAGCGGCCGTTGGGATCGCGGAACCGGCGAGGCGCCGGCGGCGGCTCGGGCGCGCTGCCGCGTCCCCCGCGTCCGCCGCCTCCGGCCGGGTAGATCTCCCAGCCGAGCCGGTTGACGACCATGGTGCCCTCGTTGCCGAAGAACCAGTTGCCGTACTTTTCCTGCGGATGCTCCACGCCGGGCATCATCGCGTTCGAAAGCGTCGCCACGAACGTCCCGAACTGCCATGTGGCCGCGTACGTGTTCGGCGTGCGCTCCGGATCGCGCCGCGTTCCGACGTACTGCGCCGAAGCGCTCGTGAGCAGCGGCACCTGCGATTCGGCGCGCATGAACCAGCTCATTACGTCGGTCAGGTGCACACCCCAGTCGGCGAGATTGCCGCCGCCGTAGGCCCACCAGCCGCGCCACGACCGCCGGGCGGCCAGGAAGGGACGCCGCTCGGCCGGCCCCTGGAAGAGCTCCCAGTTGAAGCCTTCCGGAATCGGCTCGGCCGGCATCTCCGACGCGAGCGGCTGCTGTGCGCCACCGCCGCCGCCACCGCCGCCGCCCGGAGGCGCCATCACGACGTGGCGGATGACCGACCCGATTGCCTGCTTGTGAAACAGGTCGGCCGCCTCCTGAAAGTGTGTCCAGCTGCGCTGCTGCTGGCCGACCTGCACCACGCGGTTCGACGCGCGTGCCGCGCGCAGCATGCGGACGGCCGGCTCGATCGCGTTCGACACAGGCTTCTCGACGTAAACGTCCTTGCCGGCCTCCATCGCCTCGATCGTCATCGGCGCATGCCAGTGATCCGGGGTGCCGATCAGCACCGCGTCGACGTCGCCGCGGTCGAGGATGTGGCGATAGTCTTCGTAGCCCTCGGCCTTGTGCCCGGCCTTGGCGAGCTCCGCCACCGTCGCTTCCGTCCTGTCGCGCGCCACGTCGCACGCGGCAACGAACGTCGTGTCGGCATGTTCGATCCACTCGCGCATGACCGCGCGTCCCCGGTTGCCGCACCCGATGATGGCCGCCCGGATCCGCTCGTTGGCCCCGATCGGGCCCGACTGCTGCGGCCGCGCCGCGACGATCGGCCGCCCGCCGGTCAGCGCGGCTGCAATGGCCAGGTGAAGAAAGTCTCGTCGTTCCATGGGCACACCTTTCCCGACCGCCGTCGCGATCGCCAGCGTTTGAATTGAGTGGATGGCGAACCCTACCACGCGGCCGGACGGGCGACAAGTCCGATCCGGTCGCGGCGCTACAATGACCCCGCCCCCGCGTCGGATCGCCGCCGATGAACGACGAGCTGCCCAGCCCCATCCTCGAAACGCCGAGGCTGATCCTCCGGCCGCCGATCCAGGACGACTTCGACGGCTTTGCCGCGATGGCTGCCGAAGAGTCGACGATGCGTTTTCTGGGCGGCACGGCAGCGCGTCACGCCGCGTGGCGAGGCATGGCCACGATCGCCGGCAGCTGGACGCTGCTCGGCTTCTCGATGTTCTCGGTAATCGAAAAGGCGTCCGGACGCTGGCTCGGGCGCATCGGCCCGTGGCAGCCGGGGGGCGACGACGGCGGCTGGCCTGGACGCGAGGTGGGATGGGGCCTGCTTGCCGGCGCTCAGGGCAAGGGCTACGCCTTTGAAGGCGCCGTCGCCGTCCTGGACTGGGTGTTCGACGAGCTCGAGTGGAACGCGGTCATCCACTGCATCGACAGGGCAAACGTGCGCTCGGTCCGGCTTGCCGAGCGGCTCGGCTCGTACCGCCAGCGCGAGAACGTCCGGCTGCCGGCGCCGTTCGACGCGCTCGTCGATGTTTACGGCCAGACCCGCGACGAATGGCTCGAGCGGCGGCCCCGGCCTACGCCCGGCTGACGGCATCGGCCGCCCGCTGTTTCCGCACGACGTAGATAGTCAGGACGACGCCCAGCAATCCGACGAGGAACGTGTAAATGAAGAACGCGGCGTAGCCGGACGCCAGCGCCGCCGGACTGACCCCCGATCGCTCGAACGCGGTCACGAAGCTGTCGGGATGAAGCTCGGCGAACAGCGGCGTGAGCACGCTGACGAAGCCGTCGCTTTCCGCCGACCGCGCACCGGCTTCGACGATACGCCCCGACTGCGACGCGAGCAGCCGTCCCGGAATCGCATAGAGCGACGAGAACAGTGCGTACTGCGTCGCCGTAAACCCCGCCGTCGTCAGGCTCGACATGTAGGCGATGAGGCACGTGCCGGCAAAGCCGGCCAGCGCGTTCTCGATGCCGATCGACACGAAGAGCGCGGGCAGGCTGTGGCCGGCGGCCGTCAGCCAGACGAAGACGAGGTTGCTCGCCGGACCAGCCACGGCGCCGACGAGGAGCGACCGCGGCATGCCGAAGCGCGCAATCGACCAGCCCCCGGCGCCCACGCCGACCACCGTCGCGACGAGCCCGAAGATTTTCCGGACCTCGGCCACTTCGGTCAGCGTGAACCCGAGGTCGAGGTAGAACGGGTTCATAATGTTGATGAGGAAGTCGCCGATCCGGTAGAGGCAGATGAGCGCCAGGATAGGCGTCGCCTGCCGCCCGAAGCGCGCGCGGAAAACGACGAGCGGTTCGACGAGCGCGCGGCCCAGATATGTCCCGGGCCGTGTCGGCATGCCCGGCACGGCCACGACCGCCAGCCCGACGAACGCGAAGCCGACGACGACGGCCGCGGCCTGGACCCACACGCCGGCCGGGCCCGACCACGCATCGCGCAGCCAGGCGGCTGCGCCGGCCAGCCCGGCCCCTTCGACGAGCCCCGCCAGGAACGACACGTTCGCCGACAGGCCCGATCCGATGACGAGCGCGGCCACGATTATCAGCAGGAGCCGTGCGATCCACTCGATCGCATCTCGCACCGGTACGGCCGGCACGTCGTCGATGCGCGTCTCGCGCGCCCGGACTTCGGCTTCGCGGGGCGCCGCCAGCGTGGCCGCGACGCCGGCGGCCATCGCCGCAGCCATCACCGTGTAGGACAGCCGCCAGCCGAACGAGTCGGCCAGCATGAGCGGCACGGCGCCCGAGACGAGCGTCGCGATCCGGTAGCCCCACTGATAGGCGGCGGCCATCGCTCCCTGCCGCGACTCGTCGACGACCTCGATGCGCCAGGCATCGATCGCAATGTCCTGCGTCGCCGACGTGAAGCCCACCAGCACCGCGAACAGCGCCATCGTCCCCAGCTGGCGTGCCGGATCGGTGCCCGCGATGAGCCAGAGCCCGACGATGATCAGGAGCTGGCAGGCGAGCATCCACGATCGGCGGTGGCCGAGGCGCGCCGTGAGCCAGGGCACGCTCATGCGATCGACGAGCGGGGCCCAGAGGAACTTGAAGGAGTAGACGAGCGTGGCGAGGCTGAAGAAGCCGATGACCTCGAGCGTGAGGCCCTCGTCGCGCAGCCAGGCCGACAGTGTGTCGAAGATGAGAAGGAACGGCAGCCCGGCCGCGAAGCCGAGCACCATCATCACGAGCGTCGCGCGCTCCGTGTAGACGGCCAGCCCGCGGCGTGCCGCGTCCTCGTTCGTCCCGGAAGTCCGTGAAGCGGTCACCAGCCGGGATGCTACCCGATCCGGCGGCCAGACCGTCGGTCGATGTCCGTGCTACGCCCGCAGTCCGCCCGGCTCGTGGACTTCGTCTATCCCCCGCTCTGCGCGAGCTCGCGCAGCATGCTTTCGAGCTCCTGCCGCGGGTACCACCGGCCGCGCGCCATCACGCCTACCGGCTCACGCAGCTGGCTGACGTCGTCGAGCGGATTCCCGTCGACGAGCAGCAGATCGGCGCGGCGGCCCGGCGCGATGCGGCCGAACTCGAGCTCCTGATTCAGGAAGCGCGCCGGCTCGACCGTCGCCGCACGAATTGCGTCGTACGGCGTCAGGCCGCTCTCGACGAGCAGTTCCAGCTCACGCAGCAGCGACGACCCCGGCGTGACGAGCGGATAGCCCATCGCGTCGGTTCCCGCCATGAGCGGCACGCCGTTGTCGTGCAGGATGCGCGCGACCTTCTTCATGAAGTCGGTATACCGCAGCCGCGGCGCGGCGGCCCGCAGACGGCGCCAGCGTCGCTGCACATCGGGATGCAGGAACTCGATGGCCGGGTCGGTCACGAGCAGCCGCCGCCCTGGGCCGCCGATCGCGTCGTAGGCCACGAGCGTGGTCTGCACCGGAATCCCGGCATCGCGCAGCAGGACGGCCAGGTGCTCGATGCCGCGGTCGCTGCTGCGCCAGACAACGGGCACCCAGAACGCGAGCGTTGCCCAGGCGAGGCCGATACCGGCAATCGATGCCACGGCGGCCTGCACGCGTGCGCCGGTCGACGTCTCGGGCAACGCCCAGATCCTGAACGTGGCGACGACGATTGCGGTGGTTGCGGCCGCGACGAGCAGGATCATCAGCGTGAACAGCACACGCAGGGTGCCGCTTTCGAACAGCGGGCCGCCCGGCAGCAGCAGGATGGCCGCCGCTGCCGCGATGGCGGCGCCGAGCAGCTGCAGCCCGGCCAGTTCGCGGACGCGCCGGACCGCGCGCGGCGGCCGGACCACCTTCCAGCGGTTGACGACCGCCGCCAGCCCGCTCGTGACGGCAAGCACCGTGAGCGCCGTCAGCGAAACGACCGTGAGGGCAAGCCAGCCCACATTGCCGAACATCGGCAGGAAGTAGACGTGCGCCAGCGCGCTCAGGTGCGCCAGCGGCTGGCGCGCTTCGAGCAGCGGCTCGAGACCGAGATTCACCGGCGCGTGCCCGACGATCGGCATGTTCAGCTCGGCCGCCACCTCGTTCATGCGCCGGTACGTGTCGGCCTCCAGCCCCTCGGTCGTAAGGAACCCGGTCTCGCGGGTGTACACCTCGTGGAACTTGATCAGGTCGTAGCCGCTCGCCGCCTGTTCGGCGATCTCGCGCTCGACGTCGGCGGGCGTCTGGACGCGCGGCTCGTTGACGAATTCGCCGGCAGTGTAGATGGTCGGCCCGACGATGCGGCCGGTCCGCACGCCTTCGCGCCACTCGAGATGCACCGGCAGGCCGCGCTGGTTGATTACGGTCGTGACACCGTGGGCGAGATACAGCGGCCCGTCGCCGAACGCCCCACGCGACGTACCGCGCCTCGTGCCGTCACCATCGAGGTGTACGTGTGCGTCGGTCAGACCGGGGATCAGGTAGCCGCCGTGCCCATCGATGACGATGGCGTCGGCCGGAACCGGCACCTGGTTGCGGGCACCGACGGCAACGATCCGATCGCGGCGGACGAGGACCACGTGGTCGCGACGCACCTGGTCGTCGACCATCGTGACGAGGTTGACGTTGACGAAGGCGAGCGTCGGTTCGAGCGGCGCCGTTTCCTGCGCGAGTGCCGTCGATGGCGCGACGACACACACCAGCCCCCATGCGGCGAGCAGACCGGTGAGCCGGCGAAGAGCCCTCATGCCTCGCGTACGTCCCCTCTCTCGATAGTACGCCCCCGCCTGAATCCGACGGGCAGCGCGGTCGGCAGACGGCGCCCTCGGGAGTCGTGCCAACAGACGTAACGGGGCCGGTACGGTACTTAGACACCGGAAATCGATGGCTGGAGCCCGGCAGGCAAAGCCGGGGCGACCGACGGGGACCTCGCGCCGTGCGCGGCCGGCGGACCTACCGTCCGGACGGATCGGATCCGCCGTCGGGCCGGATCCCGTAGGCGCCGAACCTCGCCTCTTCGCGCAGCTCACGTGCGAGGCGGTGCTGGTGGAGGCGCCAGAACTGGAACCGGCGCGACATGGTGTCCATGAGCCGGGCACGGGCCGGGTCGCGACCCGTCGAGGCAGCGCGGGCGAAGAACGCGCTGCCGAGGTCGGCATACCAGTTCACGGCGTGCCGCCGCTTCTGCTGGTCGAAGAAGAACCCCGTGAGCAGCAGGCACTGCGCCGCCGCGGCCTCCATCACCGCGGGATCGTTCGTGAGGCTGCGATCCATCACGAACAGGTCGAAGACCGTCGTAAGGCTCGCCGGCGTCGCCGGGAAGGTGTCCTTCGACGACGTGGAGGTGGTGGCGAAGTGCGCCAGCACACTCGCGTTGTAGAGCAGCTCGTCCGTCGGCGCGCCGGTGTCGTTGATGACGTCCCGCAGGTGTTCAAAGAAGAACTGGAACGCCTGTCGACTCGTCACGCCGAGCCACGGGAACGTTTCCATACGATCGAAGTTAGCAAAGCACGTGCCCGTCGTGCCGCCCCTGGGCTCCGGCCCGAGGCGGCCAGCCGGCAGGTCCAGACGTCCACGTCGGGCAACAGTCCTGGCCGGAACTGCAGGCGACGAGCGGAACTCGTGATCGGTCGCCGCATCCCGCCCCGGCCGGCCTGTTCGTGAGACGCCGTCTGAAACAAAATGGCTGGCGGAGGGTTCTTCGACACATGAGCACGCCGTATGCTGCGACGTCGAGCGCCCCGGCGACGCCGGTTTCGAGCTCGCTCGTCAACTGGACGACGCTGATCTACGCGCTGCACGCCTTCAGCCTCGTCACCGGCCTGGTGACGACGGCGACGGTGATTGGCGCGTTCCTCACGGGCTGGCCGTCGATTCTTGCCGTCATCCTCAACTACGTGAAGCGCGGCGAGGCGAGGGGGACGTGGATCGAATCGCACTTCCGCTGGCAGATCCGCACCTTCTGGTTCGGTCTGCTGTGGGTGGTGCTCTGTTTCGGCTTCGTGGCCATCACGCTCGGGCTCGGCATCCTCATCGTCTGGCTGCCGCTCGGTCTGGTGACGATCTGGTTCATTTACCGGATCGTGCGCGGCTGGATGCGACTGTCGCAACGCCGGCCCATGTACATCTGAGCGGTCGCCGCGCCGCACGGAACCGACGGGCCCGGCCGTCGCCGCCGGGCCCGCACACTCCCTAGTCCGCCCGCGGCACCTGTCGCGGACTGCGCAGATAGGCAATCAGGTCCCGGATCTGCGGGTCGCTGAGCGGATTCAACAGCCCCTCCGGCATCATCGACACATCGGCCTGCGTCAGGGTGCGAATCTCGCTGCGCGAGATCGGCACGACCTCGTTCGTCGTCCGGAGCGTCACGAGCGACGGCGTCTCGCCGGCGATCATGCCCGCAATCACGCGACCGTCGGCGAGCTCGATCGTCGCGGCGCGATAAATGTTGGGAATTTCGGCGTTCGGATCGAGGATGTTCCGCAGCAGGTAATCGAGGTCCGTCCGATTCGATCCGGTCAGATCGGGCCCGATGTCACCCCCCTCGCCGAACAGCCGGTGACAGGTGCCACAGGTCTGGTCGTAGAGGACGCGGCCTCGCGACGGATTCGGGGCCGGCAGCGTCTCGTCCTCGACGAGCGCGCGGAGCCGCGTCGTGGCTGCCGCAATTTCGGCCCGGCCGGGCCAGAGCACACCCCAGACCGATTCGAAATCCGCCGACAGCTCGGGGTCGCCAAGCGCCAGGATCTGCCGCGCGACGTCGGCGCCGATCTCCGACGCTGCCACGCGCCCGGCGCGAACGGCCTCGACCAGTCGTCGCGCCCACTCCGGACGTGCCGCCAGGGTCAGCAGCGCGTCGCGTCGTTCCGGGCCGGTGAGCGCCGGATACAACTGGAGCAGTCGCTCCGGCGTCGCCGGCTCGGCATACGACGCCAGGCCGCGGATGGCGGCGGCGCGCAGCTGACGGCTCTCGAGCGCCGCGAACAGCTGCAGCGGCAGGTCGGGGTCACGAACGGCCAGGAGCACGTCGAGCGCGCGCAGCCGGCTGTCGGGCGACATGCGCGCATCGGCGAAGGTGCGACGCGCGGCCGCCAGAGCCCGCGGACTGCCGAACGCCATCGCCACACCCTGCGCTTCGGCCCGCAGGCGCAGGTCGCGGCTCTCCTCGAAGCGCGTCTCGAGCCCGGCCCAGCCCGCCGGCATCGACAGACCGCGGAACCCCGCCAGGCCGGCGTTCATGCCGGTGAGCAGCGCCAGCGCCGTGCTGTCGTCGGCGGCTTCGAGCCGCTCGACGAGCAGATCCATCACGGCGGGATCACCCAGGGCCGCCGCACGGCGGGCGGTGAACTCGAGCATCCGCGGCGCCGACGACGACGTGGCCAGGGTGAGGGCACGAGCCGGATCGTCGACGACCAGCGGCTCGGCCGCAAACCAGGTCATCAGCGGCAGGTTGTGATCGTCGGCCGGGACACGAGAGGCGAGCGCCTCGACGACTGGCCAGCGCGCCCCGTGCTCCATGCGCTGCGCGGCACTGGCAAGGTAGAGCTGCACCACCGGCGACGACTCGCTCACGGCCAGCTCCGCGAAACGAGCCGCGATCGCAGCGGGTGGCGTGCCGCCTTCGGCCGCCAGCTGCACCGCCCACGCACGCACCTGCTCGTCATCGTCGCCGAGCAGGGTAAGCAGATCGTTCGCGGTCAGCGCGCCGGTCACGTGCAGCGCCCACATCAGGCGCAGGCGCGCCGCGGTGGATTCCGGCGTGCGGAATGAGTCGCCGTCGGGAATGCGCACATCGCCCGTATCGAGCCGTGCCAGCCGCCGCAGGCGCGGAATCGTTCCGCTGTCGAGCGTGCCGGCCGACGCGCGCTCCTGAAGCAGCCGGCGCGCGTGGCGCACGCGCCATTCGTTCAGGCTCAACTGTGCGTCGACCAGCACGTCGTCCGGTTCGGCCTGAAGATTGACGCGCGTGGCGGTCGTGTTGCCGTAGGCGACCTTGTAGATGCGACCGTTACCGCGATCCGGAATGTCGGGATCGGTGACGTGGCACTGCTCGTGGTCGTACCAGTCGATCAGGTAGACCGACCCATCGTGGTCGTACTGCAGGTTGATAATCTGCGAGGCCCGATCGTTGAAGGTGATGAAGTCGGGCCCGTGTCGACCGACGAATCCACTGCCCTGGCGCTCGAGCAGATCGACGTTGATGCGCGCGCCGTGGATGTTGTTCATGAACACCTGCCCGCGGTACTGCCCGGGCCAGCTGGTGCCCTGGTAGATCATCAGTCCGGCGTGCGCGTGCCCGCCGCCGACACTGCCGCTCTGCGCGATACCCGCCCAGGGATTGCTGCCGGCGTAGTGCAGGTGATCGCCAATCGTCTTCAGGTCGTCGTAGTGGTGCGCGTTGAAGTGCTGCCCGGCCTGCCGCTGGTACCGTCCGCCCTGCACCATGTGCCACAGGTGGGGAATGACGCACGCGACGGCAATGGCGTGGCCGTGCTGATCGAAATCGAGCCCCCATGGATTGCTCGTTCCCTCGGAAAAGACTTCGAACTCGTGCCGCACCGGGTGATAGCGCCAGACGCCGGCGTTGAGACGGACGCGTTCAGCTTCGGGCGTCCCGGGCCTGCCGACCGCGCTGTGCGTGAAGACGCCGTGCAGACCGTACAGCCAGCCGTCGGGTCCCCAGGTGAAGGTGTTGAGCGTCTCGTGCGTGTCTTCGTAGCCCCAGCCATCGAGCAGCACCCGCGGCGGGCCTGCCGGACGCGGCTCGTCGCCGTCTTCGAGCGGGATGAACAGCAGGTACGGCGCGGCGCCGACCCACACGCCGCCGAAGCCGACCTCGATGCCGCTCACGAGGTTCAGGTCGTCGGCAAAGACGGTACGGCGATCGAATCGCCCGTCGAGATCGGTGTCCTCGAAGACCAGGATGCGATCGCGTCCCTGTCCGTCGGGCTGTCGCACCGGATAGGCGTACGCCTCGGCGACCCACAACCGGCCGCGGTCGTCGATCGCGAACGCAATCGGCTGGCGCACATCCGGTTCGGCGGCAAACACCTGAGCGCGGAAGCCATCCGGCAGCGTCATGGCACGCACCGCCTCGTCGGGTCGCAACCCCTCGAACACGACGCGGCGGTTGCCGCTGGACGCGCCCGCCGTGGATGGCGCCGGCGCTCGCTGCTGCACGTGGACGAACGTCCCCTTCTTATTGCCGACGACGATGTCGGGCAGCCCGTCGCCCGTCGCGTCGGCAGCCACGACCTGCGTGCCGACACCGGAGTTGTCGTCGACCAGGTGCGGGACGAACTCGACTTCGCCCTCGCGGCGGACCAGTTCGAACCAGTAGACGACCGCCGGCGCATTCGGCTCGGGATCGCCGTCCGAGCCGTGCGCCCAGAACCGCTTGCCCGTGACGATGTCCGGCAGGCCGTCGCGGTTCATGTCGGCGACGGCGATGGCGTGCGGCTGCGAGAAGGCCACGCCGTAGGGACTCTCCTCGGGCCGTGATCCCACGATGAGGTGTCGCCGGAAGGTAATCTCACCGCTCGCCGCCCGCACCTGCTGGTGCCAGGCAAGCCCCCAGTTGTGGGCGTCGAGGCTGCCGACCACGTCGTTCAGGCCGTCGCCGTCGACATCGAACGCATAGAACTGCGCGCCGGGCCCGAACTCCGCCGGGTGGAACGTCCAGGTCGGCGCGCCCTCGAGCGAGGCCGGCTGCTGCCACCAGCCGTTGGCTTCGATGATGTCGGCGCGCCCGTCGCCGTCGATGTCGCCCACGCCGAGGCCGTGCGTGAAGCGCCCCCATTCACCCTTCGGCGAAATCGCACGGAACGTCCACGGCTCGGCGGGATCGGCCGACGTCTGCTCGGCATAGCCGAAGTAGCCCTCGGAATTGCAGACGAGCTCGGGACGACCGTCACCGGTAATGTCGACGAACGCCGGCGATTCGTTGTCGACGCTGTGGTAGAGCACGTGCCGTGGCCAGTGCCCGCCGCCGGCAAGTCCCGCCCCGCGCGGGTTCTCGTACCAGTAAGCTTCGCGCCCCGGATAGCCGATAACCAGGATGTCGGGCCAGCTGTCGCCGTTGAAGTCGTAGGTGAAGGTGAGGAAGTTCTCGGAGTAGGCGTTGCGCGTGCCCAGCGCGCCCTCGAAGCCGGGCACGACCGTCACGCTGCCGTCGGCTTCCTGCCGCTCGAACGACTGCGTGGCCGGGGCGTATTCGTGACGCGTGCGGAACGAGGGCCCTTCGTACCAGAACGGGCCCGACACGATGTCGAGGCGCGCGTCGCGATTGATGTCGGCCACCGCGGCCCCTTCGCCCCAGAAGTGCTCGTTGAGCTGTCGCGTCTCGAAGCGAATCGCACTCGAGTCGCGGGCCTGCGCCACACGCGCCGCCAGCGTAGCGGCAGCCACGCCGACAGCAGCGGAGAGCGCAGCAGCGCACCACAGCAGTCGCGACACCCGGACCGGCAGTCGGATCATGGGGACACCTCGCTGTCTGGAACACGCACATGGTAAGGCCTCGGTGGCCGCGCCGTGCAGCGATCGCTGCGCCCGACGCACCATTCGTCCGGGGGCAGAGACAAGCGACCGTCCTGTGGAAGCGACAGTCGGTCAGTCGGTGCGGGTTCGCCGACCACGCACCCGGATCAGCGGCTGGCACACAAGTTGATCAGCTATGAGGTGCCCCCTCCCGAACACCCGGAAGGAGCGTGTGTCATGTCTTCGCAGAACCGCATCGGAGTCATCCTCGCTGTCGTCGTGGCGATCAGCGCGCTTGCGGTCGTCCTGACGCACGGCAGCGGCGCCGACGACGGCGCGGCGCGCGACGTCAGCGTGCAGTGCGGTCCGGCGCAGCAGGCCGTCGTGCACCGGCCCGCCAGCGCTGCCCAGCCCGTCGTCGTCGAGTGCGTTCAGGCGGCGCCGCACGACGCGGAGGAAGTGGGCGCGGCGCGGCTCTGGACGGTTCCGGGAGCAGCCGTGCCGCCAGCGGCACCTGCGACGGCGCCGGCGTACGCTCCGACGACCGTCGCCGCCGCGCCGGCGGTGTACTACCCGGCCCCGTCGGCCGCGACCACGAGAGTCGACACGCCCGGGCCGCAGCGCACCACCACGGCCGCGCACGGCGCGCAAACCGTCTCCAGGAAACCGTCGACCGGCAAGCGCCTGATGGTCATTGGGGGTTCAGCGGGTGCCGGAGCCGGCATCGGCGCCCTCATCGGTGGCAGGAAGGGCGCGCTCATCGGCGCCGCGATAGGCGGTGGCGGCGCGGCGATCGTCGACCAGATCAGGAACGACTGACGTCCCTCCACCCCGGGACACATCCCGGCGGCCCGGTCGTCCGCGGCCGGGCCGCGCTGCATTCCGCGCCCACAGCCTACCCGTCCCGCCACCGCCCGCTGACGTACTATTCCTCTCTGACGACTTCCCCACTCCTGCGCACTGCGCGGCGGCGGCTCCGATCGGGAGCGCCGACGGCGCTCGATTCGGCCGGGCTTCAAGTTCGCCCTGCACGCCGCGCGACGAGGAGTGAGCCTGACGCGCGGAAAGAACCCACATGTCACTGTTCACCGACCTCTACCAGCTGACGATGGCTCAGGCGTACCTCGACCATGGGATGTCGGGGACGGCCGTTTTCTCGCTGTTCGTCCGCCGTCTGCCGAAGACACGCAATTACCTCGTCGCGTGCGGCCTCGATGCCGTGCTCGCGCGGCTCGAATCGCTCCGCTTCGGCGACGACGATATCGAGTACCTGCGCTCGCTGGGCCTGTTCTCGGATCAGCTGTTCGACTGGCTCCGCTCGTTCCGCTTCTCCGGCGACGTGTACGCCGTGCCAGAGGGGACGCCGGTCTTCGCCAACGAGCCGCTGATCGAAGTCGTCGCACCGCTGCCCCAGGCGCAGTACGTCGAGACGCTGGTGATGAACCTCATCACGGTCGAGACCGCCATCGCCTCGAAGGCCGCGCGTCTCTACACGGCAGCCGACGGCCGCAGCGTCGTCGACTTCGGCGCGCGCCGCGCTCACGGCATGGACGCCGCGGTCCGCGGCGCACGCGCGGCCTGGATTGCCGGGCTCGCGGGCACGTCCAATGTGCTGGCCGCGCAGCGGTACGGCATCCCGCCGGTCGGCACCATGGCGCACAGCTACGTGCAGGCGCACGATACGGAAGAAGGCGCCTTCGAGCACTTCGCGCGCCGGTTTCCGGGCACGACGCTGCTCGTCGACACCTACGACACGCTCGAAGGCGTGCGGAAGGTCATCGAGCTCGCCACCCGCCCCGACGATCCGGTGCGCATTGGCGCTGTCCGGCTCGACTCGGGCGATCTCTCGTCGCTCGCGCGCGACGCGCGACGGATGCTCGACGAAGCCGGTCTGACCAACGTGAGAATTTTCGCGAGCGGCGGCCTCGATGAAGAACAAGTTGCAGCCCTGATCGAGGGCGGTGCACCGATCGACGCGTTCGGCATCGGGACGAGTCTCATGGTGTCGGAAGACGCGCCCGCTCTCGACATCGTGTACAAACTCGCGGAGTACGAAGGACGCGGCCGGACGAAACTGTCGCTCGACAAGCCGATCCTTCCCGGACGGAAGCAGGTGTTCCGGCGTCTGGCGGCCGACGGCAGCTTCCTGGGCGACGTGATTGGCACCGCCGACGAGAAGCTCGACGGCACGCCGCTGCTCGAGTGCGTCATGAAGGACGGACGACGGACCGGGGCCGGGCTCGACTCGCTCGGGACGATCCGGGCCCGCGCGCTTGCGGCCATCGCGGCGTTGCCGCCCCACGTGCGGGCCCTCGCCCCGGCCGCTCCGCCGTATCCGGTGGAGGTCAGCCCGCGGCTTCAGGAGCGGCACGGTCAGGTCCGATCGCGCGTCGCCGCGTCGACGCGCCCCGATGACCTCAGCCTGCCCGACGACTTGTCGGATGCGGCGCTGCTCATCGTCGACGTGCAGAACGACTTCTGCCCTGGCGGCGCGCTGGCCGTGCCGGATGGTGACCGGACAATTCCGGTGCTCAACAGGGCAATCGAACGGTTCGTGGCGGTGAGACGGCCCGTGTACGCCTCACGCGACTGGCACCCGATCGATACGCGGCACTTCGCCGACCACGGCGGACGCTGGCCGGTGCATTGCGTCGCCGGCAGCACCGGTGCGGCGTTTCATCCCGATCTGCGCCTGCCCCCGGACACCATCGTCGTCACGAAGGGACAGAGCCGCGACGACGACGGCTATTCGGTATTCGAAGGGACGACGGAGAACGGCTCGTTCATCGATGATCTCCGTGCGCGCGGCGTCCGCCGGCTTTTCGTGGGTGGACTGGCGACCGACTACTGCGTGCGTGCCTCGGTGCTCGACGCCCGAGCCGAGGGCCTGCAGGTGATCGTGATCGAGGACGCCGTGGCGGGCATCGCCCCTGAGACGACCCGGGCCGCGTTCGAGGAGATGAAGCGCGCGGGTGCCGAGGTGCTATAACACTCGCGGGCTCATGCAGATCATCGCTTCTCCCCGCGTCTATCCCGTCATTGTCATCGGCAGCGGCGCGTCGGGCGGCATGGCGGCCTGGAACCTGACGCGTCAGGGCATCGACGTGCTGATGCTCGACGCCGGCGACAGGCTCGCCGATCGGTCGCAGTTCTGGACGCACGTCACGCCGTGGGAAGCTCGCGAGCGGCGGGCGCGCGGCGAGCGGCCGCCGTCGTATTACCTCTCGACGGAAGAACAGCCGTATGCGACGCCGCCGGATCGACCGTTCGACCTGACGCGCGTCTGGGGACACGGCGGGCGAACGAACGTCTGGGGACGGGTGAGCCTGCGGCTCGGCGACCTCGACTTCAAGGGTCCGGCGCGCGACGGCTGGGAGGTTCCGTGGCCGATCTCCTACGCCGATATCGCTCCCTACTACGACCGCGTCGAACAGATGATTGGCGTCTGCGGCGGCGACGACGACTCTGACGCGCTGCCGGGCAGCCGCTACCTGCAGCCCGCGCCACCGCCGCGCTGCGGTGAGCGGCTGCTTCAGCGCGCGGGCCGCAGACTCGGGATCCCGATTGTCGCGGGCCGGCGCGCCAACATGACGCGTCCGACCCGCGGCTTTCCCGCGTGCCATTACTGCGGCAACTGCGGCGCCGGCTGCGACACTGCGTCGTTCTTCACGTCGAGCGATCACCTGCTGCCGTTCGCGATGGAAACGGGGCGGCTCGAACTTCGCTCGAACGCCGTCGTCGCGCGCATCCTGACAGATGAGGAAGGGCTCGCCAGCGGCGTGCAGTACTTCGACCGACACACCGGACAGGAGCATCAGGTACGGGGACGGGTGATCATCCTCGGCGCCGGCACGGCCGACTCGACCAGGATTCTGCTCAACTCGAAGTCGTCGACGCACCCGAACGGAATTGGCAACGGCTCGGACGTGATCGGCCGCTACCTCTGCGAGCAGTTCCGCTTCCACGTGCGCGGCTACTTTCCGCAGCTCGAGGGCATGCCGATCCCGAACGACCGCGGCATCGGTGGCGCGCACATCTACCTGCCCCGGTTCAATCACCGCGACGGCCACCGGCGCGACTACCTGCGCGGCTTCGGCGCGCAGTTCTGGAACACCGGTGCGCCGGCCGGCGGGCCCCACGCGCTTGCGAGCCGTATTCCGGGATTCGGCGCCGAACTCAAGCGCGCCATCAGGCGGCGCCACCCGGCCTGGTTCGAGATTCATCCGTACGGCGAGGTTCTGCCGTACGCGCACAACCGCATCACGGTCGGCGGGGCCGGCGAAGATCGCTACGGCGTGCCGCTCATGAAGATCGACTACCGCATCGGCGAGAACGAACGGAAGATGGCCGGGCACATGTTCGATTTCGTCGAGGAGCTGGTCGCCGAGGCGGGCGGGGTGCTTGTCGACTACCGGCGCGGAGAGCTCGATCGCATGGGCTCGGCCATCCATGAACACGGGACGTGCCGGATGGGCGACGACCCGAAACGTTCCGCACTCAACGCGTTCAACCAGATGCACGAAGTGAAGAACGTCTTCGTCGTCGACGGGTCGGCGTTTCCCACAGCGACGGAGAAGAACCCGACGCTGACCATCCTCGCGCTGTCGTGGCGCGCGACCGACTACCTCGTGGAACAGCTGCGGCGAGGGGATTTGTGATGAACGACCAGAGACGGGCCGCGGGCATCGATCGCCGGACGGCGCTGCGGACCATGGCGGCCGGCGTGGGCGCCGCCGCGTCGGCGCTGTGGGTGCGGGAAATCGCCGTGCTCGCCGAGACCGAGGCGCGGCACGCGCACCTGCTGGCAGCCGCCGCACAGGACGGCACCTGGACGCCGGCGGTCCTGTCGGCCGAACAGTTCGAGACGGTCGGGGTGCTCGCCGAGCTGATCATTCCCGAGACCGACACACCCGGCGCAAGGGCAGCGCTGGTGGATCGCTACGTCGACGGCGTCCTCGCCGAGGCGTCGCCGACCGTGCGCGGGCGTTTCCTGGAAGGGCTCGCATGGATCGACGCCCGCAGCCGCGCGCTGTTCGGGGCCCGGTTCACCGGGGCCTCGGCGGCTCAGCAGCACGAGCTGCTGACACGCCTGGCCGCCCAGCCCTCGAGCGAAGAGACCGCGGGCGTCGAGTTTTTCGAGGCCATCAAGGCGATGACGATCACCGGCTACTACACGAGCGAGATCGGCCTGCGGCAGGAGCTCGGCGTGCCGTTCACGCTCATGCTGCCCGAGTTCCCGGGCTGCACGCACGAAGAGCACATGTAGGCGAACGGCCGGCCGCGCTCAGCGGCCGATGCCTACCTCGATGTCGCGCCAGCGGCCCTGGTTGAAGCGGACCACGCTCAGGACGCATCGGGTGACGTGGCCGGCCAGAATGGCAAGCCAGATGTCGATCGGATCGAGCGCGTTGGCCTGCTGCAAGATGAAGCACGTGCCAAGCGGCACGATGACCTGCGAGACGATTGAGATGTACATCGGGCTGCGCGTGTCGCCGGTCCCCTGCAGGCCGCCTGTGTAGGCCAGCGCAACCACGACGAACAGACCCGACAGGCTCAGCACGCGGAGCAGCTGTACGCCGAGCTCGACGACAACCGGCTCGTTCATCCCGAAGATGGCCAGCAGCTGGCGCGGGATGAGGACGAACAGCAGGCCGAGCGCGGCAGCCAGCATCAGGCCGAAACGCGACGCCGTCCGCACCGCCTGAACCACACGTTCCGGCTTGCCCGCTCCGAGGTTCTGCCCGGCCGTCGTGGCCGCGGCTCCGAGCAGTCCGACCGCCGTCCAGGTAACGAACGAGAACAGCTGCGAGTAGGAAATGGCGTAGGCGGCCTGCGCCTCGGCGCTCTGCGCGAGCGATCCGATGAAGGCCAGCATCAGCACGCCACCCAGGTTCATCACGACTCCCTGCACACCGGTGGGCAGGCCGAAGCGGAACAGGGTCACGATGATCCGACGGTCGGGCCGATAACCGAGGCCGCGCGGGAACGACACGACCCAGCCGCCGTGCCAGAGCCGCCACATGCCGTATGCCGAAACCACGATGGCGGCGATGGCGGTACCGGCGGCCGCTCCGGCCGTTCCGTACGGGGGAATGAGCGCGACGTTGAGCGCGATGTTGAGCAGCGTCATCACGATGCCCAGCACCATCGGCGTGCGGGCGTCGCCGGCCGCACGCAACGCACCGCCGATCATGAAGAAGAGCAGGGTCCCGATGCTGTAGAGGAACGAGATGCGCAGGTAGGGCAGTGCCTCTGCCTCGACGTCGGGCGCCGCGTTGGCCAGCTGGAGCAGGTACGGCGAGGCGAAGTAGCCGACCGGTGCCAGTACGCCGAGCGACAGAAACACCGCCGACAGGAAGGCCTGATAGACGGTGCGGTCGGCCATGTGCTCGTCGGCCGCCCCGACGAAGCGCGCCACCAGGATGCTCATCCCGGTGAACAGCGACATGATGAACGCGATGATGACGATGAAGATCTGAATGGCCACGCCGATACCGGCGTTGGCCGTGTAGCCGACGAAATGGCCGACCATCACGTGGTCGACCAGCCCCTGCAGCCCGCCGACGACATTCGTCAGCATCGTCGGCCAGGCGAGCCGCCAGACGGCGCGCTGCAGCGGCCCCTCGACAATCGACCGGTCGTAGCGACGCGTGGAAACAGGCGGCGGACATGGCGCCGACTCCGCCGCATCGGCGGCCTCGACTTCGAGTCTCCGGTCCTGCGCAGAAAGAGTCACGAGATCACTCTAACGACAATCAAGGGCACGCGGTTTCATCGCCGTGCGGCACGGCGCGGCGGCTTCATCCAGCCTTCAGTCACCCCGGCGGATGCGGACCCGCTCAGCGGGGAAAGTCGCGATGCTGCAGGACCTTCTCCGCCTGCGCGAGGTGCCGGCGGTTGTGCGCCAGGATGATGAGGATCCCGGCGGCCACGTCGAACAGGCGGAGCCCCTTGAGGAAGGGATTGGGGAACTTCGTCCGGACGGCATCGACCGTCAGCACGCGGGCTGTCAGCTCGGACACGTACCGGAGGCTGTCGCTGAAGGCGCGCCGGACCTCGTCGGGATCGAGCTCCGACGGCGGCTGCTGCCGTGGTCCGGTGGGCAGCCGCAGCAGTGCCGGAGGCTCCATCAGCCAGGCCATCCAGCGTCCGACCAGGCCAGGCACCACCTGCGACTGTCCTTCGACCACCGGCGCCGTGGCGATTGCCGCCTCGATGCTCTCACCATAGATCCGGGTCGACAGGGCCAGATGCATCAGGCACTGGCCGACGCTCCATCGGCGTCCCCGATCGGGCTGCCAGTTGAACTGCTCAGGCGTCAGCCCGGCGACGATCTGGTTGGCGCGGCCGCGAATCAGGTCGAGCTGCGATTCAGCTTCGCCGCGCGTGAGGACGTACGACATCGGGGTCTCCAATCGGCCGGTCGGCGGTGTCAGCATACACGCCCCGGGTGCGCCCGGACGATTTCGCGTACGATGGCCGCACGTCCTCCCCGGCGAAACTTCCGGAAAAAGGAGCCCGCATGGCCGGCGGATCCCAGTCGTCCTTCGTCGAACGCACGTGGATCGTCACGGGCATCGTCGCGCTCACGACAGTGCTCCTGCTCGTGGCCTGGCGCGGCTTTGCCGTACTGCTCACCCTGTTCGCCGGCCTGCTCGTCGCCGTCCTGCTTCGTGGCGCGACACGCTGGGTGCAGCGGCGCACGGGACTCTCGTCCACCCCGGCGCTCGCCGTCGTGTGCACGACCATTGCGCTGCTGGCAGGTGGCGGCGCCGCGCTGACCGCCGCGTCGGTCAGCGAACAGTTCTCGGAGCTGGCCGACCAGCTGCCGCTGGCCTTCGAGCAGCTCCGTACCCGGATGGCGGCCAACCCGCTCGGCAGACGCCTGGTCGACTCAATGACACAGGCCGGCGGCGAAGGCGGCGCGACGGCCTCGCAGGTCTTCATCGCGGCATCGGCGGTCGTCGGTTCGATCGCCAACGTGGTGCTCGTCCTGTTCGTCGGCCTGTTCCTGGCCGCAGATCCCGATTCGTACCGGCGCCCCGCGCTGCTGCTCGTGCCACCGGCCGGACGCGAACATGCCGCTCAGCTCTTCGATGAGATCGGCGCCGCGCTCGAACGATGGCTCGGCGGCAGGCTGCTCCTGATGGCTGTCATCGGGGCGCTGACGTGGCTGGGCCTGCTGGTGCTGGGCGTTCCCCTCGCGCTGCCGCTCGGAATCATTGCCGGCGCGCTGTCCTTCATTCCGAATCTCGGACCGATCATCTCTGCCGTGCCGGCCATGCTGATTGGCGCCGCCGAGGCACCGATCATGGCGCTGTACGTCGCGCTGCTCTACCTCGGCCTGCAGACCGCTGAAAGCTACATGCTCGAACCGTACGTGGTGCGGCGGACGTCAGACCTGCCGGCCAGTGCGGTCATCGCCTTCCAGCTGCTGATGGGCACACTGGCCGGTATCTACGGCCTGATGCTCGCCACGCCGCTGCTCGTCGTGCTGACGATCCTGGTCGGGCGGCTGTACGTGGAGAACGCCAGCGAAGACAGGACTGCCGGACGGGCGTGATTGCACGGAGCCCGTCGCAGCCGCAGGAGAAGAACCGCGGGAACGACGACGGGCCCGCACACGTCCGCGCTCCAGACACGCCGCGGAGTGCCGCTGCCGGCAGCGACCGGAGTCGATTCCGCGGCGCGCCGGGTACCGGTCAGTGCGCGAGCGGATCCGGACGGAGCTGGAACCGGACGACCTTACTCGTCGTGCCGGGACCGGTCTCCATGTGGAACGGCGCGCGCGTGCTGATCGTCGACCACAGGCCGCGTCCCTTCCAGCCGCCCTTCGGATCGTCGATGCGGCCGTCGAGCCACTTCGCGTAGTACCCGGTCGGATAGGGGACGCGGAGCACCACCCACTCGCCGTCGTGAAGCGCCAGCAGTCCATCAGCCGCGTTGCCGGTACTGATCGGCGTGTTCGGTCCGAGACCGAACGTATCGAACTGATCGACCCACACGTAGTAGCTGGCGCCGGCACTGCCGGGGCCCTCGACGCCGCGCATCTGCGGCAGCGGCTCGGGGTAGAGCGTCCATCCCTCGGGACAATGCTGTCCCGTCGCTTCGGGACCGTTGAGCGGCCCCTTGCACTTGCGGCGATCGAAGCTCGCCAGGTGTCCGCTCGCCAGCGCCACCCACGCGACGCCGTCGCGATCGACATCCATGCCGCGCGGCCCGAAACCCTCGATGTCGGCGCGCGGGTTCTCGAAGGGTGGCTCGAAGACCTCGATCAGCGCCGTTTCCGACGGATTGTCACCCGGCGTCAGGCGCAGCACCGCGCCGGGCATCCCGAGCGACGATCCCCAGATTGATCCGTCCGGTGCCGGCGCAACGGCGTAGAAGCCGCCGCCGTACCGCTTATCCTTCGTCGGATCGACCGGCTGATCGGGCTCGACCCACTCGTCGCGCCGGCCGTTGCCGTTGGTGTCGATGACGAGCGGCGTCCAGCCCTGCGAACGGACCTCGTCGCCCGTCTCCTCGTACATCCGCGTGTTGATCCACCCGATCACCGGACCACCGCCGCTCGTCCAGAGCGTGTGATCGTCGTCTTCGGCGAACATCACGTGGTGCGTCCCGAAGCACGTGCGGATATGTGCGAATTCACCGGTGGCCGGGTCGTACATCTGCACGTGCCGTCCGGATCGCTCGAGAGGAAAGACACGCGCCGACGGATGATCGGATCCCTCGCGGCAGAAGTCGGGATTGTCGGGACGCCCGACGGTCGCCGCGAGCCAGACGCGCCCGCGGTGGTCGAGCATCGGATTGTGGTTGTTCGCCTTGCTGTCCCAGATCGGCCGGCGTCCCCAGTAGGCCGACTCACCCAGTACCGTCTGCGACGTCATGGGCGTGTCGGCATCTCGCACCGTCAGTGGAATGCGGCTGGCCGTGTGCGTGCGCGGGTCGAGCACGGGCACGTAGTCCTTGCTCAGCTCCAGGGCGCCGTAGATCGGGCCATAGGCGTTCACGGTCGGGTTCCGGCGATCGGTCGAGACCTCGTCGTGCAGGTACGCTTCCGGATCGGCCCAGTCCCACATCGTGATGACGACATTGCGCTCGAGACCGCGGGGCCGCTCGGGCGCGGGCGGTACTTCGCCTGCGGCAATCCGGTCGGTCCAGTCGGCAAACATCTGCAGCGTTCGCCTGTGTCCGAGCTGGTTGAGGCCGCTGATCATCTGCGAGCCTGCCTGCCCGGCCTGCAGGCGCAGCTCCCAGGCCTGCTCCGTCGATCCGGCCCTGCGGAACAGCTCGGGAATCTCGCGCGTTCCCTTCGTGCCGAGCGCGTGGCACGCCCAGCAGGTGCCCGACTTGAGCACCCGAAGGTAATGGGCCTGCGTCCGCATGCTCGGGCCGATACCGTTCCCATTCGGGCCGGTCCCGGGAAACTCGTCGGCCGACGGAACTTCCATGAGCGAGAACCAGTGCCCTGAGGGATAGATTTCCGCGGCCTCACGCGGACTGCCCGCGGCCGACACCTTGAGCCTGAGGACATCGCCGCGGCCGGCCGCCACCTTCGCCGAGTCTGCCAGGCCATAGCCGCGAACCCACACGCGATAGCTCGCCTCGGGCAGATCCGGGACGACGAATCGCCCCTGATCGTCGGTCACGACGATGCGGGCAAACGGCGTCGGCAGATCGCCGGTTTCGGCGATCACCCACACGCCGGCTTCCGGCCCGGACGGACCTTCGACGACGCCGCCGATGTCGTCGGCATCGACCTCGATGGCCACGGGAGCCTGACCGGCACCGAAAGCAGCGACCGTCAGGGCGGCCGTCAACGTGACTGCAAGGGACGGGAACGCAAGCGGACGAATCTGCATAGGGGTGGTCTCAGGATGTCGTCTGGCAGACGGGCGCGACGCGGAGCGGAAGTCGACCCGCCCCGCGTCGCGGAGTCACGGAGATGTCGGACTCGGCGCGTTCAGGATCCGGGAGTGGCGCCGCGGCGACCGACCATCATGCGGTAGATGACCAGCAGCAGGATCGCGCCGAGCGTCGCCACGATGAAACCGGCCGGCTCGTTGGGCCCGTACCACCCCACGGCGCGTCCGAGGAATCCGCCGAGAAGAGCGCCCGCGATGCCGAGCAGGATCGTGACGATGATGCCTCCCGGATCACGGCCGGGCATGACGAGCTTGGCCACGATACCGACGATGAGCCCGAAGAGAATCCAGCCGAGTACGCCGAACATGGTGTCTCCTCCCTGCCGGCAGGGCCGGCATGTGCGGGTCCGATGCGGACGCCGCGCTGGCGTTCACGACAGGCCGGGAACCTCAGCCTGAATGCTGGGGGCGTGTCCCGGCACTGTACTCCGGATGCATCGGCGACGGAAGCGGGTCGGACACGACGCCCGATCCCGGGGCTTCCGCCGCGTGCTTCAGCTTCTGCAGCCCGCGCTCGAAGTCGCGTCCAATCAGCCGATCCATGCTGACGAACGTGCTCATCACCTTGCTCAGGTAGGGCAACGGCCCGTAGAGCGCCCACGTGACGCGCGTGCCCGATCCTTCCGGTTCGAGATCGAACGCGGCGTTGTTCTCCGCCTTGAACGGCTTCTCGAACGACAGATCAATCGTCAGGTGCGTCGGAGTGTCGGCCCGGGTGATCACCATCCGGCCCTTGCCCGCTTTCGAATTCCCTTCCCAGGCGTACTCCGCACCGGCGCCGCGATCGGCGCCGGCGTACACCCGGGCCAGCGCCGGATCGAGATCCTCCCAGGGCGACCAGAGCCGCCACTGCCGGAAATCCTCGAGCAGCGGAAAGATCTCGCGAGCCGGACGATCGATCACGACATGACGCTCGACGCGGAACGTGTCCTCGCTGAACGCCGCGTACACCAGGACACCGACGACGAGCACGCCGAGAATCAGGAGAGCGTTCGTCAGCACGACAACCTCCTGTGACCGGACTGTGGGGATGCGGCCATGCTAGCAGAAACACAGCTGGCGCGCTGTACCATCCTCAGCCGCCACCATCCCCGCGACCGGTGCCGGAACGACGGCCAGCCACCGCATCAGGGCGACGCGTCGAACCGGCCCGGCCCTGGGGCACCGCCCGGTCCCGGCCCTATCGCGTCAGAACCGGTGAATCGCGGCCGCGCCGGTCCGCGACGGCATCAGGTCCGACGGCATCACCACGACCTCGGCGCCCCGCCTGAGCGCGAACGAGCCCAGGTCGTCGAGCAGGTCGTCGACGTTCGGCTCGCCGGGCGCGGCGTAAGCGATAGCGCCAGTCTGCTCGTCGACGCGGCCCGGCACGTGCCGATCGGCCTCGATGAGCAGCGTGGCAACCTGCGAGGCCGCGATCGCGTGCGCGATGTCCGCCAGGTCTTCGCTCGCCCGCTCGCGGGCGCGGGCAGCCGTCCATGCATCGGCCAGCCCTTTGAGCCGTGCCAGGTACTGCGGAGCGAGCGCGTTCCAGCAGTGCTCGCGCAGTTCGTCGAGCGACAACGCGTCGGGATTCAGGTCCACGCCGTCCGGCAGCAGCGCCGGATTGCGGCTGATGCGCCGGAACAGCGCCGCGTTCTCCGGCAGCGACACGAGAATGAGCGGCAGCCCCGACGGCTGCGAGTGATGCTCCATCACGGCGCGATCGACGGCGCGGAAGAGCCGCTCGGCCTCGGCATCCGACTCGAGCTCGCGGGCGCCGTGCCCGTGGAACATCGCGCGCTGCCCGCCGGGCCCTGATGCGTACGAGCTGATGGTCAGGTGCGGCTCGAGGCCCTGCCGGTTCTTCGCATCGGCGACCGCCGCCTGAACGGCCGGCGCGGGCTCGATCTCGTCGAGCACGTCGCGGTTGCCCTCGAACAGCCGCACGCCGTTCCGCGTCAGACCCATCACCTGGTAGCGATCGGTGGTCTGCAGCTGCCGGATGAGCGGCTTCGTGTGGCAGCTGTCGGCCACGATTGCCAGCTCGGGAACGCGGCGCTGCAGCCGGTAGACGCGGAACATGTCGCGCGCGCCAAGCACCGCGATGCCGTCGCGCGTCCGCATCCAGAACGCGTCGTCGTTTTCCAGCTGATGGAACGGCTCGAGCAGCGGGGTCGCATCACGCGCCGGATAGAGCTTCCGGAGCGACGCCTCGAGCGACCGCACCAGGTTGCGGTAGCGGATCCGATCCTGCTGCCGCTCGGGATGATGGCGATGCGTCGGCTGGTACAGCGTGAGACACGGCGGCTCACACCGATCGAAGAGACCGGCGGCGAAGTCCTGCGACAGTATGTTCACGGAGCCTCCTGCTGATCCTGAACGGCCGACAGAGGCCGTACCGGCCGCATTGCAGAGACCGCGCCAGCCCGTTCCCGCAGAGATCACGGGCGGTGACGACTCAGGCGTGCGGAAAAATCCCCACCGTGGGCACGCAGATCCACACCCGCCGCGCGGCGCCCCGCGGGTGGTCCGGATCAGTCCGGCGGCTCGATCCAGTCGATGGCCGGCAGCCCGTCGAGGCTCCTGGCGTTGCGCGCGCGCTGGTACTCGCGCAGCCCGTCGGGCCCCTTCCTTTCCGCCCAGTCGACCAGCTGCGTGCGCGGTCCGCGAAAGTCGGCAAGCGGGACGCCAAAGCCGCAGGAGCGCGACACACGGGTGACGTCGACCACGATCGCTGCGCGCGGCGACGGGCCCTCGGGCCACAGCGCCGCAATCGGCCCGAACTCGTCGTCATCGGGCCTGACGACACGGCCGCGGCCGTGGAGACGGACGATCTGCGGAGGGCCGTCGAACGCGCAGAACATGAGGACGATGCGGCCGTTCTCCCGCAGGTGCGCGATGGTCTCGGCACCCGAGCCGACGTAGTCGACATAGGCCACGCGGTCGGGCGCCAGCACCCGCAGCGACGCCAGCCCCTTGGGCGACACGTTCACGTGGCCGTCGGCCGACAGCGGGGCCGTGGCGACGAAAAAGACAGGCTGCGCCTCGATGAATGTCCGGACGGCATCATCGATGCAGGGAAGCGGACGGCCCATGAGTGCAGCCTCAGAGAACGTTGCGGATTTTCTTCACCGTCGCCCAGTTGCGCATGGTGACATCGGTGCCGAGCGCGCGACCGACGGTTTCGACGAGCGGGCTGACGGCAATACCGCCCGGACACCACAGGTACGCCGCGCGGGATCCGACGGCCAGCGCCTCGTCGCCCCAGCGGCGGCCGACGAGCGCCGCGACCTTCGCGCTCAGCCCGTCGGGCAGAAAGGCCACGACCAGGCGCGAGTCGTTGTCGGTGCGGTCAGCGAGCGCGTTCTCGCGCGCGATCGTCTCGAGATCGCGGCCGCTCAGCACGAAGCATTTCGACGAGAACCCGAACGTCGAAACGACGGCCTGCCCGATCGAGGCGGTCAGGCGCGAGGCGCTCGTCGACGGTGCGGAAAACACGGCATTGCCGCTGTTGAGCAGCGTCTTCACATCCTCGAAGCCCAGACGCTCGAGCATCGCGCGCAGCTCCGCCATCGGCATGCGCTTGGCCGTACCGACGTTGATGCCGCGCAGCAGCAGGACCCAGCGCACCGGCTCACCTGATCGTCCAGAGGTGGACGCGCGTCGAGTCGACCTGCTCCGTGCGATCGGGCGGCCAGCTGTCGCCCATGGTGAAAGCGTGCGACACGATGCGCGTGCCGGGACGCAGTTCGGCCTTCAGGCGCGGCATCAGCTTCTGGTTGAGGCTCTGCAGGAGGTAGAGCGTGACGACGGTGGCCTCCCGGATCTCGATCGACGGATCGAAGATGTCGCCGCGGATGAGCGTGACGCGGTCTGCAACACCGGCCTCGCGCACCTTTTCGGTGGCTTCCTTGATGCGCTGCGGATCGATGTCGATGCCGACCGCGCGCGCGCCGAGCCTGGCCGCAGCAATCAGCAGCGCCCCGTCGCCGCACCCGAGGTCGTACACCACGTCGTCGGCCGTGACGCCGGCGAGCTTCATCATGGCGGTCGCCACGGCCTCGCGCGTCGGCACGAAGATGACGTCGCGGTCGCGCAGCGGTGTGTTCGATTCGATGACGGTCTGCGCGGCGACAGGTGCAGCAATCAGAAGGGCGACCAGCAGGACGCTTGCAATCCTCGTCATGTCATGACCTCCCGTCACAGTATGTCCGCATTCCGGTCCGTCGGTGCGGTCCGGTCCTTACAGAGCGCGCAGTTCCCGGTGCGGGTCGGTCCGTTCGACGAGCATGAACATCCGCGCCATGACCCGCGCCGGGACCAGCCGTATCAGCCCGGTGCGGACAGCCTTCAGCACCGGATTGTGCGTGGTGGTGATCCACGCCGCGCGCCGCCCGCGCACGACGAGCGCGCGCGTGCGCGCCGAACGAATCCGCTCGTAGCGGCGAAGCGCCGCGGGCAACCCCTCGACCTGACGGACCGCGAGTCCGAGTGCCACCGCATCCTCGAGCGCCTGAGCCGCGCCCTGCCCGGTGTGCGGCAGCATGGGGTGTGCGGCATCGCCGAGGAGCGTGACGAGACCGGTCCCCCACTGTGCGAGCGGCTCCCGATCGAACAGCTGATCGAGCCGCACGTCCCCGCGCTGCGTTGCCTCGACGATAGCCGTGAACGTCCTGTCGAGGCGCCGCACGAAGCGGCGCGCCAGCTCGTGGGGCGTCTCCGCCGTGGCGCCGACGTCAGCCGTGAGCAGCGACATGTACCAGTACACGGCATCCCGGCCGGCCCTGGCGATCGACGCTTCGATCCCGTCGCCGAGATAGGTTGCCGCGCTGACGTCGCCGAGCAGTTCGACGACGCCGTGAGCGACGCCACGAAGGGCGTGATGACCGCTGCTGCGCGGCGGACCTTCGTGCGGGTGCAGCCGGCGGCGGACAGCCGATCCGACGCCGTCGGCGCCGACGAGCATGTCGCCGCGCACGTCGCGTCCGTCCGCCAGCCGCAGCACGACGCCCGAACCATCCTGCTCGAAGTCGACCGCCTCGGCACCGAGCTCCAGCGCGCCGGGACAGGTGTGCTCCACCGCTGCCAGCAGCGCGCCGTGAAGAACGGGCCGCGTGGCAACGATCGCCACCGCTTGGCCGATGGCCTCGGGGAGATAGACCCGCTTCAGCGCGCGGCCGTCAGGGCGACGAATCTCGGCGACTCCCGTTCGATGCCCTCCGTTCAGCACCGGCTCTGCGATGCCGAGCTCGTCGAGCGCCGCCATGGCGTTGGCCGCCAGGTTCAGCGCGAACCCGAGCTCACGCGGCGACGCGGCTCTTTCGAACACCCGGACGTTCCAGCCTGCGCGTTCCAGCGCGAGCGCGGCCGCCAGGCCACCGATGCCGGCGCCGGCAATCAGAGCGGTGGGTGGTGTCATCTGCGTCGTGTGTCGATCGCCCGCGAACCGTCCATGTACTGCTCACGGATCGCGTCTCTCGCCCACAGTATCTCCTGCGCCGGACGCGTCCGACGGGCCATCAGAGCACTGCGAGGATGACAAGCAGCCAGTCGCCGTCGCCGGGCGGCTCGAAGCGGAGGAGGGTCTTTCGGTCGATGGCCGTCGCGCGGCTCCGTCGCCCGGTTCGCGGGTCGACCCACGTCGCCGCCGCGTCGCGCGGCAGGGCGTCGGCGTGGAAGGTCAGCGACTGCGATTTCGGGGTATACGCCACGAACAGATCGCCCTCGACCGAACCGCTGACCGCGACGAACGCCGCCGGGTCGGCCACGCCCGGCTGGTCGAGCAGCACCTCGGGTCGAGGACGCAGGCGCCAGAATTCGATGGCCGTAAACGTGTCGACCACGTGCCGCATCTGTTCGGCACCGGGCATGCGCAGCGCCTCGCGCCACGGCAGGGGCACGCCGCTCCGATCGTGATCCACCGGCGGCCGCGTGCCGTCGTCCCAGCCCCAGACGCCGTGACCGCCGTACGACACGCCGGCGGTCGGCGCATTGAGCAGGCTCCAGTACACGGCGCGCCGGACGGCGTCAGCCGTGATCGGGCGTCGCGACTGATAGGCCAGGTGGTTCTCGTAGGGCGGTTCGAGGTTGATAAAGGGACGCGGCGCGCCCTTCGACCAGTCGCGTGCCGGCGGTCCGCTCGTGATCCAGCGCAGCGCCGCCTCGTCGTCGCCGTGGCCGCTCTGGTAGCCGTGGATGCCCACCCAGGGTTCGTCGGCGAATTCCTGCAGGACCCACTGCATGCCGCCGGGATGCATCAGCGCAGGCGCGTGCGTGATGCCGTCGAAGACGGCGCGGCCGATCCGCTGCCAGCGCGTCGCCTTCTCACCGCGATAGTCACCGTCGCCGGCAAGAATCCAGACGCTCGGATACCCCTGCCAGCGGGCGATCATGTACTGCGCAAGCCGCGCCGCTTCGTCCTCGGGCAGTGCGTGGCCCGGATTGACCGACGGATCGCTGCCGCTGCCGATGGCCCAGAGCAGCACCGGCAGGTTGAGCAGCCCTGCCCGCTCGATGGCCTCGACCTTCCGATCGAGGCGCTGAAAGAACTCGACGTCGATCCGGATGCGATCCGAGCCCGCGTACGCGCGGACGCCCTCGCGATCGCCGTCCGGCGCAGCCCGCCACTGGGTGGTCACCCACTGGACGGCCGAAAAGCCCTGCCGCAGACGGATTTCGAGATAGTCGTCCCACTCGTCGTCGGTCGCCTTGAGCGGACCGTTCCACGCCGTGTCGGCCAGCCAGAAGAACGGTGTGCCATCGGCATGTTCGAGCCAGGTCTTCCCCTGAGCGACGCGTACGGGTCCGTGCTGTGCGAAGCGGTTGTGATCGGACGGCGGACCGACGCGGAACGTGCCCATCTGCTCGTGCAGCCCCTCGACGTCGGCCGGTTCGGCGCGCGTCACGTACGTCCACGCGCCTTCCTCGTCAGGACTGAAGCGGACGCGCCACCGCCTGCCGCCGTCCCAGAACGCCCGCACCGTGGCCGTCCGTCGCGATGGAGAAGTGAACGTGACGAAGAGATCGACGTCGTGAAAGGGATCGTCGAGCTCGGTCGCCGCCGTGAACGACACCTCGAAGAGTCCCCATCGCGGGACCTCGCGCGTGACCAGGCAGCCCGACAGCGTGAGAACCGCGGCCGACAGCAGGAAGGCCGTCAGGTACCGTCGGACGCGGCACGCGAATGCATCGGGCATGAACTCGATCTCCTGGCACCAGTCCATTCGAAGGGCGAAGGCGGCCGAAGCGTGTCACATTGACGCACTCCTGTCGAGACGGGCGCCTGCCTGCCGGGTCGGCCTTCTCGACACCCGCCCGTGGGCGCCGGATCGGAAGGCGCCCCCGCCGCGACGCCGTCGCTCAACGCCGGACGAGTGCCTGCATCAGGTAGATACCGCCGCCCGCGTGGATCGAGGTGATGCCCCCCTGCGGGATCCAGCCAGACGGCAGGTGTGCGTTGACCTCCTGCATCAGCTCGCGCGCGGCCCGGTCGAGATCGCGCCGGACGGTACTCGCGGCTTCCCGCATCGCAATCCGGTACTCGCAGGCCCGCACGCGGATGTGGTGCGCGTGGTCGTGCACGACCGCGGCGGTCGGCACGCTGCCATGACGGACGGGCGCGTCGGGCGTGGCGACCAGATGGTCGCGAATGGCCGCGACGTCGACGCCGAGGTCGTGCAGCCGGCGGGGGACATCGCCCTTGCCCTTCACCATCACCGCCAGCAGGAGGTGCTCCGGACGGATCATGCGGTGCCCTGCCTCGTCGGCCTCGACCTGCGCATGCTCGAGGACGCGCTTCATGCGATCGGAGAACGGCGCGTGATACGCCTGCTCGCCCATGACGGCCGCATGCACGTGGCCGAAGTACTCGCGCACGGTCTCGATGTCGATGTTCGGGCGCACGAACTGCATGATCGCGCCGGGTGCGGCACGAAGGATCCCGAGCACCAGGTGTTCCGGCTCGATCGGCGCGCCGCCCTCGCCGGCGGCGACACGTGCAAAGAACAGCGACCGCCTGGCCTGTTCATTGAAACGTTCGAACATGGCGTCCCTCCTGACGTCCGTCATTGCCGGGGAGCCGCCGGGGCCGTGCGCTCAGCGTTGCCCAGTCAAATCGAGGTATGCCCGGGCATACCTCGCCCCAAGCTCGCGCGCAGCCTCGGCCGAAAAGTGCAGATGGTCACCCTTGTCGGCCAGACCGGCCGACGACACGAACACGACGTTGCGGGTGTCGGCAGCCACCCGCCGATGCGCGGCATCGACCTGTTCCCACCACCGATCCCACGGACGGCCGGGAAACCGGCCCAGCTGACCCACGAGGAACGGCAGCTCGGGATCGCCCAGTGTCGTGCGGAAGCGGCTGATCAGATCGCGCAGCCGTGCCTCGTACTCGGGCGCCGCGTCGGCCTTGGCATCGGACTCGCCCTGATGCCAGAGAATCGCCTTGAGCTCTCCATCGCGAAGCGCCTCCTTCACGCGCGCGATTGCCTCGTCCCACGGGAACGCGCCGGTTTCGTCATACCGGACGCCCGGCCGCCACGCCGAGATGGGCGAGCCGCCGACCGCCGCGGGAATCAGCCCGACGTGTGCGTCGGGAAACGCCCGCGCGATGGCGAGGCCGAAGCTGCGGCCCGGCCCGACGGCTGCAATCGGTTTGTCGAAGTGAATCGGATCGACCGCCGGCTGCCACCGGCGATCACGATCGAACGCCCAGACACGGGGATGCGGCGCCCGATCCTCGTCGGCCAGCTCTCCCCGCCCGGCCATGTTCGACTGACCGGCAAGCAGGAACAGCTGCAGTCGCTCAGGGGATTGCCCGACGGTCAACGTGTCCACCCGGCCGGTGAGCACCGCGACGACGGCGGCGACCAGGATCAATCCACGCTGCCGGAACAGATCCCGCATCAATCTCCTCGATCCGCTGCGCAGGCACGACACCCGTGTACTCCGGCACGACCCGGCAGCTCTTCGAAAGACGGAAAGACCCTGTGGGCCGCATTCTACCGGCAAGTGGACGCGGCAAGGCAGTAAGCTTTCCCGGGGGGAGATTTCGCGATGTCCAAAACCCGCCGGATGCTGGCCGGGCGGCTCCGCCCGCTGCTCGCCGCCATTGCCGTCGTCGCCTCGCTCGCGATGAGGGCGCAGGGCGCGATCACGGCAGGCTGGCTCGACGACCCGATCGACGTCGACGGGTCGACGGGCGACTGGCCGCGGCTGCAGCGCGTCGGTTCGGGCCCGGCCGTCGCCGTCCGTAATGACGCGGACACCCTGCTGCTGGCCATCGCCTCGGACGACGAGCGGGTCCGCGAGCAGCTGGCCACGGGGCTCGTCGTCTGGATCGACGCGACGGGGCGCCGGCGCCAGACGTTCGGTCTGCGACTCGAAGGCCTCGTACCGCGGGCGCCGGCCGGCGCCGAACCGACGGCCGCGTCGACGGGCTCACCTGCCGACGGCGTGAGGATGACGCACGCGTCGTTCGATCTGCTCGGTCCCGCGCGACTGCAGCGGCGCTTGATCGACGATCCCGAGTCGGTCGGTATGCGACTGGCGACCGGCGTCGAGCACGGGATGATCGCCTACGAGATCCAGCTTCCGCTGCGGCAGGGGCCCGGAGCGCCACACGCCGTTGGCGCCGCGCCGGGAGCCACGATCGCCCTCGGCCTCGAGACACCGGAGCCGCCCACCGTTCGCGAGCGCCGACGACTCGAGGATCCGATGAACACGAACCCGTGGGTCCACGATCCGTGGGGCTACGGCAACTACTTCCGGCCGCCGCCACCGCCGGGCGGCGATGATCGCGCGCCGCGTGTCGAGCCGGTCAAACCGATGAAGCTGATGTGGACGATGGTTCAGCTCGCGTCGAACTGACCGGGGGCAATCGACGGGACTCGCAGTACTGACGGCATTCCGGCGCGGACAGCCGCGCTCGAGACTGGAGGCACGGGCCATGTCGACCTGTCCCGAACTGCATCAGGCCCTTCACATCCTGTTCGAAGAGCTCGTCGACGGCACGCCGCCGCGCGGCGGCTACATGCTGAACGGGGACGATCCCGGCCTGCTCGCCTCGCTCGATCGCCTGTCGGCCGACGCCGCTTCGCGATCGGTCGACGGAGGCGCGACGATTGCGGCGCACGTCGAACACGTCGCGTACGGACTGTCGCTGATGAACCGGTGGGCCGGGGGCGAGCCGAACCCGTTCGCGACGGCTGACTGGAGCGCCGCCTGGCGCACGTCGACCGTCGACGGGCAGCGCTGGCAGCAGCTGCGGGCGAATCTCCGGCGTGAGGTCGAGCGCTGGGCCGAAGCCATCGCGCGCCCGCGCGAGCTGACCGACGTCGAGCGCTGCGGCATGATCGGCAGCGTCGCACATCTGGCCTACCACATCGGCGCGATCCGTCAGATCGCCGCCGGCGCGCGCGGTCCGAAGCAGCCGGCCTGATCGACCGCGCAGCACCAGCCGGCGCGGCGCCGATCAGATGATCAGACGTCGAGCTCTTCCGCCTCTTCGGCGCGCTCCATGATGAAGCGGAACCGCGCTGACGGATCCTTTCCCATGAGCTCGTTGATGACGCGGTCGGTGACGATCTGGTCCTGGATCTGCACCTTGAGCAGCCGGCGTGTCCGGGGGTTCAGCGTGGTGTCCCACAGCACTTTCGGCATCATCTCGCCGAGCCCCTTGAAGCGGGTGATCTCCGGCTTCCCTCTGCCGCCGATCCGCTTGAGGATCTCGTCGCGGTGCTGGTCGTCGGTCGCCCAGTACGTCTCCTTGCCGACGTCGATGCGATAGAGCGGTGGCTGGGCCAGGTACACCCGGCCGGCGGTGATCAGCGCCGGCATATGGCGGTAGATGAACGTGAGCAGCAGCGTCGCGATGTGGTGACCGTCGGAGTCGGCGTCGGCAAGGATGATGATCCGGCCGTAGCGCAGCTTCGAGATGTCGAAGTTCTTGCCGATCCCGCAGCCGAGTGCCGTCACCAGGTCGGCCAGCTCCCTGTTCTCGAGCACCTTGGCCAGCGACGCACTCTCGGCGTTGAGCACCTTGCCGCGCAGCGGCAGGATGGCCTGACGCGCCCGGTCGCGTCCCTGCTTCGCCGAACCGCCGGCCGAGTCACCCTCGACGATGAAGATCTCGCTCTCTTCGCGCCCGGGCAGCGTGCAGTCGCTCAGCTTGCCGGGCAGGGTGACACGCTGCGACGTCGCCGACTTGCGCGTGACTTCCGCCTGCGCCGCGCGGCTGGCCTCACGCGCGCGCGCCGCGAGGATGATCCGCGCCACGATGGCATTGGCCATCGTGGTGTTGTGATTCAGCCAGTGCTCGAGCGCCGGCCGCACCATCGAGTCGACGATGCCCGTCACTTCGGGGTTGTTGAGCCGGTCTTTCGTCTGGCCCTGGAACTGCGGCTCGCGCACGAAGATGCTGAGCACCCCGACGATGCCTTCGCGGATGTCCTCGGCCGTCAGCGTGACACCCTTGGGCGACAGGCTGTGCGTCTCGATGTAGTTGCGAATCGCCTTGCCGATGCCCGCGCGGAGCCCGTTCTCGTGCGTCCCGCCCGAACCGGTGGGGATGCCGTTGACGTAGCTGCGGACGTGCTCATCGGTCGACTCGGTCCACTGCAGCACCACGTCGAGCTTCAGGCCGCTCTCGTCGTGCTCGCGCGTGAGCGCGAACGACGACTCGTGCACGGGTGACGCCTTGCGTTCCTGAAGGATCTTCTGCAGGTAGTCGGCCAGGCCCCGGTCGTGCTGGAAGACATAGCGCTCGGGACGCTCGGCAGCCTCGTTCTCGAAGGTGATTTTCAGCCCCTTGTGCAGGTAGCTGACCACCTCGAGCCGCTCGCGGATGACAGCCGGGTCGAACTCGATCTTCGGGAAGATCGTCGCGTCGGGACGGAAGTAGACCGTCGTACCGGTTCCGCGCGCCGGTCCGATCTTCTTCAGCGGACCCTGCGGCACGCCCTGCCGGAACTTCTGCTCCCACGTCGCACCGTCGCGGCGCACCGTGGCGACGAGCTCGCGCGACAGTGCGTTGACGACCGACGCGCCGACGCCGTGCAGGCCGCCGGCCGTCTTGTAGTTCTGCCCCTCGAACTTGCCGCCCGCGTGCAGGGTCGTGAAGATGACCTCGAGCGCGCTCGTCTTCGCCTGCGGATGCCTGTCGACCGGGATGCCGCGGCCGTCGTCCTGGATGGTGACAGACGAGCCGTCCCTGTGCAGCACCACCGCGATGTTCGACGCGTGGCCGTTCATGGCCTCGTCGATCGCGTTGTCGAGAATCTCCCAGACCAGGTGATGGAGGCCGGCGGTACCGACGCCTCCGATATACATGCCCGGCCGGCGACGGACCGGCTCGAGCCCCTCGAGGACGGCTATGTCTTTGGCGGTATAACTCGACACGTCAAACGTACATGGTAGCAGCTGCGCGCCCGGGCTCACCGGACGGGTCCTGCGGACGGCCTCCCCGCACTACAGCTGCGTGAGAAACGCCGGACCGCGTCCGATGAGCGTGACACGACGGCGGCCGTCGTCACCCTCCGGACGAAGTATCCGGTCGCCGAAGCATCCGCCCCCGCAGCCTGCGATCGGCATTCACCTGACGCGGCGGTCAGCCGCCGATGAGCCAGCGGGCGAACTCGTGCCAGGCGTCGGTCGCTCCGATGAGGCGCCGCGCGGGCACGCTCAGGAACAGCAGCGGTGCGGCCCAGTAGATCGGGTGAATCCGACGCCGCGTGATCCAGTCAAAGACCGGGCCGGCGGCCAGCAGGATCGCGTAGAGGACGAACGCCAGCAGCGGCCGCGGTCCCGGCAGTCGCCCGAGGGCCGGCGGCAGCAGTGCGCCGACCGTCGCGAGCAGCATCAGCCGCTTGTGCAGTTCCGGCCGGTGCCGGAACACGACGGCCAGCGCCACGAACGAGCCAAAGATCGCAAGATCACCCAGCGGCTGGGTCAGGAAGGTCAGGGGACTGCCGGTCCCGACCGGGTCGAACCCGCGCCGCACGGCCTCCACCGCCGTGATGTAGCCGACAGGAATCATCACGGCCGCGAGTGCGAGCCCGGCAACGCCGATCCGTTTGTGCACGGCCTTCCGGCCCGACGCCACGAGCCACGTCTGCACCACCAGCAGCAGCACCCACGCGGTCATGACCACGCCGTGCAGGAACACGACGGGCGGCAGCGGCGGTGCGTCGGTAAGAGACCGGAAGAAGAAGGTGGGACCGAATCCTGCGACGACAGACAGCAGGATGACGAGCGACATGCCCGAATAGAAGATCCGCTCGATCTTCCGCTGGGTGGGCACTCCAGCGACGTTCCCGACGACGACAGGTCCAGCGGCAGGCGTCATGGCGCACCTCCGACCTCGTCGGATCGACCGGTGCGGCCGACCGGCAGGGTGTCAGGACCGGCGGTCCCCGTCCGCCGGCGGCGGACATCCTACCCGGATCCGGGGGGCGCGATCATCAGGAATCCGCAGCCCGACCCTGCCCGGACATCCGCTTCCGGTATTTCACAATCTGGGCAAGATTGATGGCGTTGAGGACCAGGGTCACGCTGTTCGACACGATGATGGGCAGGTTGTCGATGATCAGGCCGTAAACCAGCCACAGGGTGACGCCAGCGGTGAAGAGCCCGAAGGCCCCGAACGACAGATCCCCTGTCGAGCGCCGCTTCCAGTTCCTGACAACCTGCGGGAGGAAGGCGATCGTCGTGCACGCGGCAGCGATGAGCCCCAGAATCGTGATGCCGTCCACGTGCGTCGTTTACCTTTCGGCGATGCAGCTCTTCAGCACGACGTAGCGGCCGTCGAAGCCCTGGCAGAAGCACTTCAGGCTGATCCGCGACGTCTCCTGCACCCGGCCGATGATCCCGGCCGCCTCTTCCTCCAGCAGGCCGGCGTGCACCCCGCCATCCCCGTCCTGACCGAACAGGACGTACGCAGCGCCGTCGTCGTCGGTTCCGGCGCGGGTGACCTCGCCGGTCACGATGACGGCCCGGCCGTTGTAGGTCCGCGCGGCCTGTTCGTGCTGCGTGCGGAAGTCGCGCCAGAGCAGCGCCGCCGACAGCCGCTCGACGGGACGCGCGTCGACGATGCGCAGATCCTGGTCGGGAAGCGTGTCGGCGCAGGCGGCAGCCAGCGCCAGCACGAGCGGGGCGGCAAGCGGAAGCGCGCGAATCCTCATGTGTCCGGATATGTCCGGGAAGCGGACACGCCCCGGCCGATCACCGCCTCGGTTCGGGCCAGGCCGATGCGTCGCCACGGCGGACGGGCGATGCCCGCCTTCCCTCGTACCCGCTAGGAGCCGATGAGCAGCGCCCCGGGATCCTCGACGAGCTCCTTGATCCGGACAAGGAACCGCACGGCCTCCGAACCGTCGACGATGCGATGGTCGTAGGTGAGCGCGATGTTCATCATCGGCCGGACGACGACCTGTCCGTCGACGGCCACCGGCCGGTCCTTGATCGCGTGCAGGCCGAGGATGCCGACCTGGGGAGGATTCAGGATAGGCGTGCTGTTGAGCGACCCGTAGACGCCACCGTTCGTGATGCTGAACGTCCCGCCGCGCAGATCTTCGAGCGTCAGCGTCCCGTCGTGCGCGCGCTGGGCAAAGTCACGGATGCCGGCTTCGATCTCGGCGAACGTCATGCGGTCGACGTCGCGCAGGACCGGCACCACGAGTCCTTCCGGCGCGCCCACCGCGATGCCGATGTCGTAGTAGTGCTTCAGGACCATCACGTCGTCCTGAATCTCGGCATTGAGGCGCGGGAACTCGCGAAGCGCAACGACCGCCGCCCTGACGAAGAACGAAGCGATGCCGAGGCTGATGCCGTACGCGTTGCGGAAGGCGTCCTTCTGGCGCGCGCGCAGCTGCATCACCTGGCTCATGTCGACCTCGTTGAAGGTCGTGAGCATCGCGGCCGTCTGCTGCGCCTCGACGAGTCGTCGGGCGATCGTGGCGCGCCGCTTCGACATGCGCTCGCGCGTCTCGGTCCGCTCGCCGGCCGGCCGGCGAGGCGGCGCGGGAGCCACAGCGGGACGTGCCGCGGGTGCCGCGGGCGCCGACGGCGCGGCGGCAGCAGGCGCCGGCGCGGGCGCGGCCGCGCGCGTCTTGTCGACGTCGGCCTTCGTAATACGCGGGCCGTCGGGCCGGACAGCGGCAAGATCGATGTTCTGCTCGCGCGCGGCCCGGCGCGCCGACGGCGTGGCGGCAACGGGCGTCGTGGGCGCGGAGGGCGCGGCGGCAGGGGCGGCAGCAGCCGCAGCCTCCGGGACGGCCGCCGGCGGCGCGCTCCGGCCTTCGCCTTCGGCGATCACGCCGAGCACCTCGCCGATCTTCACGTCGGCGCCGGCCGGCTGCAGGATCTTCTCGAGCACGCCGTTCTGCGTCGCCGACACCTCGATGTCGACCTTGTCGGTCTCGAGCTCGACAAGCGGCTCTCCAATCGTCACCGCGTCGCCTTCGTTCTTCAGCCAACGCGCGACGCGCGCGTCGACGATCGACTCACCCATTTCCGGAACGACGATGTTCGCTGGCATGCTGTCCTATTTCCTTGCCGCAGTGCGGCGACCGGGCGTAGTGACCGGCAGTTCGAACGCGCGCGCGATGAGGCGTTCCTGATTCTGCGCGTGGCGCGCAGCCGACCCTTCGGCCGGACTCGAGCTGCGCGGGCGCGCCAGGACGGCGAGCCGCCGGCGGCCGACGAGCGCCTCGAGCTGCGGACGCACGAAGTCCCACGCACCCATGTTCTCGGGCTCTTCCTGCACCCAGAACACTTCCTCGAGGTTCGGGAAGCTCTCGATGGCCGCGAGCATCTCGTCGACGGGCAGCGGGAAGAGCTGCTCGACACGCGTGATCGCGACGGCCCGGGTGGTCTCGCGATAGGGGCTGGTGAACAGGTCAACGGCAATCTTGCCGCTGCAGAAGATGAGACGGCGGATCCCGTCGCGCCGATCGAGCGCTTCGACGTCCTCGATGATCTCTCGCCACCCGCCCTCGGCCAGCTCGCGCGGCGTCGACGCGGTGAACGGGTGCCGGAGCAGGCTCTTCGGCGTCAGCACGACGAGCGGCAGCGGGTCCTTCACCAGCAGGGCGGCCTGGCGCCGCAGCAGGTGGAAGAACTGCGCGGCGGTCGTGCAGTTGGCCACGCGCATGTTCGTGTCGGCCGCCAGCTGCAGGAAGCGCTCGGGCCGCGCGCTCGCGTGGTCGGGCCCCTGACCTTCGTGGCCGTGCGGCAGCAGCAGCACGAGCGCCGGTTCCTGGCCCCACTTGGCGCGCGCCGACAGCACGAACTCGTCGAGCATCAGCTGCGCGCCGTTGATGAAGTCGCCGTACTGCGCCTCCCAGATCACGAGCCGGTCGGGCGCCTGGATGTCGTAGCCGTACTCGAAGCCGACGGTGGCCAGCTCGGTCAGCGGGCTGTTGTGAATTTCGAACGCGGCCCTGGCCTGCGGCAGCGCCTGCAGCGGCACGAACGGTTCACCCGTCTGCGCGTCACGCAGCACGGCATGGCGATGGCTGAACGTGCCGCGCGCCACGTCCTCGCCGGTGAGGCGAATCGGCGTCCCATCCTCGAGGATCGAGGCATAAGCGAGCGCCTCGGCCGTGGCCCAGTCGATCGACGGCTCGTCGATATTGTCGAAGGCCTGCCGCCGGCGCTCGCGCGAGCGCTCGAGCTTGCGGTGCACCGTGAAGCCTTCGGGCACCGAGAGCAGCGCCTCATTGAGCGCGCGGAGGCGCTCGATCGGCACGCTGGTCCGGGTGCGCGCTGCCGTCCCCGGCGCGGCCACTTCGGGCGTCGGCTCGATGAAGTCGCGCTCGAGGTCGACCGATTCGTACACGCGCTGGAGCCGCTCCATCCGCTCGTTGACCATCACCTGAGCGCGGCCCGGCTCGATCAGGCCACGCTCCTCCAGCGTGCGGGCCCACCGTTCGCGCACGGTCGGATGCTGCGCAATCGCGGCGTAGAGCGTCGGCTGCGTGAAACCGGGCTCGTCGCCCTCGTTGTGGCCGTAGCGCCGGTACCCCACCAGATCGATCAGCACGTCGCGACGGAACTTCATCCGGTAGCCGAGCGCCAGGCGCGCCGCCTCGACGCACGCTTCGGGATCGTCGGCGTTGACGTGGAAGATCGGAATCTTGAAGCCGCGCGCGAGCCCGCTCGCATACAGCGTGCTGTACGTCTCGGACGGCTCGGTCGTGAACCCGATCTGGTTGTTGGCGATGATGTGGATCGTGCCGCCGGTGGTGTAGCCGCGGAGCCCGTGCAGGTTGAGCGTCTCGGCCACGACGCCCTGACCGGGGAAGGCCGCGTCGCCGTGAACAAGGATCGGCAGCACGGCGTCGGGATTGAACGTCGGCGCGCCGGGCTTCGACGCATCGGTGCCGGCTGCGCGGGCCATGCCCTCGAGCACCGGGTTGATCGACTCGAGATGGCTCGGATTCGGCGGCATCGACACGAGCAGGTTCACCCGCTCGCCGCCGCGGATTGCTCGCGACGCCCCCAGGTGATATTTCACGTCGCCCGCCCACTGGACGCCTTCCAGTTCCAGATAGTTGCGGACCGGATCCTTGAACTCCGCGAGGATCTGCTTGTACGGCTTGCCCATCACGTGGGCCATCACGTTGAGCCGGCCCCGGTGCGCCATGCCGATGAAGGCCTGCCGCAGCCCCGCTTCGGCCGCCTCGGCCAGAACCTCGTCGAGGATCGGCACGAGCATGTCGACGCCCTCGATCGAGAAGCGCGTCTTGCCGGGGTAGGTGCGGTGCAGGAACTTCTCGAAGACTTCGACGTCGGTCAGCCGCTCGAGCAGGCCGACGGGATCGATCGGATCCTTCGGCGCCCGGTACTTGCCGGTCTCGATCGCGTCGCGCAGCCAGAGCCGCTCCTCGGGGACGAAGATGTGCGCGATGTCGTAGCCGGTCGTGCCGCAGTAGATCTTCCGCAGCTTCTCGACCAGGTCGTACATCGTCTCGCAGCCCTCGGCGATGGCCTCGTTGATGAGGGTCGCCGGCATGAGCTTGAGCTGCTCGTTGGTGATACCGTGGCCTTCGGGCTGCAGCAGCGGGTTGCCGCGCGGGCGGCTGCCGAGCGGATCGATCCGCGCGGCAAGGTGGCCGTAGCGGCGGATCGACTCGGCGAGGCTGATGGCGCCGACGGCGATCCGGATGTCGAGGCCGGCCGGCAGCGGCGCCCGCGGAAACGGCGAACCGGCGATCGGAGAGGCCCCGGACGGAGTCCAGGTCTGGAACAGCTCACGTGTCCGCTCGTCGACCGACTGGGGATCGGCTACGTAGCGGTCGTACAACTCGAGCAGATACCCCTCGTTGACGCCCTGAAAATCCCTGAAATCCAGTGACATACGTCCCCTCGCCCACCGCCGGGCCGCAGCCTCCGATCTTACCCTGCCGGGCCCGTTCCGCCGACCGACGGCGGCCGGCTCAGTCGCCCGGGCGCGTCATCTTCCGCGGATCGACCCACCGATCGAAGTCCGCTTCCGACACCAGCCCGAGCTCGCGCGCCGCCTGCCGCAGCGTCGTCCCTTCCTGGTGCGCCTTCTTGGCGATCTTCGCGGCGTTGTCGTAGCCGATGTGCGGGTTGAGCGCCGTGACGAGCATCAGGCTCTGCTCGAGGTTGGCGCGGATGCGCGCCTCGTTCGGCTCGATCCCGACGGCACAGAACCGATCGAAGTTCTCCGCCGCATCACCGAGCAGCTGCAGGCTCTGCAGCACGTTGTGGATGATGAGCGGCTTGAACACGTTCAGCTCGAAGTTGCCCGACGCGCCGCCGATGCCGACCGCGACGTCGTTGCCCATCACCTGGGCGCACACCATCGTCATGGCTTCCGACTGCGTGGGATTGACCTTGCCCGGCATGATCGAGCTGCCCGGCTCGTTCTCCGGAATGGTGATTTCGCCGAGCCCCGAGCGCGGCCCTGAGGCGAGCCAGCGCACGTCGTTGGCCACCTTCATCAGCGCCGCCGCGAGCGTCCGCAGCGCGCCGTGCAGCGTCAGGAGCGGCTCGTGCCCGGCCAGCGCCGCGAACTTGTTCGGCGCCGTGCGGAACGGCAGCCCGGTCAGCTCGGCAATGCGCGCCGCGCTCCGCTCGGCGTACTCCGGATGCGTGTTGAGGCCCGTGCCGACCGCGGTGCCGCCGAGCGCCAGCTCGTAGACGCCGGGCAGCGCCGCCTCGATCGCCGCGCGCGCCAGATCAATCTGCGCCACCCAGCCCGAAATCTCCTGCCCGAGCGTGATCGGCGTCGCATCCTGCAGGTGCGTCCGGCCGACCTTCACGATGTCGGCGAAGGCCTTCGCCTTGGCGTCGAGCGTGCGCCGCAGACCGTCGAGCTTCGGCAGCAGGTGATGCACCGTCTGCTCGGCGGCGGCGATGTGCATGGCCGTCGGGAACGTGTCGTTCGACGACTGGCCGCGGTTGACATGATCGTTCGGGTGGACGGGCTTCTTGCTCCCCATGACGCCGCCGGCCATCTCGATCGCGCGGTTCGCGATGACCTCGTTGGCGTTCATGTTCGTCTGCGTGCCGCTGCCGGTCTGCCAGACGAAGAGCGGGAAGTGGTCGTCGAGTCTGCCGACGATCACCTCGTCGGCCGCCGCGACAATCAGATCGACGAGCTCCTTCGGCAGCATGCCGAGATCGCCGTTGGTCAGCGCGGCCGCCTTCTTGAGGATGCCGAGCGCCCGGATCATCGGCCGGGGAAAGTGCTCGCGGCCGATGCTGAAGTGGTGCAGCGACCGCTGGGTCTGTGCGCCCCAGTAGCGGTCGGCGGGCACCTGGATCTCGCCCATGCTGTCGGTTTCGATGCGGTAGGAACTTTCTGGCAGGCTCGAGCTCTTTGCGTCCATCGCGTCAATGGTAATTCACGGCGTGCGCGGCACAGGCCGGCGCCTGCGGCAGCCGCGCACCGCGACACGCCACAAAAAAAGCCGGAGCCTCGGACGAGACTCCGGCAGATACGTCATCCACCCCGACGGTCGGCGACCGCGGTCTTCAGTTGCCGCCGCCCGGGCCCCCGCGGCCGGCGCCGCGACCACGCTGCGGCACGACCGGCCCGGCTTCGGTCAGCGAGAAGCTGCCGCGCCCCCAGCCGCCCTCGGGTTCCTTGTCGGGCGTCGCCTTGCCGCGGTGGCAGGTGTAGCACGAGATCTTCTCGACCGACGGATCGTCGCCCGGCTGGCGCGCCTGCGCGTTCAGGTCCATCGTCAGCTTGATCATCGCGCGCGCGATTTCCTTCTCGGGCTTCGTGTCGAGCGCGTAGTCGAGACGAGGATTCTGCCCGGGCAGCGGAGGCGGCGCGTCGGGATCCTCGGCATGGCAATGAGAGCACTGCACGCCCAGGCTGGTGTTGATCGCCTGCATCAGTGCGCCGACCTGCTGACGCGACCAGGTCTTCGGCAGCACCTTCAGATCCATGGGCGCCTGCTGCCCGCCACCGCCGGGCCCCTGCGCCATCACGGCCGCCCCGGTCAGCCAGACCGCGCCGGCAAGCACGAATACGAGCGACTTCTTCATGAACGATCCTCCCGATCGATCAGGCCCCGATCGGACCGGGGCTTATCCTACACGGAATTGTCCGGATTCTGTCAGAGCGACCGGGCGGTTTTTTCACTCCGGCCGCCCCCGGGCCGCTCGCGGACCAGCAGGTACAGCCCCGACAGGATCACGATCGCCGCACCGGCCAGCGTCCACCGATCCGGGCGATCGCCGAAGACGACGAGGCCGGCCAGCGTCATCCAGAGCATCTGCGCGTAGCTGAACGGCGCCAGGACGGGCGCCGGCGCGTAGCGGTGCGCGACGATGAGCAGCCAGTGCCCGATCCACCCGAACGCGCCGACGGCCGCCAGCCCGGCCAGCGTCAGGCCGTCCTGCGGGGACGCCCAGACCCAGACCACCGGCACCGACGCCGCCACTAGACCCGCCACCGACGAATAAAACGCCGTCGTCTCGGAGGAATCGCTGGGCGCCAGCATTCGCGTGGTGATGCTGTAGAGGGCCGTGCACGACGCCGCCAGCAGGGAAAAGGCGGCAGCCGGATGAATGCCGCCGCCGGGACGGGTCACCACCAGGACGCCCGCAAAGCCGCAGCCGATGGCCAGCCAGCGGCGGCCGTCGATTCTCTCCCCCAGCATCGGCCCCGACAGGGCCGCAACGAGCAGCGGCGCCGTGAACATGATGGCCGACGCCTGATCGAGCTGCAGGAAGCGCAGCGCGGTGAAGTTGAATGTCGTCGCGCCGAGCAGGAGGGCCGATCGGATCAGCTGCAGGCCCGGGCGGCGGGCGCGGAGCAGCCGCGCGTTGCGCCAGGGCCGCAGCGCGATCAGCGAGAGCACGAAGTGCCCGGCAAAGCGCGCCCACACCACCTGCAGCGTGTCGAGGCGCATCCCGAGCCACTTGGCCGTCGTGTCGAGCAGCGTGAAGCAGACGACAGCCAGGCAGATGAGCGCGATGCCGACCAGGCGCGCGCGGGCGTCGGCTGGCGAAGGGTGCACGTCGGGCACGCGGCCGCCCTATTCGGGCACCGCCTGCAGCTCGACCGGCCCGGGGACGACGCGAACGAAGTGACCGCGCTGCAGCAGCTCGCGCCCCTTGCCGCCGCGGCTCGTCACTTCGTACTTCGCCGTACTGACCGTCTGCTCGGCGCCGCGCGACGTCTCGACGGTGAGCAGCTGGCGGTCGCCGGTCGATGCCACGAAGCCGAGCAGCCGATCGTCGCCCGGCTGCAGCTTGATGAGGATGACGCCGCGTCCCGGACCGCTGAGGAAGTTCACCTCGCTCGCGGGACACAGCATGGCCCGCGCCTGGCGCGTGGCCGCGATGATCGTCTCGCGGCCGGTGACCTTCTCGACGCCGACCACCTCCACGCCGTCGGGCAGCCGGGCGAATCGCCGGCCTGCGCGCGTGCTCGGCTCGACGAACGGCGCCAGGCTGAACCGCAGGGCGTAGCCGTCGCTCGTCGCAGCCAGCGCATGCACGGGCGGTGGCACTTCCGGATCGTCCGACGTCAGCGTGCCGGCCACGCGCCGGTCGAGGCTGCAGGCCGCGACGACCTTCTCGCCGTCCTTGAACCGGAACAGCCGCTGAATCGGCTCCCCGTACCCGGTCGACGCCGGCACGTCGGCGATACGGATGGTGTACGCAGTGCCGAAGTTGGTGAAGAAGACAACCGTCGCCCGCGTGCTGCCTTCCATGGCAGCCAGCACGGCATCGCCTTCGCGGACGCGGGTCGCCGCGAGGTCCTTCACTTCCTTCTGCCGCTTCACCCAGCCATCGCGCGTCACGATCACGACGTTGTCCTCGTCGACGATGAAGTCGTTCTCGCTGTACTCCTCGTCGTCGACGGCACCGGCAATTTCGGTGCGGCGCTGATCGCCGTACGTCCTGCGGATCTCCTCAATCTCTGCGCGGATGATCGCCCAGCGGTCGACACGGCTGCCGAGCAGCCGGCCGATCTCCCGAGCCCGCTTCCGCTTCTCGGCCAGCTCCTGCTGGACGACGAGGATCTCGAGGCGGGCCAGGCGGTAGAGCTTCAGCTCGAGAATCGCGTCGGTCTGCTCGGCGTCGAGCGCGAAGCGCGCCATGATCTTCTTCGCCGCATCGGCCTTGCCCTCCGACTTCCGGATGATCTGCAGGATCTCGTCGAGCGCATCGAAGACCTTCTCGAAGCCCTCGAGGATGTGAATGCGCTTCTCGAGCGCGCGCAGCTCGTGCTCGAGCCGGCGCGTCACGACGGTGAAGCGGAAGTCGAGGAAGTGCCAGAGGATCTGGTGCAGGTCGAGCCGCTCGGGACGCGCGACGTTCGGATTCTCGGTCGGGACGAGACAGGTGAGGTTGACCGGGAAGCTCGACTGCAGCGGCGTGTGCCTGAACAGGTACGCCATCACGAGCTTCGGATCGGCGTCCTTCCGGATCTCGAGCGCAATCCGCACGTCGTCGGTCGAAATGTCGCGGACGTCGAGCAGCGGCGGCAGTCGCCGCGAGAGCACCACGTCGGCGATGCGCTCGACGACCGCGGCCTTGTTGAGCGTGTACGGGATGCTCGTGATGTAGATCGTCTTCGTCGAGCGGGTTTCCGGTCCCGGCTGCCAGGTGGCGCGGATCCGGACGCTGCCCGAGCCCGTCCGGTAAATCTCCTTCAGTTCCTCCGGTGTGTTGATGATCTGGCCGCCGGTCGGAAAGTCCGGCCCCTTGATGTAGCGGCACAGCTGCGCCGGCGTCATCTCGAGGTCGGCGTCGATCATCTTGATGAGCGCCGTGCAGACCTCGTGCAGGTTGTGCGGCGGGATGTTGGTCGCCATGCCGACCGCGATGCCCGTGGCGCCGTTGGCGAGCAGGTTCGGGATGCGCGCGGGAAGCACGACGGGCTCCTCGCGCGTCCCGTCGTAGTTCGGACGGAACGCCACCGTGTCCTGATCGATCTCGGCGAGCATCTCGTCGCTGATACGCGCCAGCCGGCACTCGGTGTAGCGCATCGCGGCGGCGCTGTCGCCGTCGAGCGATCCGAAGTTGCCCGACCCGTCGATGAGCGGATAGCGCAGCGCGAACGGCTGCGCCATGCGGACGAGCGTTTCGTAGAGCGCGGCGTCTCCGTGCGGATGGTAGTTGCCCATCACGTCGCCGACGACCTTCGCGCACTTCCGGAACTTCGCGTCGGCCGTCAGGTTCTGCTCCCACATCGTGTGCAGGATGCGGCGCTGGACCGGCTTCAGCCCATCGCGCACGTCGGGCAGCGCACGCGCGGTGATGACCGACAGGGCGTAGTTCAGGTACCGGGTCTGCGCCGCTTCGTGCAGCGCAACGACGTCTTCGCCGCCCGACGGGGGTGTGTCGTCCGGATCGGCGTCGAACAGGGACGGATCGGCAGACTTGCGCTTTGCCACGTTCGAATTCTACAGGGGTCTGTAAACCCCGGACTGCAGGAGCTCACGACGCGCTGAGGCGGGCTCCCGTTACCAGTAGATGACCCACGTCCCGCCGGCCGGCAGGGCGTGCGCCTGCAGCGTGATGCGTTCGTCGCCAGGCTGCAGGTGAGGGGCTGCCCCGATCTGGTGCAGCTGGTGGCCCGAGTGGATGGCGAGCCAGCCCACCTCGTAGGACTCGAACGTGGCAACGCGGTTGGCGCGCGAATGCTCGATGCGCTCGGCCGGTGCCATGCGCTCGATCTCGATCCGGTTGATGTTCCAGACCAGCAGCCCGCCTCCGCCGGCCGGCAGCCGGACCGACAGCGTCAGCGACAGCTGGCGATCGGTGTCCGGCTCGCCGATCGACGACCAGTCGATGTGCTCGTACTGCTTGTCGAAGTGCACGCTCGCGCCGCTGCGCCGGAAGGCTTCGTCGAACAGGAAGATGTGGAAGCCGGGCAGTGCGAGCTGCGGGTGATAGACCGCTTCGGTGCCGACGTGCTGCTCGACGGCGACGCGGAAGCGCTCGAGCAGGTCGCCGAAGTGCGCGCGAAGCATCGCGTTCGACGTCCGGGTCATCGCCTGGTACTCGGCGAACCGGCCCTCGCGTGCATCGAGATAGGCGGCCGTGCCGAGCGTGAAGAAGGGCTGTGTCTCGTGCCGCTGGCGCCACTCGCGACGCAGCGCGTGCACCTGCCCGGCCACCGCCTCGGCCTCGGCGGTCGAGAGCACCTGTACCCGGTGCAGCAACGGCCCCCTCGCGGTCGTCGTCGACATGCGGGAGATTCTACCGGCGAATCGGTTTACGCTGCTCTCATGCGCCTCCGTGCTCCCCTGGTCGTCTGTCTCGTGCTCGTCGCGGGGGTGGCCTTCGCACAGGGACGCCGCTGGGGATTCGATCCGTGGCAGCGGCTGCGGCCGGTGCCGGCCGTCGGCGAGAACGCGCCGTACGACGGGCGCTTCGCGTTCGTGCGCGTCGCCTATGAGACGGCCGAAGGCGGCTACTGGTATCGCGGCCAGCCTGCGTGGATGCACGGCTACCCGATCGCCGAGCGGAACCTCATGCGCATCATGGATGCGCTCACGACGCTGAGGGTGAACGTCGACGCCGCCGGCACCCTGTCGCTCGAGGATCCGGAGATTTTCAAGTACCCGCTCATCTACATCATCGAGGTCGGCTGGTGGATGATGACCGACCGCGAAGCGGAGAACCTGCGCGCCTACCTCGACAAGGGCGGCTTCGTCATCGTCGACGACTTCAAGCTGCCGGGCGGCATCGGCGGCGGCGGATGGGATCACTTCGCGGCGAACATGCGGCGCGTACTGCCCGACGCGCAGTTCGTCGACCTCGACGTCTCGCACCCGATCTTCCAGCAGTTCTTCACGATCCCGTCGTTCGACATCGTGCCGCAGGCCTACAATGCGGGCCGGCCATACTTCATCGGACTGCACCGCCACAACGACCCGACGGAACCGCTGCAGATGGTGGTCTTCTACAACACCGACATCTCGCAGTTCTGGGAGTGGTCTGAACGCGGCTTCCGATCGATCGAGGAAACGAACGAGGCGTACAAGCTCGGCGTCAACGCCATCCTGTACGGCCTGACGCACTGACGGACGAACGGTGACCGGCAGCGAGGCGGGTCGGGAGACGGCGCAGGCCGGACGGCTGCGCCGCATCATTCACGTCGACATGGACGCGTTCTACGCGTCGGTCGAGCAGCGCGACCGCCCGGAACTGCGCGGCCGGCCGGTCGCCGTCGGCGGCTCGCCCGCCTCGCGCGGGGTCGTCGCGGCTGCCAGCTACGAAGCCCGGAAGTACGGCGTCCGGTCGGCCATGCCGATGGCGCGCGCGCTGCGGCTGTGCCCCGACCTGGTCGTCGTGCGCGCCGACTTCACGAAGTACCGGTCGGTGTCACGCGAGGTATTCGAGATCTTCCGCTCGGTGACGCCTCTGGTCGAACCGCTGTCGCTCGACGAGGCCTATCTCGACGTCACCGAAAATGCGTGGGGCGAGCTGCTCGCCGTGCGCGTCGCCCGGCGCATCAAGCAGGAGATTCGTGAGCGCTGCGGTCTGACGGCGTCGGCCGGCGTCGCCCCGAACAAGTTCCTCGCGAAGATCGCGTCGGGCTGGAAGAAGCCCGACGGCCTGACCGTTGTCGCGCCCGACCGCGTCGAATCGTTCCTGCACCGCCTGCCGGTCGAGGCGCTCTGGGGCGTCGGCCCGGTCACCGCGCGACGGCTGCGCGAACGGGGGATTACGCGGCTCATCGACGTCAGGACGGCCGATCCCGCGGTGCTGCGCGATGCCATTGGCGGCCAGACCGACTGGCTGCTGCGGCTCGCGCACGGTCAGGACGATCGCCCCGTTCTCCCCAACCGTCCCGCCCGGTCGTCGTCAGCAGAACGGACGTTTGCGGCCGACATTCACGATCCGGATCGCATGCGTGAAGAGCTGGCCGGGCTCGCCCGCGAGAATGTCGACTGGCTGCGGAAGAAGGGACTGCTGGCGCGTACGGTGACAATCAAGGTGCGCTATCCCGACTTCACCACCGTGACGCGGAGCCACACGGCCGCACCGACGGACGAAGCCGGGGCGATCGTCGCGCGGGCCGTGGCGCTGCTCGAACGGACCGACGCGGGGCGCCGCGGCGTCCGGCTGCTCGGCGCCGGCGTGCGCGGCTTCATGAGTCGCGACGCGCTCAGCGAAGGGGGCTGGCTGCCGTTCGACGATGGTCCGGCGACGGGCTGAGCGGTCGGGACGACGCCGCCGGCGAGGCAGAGTCCCAGCCCGCCAGTTCGCGCCGGACGATGGCGGTCATCGCGTCGATCCACTCGGCCTCAGTGTTGAGGCAGGGGATCAGGCGATAGTCGCCGCCGCCCGCCTGACGGTACAACTCGCGCCCGGCGGTCCCGATTTCCTCGAGCGTCTCGAGGCAGTCAGCCAGAAAGCCCGGACAGAGCACGGCGAGCCGCTCGATGCGGCGCGTCGCCAGGACGCGCAGCGTCTCGTCGGTGTAGGGCCTGAGCCATTCCTCACGGCCGAACCGCGACTGATACGACATCGTCAGCTGCTCGCGCGGCCAGCCGAGCGCGCGGGCGAACGCCTCGGTCGTTGCCTCGCAGTGGCGGGGATACGGGTCGCCAAGTTCGGCGTAGCGGCGCGGGATGCCGTGGTAGCTGAGCACGATGTGATCGGGTCGCCAGTCACTGAAATGGCGGCGGGCCGAAGCCACGAGCGCGCCGATATAGTGAGGATCGTCGGCGTACGGCGGCACGACCCGGATCGGCGGCACGACCCGGCGCGTCGAGAGGCAGCGGAACAGTTCCTCGAGACTCGAGCCGGTGGTGGCACTCGCGTATTGGGGATACATCGGAACGGCGAGGAAGCGGTCGCAGCCGGCCGCTTCGAGCTCGGCCAGTGCGTCTGCCGTCGACGGTCGGCCGTAGCGCATGGCGACGGCGACCCTGGGGTGGCCGCTGCCTGACGTGGCGGCCAGGCGCCCCTCAAGCGCCCTGGCCTGCGCCTGCGTCGTCACCAGGAGCGGCGAGCCGTCGGCGGTCCAGATTGACTGGTACAGGTGGGCAGACTTCGCCGGTCGTGTGCGCAGCACGATGCCGTGGAGCACGAGCCACCAGAGCGGGCGCGGCGTGTCGACCACGCGGACGTCGGAGAGGAACTGACGGAGATAGCGCCGCAGCGCGGGTGGCGTCGGGGCGTCGGGCGTACCGAGCTGAAGGAGCAGAATCCCCGTGCGAGCCATACCGGGCGAGCCTACCAGCGCAGGCCTTCCGACGCCCGACCGCTGACAAAGCAATGACAATTCGAAAAAGCCGGCCGGTAAAATGACTTAGTGCGCCTCGCGCTGATCCACCAGAGCCCTGGCTCCAGCCCGGCGCCGCCCGGCTCGACGACCTGGCGAACCTGCCTCAGGGAAATCCACTTTCTGGGGCCGGAGTCCGACCCGGCGCGCCCGGACGTGCTGACCGGTGCGGACGCCTATGCCCTGCTTGTCGAAGTCGTCTGCGGGCTGCGGTCGCCGATTATCGGGGAAACCGAGGTCCAGGCTCAGTTCAAGCACTTCCTGGCGTCCGACGAGGTGCGCGCGCGCCGCGCCCTCAGCCGCCTCGGACAACGTGTGCTCGCCGACGCGAAGCGGATCCGGCACAAATACCTGCAGGGATTCGGCGCACACTCGTACGGCCGGCTGGCCGTGCCTTATCTGCAGGGCCGCCGGGCGGCGGTCATTGGGACCGGCGCATTGGGCACCCAGATCGTTCGGGCGCTTCCCGAATCGCAGGCGGTCGACCTGTGGGGGCGGCGTGCCGACCGGGCGCCGCTCGACGGGCCGCGCCAGCTGACGTTCTCTCTCATCTCCGACGCGCGGCCAGGAATTCGGGGCAATGACCCAACAGCCATGGCTATCGCTGCGCCCATCGGCGCGGAAGATCTCGACCGCATCATCGCCGCGTACGAAAGGCTCGAATCAGTTGTCGATCTACGGTCGCTTGACCAACAGACGCCAATCCTGGCCGACGCGCCGATCGTGACGCTCGCCGACCTGCTGGCGAGTGTATCGAACGACGATTCTGAGGCCGCTGCCAGAGTTCTGGCTGCAAGAGCAGAAATTCTGTCATGCGCCATAAACGCTGACGATGCAGCCGACAACGCCGTCCCCGTTCGAGACGACGTATGCGCGTGAGGGTGGCGAGCAGGGAAAGTGGGTTGGCCATCCTGCAGGCGAGGAAGGTGGCGGAGGCCCTCCGTCGGGCCCACCCCCACGTTACCGTCGAGTTCATTCGGCGCAGCGCCAGAGGTGACCGGGACGCGATCGCGCCTCTCTGGCAATCGGCCGAAAAGGGGCTTTTCACACGCGACCTGACCCAGCTCCTGCTCACGGGTGATGCCGACCTGGTCGTTCACTCCTGGAAGGATCTCCCGGCTGAGTCAATGCCGGGCACAGAGGTAGCCGGAACGCTGAAGCGGGCCGATCCGAGGGACGTACTGCTCGTCCGCCGCGCAATCGCAGCCAGCCGGCCGTCTCATCTTCGCATCCTCACGTCATCACCCCGCCGTGCGTGGCAGATTCAGCGGTCGCTCGCTGAACTCCTCCCGTGGTCGATTGACCGAATAGAGGTCATTCCAGTCCGCGGAAACGTGCCCACCCGACTGCGGAAGCTGCTCGAGGGCCAGGGAGACGGACTGGTCATGGCGAAGGCCGCGCTCGATCGCATGCTCGCCGAGGCCGATCCAGCTGAACGCGAATTGATGAGAAATGGGGTGGACGACCTGAAGTGGATGATTCTGCCCCTGCGGGATTTCCCGACTGCTCCCGCTCAAGGCGCGCTCGCAATCGAGATCGCCGAGGCCCGGAACGACATGCGCACGCTCGTCTCCTCCATCTCGGACGAGGGAACGCGTCGCGCGGTAGAGCGGGAGCGGGCGCGGCTGGCCGAACACGGCGGCGGGTGCCATGAAGCGATAGGCGTCACCGTCCTCGAGCGTGAGTACGGCACCGTCGTCAGCGCCCGCGGACGCCTGAGCGACGGCAGCGAACTCCGGGAATGGACGCTCGAAAGCGCGCGTCCGCTGCCGCCGCCTGCCGATGCGGCAACTATCTGGCCCCGACCTGACGAGCGCCGGGCGGCCGTCCGCCACCCCCGCGCGGTCACCCTGCCGCGCGACACGGACGGCTGGTGGGTCGCACGCGCCGACGCCGTCCCGCCCGGCGCCCAGCTCGACAACGGCTTCGTCTGGGCGGCAGGTCCGCGGACGTGGGCCCGGCTGGCCGCGCGCGGCATCTGGGTGCACGGCTCATCCGAAGGCCTGGGCGACACCGAGGATCCGGCCATCGACCTGCTGGCCGGACGCCCCGTCCGCTGGTGCCGGCTGACGCACGGCGGGTCCGACGCGCCCGGTGCCATCGCCACGTACGATGTCGAGCTGAGCCTGCCCGACGACCTGCCCGGGCGGACGCACTTCTTCTGGACGAGCGGGTCGGCCTTCCGCGACGCGCTGCGGCGATTTCCGACCATCCGGGCCGGCTGGCATGCCTGCGGTCCGGGACGCACGTTCCGGGCGATCAGAGAAGCGCTGGGCGAAACTGACCGTCTGAGCGTCTGGCTCGACTACGAGCAGTGGCTGGAGCACGTACGACGATGAACAATGCCCCCTGGTCGCGGCTTCGGCTGCGGCGCACCGAACACCTCCGCGACATGCTCGCCGAGACCTCGTTCGGTTCCGCCAACCTCATCCAGCCCGTCTTCGTCGTCGATGGCATGACGGGCAGCGAGCCGGTGCCGGGGCTCGGCGAGACCGCGAGGCACGGCCCGTCCGACGCACTGCGGGCGATCGCGCGCGACGTGGCTGCCGGCGTCCGGCACTACATGCTGTTCAGTGTTCCCTCCGAGAAGGGGACGCACGGCCTGAGCTTCAGGCACCTCGGGCGCGCCGTCTCGGCCATCAAGAAGGAGTTCGGCGACGCCGTGCACCTGTGGGTCGACATCTGCCTGTGCTCGTCGACATCGCACGGCCACTGCGCCATCCTCGACGAAGCGGGCGGCATCGACCTCGACGCGACGCTCGATGCGCTCGGGCAGGCGGCGGCCGAAGCGGCCGATGCCGGCGCCGACGGCGTCGCGCCGAGCGACATGATGGACGGCCGCGTGGCCCACATCCGCGGCGCGCTCGACGCAGCGGGCCACCGCCACGTGCCGATCATGAGCTACAGCACGAAGTTCGCGAGTCAGTTCTACGGACCGTTCCGCGGTGCGGCTGACTCGGCGCCGCAGCACGGCAACCGCCGGCATTACCAGATCGACGTGCGCTCCCGGCTCGATGCGATCGGATCGAGCATCCGCTGCGCCGAGGAAGGCGCCGACCTGCTGATGGTGAAGCCGGCGATGACGTCGATCGATCTGATCGCGCCGATTGTCGAGGCGACCGGGGTGCCGACGGGCGCCTTCCAGGTGAGCGGCGAGTACGCGGGCCTGCTGGCGCTTGCCGAGAAGGGATTCGCCGACTTCGACGCGGCGCTGCTCGAAACGCTGTATGTGCTGCGCCGCGCCGGTGCCGCCTTCATCGTCACGTACGGCGCGCGGAAAGCGCGCGCGCTGGGGCTGCCATGACGAGCGACGAGCTGCATGCCCGCGCACTGCATTCGGCGCCCGGCGGGGTGCACAGTCCGGTCCGCGCGTTCAGAAGTGTGGGAGGAACGCCCGTGTACGTGCGCTCGGCTGCCGGCGCGCGCATCGTCGCCGTCGACGGCCGGTCGTACATCGACTTCTGCCAGAGCTTCGGTCCGCTCGTGCTGGGCCACCGTGATCCCGTCGTCCATGCCGCCGCTTCGGCCGCGCTCGATGACGGCTGGTCGTACGGAACGTGCGAGCCGTACTCGCTGCAGCTGGCCGAGTGGATCCTCGCGCACGTGCCGTGGGTCGAACGCATCCGGTTCGTCTCGTCGGGCACCGAGGCGGTCATGTCGGCGCTGCGCGTCGCGCGCGCGGCGACGGGCCGCTCGAAGATCCTGAAATTCGAAGGCTGCTACCACGGGCACGCCGACAGCCTCCTCGTGCAGGCTGGCAGCGGGCTCGCCGGCGAGGTGGCGGCCAGCAGTGCCGGCCTGTCGGCCGACCTGATCGCCGGCACACTCGTCGCGCCGCTCGACGACGAGCCGGCGGTGGCGGAGATCTTCGAGCGACACGGCACCGACATCGCGGCGGTGATCGTCGAGCCCGTCCCGGCCAACTACGGGCTGCTGCCGCAGCGCGTCGAGTGGCTGCGGCACCTCGCCTCGACGGCGCGCGATGCGGGCGCGCTGCTCGTGCTCGACGAGGTGATCACCGGCTTCCGCAGCGGCGTGCAGGGTGCCGCCGGCCTGTTCGGCATCACACCGGACCTGGTCTGCTACGGCAAGGTCATCGGTGGCGGTTTCCCTGTCGGCGCCTACGCAGGACGTGCCGATCTGATGGCGCTCGTCGCGCCGGAAGGGCCGGTCTACCAGGCGGGAACGCTCAGCGCGAACCCCGTCGGCATGCGCGCCGGTCTGGCTACGCTCGAGCGCATGGAAAGCACCGACGGCTGGCACGTGCTCGAGGAGCGGACAGCCGCCTTTGTCGAGCGCCTGCGCAGCGGCCTCCGCAGCGCCGCGCCGGATGTCGAAGTTGTCCGCCATGCCTCCATCTTCTGGCTGCGCCGCGGCGGCGACGGCCCCGTTCGTCGTCCCGACCGCATCGGCGCCGGGCACGCGGACTGGTATCGGCGGTTCTTCCACGCGGCGCTCGAGCGGGGGGTCTATCTGCCTCCGTCCGGTTACGAAGTCTGCTTCCTGTCGCTCGCGCACGACGCCGACACGCTGACCGAAGCGGCCGATGCCCTCGTCGACGCCGCTGCTGCGATCCGCTGATCCGTCATGTCCGCTTCCACGCGCCGCCGCCGTGCGCCATACATCGCGGCCGTCGCCTGGCTCGTCTTCACCGTATCGCTCGCCTCGTGGTGGCTGGCCGTCGGACTGACGCTGACGAACCGCCACCGCATGTTCCTCTGGGAAGGCACCTCATTCATCGTGGTGCTGGTGTGCGGCGGCGTCGCGATCCTCGTCGCGCTCAGGCGCGAGGATCGCCGGCAGCAGGCACTCGAGATGTTCTTCATGTCGTTCACCCACGACCTGAAGACATCGCTGGCCAGCGTGCAGCTGCAGGCCGAAGGACTGCGCGAGGATCACGGCGGCGATGAAGAGACGCGGCAATCGATCGATCGGCTGCTCGAGGACGTCGTGCGGCTGCAGATTCAGCTCGAGAATTCGCTCTTCGTGGCGCAGCCCGACGGCCGGCTGCTTGCCGAGCGCGTGGACGTGCGCACCGCCGTTGAGCGCCAGCGCGACGACTGGCCCGGTCTCGCGATCGTGATCGAAGGTGACGCGGCCGTGCGCGCCGACGCGCGCGCGTTCGACACGGTGCTGCGCAACCTGCTGCAGAACGCCGTCCTGCACGGGCGCGCGTCGCAGGTCACCGTCTCGATCGCCCGCACCGGCGACGGCACCGTCCGCATCGTCGTCGCCGACAACGGCCAGGGACCGGCCGTGACCGACCTGAAGCGGCTCGGCGAGGCCTTCCTCCGACCGGGCCCGACGAGCGGGACCGGCGTCGGCCTGCACGTGAGCCGGCGCCTCATCGCACGGATGGGCGGCACGATGGACTTTGCGCTGACCGGCGGCACGTCGGGGGCGCTCGAAGTGACGATGACCCTCCCGGAGGCGGCCTGATGGCACGGGTGCTGATCGTCGAGGACGAACCGTCGCTCGGGCGGACGCTGAGCGAGCGGCTCGCGCGCGAAAAGCTCGACGTCACCTGGGTGCAGACCGTCGCAGATGCACAGCGTGCGCTGGCCGACGGTCGCTGGGACCTCGCTGTGGTCGATGTGAAGCTGCCCGACGGATCGGGCTTCGGCCTGGCACGGCAGATCAAGCGCACGTCGCTCACTCCGGTCATGTTCATGACCGCGCTCAACTCGGCCGAGAACCGGCTCGAGGGCTTCGAAATCGGCGCCGACGAATACCTGCCGAAGCCGTTTCACCTGCGCGAGTTCCTGATCCGCGTGCGGCACGTGCTTTCAACGCAGCGCATCTCCGACGTGATCGAGGTGGCCGGACGACGGATCGATCTCGGCGCGCTGATGGTGACCGCTCCAGATGGAACGACCGTCTTTCTGCAGGTGCGCGACGCGCGCGTCCTCAGACTGCTGATCGACGCCGCGCCGCGCGCCGTCGATCGATCCGAAATTCTCGACCACGCCTGGGGACGCGATCAGTTCCCCACGACGCGCGCCGTCGACAACGCGATTGTGCGGATCCGGCAGGCGCTTCGCGACGAGGACGGCGAGCTCATCCGATCGGTGCGCGGCGTCGGCTATCAGTGGACGGCCGGTTCGACCGGCGACGCCGGCGGTCGTAACGGCAGCAACGGCAGGTAAGCGGGCATGGCAGGACGATTCAGGAGCGCGCTCGCGGGCCGGCGGCAGGACGTGCCGCCGATCTGGCTCATGCGGCAGGCCGGGCGATACCAGCGATCGTATCGGGCGAAGCGGCGGCGCTACTCGTTCGAAACGCTCTGCCGCGAGCCCGAGCTGGCGGCCGCCGTTGCGATCGATGCCGTGGAAGAGTTCGATTTCGACGCGGCAATCCTCTTCAGCGACCTGCTGTTCCCGCTCAATGCACTCGGCTTTCCACTCCGGTACGACGACAGCGGTCCGGAGCTCGGCCGGCGCCTCGACGAGAAGATGCTGGCCCGGCTGCACGACGTCGATCGCGCCGTCGAGGCGCTGGCATTCCAGGCCGAGGCCGTCGCCCTTACACGTCGCCGGCTGCCACCGTCGAAGGGTCTGATCGGATTCGTCGGCGGCCCGTGGACGCTGTTCGTCTACGCCGTGGAAGGCACCCACGCCGGATCGCTGGTCCGCTCGAAGACGTCGCTGCCGCTCTACACCCGCTTTGCGCGACTCGTCGTACCGCTGCTCGCGCGTGCGGCCGGGGCGCAGCTGGCCGCCGGCGCCGACGTCGTGATGGTCTTCGACACCGCTGCCGGCGAACTGACGCCGGCAGCGTTCCGGCAGATGATCGTGCCCGACCTGCGCCGTTTGACACGACTCACGGGCGGCCGGCTCGGCTACTACGCCCGGGGTATTCAGCCGGCTCACGTCGAAGGGCTTTCGCCGGCCGAGCTCGGCAGCTGGGCCGGCTTCGGGATCGACTGGCGCTGGAGCCTGACCGACGCACTGACAGCGCGCCGACGGCAAGGCTTCGTGCAGGGGAACTTCGATCCGGCACTGCTGCACCTCGAGGGCCGCGCGCTCGAGCGGGCGATCGATGCATTTCTCGCGCCGGTCGCCGCGCTGCCGCCGGCGCGGAGGCGTGGGTGGATCTGTGGTCTCGGACACGGCGTCCTGCCGGGAACGCCGGAGGAAAGCGTCCGGACGTTCGTCCGGATGGTGCGGAGGCGCCTGTCATGACGCTGTCGGCGCTGCTCGAGAAGTACGACGTCCCGACACCGCGCTACACGAGCTATCCGACCGTGCCGCAGTGGCACGCGTCGCCCTCCACGGCCGAGTGGCTCGCGTCGCTGACGCGCGCTGCGCACCGGCCGGACGCCGCGCTGGCGCTCTACGTCCACCTGCCGTTCTGTGAATCGCTCTGCTCGTTCTGCGGCTGCAACACCGTCATCACGCGCGATCATGGCCGCGAGCGCCCGTACGTCGATCGCGTGCTCGCCGAGCTCCGCACGTATCTCACGCACGCCCCCGCGATCGCCGGGCAGCCGTTCGAACAGCTGCACCTCGGCGGCGGCACCCCGACCTTTCTCTCGGCGAGCGAGCTCACGCGGCTGGTCGAAGGCATCTACCAGCTGCTCCCGCGCCGGACGAGCGGATTCGAGGGGTCGGTCGAGGTCGATCCCCGCGTGACCGGCACCGCCCATCTCGAGACACTGCGCCGGCTCGGCTTTACCCGCATCTCGCTTGGCGTGCAGGACATCGACCCGGACGTGCAGCGACTGGTCAACCGCGTGCAGCCGCTCGCATTGACCGAACGGCTGTGCGCCGACGCACGCCGGCTCGGGTACGTCTCGGTGAACTTCGATCTGATCTACGGCCTGCCGGGCCAGTCGCCGGAGTCGGCCGCAACACTCGCACGCGAGGTCCTGCGCATCCGGCCCGATCGGCTTGCGGTCTACAGCTTCGCCCGCGTTCCCTGGATCAAGCCGCAGCAGCGACGATTCAGAGACGAACAGATCCCGACCGGGGCCGCAAAGCGCGCGCTCTACGAGGCGATCCGGACGCCGCTGCTGGCGAGCGGCTACGTCGAGATCGGCCTCGACCACTTCGCGCTGCCGGCCGACGCGCTCGCGCGTGCGGCCGCCGGGGGACGGCTTCACCGCAACTTCATGGGTTACACCGAAGTGCGCACGACGAGCCTGCTCGGCCTGGGCGTCAGCGCCATCTCGGAAACGCCCGACTGCTATCACCAGAACGAGAAGGTGATCGGCGAGTGGGAGCGCCGCATCGACGCCGGCGGAATTCCGACGCTCCGCGGTCATCGCCTGTCGGACGACGACCGGAAGCGGCGCGCGCTCATCACCTCACTCATGACGCGGTTCGAGGCGCGCATCGACGATCCGGCGATCACACTGCACGAGCCTGCGCTGCGCGAGCTGGAAGCCGACGGCATCGTGGCGATCCACGACGGCTGGTTGACGGTGCCGGAGTCCGGACGGGCCTTTCTGCGCAACGTCGCCGCGGTGCTCGACGCCTATCTGCCGGCACAGGATCTGTCGCAGCCCGCCTACTCGAAATCGGTATGAGGCGGGCCCGCGTGATCGGCGCGGGCATCAGCGGACTGGCCGCAGCCTGGTGCCTGCGCGAAGCAGGGTTCGCCGTCGAGGTCGTCGAGGCGGCGAGCCGTCCGGGCGGCCTGATCGAAACGCTGCATACCCCGCACGGCCTCGTGGAGCGGGCGGCCAACGCGTTCGTCTGGACCGATGTCACCGCACGGTGGTTCGCGCAGCTCGATCTGACGCCGCTGCCGCCGCTCGAGAGTGCCGCGCGCCGCTTCATCTTTCGCGACGGCCGACCGCGGCGCTGGCCGCTTACCCGGCTCGAAACGGCCGGTCTGCTCGCGCGTCTGTCGTGGGCCGGACTCACCCGTCAACTGCGTCCTCGCGAGGACGAAACCGTCGCCCGGTTCGTCCGCCGCGTGGCCGGGCCGGCGGCAGCGCGCTGGTTTGCCGGCCCCGCCATGCAGGGCGTCTACGCCGTCGCGGCAGACCGGCTGTCGGCGCGCGTCGTCTTCGGCCGGCGCCCCCGGTCAACGAGCGGCAGCGTGGCACCGGCCGGCGGCATGGGCGAGTTCATCGAACGGCTGTACGAGCGCCTGGTCGAGCGGGACGTCGCGTTCCAGTTCGATGCAGAGGCGGACTACCTCGCGGGTCCGACGCCGACCGTCGTCGCGACCGGACCGGGGGCCGCGGCGCCGCTCGTCCGTCCTCACGCACCGTCGCTGGCCGACGCGCTCGAGCGTATCGAAACGACCGGCCTCGAAACTGTCACGGCCTTCTTCGAGCCGCGTCCCGACGACCTGCAGGGATTTGGCGTCCTGTTTCCGCGCGGGGTCGGCATCGACGCGCTCGGTGTGCTGTTCAACACGAGCATCTTCGACAACCGCGGGCCATTCCGATCCGAGACCTGGATCTACAGCCTCGACGATGTCGGCGCGTCGGCGCCGGCCGACGCGCGCGTCGCTGCGGACCGCGAAGTACTGACCGGCCGGCGCGATCGCATCGTCGCGATCTATCCGACACGCCGGCCCGGCGCGCTGCCCGTCTACGATCGACGCGTGCTCGACCTGTCGGCGCACCTCGATGATCTGCCGCCGTGGCTTGCGCTGTCCGGCAACTATCTGGGCCAGATCGGGATTTCGACGCTGCTCGCGCGGGCGGAAACGACCGTCGCCGCGCTGGTCGCGCGATCGGCCTGACCGGGAGCGCCGATCCGCTCCCGCCCGCGTGCCCTCGACCTGCGACGGTCAGCGTCGCTCGGCGCGCGCCCGGGTAATCACGATCGGCTCGACGGGCGTCTCGCCCTTCACTTCGACGCCGGCAATCGCGTCGACGACGTCCTGGCCGCCCGAGACACGGGCAAAGACGGTGTACTGTCCGGTGAGCCCGCGGCAGTCGCCGATGCAGATGAAGAACGACGTCGAGCCGCTGTCGGGCGCCTCGCCCCGCGCCATCGAGACAATGCCCGGCTCGTTGGGCGTGTCGGTGAACTCCGGCGGCAGGTTCGAAACGTAACGCTGCTGCGAGGCCAGCAGCGGTGTCGAGCGGTAGTACGTGGCGCCGGTCTGAATCACGAAGTTGGGCGCGACGCGGAAGATCTGCATGCCGTCATAGATGCCGACGGCGACCATCTGCAGGAACCGTCGGACCGTGACGGGCGCCTTGTCGGGCATCATCTCCAGTTCGATCTCGCCCATGCTCGTTTCGAGCACGACGCGGTAGTCGGCCAGTTCAGCATCACTTTCGGTGGTGAACGGCTCTGGCGGGGTGTCACGGATCGTGATGTTCACGATCTCGACACGTTCGTTCGGCAGTCCGTCGGCATTGGCCGGCAGGTTCGAGATTTCGCGGACGACCTCGAGCCCTTCGACCACCCGGGCGAAAACCGTGTAGAGACCGTCGAGTGCCGGCTGCTCACCGACACAGATCAGAAACTGAGTGCCGCCGCTGTCGGCCTCGCCGGGTATCGTGACGGTGGAAACGGCGCCCGCGACGTGCGGTTCGCTGCGCGCCTCGTCGCGCAGACGCCGGAGGCCGCCGGTGCCGTACTCGGCCACGCGCGCCGGGTCCTTCGAGATCGGATCGCCGCCCTGGATGATGCCGTCGCCCACGACGTAGTGGAAGATCGTGCCGTTGTATTCGCCGCTTCGGGCCAGCGTGATGAAGTGGCTGACGTGCGTCGGGGCGTGGTCGGCGAGCAGGTCCATGACGATCGTTCCGCGAGTGGTCTCGACGACCGCCTGCTTGCCGCGCATCTCCTCGAGCGGCAGGGTGGCCGTGAAGTATTCGCCGTCGGCCGGCTCCGGGGACGCCGGCGCCTGCACGAGGGCCGCGAGCAGGAGGATCAGGGCTTTCATGGTGGCCCCATTCTACGGAGGGCCGGCCCCGGGAGGACGCCGATTCAGGGGAGGGATCCGGCAGTTCGGGGGAGCCGGTGGCCAGTCCGGGTGCGACCCGATTGTGCCGGGTCCCTCGAGGTGGTGAAATGGGGGACATGAGTGACATTGCCAGCCGAGGTTACGCGCATCCCGAGGTGCTGGTGTCCACCGACTGGGTGGCCGCCCACCTGAACGATCCGTCCGTCCGCCTGATCGAGTCGAACGAGGACACGCTGCTTTACTCCTCGGGGCACATCCCGGGGGCGGTCCACGTCGACTGGACCACGGATCTCAACGATCCGCTGCGGCGCGACTACATCACGCGCGAGGGCTTCTCCGCGCTGATGTCGCGCATCGGCGTGACTCCCGACACGACCGTCGTCTTCTACGGCGACAAGAACAACTGGTGGGCCTGCTATGCGTTCTGGGTCTTCCAGCTGTTCGGCCACACGAATGCGAAGGTCATGGACGGGGGCCGGCTGAAGTGGGAGAAGGAAGGCCGTGAACTGACGCGCGAGGTGCCGAAGATCACGCCGACCACCTACGAGGCCCCGGAGCGCAACGACGCCGAGATCCGCGCCTTCCGCGATGAGGTGCTGCGGCACGTGGAGAAGAAGGGACAGCTCGTCGACGTCCGGAGTCCGGAGGAGTACGCGGGCACGCGCCTGCACATGCCGGACTACCCGAACGAAGGCGCGCTGCGCGGCGGACACATTCCCGGCGCGAAGAACATCCCGTGGGCGAAGGCGATCAACCCTGAGGACGGGACGTTCAAGACGGCCGCCGAGCTGCGCGAGCTGTACCTGAACAACGCGAGCCTCCAGCCGGACCAGCCGACCATTGCCTACTGCCGGATCGGCGAGCGCAGCAGCCACACGTGGTTCGCGCTGCGGTACCTGCTCGGGTTCAAGAACGTGAAGAACTACGACGGTTCGTGGACGGAGTGGGGCAACTCGGTCGGGCTGCCGATCGAAAGGTAAGCGCACGCATGACACTTCCGCCCAGGCTGCAGGAGATCCTGGATCTGTTCGCCACGATGGACGATCCGGCCGATCGGACCGACCTGCTGCTCAGCTTCGCCGATCAATTCCGGGAAGTCCCGCCCGAGGTGGCCACGCGCCCCTTCGGGCGGGATCACCTCGTGCCGCACTGCGAATCCGAGGCGTACGTCTGGGCCATTCGACAGCCCGACGGCACGCTGAAGCTCCACTTCGCGGTAGAGAACCCGTCGGGCATTTCGGCGAAGGCGCTGGCCGCCATTCTCGACCGGGCACTCTCGGGCCTGCCTCCCGACCAGATCGCCGAGGTCACCCCCGACATCGTGGAGGCGATCTTCCGGCAGAACATTTCGATGGGCAAAGGCATGGGGCTGATGTCGATGGTCCAGGCCGTGCGCAGCCTGGCGAAGGCCGCGGCCTAGCGCGCAGAGGCGCGCAGCCGCGGCGGAGATTTCCCGCCTTCGATCCCGCGTTGCCTCGCTGCCGACGCGGCGCTCGTGCATTGTCCGCTGGCACGTTTCGTGACGTACCACCTGCCGGGAGGCCGACATGCCCGAGCGAGCGATTACCCCCAAGAAGAAGGATTCGCTGTTCGAGGAGCTCGAACGCGCCCATCAGGAGATCCGGCGTCGCGCGTACGAGCTGTTCCAGCGGCACAGGACCCGCCCGGCCGATCCGGTCGACGACTGGCTCCAGGCCGAGCGGGAAGTGTTCTGGCGTCCGGCCGTCGAGGTCCGCCGGAAAGACGGCAAGGTCGAAGTTCGCGCGGCAATCGCCGGCGTCGACCCGGAGGATCTCGACGTGCAGGTCAGCGGTGAGGATGTCGTCATTCGCGCCGACAGGCCGCACCGCCACGACGAGAAATCGGGCGAAGTGCACGTGTGCGAGTTCGCGCCGGGTCGCCTCTTCCGGTCGATCCGGCTCCCGGAACGGATCGATCCCGACTCGGTCGAGGCGGAGTATCGGCACGGCCTGCTGTGCCTGACCGCGTCGATCGCTCCCCGGGACGCCGGCCGGATCGACGTCCCGGTGCACTGAGTGCGTCGGCAGAAGCAGGGCCGCCCGGTACGCGGTCGCCTGAGCGCCCGAACTCCGGTCCCTGAGCTCAGTACCCCAGAATCGACGCGAGCAGGCGCTCGACCTCTTCAACCGGCATGCCCTTGCGCGCCGCGTAGTCCTCGACCTGATCGCGGCCGATCCGGCCGACGTTGAAGTAGCGCGCCTCCGGGTGCGCGAGGTAGATGCCGCTGACCGAGGCGGCCGGCATCATCGCGTACGATTCGGTCAGCGTGATGCCGATCCGTTCGGCGTCGAGCAGGCGGAAGAGCGCCGGCTTCTCGCTGTGGTCCGGGCACGCCGGGTAGCCGAAAGCCGGACGGATACCGCGGTACTTCTCCTCGATGAGCTCCTCGGACGACAGCCGCTCGCTGGCGCCGTAACCCCAGTCGCGCCTGGCCTGCTGGTGCAGGTACTCGGCGAAGGCCTCCGCCAGTCGATCGGCCAGCGCTTTCGCAATGATTGCGCTGTAGTCGTCGTGCTGACGCTCGTAGGCGGCGACCACCTGGTCGAGGCCGATCCCTGCGGTCACGGCGAATGCGCCGATGTAGTCGGGCACCAGCGTTTCCTTCGGCGCCACGTAGTCGGCCAGGCACCGGTTCGGCCGTCCGTCGGCTATCGGCTCCTGCTGCCGCAGCATGTGGAAGCGAACCAGCTCGACCGCGCGCGAATCGTCCTTGTAGACGATGATGTCGTCGCCGGACGAGTTGGCGGGCCAGAAGCCGTACACGCCGCGCGGCGTGATGAGCCTTTCGCGCGCCAGGCGCCCGAGCACCTGCTGCGCCGCTTCATACAGCTCCCGCGCCGGTCCGCCGTACGACGGGTGGTCGAGGATGGCCGGGAACCGCCCCTTGAGCTCCCACGCCGAAAAGAAGAACGTCCAGTCGATGTACGGGACAAGCTCCTCGATCGCGGGCTCGACGACGCGGCGGCCGACGAACCAGGGTGCGGGCACTTCGAGATTGTCCCAGTCGGTCTGCACGTGATTCCGGCGGGCCTCTTCGATTGTGAGCAGCTTCTTCGCCGGGCGCGCTCCGTAGCGCTCGCGCAGCTCCGCCTGCTCGGTGCGCACGCGCTCGAGGAACTCGTCGCGCATGCGGTCGCTCAGCAGGCTCGACACGACGTCGACCGCGCGCGACGCATCGACGACGTGCACGGTAGGGCCGCTGTACTCCGGCGCGATCCTGACCGCCGTGTGCTGCCGGCTCGTCGTCGCGCCGCCGATCAGCAGCGGCTTGCGGAGCTGCCGTCGTTCCATCTCCTTCGCGACGAACACCATCTCGTCGAGCGACGGTGTAATCAGCCCGCTCAGGCCGATGATGTCCGCCTGCTGCGCGTCGGCCTCGGCGAGGATGCGATCGGCCGGCACCATCACGCCGAGGTCGATCACCTCGTAGTTGTTGCAGGCGAGCACGACGCCGACGATGTTCTTCCCGATGTCGTGGACGTCGCCCTTGACCGTGGCGAGCAGCACGCGTCCGGCCGCCTGATGGTCGGTGCTGTTCGCCTTCTCGGCCTCCATGAATGGTTCGAGGTAGGCGACGGCGCGCTTCATCGCCCGGGCGCTCTTGACGACCTGCGGCAGGAACATTTTCCCGGCGCCGAACAGGTCGCCGACGATCTTCATGCCGTCCATCAGCGGCCCTTCGATCACGTCGAGCGGCCGGCCCAGCTTCTGCCGCGCCTCTTCGACGTCAGCCTCGATGTAGTCGACGTTGCCGTGCACCAGGGCGTGTGCGATCCGCTCTTCGACCGGCAGGCTGCGCCAGGCATCGGCATCCTTCGTCTTCGCCTTGCCCCTGACCTGTTCGGCATAGGTGACGAGCCGCTCGGTGGCATCGGGCCGCCGGTTGAACAGGACGTCCTCGACGCGCTCGAGCAGCTCGGGCCCGATGTCCTCGTACACCGCGAGCTGCCCCGCGTTGACGATTCCCATGTCGAGGCCGGCACGGATGGCGTGATAGAGGAACGCGGCATGCATGGCCTCGCGCACGACGTCGTTGCCGCGGAACGAGAACGACAGGTTGCTGATGCCGCCGCTCACCCGCACGCCGGGGCACGTGGCCTTGATCTGCCGGGTCGCCTCGATGAAGTTGATCGCGTACTCGTTGTGCTCCTCGAGGCCGGTGGCAATCGCGAGCACGTTCGGGTCGAAGATGATGTCGGCCGGGTCGTAGCCGGCCTGCTCGGTCAGCAGCCGGTATGCGCGCTGGCAGATTTCGACCTTGCGCTCAATCGTGTCGGCCTGGCCGACTTCGTCGAACGCCATCACGACGACCGCCGCGCCGTAGCGGCGGATCGTCCGCGCCTTCTGGAGGAAGTCTTCCTCACCCTCCTTGAGCGAAATCGAGTTGACGACGCCCTTCCCCTGGATGCACTTGAGCCCGGCTTCGATGACGCTCCAGCGCGAGCTGTCGACCATCACCGGCACCCGCGCGATCTCGGGCTCGGTCGCGATGTAGTTCAGGAACGTCGTCATGGCCCGCTCGGAATCGAGCATGCCCTCGTCCATGTTGACGTCGATGATGTTGGCGCCGCCGCGCACCTGTTCCAGCGCGACGTCGACGGCTTCGGCATACAGCCCCTGCTTGATCAGGCGCTCGAACTTCTTCGACCCGGTCACGTTCGTGCGCTCGCCGATCATCTGGAAGCTGGCGTCGGCGTCGACGATCAGTGGCTCGAGTCCGCTCAGCCGGAGCGCGCCGCCACGGGGCCTCGGCTCGGGGCGCGGCCGCGGCCGGACCCCCTCGACGCTCCGCACGATGGCGGCGATGTGGTCGGGTGTCGTGCCGCAGCAGCCGCCGACGATGTTCACGAGCCCGTCGTCGGCGAACTCGCGGAGCAGGCGCGACGTCTCGTCGGGCTGCTCGTCATAAGCGCCAAAGGCGTTCGGCAGCCCGGCGTTCGGATAGACGCTGACCCAGCACTCGGCGATGCGCGCGAGCTCCGTCACGTACGGACGCATCTGCTTCGCGCCGAGCGCGCAGTTGAGGCCGATCGCCCAGGGACGCGCGTGCTCGACGGCGATGTAGAAGGCGTCGAGCGTCTGCCCGGCAAGCGTGCGCCCGCTGCGGTCGGTAATCGTCACCGAGATCATGAGCGGGAGGCGGCGTCCCTTCTCCTCCTGCACTTCCTCGATGGCGACGATGGCCGCTTTGGTATTGAGCGCGTCGATGACCGTCTCGAGCAGGAGCAGGTCGACCCCGCCGTCGATGAGGCCTCGGACCTGCTCGGCGTAGGCGGCCTTCATCTCGTCGAACGTGGTCGAGCGGAAGGCCGGATCGTTGACGTCAGGTGAAATCGACAACGTTCGCGTCGTCGGTCCCATCGAGCCGGCGACGAAACGGGGGCGATTCGGGTCGCGGGCCGTCATCTCGTCGGCCGCGGCCCGTGCGAGCCTGGCGCCGGCGAGGTTCAGCTCGTAGACGAGATCCTCGAGCCCGTAGTCGGCCTGCGAGATGGCGTTCGAGCTGAAGGTGTTCGTCTCGATGATGTCGGCGCCGGCCTCGAGATACTGGCGGTGGATGGCCGTCACCACGTCGGGACGCGTCAGCGAGAGCACGTCGTTGTTGCCGCGCTGGTCGTGAGCGCGGTCGGCCAGCCGATCGCCGCGGAAGTCGGCCTCGGTCAGCTGATAGCGCTGGATCATCGTGCCCATGGCGCCGTCGATGACGGCGATGCGGCGCTGGAGGATGGCGTCGAGCGGATGAGTCATGACTTGCGTCCCTGGCGCGTCGAAGCGCGCGATGCGGCCGCCGGCCTGGTGCCGACGGCAATGAGCACGACGAACGGATCGCCCTTGCTCCTCGAGCCGACCCGGACATCGACGTCTTCGAAGCCGGCGTCGGCGAGCAGGTCCCGCAGCTGCGGCTCGCTGAAGCCGAGCCAGACGTCGCCGAGCGTGCGGACCCAGTCCTCGTCGTGGCTCCTGAGGTCGAGCACGAGGAGGCGACCGCCGGGGCGGAGCAGGCGGGAAGCTTCGGCGAGCGCCCTGTCGGGGCGTTCGGCGTGGTGCAGCGCCTGCGAAAGCAGCACGAGGTCGGCCGATGCATCGGGCAGCGGCACGTCCTCGAAGTCGCCTTGCCGCCACTCGATGTTCTTCAGCCGGCGACGGGCGGCGCGCTCACGGCTGCGGGCCAGCACCTCGGCCGATCGATCGACCGCCACGACGCGCCGCGCCCAGGCCGCCATTTCGATCGTCAGGTAGCCGTCGCCGCAGCCGAGGTCGACCACGTCGAGCGGCGGGAGCAGCAGGCCGAGCGCGCGCGCCCAGGCCGCCCAGCTCCGCCCGGGCACGATCTGGCCGTCGCGACTCTCGCCGTGCCGCAGGAAGCTCTCGCGGCGAACCCGCAGCACCTCCTGCAGCCGGGCATCGTCGGCCGCAACCGATGGAGCGGCACGGGCGAATTCGTCTTCGAGCCACGCCCAGAGTCGGGCCTGCGGACCGTCCGGATCCCGGAGGCCCGGTGCGAGCCGGTACCAGGTGTAGCCGCCGCTGCGCTCCTCGGTGACGAGGCCGGCCTCCCGCAGCAGGCCCAGGTGACGGGAGACGCCCGACTGCGCGATGCCAAGGATGGACGTCAGCTCCGAAACGTTGAGGGCTTCGACCGACAGCAGCCGGAGCAGGCGCAGACGGACTTCGTCGCCGAGCAGCCGGAGCAGCGACGAAGTCGATATCACATCTATGAATCTACATATATAGATTCATCCAGGCAAGCCTGATCCGGCGCGTCCCGTCGGGCCCCGGATAGAATCGATGGCTCTATGAGCACCGCCAGCCAGCCCCGTCCCCGCGATCGCAGCGCCATCGATGACGCCTACAAGTGGCGGCTCGAGGACATCTATCCCGACTGGCAGGCCTGGGAGGCCGATGTGGCGGCGCTCGACGCCGGCATCGGCGAGTACGCGGCGCTCAAGGGCACGCTCGCGCAGGGGCCGGATCGGCTGCTGGCCGCCCTCCAGCTCAACGATCGCCTCGGCGTCATCGCCTACAAGGCGTTCTTCTATCCCGCCCTGCGCTACGACGAAGATCAGCGCGACAACGAAGTGAACGCGCGGCGCCAGCAGGTGCAGGCGCTCTTTGCGCGGTGGCAGGAAGAGACCTCCTGGATCAATCCCGAGCTGCTCGCGATTCCCCTCGAGACGGTGCGCAGCTGGATGGATGGGAACGAGGAGCTGGCCGTCTACCGGTTCGCGATTGAGGAAGTGTACCGCCAGCAGGAACACGTGCTCGACGAGCGGGGCGAGCACCTGCTGTCGCTCACCTCACAGATGGCAGCGGCACCGGCCGAGGCCTACCAGGCGCTGTCGACCGCCGACGCCAGGTTCCCGGAGGTCGAGCTGAGCACGGGTGAGCGGGTCGTGATGACCTACGGCAACTACCGCGCCGTGCTCGCCACGAACCGGAACCAGGCGGATCGCCGGGCGGCCTTTCTCGCGCACTACGGTACGTTCGCCGGCACCATCAACACCTACGCGTCGCTCTACCATGGCGTCTGCCAGCGCGATCGGTTCTCGGCACGCGCCCGCGGCTACCCGACGACGCTCGATGCCGCGCTGTTCGGCGACAACATCCCGCGATCGGTGGTCGACAACCTGATCGCGAGCACGCGAGCCGGCGTCGAACCGCTCCGGCGCTACCACCGGCTGCGCCGCCGGGCGCTCGGGCTCGAGCGCTACTACCCGTACGACTTTTCGATTCCGCTCGTCACCTGGGACCGGCGCTACCGGTACGACGACGTGCTCGAAGCCATCACGGCGTCGGCCGCGCCGCTGGGCCGCGACTACCAGGAACGGCTCCGCGAGGGCTTCCGCGGGCGCTGGATCGACGTCTACGAGAACGACGGCAAGCGCAGCGGGGCGTACTCGGCGGCTGTCTACGGCGTGCACCCGTACATGCTCCTCAACTGGACCGACACGCTCGACGACGTGTTCACGCTGGCCCATGAGATGGGGCACTCGATGCACACGCTGCTCGCTCACGAGCGACAGCCGTTCGTCTACTCGAACTACACCATCTTCGTCGCCGAGGTGCCGTCAACGCTGAGCGAGACACTGCTGCTCGACCACCTGCTCGAGCAGGCGACGGACAGGACCGAGCGCATCGTGCTGCTGCAGCACGCCATCGACAACATCACGAGCACGTTCTACACGCAGGTGATGTTCGCCGACTTCGAGCTGGCGGCTCATGTGCGGGTCGAGGAGGACCGGCCGCTCACGGCCGACGTGCTCAACGAGCTGTACCGCGAGCGGTTCGAGCTCTACTACGGGGACTCGGTCGACCTCGAAGAGCTGACGCCCGTCACCTGGGCGCGCATCCCCCACTTCTTCGGATCGCCCTACTACGTCTACCAGTACGCGACCTGCTTCGCCTCGGCCGCGCGCATCGTCCAGGACATCCGCCGGGGCGATGTGTCGGCACGCGATCGCTACCTCGAAATGCTGGCCGCCGGCGGGTCCGATCACCCGATGACGCTGCTCCGCAACGCCGGCGTCGACCTTACCGACCCGTCAACCGTTCAGGCGGTCGTCGAGCAGCTCGACACGCTGGTCACCCAGCTCGAAGCCCTCGTCTAACGGGTTCTTGGATCGGGCGCTCCGGATCGCTGGATTCCGGTCGCCCGCCCATTCCCTCCGCCGCATCGCGCGTGGCGGATAAGCACAGACACATCAGTAATTTAGGTCCATTCGCTGCCAGCCGGAGCGGCGCGTCGGGAAACGGCACGTTCTTTTCTTGATAGTGCAGTCGACCATGGGTTTTCTGGACAAGCTCAAGCCGCAACCCCGCTGGAAGCATGCCGATCCGGCGGTCCGCCTGGAAGCCATCAAGGACGTCGACGATCCCCAGGATCTCGCCCAGCTGGCCGAGCTCGACCCCGACGCCCGCGTTCGCCGGGCCGCCGTCGCAAGGCTCGACAGCATCGAGGTGCTCGCGCGGATTGCCGGGAAGGATCCGGACGAAGACACGCGGGACCGGGCGCTGGAGCGCCTGATGCTGTTTGCGGCCCGCGTACCTGCCGATCCGGCCAGCCCCGATCCGGCCGAGCTCGAGGCCGCGATGCAGGCGGCGCGTGCGATTACCGACACCCGTCGGCTGTCGACGCTGGCCAAGGGGACGGCCGCCGACCCGGTGCGCGCCTACGCGCTGTCGCAGATCACCGAAGAACGCGCCCTGGGCAGCATCGCCCGCCACGCGAAGTCCGAGAGCACGGCCGCTGCGGCCCTCGAGCGGCTGTCCAACCCCGACGAGATTCTCGAGGTGGCGCTGCGCTCCGAGCACCGGGACGTCGCGCTGGCCGCCTTCGACCGGCTGCCGCCCGAGTCGCTCGACCTCACCCAGCTCCGATCCATCGAGCTCCGTTCACAGCAGAAGGCCGTGAGCCGCCGCGCCCGCACCATGATTCAGGACATCGAAGCCGCCGAAGCCGCCCGTCAGACCGCCGCGCTCGAACGCCAGCGCCGTGAAAGCCAGCTCTGCGAATCAATCGAGCAGCTGGCCGCCATGGCCGCCGAACCCGACGTCATCCGAGCCGAGCTCGCGCGCCTGACCGAAGCGTGGGCGGCACTCGACGTGAGCGAACCGACGGCGCTCGATCGGTTCGCACGTGGCGTGGCCGCCGTCGAAGCCGCGATCCGGCGCCGCGAGCGCGAGGCCGAAGAGGCCGCCGATCGCCAGCGCCTCCGGGCCGAGGCGATCGCCACCCGCATCGCGCTGTGCGAACGCGTCGAAACGCTCGACGGCGACGACGTGCTCGAGCAGCTCGTGCCGATCGAAGAGGAATGGCGTTCGCTGCTGCCGCTCGTCGACAACGGCCCCGAGGCCGATCAGCTCGCCGAGCGGTTCGCCGCGGCCGTGGCGGCCTGCCGCCGGCGCTACGAGATGGGCGCGCGGCTGCAGGAAACCCGCGAGGCGCTCGAGGCGCGCGTGGTCGAGGCCGAGAGCCTCGTGTCGTCCGACGACGCCGCCGGTGCCGATGCGCGCTGGCAGGCGCTTGAAGCCGACGCGCGCGGCCTGGCGGCCATCCTCGTCGACGCCGGCGCCCCGGCCGCCGAGCTGACGGCCCGGCTCGACGCCGTCGCACAGGTCTTCGCTGGACGGCGGGCCGAGCGCGAAGCGGCCGTCGAGAAGGCGCGCGCGGCGGCACTGCAGCAGCTGCGCCGGCTGATCGAGCGCGCGCGCCGCGTTGCCGAAGCCGAGTCGTTCACGCTGCGTGAAGGCGACCGGCTGATGCGCGACATCACCGCCGGCTTCGACCAGGCGTCGCGGCTCGGCTCGTCGCCGGCGCTCGATGAAGCCGTCGCCGAGCTGCGCGCACTGCAGGCCCGGGTCGCCCCGCGCGTGCACGAGCTCCGCGAGATGGACGAGTGGCGCCGCTTCGCCAATGCCCAGCGCCAGGAACAGCTCATCACCATGGCCGAGGCTATCGTCGCGTCACTGCGCGCCGACGAGGAAGCGGGCAAGGAAACAGACCTTGCGGCAACGGCCAAGGCCCTGCGCGAGCTGCACACCGAGTGGCGCACGGTAGCCGAAGCGCCGCGGCAGAGCGCGCAGCGCCTCTGGGAGCGCTTCCGGACGGCAACGGACTTCATCCGCAGCCGATGCGAGCCGTACTTCGCCAGGCTCCGCGAGGAACGCCAGACAGCCGCCGCGCGCCGCGAGGCGATCGTGCAGGAAGCCGAAGCGCTGGCCTCGTCGACCGACTGGGCCAGGACGGCCGCCCGCATCCAGGAGTTGCAGAACGAGTGGCAGTCGTTCGGACGTGCCGGTGTCGACCGCGAGCTGTTCCAGCGCTTCCGCACCGCATGCAACACCTTCTTCGCCCGTCGCCGCGAGGATCTCGCTTCGCGGAAGAAGGTCTGGGCCGAGAACCTCGCCGCAAAGGAAGCGCTGTGCGCCCGCGCCGAGGAACTGGCCGAGTCGACCGACTGGGAGGCGGCCGCAGCCGAGATGAAGCGTCTGCAGGCCGAGTGGAAGACGATCGGCCCGGTCCGGCGGAATAAGTCGGAGGCCGTCTGGGCGCGGTTCCGCGCGGCAGCGGATCGCTTCTTCGAGCGGTATCACCACCGCCACGAGATCGCCCTGGCGGCAAAGCTTGCCGAGCGCGAGGCGATCGTGGCCGAGCTCGAGGCGCTCGCGGCGCTCAGCGACGAGGAGCTGCCGGCCACGGCCGCTGACGACGTGCAGCGTCTGCGGAATACGTGGAATCGGGGCGTGCCGGTTCCGCTGCCCGGGATGAAGGATCTCAACGAACGGTGGCGCCGCGCGCTGGGCCAGCTGCTGGCCACCCGCGCGCACCTGTTCGCGGGCACGGATCTCGACCCGCAGGCCATCCTGCAGCGGATGGAGAAGCTGGTCGCCCGAGCCGAGGCCCTGGCCGCCGAGGCCGCGTCGCACGCCGGCGAGGTGCGCGAGCTGTCGCCCACCGAGCAGCTGGCTGCGAAGCTTCGCGAAGCGCTGGCGAGCAACGCGATGGGCGGGCGGGCGAATCCGTCGCGCCAGCGGCGCGGCGGAGCCGAGGCGGTCCGCGAACTGCAGGCGTCGTGGCAGCGACTGCCGTCCATCGGCCTGCCCGAGGCGGCCGCGCTCGAGATTCGCTTCCGCGAAGCTTGCCGGCAGCTCGACGGCCGCCGGCACGGCCCGACGCGTCAGCAGCGCCACTCGAACGACGACGGGCAGGTCGAACGCGAACCAGCCACGGTCTGACCCGCACCTCGGGCGGATCCCGCATCTCGACGATCGGGATCCGCCCTTCTTCTTTTCCTTTCCCTCTGCTTCCCGGTCTGCGGTCGGCGACTTGCTTCGTCAGACCACGCCTTCGCGTTTCCGTGGAGCGGTGGTCGCGAAGCGGCGATCGACGAACTGGAAGTACGGCACCGAGAGCGCGGCGAGCACGGCCGCCAGCAGCAGGGCGACGCGGAAGCCGTACATGTGGATGACCAGGCCGAGGACCGAGGCGCCCAAGCCGATCCCCGTGTCGAACGCGGCGAGCATCGCACCGAAGGCGGCCCCGCGCCGGCGCGCCGGCACGTGCGTGAGCACGTAGGACGTGAACGCCGGGTGCATCAGGCCGAAGCCGGCACCGAAGATCAGGGCCGAGACGACAATCAGCGCCGCGCCCTGCGCGAACACGAGAATCAGCAGTCCGAGCGCCGCGACCATCAGGCACGGGACGAGCACCCGCCGCGGGCCAATGGCATCGAGCATGCGCCCCACGAGCAGGCGTCCGAGAACGATGGTCGATGCGGTGACCGACAGGAACAGACTGCGCGGCCGCACGCCGAGCTCGTCGGCGAACATCGCCGAGAAGCTCGTCAGCGCACCGTAACCGAACGTGATCAGTGCGGTGGTAATGGCCAGCCAGAAGACGCGCCACTCGATGTGGGTCCGGACGAACCCGCCAAGCGTGAACGGCTCGACCGGCGCCGGCGCGGCGTCCTCGCCGTCGTCGGCTGCCAGCTCGTGTCGGTCGTCGGGAAGCCTCCAGGCGATGAACGCCATGAGCAGGTTCAGGCCCGCCAGCTCCAGACAGAGCGTGAACCAGCCGTGGTCGTACACCCAGAAGCCGAGCGCCGGTGCGACACCGACGGCAAGCACGGTCGCCAGCCCCCAGTAGCTGAGCCCTTCGGCGCGCCGCGCCGCAGGGATCGTCGCCGTCATGTACGCGCCCGATGCCGCGAGCAACGCCGACCACACCACGCCGTGGACGACGACCAGGCCGAGCAGCACGCGATAGTCGGTGACGAAGGCGTAGCTGACGGTGAACGCCGCGAGGACGATCGAAACCCCAATCAGCACCAGCCGATGGCCGATGCGATCGCTGAGAACACCGGTCACCGGACCGGAGAAGGCGGATGAGAACGTCAGGAATCCGTGGAAGAGGCCGGCGACGGCGGTCGACCCGCCGAGTGCCAGCACCCGGTACGGCGCCACCGGGAGCAGCTGGAAGACCGACGCGAACACCGTGAAGGTGTAGCCGAACATGATGAAGAATCGCGTCGTAAAGAGCGGTTGAGACATCCAGTCAGCAGTATATCGGCGGGTCCCCCGCCGCCCGCGGCCGGCAGTACCGACGACCGCCCCGGGCGGGTAAGATTGGCGTCATGTCAGAACGCCCCTCCCGCCTGTGGCGGGACATGCCTCTCGAGAAGCGCGTGGCCGCGGCCGCGGCCTTCTGGCGTGATCGTGAGTCACCCGAAATCGAAGCTCAGCACGCCGAGGCGATCGGCCTGCTGGCCCAGCGCATGAAGTTCCGCACCCGGACGGTGGCGGCGCTGCCCGTGGATCGGCGCGCCCGCTACCTCGGTCAGATCGCCGACGTGTCCGAGACGATCGCCACCCGTGCGCTCATCGCCTATCACTTCGAAACGCAGCGGCCGCTGATGGCGACCTTCCTCGACGCACTCGGCATCGAGCACGACAACGGCCTCATCACGAGCGAGGAGGTCACGCCGCCCACTGAGGATCAGCTCAGGGCCGCCGTCGACACGGTCAGAGCGACGTACCCGAGCGAGGACGTCGACCTGTACCTGAGGACGCTGGTCGCCCTCGATGGCGACACCTGGACGGGCATCGAGGCCGTGCTGCCCGCAGTGTCCTGAGTCCGCGTCGCGGGAGCCGTGGTATGTGACTTGCTCCTTCCTTTGAGTCTGCACCCGGCACCCCGAGGAGACTCAGCCATGCGCAGCGTCAACGCCCGTCGTGCTCTCGCGTTCCTGCTGGCGGCCGGGATGCTGGCCGGTCCGGCGGCCGCGGCGGCCGGAGCCGGCCAGACGCCCGATTGGCCGACCTCCCCCGGCGCGGAGACCGGGACCACGGAAGAGCCACAGGTCGTCGTGCCGGTCACGCCGGGTGATCTCGCGCGCATCCGCCGCGCGCTCGACGGACCGCCGGCGCTCCGCATCGACGACGCCGACCTGCGTTTCTACGTGCAGGTGCTCGCGACGAAACCGACGTTCGCCGAGTACGTCAAGGGCTACAACTTCCTGGAGGGCCCGACGCGGCGCGGCAACCCGATGACGCACGCCGAGTTCCTGACCATGGTGACGCCGAAGGAGATGTACAGCTCGGTCGGCATCACGGCCAGGGAAACGCTCGAGTTCGCCTTCACCAACTGGCTCGCCCAGACGCTCATCCGTCGCGCGTTCGAGGATCTGCAGCGCGCGAAGGATGAGCGTGAGATTCAGGCGATTCGCGACCGGATCGATCGCGAGCTGGCGATGCTCAACGCTTCGTCAGCGTCGAAATGACCCCGTTCCACGGCGGGATGACGATCGACACGGCGCCGTGCGCCCGCGCCTGGCACGCAAGGCGAAGGATGGGACGCTCGTCGGGCGAATCGAGGTAGCCGAAGACGCGCATGCGCCGGCGCTCGTCGCGGTCGTCGACCGGCGACAGCTTCTCGGCGCCGCCCAGCACGCCAATCCAGCACATTCCGCACGAAGCCGATCGGCACTGCACCGGAATCGGCCCCTCGTTCGGCACGCAGCGCGGATCGCGGGCGTGGAAGTCGCGCCGGTCGACCCGCGCCGCGGTCGCGATCTCCTGCCCGTCGATCGCCCTGAACCGCCCGGCCGGATCGTCTTCGTCGAACGTCACGGTCCACTGCTTGCGGACGCCGCGAAGGAAACCCAACAGTCCCTGCGAATCGTCGCGCGCGCGCTTCCTGAGCACCTCGTCGGGGGTGCTGGTGCGGCGCGCTTCCGACAGGTGTACCGTGGCCGGCTCGGCGCGGAACGCGTCCGGCCCGACCTGGCGAAGCGTCATCAGCAGGACCGCCGCAATGCCGTAGAGCAGGCCGGGCGCGACGCCGGCCGCCGGCGCCGCTGCTGTGGCCACCTCGCGAACGACGTCGGCCAGCTCGCCGCTGCCGTCCGCCGATTCCATGGCCGAGCGGACCTGCGGCCAGTACCGGTGTGCGTACAGGAAACGATGTGACGACCCGATCTGCCCATCGAGACGCCAGCGGCCTTTGAGCTCCAGTCTCCGGACGAGCGCGTCCGGGTCGGGAGCCGCCTCGAGCGCGAGGTGCAGTTCGAGCGGGAAAAAGGCGAACCAGATGTGCGTCGCGTTCCGATCGACCGGATGCAGCTGCGGATCGATGGCGGCCAGGGCGGCCCTCCACGCCGGTGGGTCGTGACGCAGAAGTGCAGCATACAGCTCGTTCATCGGCGAAACATTCTAGCCGCGGACGAGCCGCCGCTCACCGGGGCGTGACGATCAGGGCATCGCCTACCGGGCGCACGCCGGTCGGATCCGACGGCCGGTTCACCACCTGTCCCCGGATCACCATCGTCGTCGAGCCTCCGCCGTCGAGGTTGAGCGCGTCGGTCAGTTCCAGCCGGTCGGCCAGCCGCTGCAGGTCTTCGAACGTCATGCCGATGCTGTAGTCCGGCTGCCGGCCATCGATCGCGCCGAGCCAGATCATGCCGTGCCGGTCGCGCCCGATCATCGTCCGCGGGTGGCGGGCGTCGACGAAGCTGTCGCGGTCGAGCCCTTCGTCGTTCCAGTCGTCGATCGGCACGGCGTCGCGACGCAGCAGGCCCGCGCCGGCGACGATGTGACGCGCCCGCTCGAGGTCCTCGTCCGGCACACCGAACAGGCTGCGCCAGCTGGTGGTGATCTCCACCTCGGTGCCTGGCTGCAGCGCGGCGAGCAGAGGCGGCAGTTCGGTGCCGCCGTAGGAAAGGACCGCACCGCGCGGCGGAATCGGCGTCCGCCCGGCCCCCACGCGCACGGCGCGCACCTGCAGCGGATCACCGTCGAGCACCCACTCGGTCCCGGTCGGCGCCGTGTCGGTATCGCGGTAGTAGGCCGGCGAATAGAGCATCAGCCGGCCGCGTGCCCGGGTCGTATCGACGCCGTCGATCGGCACCATCACGCGTCCGTCGTCCGTATCGAAGTGAAGCGACAGCTTCGCGGCAAGTCGATCGAACTCGAGCGACACCGGTCCGCCCGGAGGCGAGTGAATGATGACGACGCCGCGCGTGATCGAGCTGTCGCTGACGAGCATGCCGTCGACCTTCAGCAGGCCGATGGGCTCGCCGTTGGCGCGGTTGAAGAAGCCGCCGTTGATGGCCGCCGCAGCGTTGTGCCTCCGCGCGATGTCGGAGACCGCCTCGGCATCCAGCACCGTGCCGCGCGACAGCACGCTGGCGAGTCGTGCGCGCGCCGGGTCGACCCGCACCAGAAAGACCGCGATCGGGCCGGCGTCGGCAACGAGCGACGGATCGTTCGTCCGGAAGAACGCCACGCCGTCGGCCACTTCGTCGGGCGCACCGAGCCACCCTTCGTCGCCGGCCGGGCCGCACCCGGCGAGCCAGACGACGGTGCCGACCACGAGCGTGAGTCGCCGCAGCAGCTTCATGAGATTGAGGAGTACGCGAGCATCTGCGCTTGCAGATCCAGCGGGTAGCTCACGCGCACGTCGACGACTGATCCGTCGGGCCCGTAGACCGGCTCGAGATCGGGCTGCACGAAGGCGGTGGCCGACGGCAGGTTGTGCCGGGCGGCCCGCGCCACCACCTCGTCGCGCAGCGCCGGATCGAACCGCGTGCCGTACGTCTCGACGAGCCGGCGCGCCGCCTGGTAGTCGCCCTCGGCCTTGATCGCCTGGACGTCGGCCAGCAGCCGTGCGCAGCCCGCGCGGAAAGCCTCGACGCTCACGACGACGTAGTACGTCCGTCCGTCGCGCCGGCGGATTTCGATCGCGTCGGTGTGCTCCAGAAGCCAGTGAATGATGAGCTGGCGGTTCCGCATGTGATCTTCCTCGAGCGTATCGCCACTGCGGACGCGCCTGAGCTGATAGACGACGTTCCGGGCGTAGGCCTCGTATTCGGCCTGGACGATCGCCGGCTGGTCGTCGGCCGGCACGACGCCGATTTCGGCAAGGTAGGGATCGCCCAGAACGTAGAGCGCGACGAGATCGGCGCGCGTTTCCTCGATGGTCGAGTACGTTTCGCGCAGGTAGCGCTGCGGCTGTCCCTCGAGCCGGTCGGCCACGCGGCCCGACCCGTGGCCAAGCACCTCGTGGATCGCCGTCGCCAGCTCGCCGGCCAGCGGGCCCCACTTCTCCGCTCTCACGCGCTCGTCGTCGTCCCAGCAGAATTCCTCACGGACCGCGCGCGGCTCCGACCGTTCGTAGGCGGCAATCACGTTGACCAGCGTGACCGACTTGCTGCCGTAGCGCTCACGAATGTGCTCGTCGTTCGGAAGGTTGATGCCGATGGCGCTCATCGGACCGGCGTCGCCCGTCTGCACGATCGTGTCCACGGCGCGCGCCGTCACGCCGACCACGTCGGTCCGCCGGTAAGCGTCCTTCCACGGCATGCGGAGCTCAAAGGCGGGAGCTGCGGCAGCGAGCCGCTCCAGCATCTCCGTGCGCTCACGGTTGACGCAGTAGACGATGCCCTCCCAGGCCCCTTTCACGCCGCGTGCATCGAGGTAGACCTCGATGAAGCCGTTGATGGTGTCGACGGGGGCGTCCTGATCCTGGACCCACGCGATGTCGTAGGCGACGCGATCGGCCGTTTCGCCCGACTCATAGAAGCGGATGAGCGCCTCGAGCGCCCGGCGGGTCGGCGCCGGGGCCCATGGCAGCGCCAGGCGCAGGTGCTCGACGATTCGTGCGATCTGTTCGCCGTACAGCCCGCCGATCCGATACACCTGCTCGACAAGTCCGTCGGGCGTTCTGACGAGCCGCGAGTTCAGCGGGTAGCGTTCCTGAAATCCTTCGAGGTCCGCCAGCGACACACCGACGTAGAGGTTGTTCGCGCTGGCAGTGAGCACGTCGCCGCCGGGACCCGGCACCTTCGATGTGACCAGCGGCTCGTACTCCGGATCGAAGAAGGGTCGCCGGAGCCGCTCCAGGAGGTCGTCGACCGTCTCGTCGTCGCGGAGCAGAAACCTGGCGCCGGCCGCCTCGGCAAGTCGCACCAGCTCGCGCAGCTCGTCCGGACGGCAGCGCAGGACGAACTTCCGTGCGGTGAGCACTTCGTACGGTCCGGAGTTGATCCAGAACAGCTTCGTGTACCGGCGCACCTCGGCCAGCGCCGCGGCCAGTGCCCCCTCGGCTGCCGGGACGAACCGCAGGATGCCTTCGAGCACCGCCCGCATGTCGAGCGCGTGGCGGCAGCGCTGGTCGTAGTAGATGTCGCGACCGGCAAGGGCCGCCCGGTAAAGGTGCCAGGCCAGCCGCTTCTGATCGAGCGTCAGCGTCTCGAACGCGTCGGCATAGCACTGAACAACCGCGATATCGTCGACCTGCTCGAGGAAGTAGCGGCGATCGTCGTGCGTCATGATGGGCCCGCCTCCGGTCGTCCGACCACGATCCGCTCGTGGTGACCCGGGGTCGCCACGGTCCAGCCGAGCTCATGTTCGATTCTGGCCCGCAGCGCGTCCATCGGCTCCGGCTCGCCGTGGACGAGGCACGTCAGCGCCGGAGCCCGGGGGAATTCCCGGAGCCAGCGCATGATCTCGTTGGCATCGGCATGCGCCGACATCGAATCGACCGACTCGACGCGCGCGCGCACCGGAACGTCGTTGCCGTGGATGCGCGTGAACTTCGCGCCTTCGAGCATGTGCCGCCCGCGCGTACCGGCCGCCTGGTACCCGACGAAGAGCACCGTGTTGCGCTCGTCGGGCAGCGCGCGCACCAGGTGATGCAGGACGCGGCCGCCGGTTGCCATGCCGCTCGACGAGACGACGATGGCCGGCTCGTCCGACTCCTGGACCTCGCGCGACTCGGCAATGCTCTGCACGACGCGCATCTTGGCCGTGCAGAACGCACAGACCTTCCGCAGGTTCCGCTCGATGCGGCCGTCGCCGATGCGGGCCAGCTCGAGATCGAGCTCGTGCAGCCGGCGGTCGTAGATTTCGAGCACGGCGCGCGCCATCGGGCTGTCGATATGGACCGGCAGGATGGGAATCCGCCCCTGCTCTTCGAGCCGGCTGATCCAGTAGACGACTTCCTCGACCCGTCCCAGCGCAAAGGCCGGGATGATGATCTTCCCCCGCCGATCGGCCGTGCTCGTGATGATTTGCGCCATCCGCTCGCCGTCGTCGTCCGGTTCGTGAAGGCGGTTGCCGTACGTCGATTCGACGAGCAGGACGTCGGCCTCGCCCGGCTGCGCCGGGTCGTGCATGACCGGCCGGTCGTAGCGGCCGAGATCTCCGCCGAACAGGAGGCGGCGCCCCTCCGGGTGCAGCTGCACGCGCACGAACGCTGAGCCGAGCAGGTGACCGGCATCGACGAACTCGGCCTCGACACCTGGTGCGACCGGCACCGGACGCTCGTAGCCGACCGGCTGCAGCAGCGCCAGAGCACGGTCGGTGTCCTTCGACGTGAAGAGCGGCAGCGCCGGCCGGTGCTTCGTGTACTGCTTGCGGTTGGCGCGCTCGGCGTCCTCTTCCTGGATGCGCGCAGCATCTTCAAGGACGATTCGCGTGAGCTCGGCCGTCGCCGGCGTGCAGAAGACACGCCCCCTGAATCCCTGCGCCACGAGGCGCGGCAGGTAGCCGCAGTGATCGAGGTGCGCGTGGGTCAGAACGACCGAGTCGATCGATGCTGCGTTGACCGGCAAGGCCTGCCAGTTGCGCTCGCGCAGGGCCTTCAGTCCCTGGAACAGGCCGCAGTCGATCAGTACGCGGTGACCGTTCGTCTGGAGCAGGTACTTCGATCCGGTGACCGTGCGGGCAGCGCCCAGGAACGTGATCGAAGCAGACGACGCTGCGGTTTCAGCCAACCAGTCCTCCTGTGTGCCAGAACAGCACGGTGTGATCCGGCGTGAACCCGCCCGACCTGATGCGGGCGATCAGGCCGGCCATGGCCTTCGACGTATAGACCGGATCGAGCAGGATGCCCTCTGAACGGGCCAGGAGCGTCGTGGCCTCGGTCGCGGCCCCGGTCGGCACGCCGTAGCCGCCGCCGACCTGCGTGTCGTCGACGTCGATGCCGTGCGGTCCGGTGAGGTTCGCAGCGGTCGTGCCGAGCGCCTCCGCCATGCGATCGATGAGGGTCTCGACCGTCTGCTTCAGATCGGCCGCCGGCAGATCGGCACTGATGCCGAGCACACGGGTCTTCAGGCCGAAGAGGGCACAGCCGGCCGTGAGCCCGGCTTGTGTGCCCGCCGACGAGGACGCATGAACGATGACGTCGGGGCGGATACCGTCGGCGCTCAGTTCCGGGACGGCGCGCGCGACCCCCATCGCGCCGAGGGGCGTCGATCCGCCGACCGGGATCACGTAAGGTCGGCCGCCCTCGCGACGGATCTCCTCTGCCGCCGCCGCCATCGCTTCGTCGCGCGCCTCCCGCGTCGGCACGACGCGCACGTCGGCGCCGAAGAGCAGGTCGTGGTGATAGTTGCCCACCGGCGGATCGGGCGCGTCGCCGTCGAGCACGAGCACCACGCGCAGGCCCAGCACCGCACCCGTGGCCGCCGTTACGCGCGCGTGGTTCGACTGGACGGCGCCACAGGTGATCAGTGCCGTCGCGCCGGCACGCTGCGCATCGGCGGCCAGCAGCTGCAGCTTGCGGACCTTGTTGCCGCCGAGGGCGAACGGCAGCAGGTCGTCGCGCTTGATGAACAGACGCGGACTGCCGGGGCCGAGCGCCTGCTCGAGTCGCTCGAGGCGGTACGCAGGCGTGCGGTGCGGCGCCAGCGGCACCGCGGGCTTCGACATCAGCGTGGCGAGCGCCGTGGCCATAGCGCCTCATGTTACGGGCAGAGCCGGCGGCGCGTCATCACGGAGTGAACCGCTATACTTCGTCGGATGGGCCAGGGACTCCTCGACGCGCTTCGTCGCACCGATGTGCTTTCAGTGGAGCTGCGCCCGCCGAGAGCGGAGCTGGACCCTGCGGCCAGTCGCGACGCGTGGATCGACACCTACCACGCGGTCCGGGGATTCGTCCGCTCCGACATCTACGTCTTCCTGACCGACAGCGCGGTTGGCATCCGCGAGGAACACAACCTCCGGCACCTCGTCATCAACCTCGGCACCGACGTCCCGCGCGATCGGGTCGTGCCGTTCCTCACGACGAAACACTCCCTCGACTACTGCCTTTCGTACGCGGAGCGCGCCTGGAACGAGGGCTTTCCTTCCCTTGTCGTGCTGGGGGGCGATCGAAGCGTGGGCCCGCCGCGGTGTGTCGAACACGCCTGGCAGCTGCGCCAGCTCATCCGGAAGCACGTGCCGGAGCTGACGCTCGGCGGCTGGGCGAACCCGCACGCCAGCGCGGCGGCCCAGGTGGGCTACCTGGCCGACGCGCATTTCACGGCCGAGTACTTCCTGACCCAGATCGTGTCGCATCACGATCTGCCGACCGTCGAGCGGTTCCTGAACGAGTACCACCGCCGCGGCCTCTCGCTGCCGGGCATCTTTGGCGTCTTTTATTACCGGAGCGCGAACCCGCGCACGCTGGCGACGCTGCGGAAGTTCCTGCCGGTACCGATCGAGGCGCTCGAGCGGGAGTTTGCCGAGGGCGCGTCGGCGGAGCTGATCTGCGCGCGCACGATTCACGCGCTGCGCCGTGCGGGCGTGCGGCACCTTTACGTCTCGAATCTGCCGCTCGCACGGGCGCGCGAGACGTTCGAGCGCATCCTCACGCTGGCCGACGATCTCGATCGGAGCAGTTGACGCTGGAGTCAGCGCACGTGGCGGCCGCCGTCGACGCGGATGGTCTCGCCCGAGATGAAGTCGCTCTCGACGAGCGCCTCGACCACCTTGGCGATCTCCCCGGGGCCGCCCCAGCGGCCGATCGGCGTCGCCTTCGCCACCGCGTCCGCCTCCTCGTCGTCGGTCCCGGCCGGCGGCAGGATGGGACCGGGCGCGATCGCGTTGACGAGAATGCCGTCCGGGGCCAGCTCGAGGGCAAGCGCCTCGGTGAGCGCCTTCACCCCCGCCTTCGCCACGTAGTAGGCCGTGTAGCCGTAGTAGCGGGGACGGCTGCTCGCGGCCACCCAGTCGGTGAAGTTGATGATGCGGCCACCGCCGCTGCGACGCATCAGGCCGACGGCCGCCAGGCACATGCGGAAGGTGCCGTGCAGGTCGACCTGCAGCTGCCGGTGCCACTGCTCTTCGGTGAGCGAGTCGAACGGGACCGACTCGTAGATCGACGCCATGTTGATCAGGACGTCGAGGCGGCCGAAGCGCGCGTCGACATCGGCGACGAGACGCTCCACCGACGCCCCATCGGTCACATCGAGCGGCAGAACGTCCGCCCGACTGCCGGCGGCAGCCACCGCTGCCGCCGCCGCTTCAGCCGCCTCAGGCGATCCCCGATGCGTGAAGACGACGTGCGCACCCCGTGCCGCAAGGCGGACGCCGACGGCTTCGCCCATGCGGCGACCGCCCGTGATGACGACGACTCTGGAAGCGGGATCCATCGGAAAGGCGGCGCTCCGTCAGATTCTCTCGCGCAACCGGGCGCGACCGAGCGCCAGTGACGCGCGGCTGCGCGCTTTCGCGCCGTCGATCGACCAGTCGCCGGCACCGGCGAGCACGAGCCAGGTAAGGATGGCCAGGACCACCGTACCGAACTCGATGCCGTGGCCGCGCGTCGGATCGAGTGCCCAGTTCAGGAAGAAGCCCCACCGGGCGGAGTCGAACGCGATGCGCAGGACTTCAACGACGATCTGGACGCCGGCAGCCGGCCGCGCGAACCAGCCGGCGGCAATCAGCACGGCGGCAGCCAGCTGCAGGATGCCGGTCGCCAGCACGAAGTAGAACGCCCCGCCCACGCCGAGTGCCGCGTAGTACGTGGTGCTGGCGGTCAGACCGCCGGGGCCCAGAGCCGGTCCGCCGAAGAAGCCGAACAGCTGGTGCAGGGCGTGAACGGCGAGGATGGCGGCGAGCGTGACGCGGAGCACGAGCGAGCCGGCTGGTGCCATCGCCGCCGATTGTGACATCAATCCC
>ERZ777003.296-NODE-296-length-101682-cov-45.466894_pt1 | contig 101682 bp, 95 predicted proteins | sample MGYA00374956_ERZ777003 | MGnify/ENA primary metagenome ERZ777003 (study PRJEB29302, sample SAMN06268252) | bioreactor metagenome | isolation source: Joint BioEnergy Institute, California, USA | place: USA:Joint BioEnergy Institute, California, USA | collected...
ACTCACTACTCACTACTCACTACTCACTACTCACTACTCACTACTCACTACTCACTACTCACTATCCCTACCGCCTTCACCATAAAGGCATAGCTGAGCGCGATCTCTTCGAGACGCGAAAACCGGCCCGAAGCGCCGCCGTGGCCAGCTTCAAGATTTGTCTTGAGCATGATCGGGTTTTCGCCCGTGTTGAACTCGCGCAGGCGAGCCACCCATTTTGCAGGCTCCCAGTAGGTTACGCGAGGGTCGGTGAGCCCCGCGAGCGCCAGGATGACGGGATAGGGCTGCGGGCGTATGTTGTCATACGGGGAATAGGCGGCGATCGTCTCGTAATCTTCCTTGCTTGCGATCGGATTGCCCCATTCGGGCCACTCGGGCGGGGTGAGCGGTAGCGTGTCGTCCAGCATCGTGTTGAGCACGTCCACGAAGGGAACCGCCGCCACGATCGCGCGGAAATCCTGCGGTGCCATATTTGCGACAGCCCCCATGAGAAGACCGCCCGCGGACCCTCCTTCGGCGACCAGGCGATCAGGGCTGGTATAACCCAGAGCCACCAGATGGCGGGCGCAGGCGATGAAATCGGTGAAGGTGTTGGTCTTCTTCTCGCGCTTGCCGTCATCATACCAGGCCCGGCCCTTGTCCTTGCCGCCGCGGATATGGGCGATGGCATAGATGAAGCCGCGATCGACGAGAGAAAGCGGGTTCGTGCGGAAAGCGGCCGGAATGGTGATGCCATAGGCGCCATAGCCGTAGAGCAGGCAGGGGGCCGAGCCGTCGAGCGCGAGATCGCGGCGGTGGACGAGGGAGATCGGCACCAGTTCGCCATCGGGCGCCGGCGCCATCAGGCGGCGCGTGACATAGTCCTGCGGATCGTGCCCGGACGGCACCTCCTGCGTCTTCAGCAGGACGCGCTCGCGCGTGCGCATGTTGTAGTCGAATATCTGCGCCGGCGTGGTCATGGAGGAATAGGAGAAGCGGCATACATCCGTGTCGTACTCGCTGGCGCCGATCAGGCCGAGCGAGTAGGCTTCTTCCTCAAAGGCGATCATGTGTTCCTCGCCGCTCTTGCGCTCGCGCACCACGATGCGCGGCAAGGCATCCTTGAGTTCGAGGCGCACGAGGAAGTCCTTGAAGGCGACGATCGACAGGATCAGCCGGCCCGGCTCATGCGGCACGAGGTCGCGCCAGTTGGTGCGCGAAGGATCGCTCACAGGCGCCGTCATGATCTTGAAGTCTCTAGCGCCGTCGGCGTTCGTCAGGATAAAGAACACGTCGCCGCCGGGCTCCAGAGAGTATTGCAGGCCGGTTTCGCGCGCGGCGATCAGGCGAGGCTCGGCGCTGGCATCGTTCGCCGGCAGAATGCGGTATTCGCTTGTCTCGTGGTCGTGGATCGAGATGAAGATCCAGTCGTCGAGCCGGCTGCCAAAGACACTCACGAAAAAGCCGGGATCGGTCTCCTCGTAGATCAGGCGATCCTGCGCCTGCTCATCGCCGATCGCGTGGAAAAAGACTTTCGAGGGGCGGTGATTTTCATTGAGCCGGACGTAGTAGAAGCCGCTGCTGTGGGCATTGAATGGGCCGCAGCCGCCCGCGTTCTCGATACGGTCGTCAAGATCGCACTTGTCGGAAAGCCGACGCACGCGCAGCGTATAGAACTCCGATCCCTTGTCGTCATAGCCCCAGAGCAGAAGGCGGTGATCGGGCGAATTCGCGGGATCGGTCAGGTGGAAGTAGGACTTGCCCTCGGCCTCCACATCGCCGTCGAGCAGCACCTCTTCCTCGCCCCCTTCACGCGGCGTGCGGAAAAAGCGCGGGTGCTCGCCGCCCTCGCGATAGGCCGTGCCGTAGGCGTAGGGGCCGTCCTTCATTGGGACGGAGGAATCGTCCTCCTTGATGCGCCCCCTCATTTCAGCGAACAGCGTGCGCTGAAGCTCCTTGGTGTCGGCCATGAGCGCCTCCTGATAGGCGTTCTCAGCCTCCAGATGGGCGCGGATGTCGGCCGCGAGCCGGGCGGGGTCCTTCAGTACTTCCTGCCAGTTTTCGGCCCTGAGCCAGGCATAGTCGTCAACACGAGTAATGCCGTGATGGGTGATTTCGACCGGGCGTTTTTCAGCTTTGGGTGGAGTGACGGCAGGAAAGGCGTGTGAAGGCATGAAAACAGCTTTCGGAAATGTCGGTCGGCGAATCTTCGAGCGCGAATGAAGCGCGTCCACTCCGCTCGATCAAGGCCGGAGGCCGGTGAGAATGGACCGGTCAGCGTTCGTCGAATTTCAACGCATGTCCGTTCATGCAGTAGCGCAGGCCCGTCGGCTCCGGTCCGTCGTTGAAGACGTGACCCAGATGCGCGTCGCAATCGGCACAACGCACTTCTGTCCGCGTCATAAGCAGGGACTTGTCCTCATGAAGCGTCACCGCATCCTTGTCCACCGGAGCATAGAAGCTCGGCCAGCCGGTGCCGGAATCGTATTTCGTTTCTGACGAGAAGAGGGGTCGCCCGCAGGCAACGCACCGGTAAAGACCTTCACGTTTATTGTCCCAATAAGGGCCGGTGAAGGCGCGTTCCGTGCCGTGTTCGCGCGTCACATGGTACTGTTCCGGCGTGAGGATCCGGCGCCATTCCTCGTCTGTCTTCTGAACTTTCATTTGCCTGTCATGTGCCATGATCGTCCTTCCTGGAACATATCTGGTGTGTCCGGGCGCTGTTTGCAGTGTATCCGGCATGAAAATTAATGCATCCATTGATTTTGGGGACTGATTGCCCGGCACGTCTTGCCCCTTGGGATTTGAACGTCTATTCCACGGCCTCGGACGTGGGCGCCGATCTTGATGCCGGTGCCGTAAGGGGAAAATCGCAGCGGGGAACACCTATGGTGGCGGACGAGCAGTGGATGACTTTTCTCACGCTTGTCCTGCCGTTTCTCGCAGCCGCTGTCGCGCCCCTGTTGACGCGGGTATTGGGCCACAACGCCGCCTGGGTGCTGGCCGTTGTTCCCGCCTTTATCTTCCTCCACTTCACGGGCTTCCTGGGATCGGTCGCCAGCGGCGAGCCGATCGCCGGCGGCTATCCCTGGATCCCCAGCATTGGCGTTGAATTTTCCTGGTATCTTGACGGGCTTTCGCTCACCTTCGCACTGCTGATCTCGGGCATCGGCACGCTGATCATCCTTTACTCGGGAGGATATCTGAGAGGCCACCCGCATCAGGGGCGCTTTTTCTCGTTCATCCTCATGTTCATGGGCGCCATGCAGGGATTGGTGGTGGCCGATTCCTTCCTGATGCTTTTCGTATTCTGGGAACTGACGTCCATCGCCTCCTTCCTGCTGATCGGCTTCGATCACAGCCGCGAGGCGGCGCGCCGTGCCGCCCTTCAGGCTCTTATCGTGACGTGCGCAGGCGGGCTTTCGCTGCTTGCCGGGCTTCTTGTCATTGCCGCGGCGACGGGGACGAGTTCGCTTTCCTCTCTGCTTGCGGCCGGGGAAGGGCTGCGTGAGGCACCTGTCTATTTTGCAGCTCTGCTTCTGGTGCTGGGCGGCGCCTTCACCAAGTCGGCGCAGTTTCCGTTCCATTTCTGGCTGCCAAACGCGATGGAGGCGCCGACGCCGGTTTCCGCCTACCTGCATTCGGCCACCATGGTGAAAGCGGGCGTCTATCTCGTCATGCGCCTGAACCCGGTCATGGGCGAGACTTTCGCCTGGGAGACGATCCTGCCCGTCTTCGGAGGCACGACGCTGATCGCAGGCACGCTGCTTGCCCTGCGCCAGACCGATCTGAAGCTGATGCTCGCCTATACGACCGTCGCCTCGCTCGGCCTGCTGATCATGCTGACGGGCTTCGGCTCGGAGGTGGCGGTGGAGGCGGCGGTGCTCTATCTCGTCGCCCACTCCATGTTCAAGGGCGCACTGTTCATGGTCGCGGGCGCGATTGATCACGAAACGGGCACCCGCGACATCAGGAAGCTTGGCGGGATCGGCAAGGCCATGCCGATCACCTTTGCGGCAGCGGTGCTTGCGGCCTTTTCAATGGGTGGGCTGCCGCCCTTCTTCGGCTTTCTGGCGAAGGAGGAAATCTATGCGGGGCTGGCCGCAGGCAGCAGTTGGGGCGTGCTCCTGACGCTCACAGCCATTGCCGGCAACGCCTTGATGTTCGCGATAGGCTTTGCCGTGGGGCTGAAACCCTTTGCCGGAGCGCGGGGCGAGACGCCCAAGCACCCGCACGAAGGACCGGTTCTCTTGTGGCTGGGGCCCGCGGTTTTGGCTGCGAGCGGGCTTCTTGCCTCGCTTCTTTCCGGCCTCAGCCATCATTTCGTCTCCAGCCCGATGGCGAGCGCCGTCATTGGCGCGCCCGTGGAGGTTACGATCTCCTGGGTGCCCCATCTGGGAATGCCGCTTCTGCTTTCCGCACTCACTGTTGCGCTCGGCATCGCCTTCTATGCCACGCTTGAGCGCGGACGCGGGACGATGGCGGCGGTGCTTGCGGCGATCGGATGGGGGCCTGACAGGGGGTTCGACCAGCTTGTGCGCGGCACCATCCGCTGCTCCGCCGCTGTGACCAGAACCGTTCACAACGGCCGGCTCGACATCTACATGACAGTCACCTTCATCGTGCTGGCCATCTGCCTGCTGGTGCCGATGGTGAGCTACGGCGAACTGCCCTCCATGCCGGTGCTGGAGCAGCTTCGCATTTATGAGTGGGCGGTGCTTGCGATTGCGCTGATCGGCGTGGCCGCGGTGGTCTATGCGCGCGACCGGCTGACGGCGATTGCGTGCCTAGGTATCCAGGGATTTGCGGTGGCGCTTCTGTTCATGCTCCTGGGCGCGCCCGATCTTTCCTTCACGCAGTTCATGGTGGAGACGCTGTCGGTGGTCATCCTTGCTCTGGTCATGACGCGGCTGAGGCTGTATCCCGCCGATCACCGGCCGGCTTCGCAAAAGCTGCTCGATTTTTCGGTCTCCAGCCTTTGCGGACTGGGTTTCTTCCTGATTCTCCTGCGCGTCGTGCAGACGCCGTTCGATCCGTCACTCAGCACATTCTTTGCCGAAAATTCCCGCGTGATCGCGCATGGACGCAACATCGTGAATGTGATCATCGTCGATTTCCGCGGTCTCGACACGCTTGGCGAAATCTCCGTGGTGATGATCGCCGGGCTTGCCATTCTCGCGCTGGTGCGCGTCCGTGTGGGGAAGTCCAGAGAGAAGGCCATTCAGGAGGAAGCGCGGACGTAAGATGAGCACGCTGATTTTCCGGACGACCGCTCCGTACCTGACGAGCTTGATGATCCTGTTCTCGCTTTTCGTGCTTCTGCGCGGGCACAACGACCCGGGAGGCGGATTCATCGGCGGGCTGATCGCGGCCTCTGCCTTCGCCATTTACGGCATTGCCTGCGGGGTGCCGGCCGCGCGTCGGGCGCTCTATTTCCACCCGATGGCGATTTCCGGCTTCGGGCTGCTGCTTGCGGGACTGTCCGGCGTGGTGTCGCTGTTTCTTGAGGTGCCGTTCCTGACGGGCATCTGGACGAGCATCAATGTGCTGGGCATTTCGGTCGATATTTCGACAGTGCTGGGGTTCGACACCGGGGTCTATCTCGTCGTCGTGGGTTCCATCACTTCGATCGCGCTGGCGCTAGAGGAAAGGGGGCATCCGTAATGGAACCCGTTCTTGCCGCCGTGATCGGCCTCTTCTACGCCGTTTCCATCTATCTGATGCTCTCGAAGCACATCATCCGCATTCTGCTCGGCGTTGCCATCTTCTCCAATGCGGTGAACCTGACGATCTTCACGGCCGGGCGCATCGTCCGCGAGGTGCCGCCCATCATTCCGGAAGGCCTCGAGGTGCTCGACAAGGTCGCGGCCAATCCGCTGCCGCAGGCGCTGATCCTGACGGCGATCGTGATTTCCTTTTCCTTTTTCGCCTTTTTGCTCGTGCTTGCCTTTCGCGCCTATCAAGATCTTGATACTGACGACACGGACGGCATGCGGCTTGCCGAGCCCAAGGGCGAGGACCTTCCACCGCTGGGGTACTAATGGCACAGAACGCCGCAGAAGCCGCTGATCTCGCACACGCGCTCGTGCTTGCGCCCACCTCCGCCGCCGACTGGGTGGTGGTGGCGCCGGTTGCCATTCCCATCGTGGCCGGTGCACTGCTCATGATGCTGCGGCACGAGACGCGATGGCATGCGGGTCTGGCGATCGGGGCACTTCTCGCCACGTTCCTTAGCAATGTGCTGCTGCTGCATCGGGTGCTGACGGATGGACCGCTGGTCATGACGATGGGGCGGTGGCTGCCACCCTTCGGCATCTCCTTTGCCGCAGATGTGTTGGGAGCATCGCTTGCGCTGGTGGCGACGCTGGTGGCGCTGGTGGGCGCAGTCTATGCGATCGCAGATATCGGCACGGTCGGGCGGCGCTACGGCTTCTATCCATTCCTGATGCTGATGATGGCGGGAGTGGGCGGCGCGTTTCTTACCGGCGACATCTTCAATCTCTACGTCTGGTTCGAAGTCTTCCTGATTTCCTCCTTCGGGCTTCTGGTGCTTGGCTCGGAGCATCCGCAGCTCGACGGCACGACGAAATACGCGATACTCAATCTGATCGGCACCACGCTGTTTCTGATTACGGTTTCGCTGCTCTATGGCGCGTTCGGCACGCTCAATATGGCCGACATTGCGCGCAAGGCCGGGAATTTCCGGGAGACGGCGCCGCTCACGACGCTGGCAGCGCTATTCCTGCTTGCCTTCGGAATGAAGGCGGCGGCTTTTCCCGTGAATTTCTGGCTGCCCGCCTCTTATCATACGCCGCGGATCGTGACGGCGGCGCTGTTCGGTGGCGTTCTGACCAAGGTGGGCGTCTATGCGCTTCTGCGCACGCTGGTGATGCTGTTCCCCCTCGAGCGCGATATGCTTTCATGCCTGATTGCCTGGGGCGCTGCAGCCACCATGATCATCGGCATCATGGGCGCGCTTGCTCAGACCGACATCAGGCGCGTGCTCGGTTTCGTGGTCATTTCCGGCGTCGGCGTCATGCTTGCCGGACTGGCGCTGGGCACGGCGGAAGGATTGTCCGGAACCATATTCTACGCCTTCCACTCCATGATTGTGATGACGGCGCTCTACCTGCTGGCGGGCGTGATGAACGGGCTTGCCGGCGACTATTCGCTGCGTTCGCTTTCCGGGTTCTATGCGAGCCATCCGCTTGTCGCGGCATTCGCGCTTCTGTTGATGCTTGCGGCGGCCGGGTTGCCGCCAGCTTCCGGGCTTTGGCCGAAAGTGCTGCTGGTGCGCGCAGCGATCGACACGGGCTGGCCGTGGCTTGCCTTCGCAATTCTTGCGACGGGCCTGCTTACCACGCTGGCGCTTGGCCGGATGTTCCTTCTTGCCATATGGCGCATGCCTTCCGGGCCGGCGCCGGTGTCGGCCATCTCGCCGCGGTTGGGCTATATCGCGCTCGGCGTCCTCGCGCTGCCTGTCCTGCTGATTGGACTTTATCCCGAACCGGTGATCGCGGTGGCGGAGCGGGCCGCTGCCGGTATCCTGGATTCATCGACCTATATCGGCTCAGTCTTTCCGGAGGGGGCGGTGCAATGAAGGCCAATCTCTACCTAACGAATATCCTTCTTGCGCTGGTCTGGGCGCTGGTCACCGGTTCCTTCTCCTTCGTCAATATCGTCTTCGGCTTCGTGCTCGGGGCCGCTGCTCTTCATCTCATCCGCGAACAGGTAGGCTCGCTCGGCTATTTCGAGAGGGGGCGGAAGCTCTTCTCTCTGGCGGTTCTGTTCATCCGCGAGCTTGCGCTTTCGGCCTGGCGCGTGGCGAGACTTGTGCTGTCGCCGCGCATGGAGCTGAAGCCCGGCATCTTCGCCTATCCACTCACCGTGGATCGAAATTTCGAGATCACGCTTCTGGCCAATATGATCACGCTGACCCCCGGCACCCTAACGGTCGACGTGTCGGATGACCGCAAGTTTCTCTATGTCCATGCCATCGACTGCTCGGACCCGGACGGGCTGCGGCGGGATATCGCAATGGGTTTTGAACGAAAGATCATGGAGGCATTCCGGTAATGACGGGGGAAGGCTTCCTTGCTTTCGCAGGCGTTGCAGCGCTCGGCATCCTAAGTCTTTCACTGCTTCTGGCGACGATCCGCGTGGTGCTCGGCCCGACCCTGACGGACCGGGTGGTGGGTCTTGACATGCTGGTGATGGTGGCCATGGGGATCATGGCGGTGATCGGTATCCGCACCGGCTTCACACTCTATCTCGATATTGCGATCGCCCTCGGTTTGGTTGGTTTCCTCGCCACCGTGGCCTTCGCACGCTTCGTGATGAGCCGGCGTTACGAGGCGGAATTCGTCTCAAGGGACGAGCGCGGAATCTACCGGGAGAAGCACAATGACTGAGCTTCTACAGAATCTTCTCGTTGGCTCAATGATGCTGCTTGGCGCTTTCTTTGCTTTGACTGCGGCTATCGGCGTGCTGCGCCTGCCGGAGCTCTATACGCGCATGCACGCCGCCTCCAAGGCCGGCGTGGTCGGCTCGGGCCTGCTTCTGCTTGCGCTTGCGCTGTTCCAGCATGACCTCTCGACGGTGACACGCGCCGTCGCGGCCATCGTTTTCCTGCTGCTGACCGCACCGATTTCGGCTCATCTTCTGGCCAAAGCCGCTTACGGCACCGGATATCGCCTGTGGAGCGGGTCGGTTCTTGATGAAATGGGCAAGGAGCGCACGCGGAAAGGAGATGGGCAGGCCGGCTCTTCCCGTTGAGGCGCTGGGCACTGAAGGCCTTTCAGCGAAGGCCGAAGCTTCGACGGCGGGCAGAATCCGATTTTGCGCTAATGAAGTAAGTATAATTGATATATTGAATATCAAATGAGAAAAAAATTGGGTTGACGAGGTGTATCAAAGTGTGAATATCCACGCCAGTGTCATCGATCTCTCGCATAACATAAGAAAAAACTTCGATGAGCGGAGCGGTACGGTATGTACCGATGTTACGAAAGGGTCCTCTCGGACGTTTGGGGCAAGATATGCAAATGGATGAACAAGAAACAAAGAACAACGGAATGCTTGTCGAACTGACGGCAGATGTTGTTGCAGCCTATGTGAGCAACAATCCTGTTCCGGTGTCGGAGCTTTCTAATCTGATCGCCGATGTACATTCTGCTCTTGGACGCGTCACACGCTCCGAGGAGCAGGCTCCGGTCGAAAAGCAGAAGCCGGCCGTGAATCCGAAACGCTCGGTGCATGACGACTACATCATCTGTCTCGAAGATGGAAAGAAGTTCAAGTCGCTGAAGCGTCACATTATGACGCATTATGGGCTGACGCCGGAGCAGTATCGCGAGAAGTGGGGTCTTCCCGCCGACTATCCGATGGTCGCGCCGAACTATGCGGCGGCGCGATCCGAACTTGCCAAGAAAATGGGTCTTGGCCGGAAAAGTAAGGGCACAGGCAAAGGCAAAGGCAAATAGACATTTGTTGCCTTTCTGAGAGCCGCTATCCTGGAAACAGGATCTGCGTCTATATCCTTCCTGTGTTTCACGAAAACACAGAAAGGATCCGGTTATTGTTTGCGCAATTCCGGACGGAAAACCGGTATCCCCTTTTCCTGGAATTGCGCTAAGACCCTACCAGGGGCCACCACACAGGCGAGCGACAGCAAGCTCTTGTATGGTGCTGGGCTCGGCCCCGCCTTTGGCGAGGCCTTCACCGTTTTCAGGCCCCGTTGGCTTCACACGTTTTCCCAGAGAGACAGGTCCATGCTGCGAATGGGATAACGGTCTTTTGGCGTGGTGACATGTTGCATCTGTGCCTCTGTTGCGCCGCGTCTATCCAGCCTTCAACCGGTCATAGGCCTGTTTCAGGGCAATGTGACGGTTGAGGTCGTAGCTCCAGTGCCGGCGCACGCCCTTGAGGCGTTCACGCTCGATCAGCCGGCCGAGGCGGGTAAGGATGATCGCGCGCTCCTTTCCAGAGGTCTTCAGAGCGTCGTTCAAGTCTATTCCGGACATGAGAAAGAAGGCGGCCGATTGCCGCGCTTCCACGACACGCCGTGCCTTCGCCTGGCGGAATGCCCTAGCCTCCTTTTCGATCTCCATCTGCCCATCTCCGTTCTTGCTCGGGGCAGTTTGGAGGCTTCGGGTGCGCCGGGGATAAGTCTGTTGTATGAATCGGAAAATTATTATTTAGAAACAATAACTTGATCGATCATAGCCGATTTCTAGTTCTCTTTTTGTTCACGGTCCGGATGGCGCGCGCTATAAGGACTATATTCCTGTTGGCAGAAGGAATATGTCCCCGTGCGATCGAACGCTGCAATCCGACACCAAAATGACGGAGATGGGCTGGCGACGGCCTCGCCGGCGCCCTTCACGCGCAAACTCAGCCCGGTGAGCGACGAAAGGATTACGGATATCTGCGAGTGCGTAATGGATCTGGTGGCCGCGCTGTTCAACGTGAGCGGGCGCGACCTGCGCCGGCCGGGACGGTGTACCGTCGGGGTTGCGCGTGTGCGGCAGATCGGAATGTATGTGGCCCATGTGGTGCTTCGCCTGAACATGACCGAGGTGGGCCGCGGCTTCGGGCGGGACCGGACAACCGTGCAGTATGCCTGCCAGCTGATCGAGGACATGCGGGACGATCCTGACTTCGATCGTATCGTGAGTGTAACCGAGCAGGTCGTTGCGGCCGCTTTCCGGCATACGGAGGTGCTGCGGTGAAGCGATCCGAGATCAACATCACCTCCCGGCGCATCGAAAGGGAGACGGTCCGCGTGGCCCGCTTTCTTTCGACGGCGGGCACGGCAACCGTCCGCGCGGCGGCGAAGGACGGCATCGTTCTTCTTGACGGCGGCGAACGGGGAACGATTTCGGTAGCGCCGGCCACTCTCGCTGTGCTTGTGCGCAAGAACATCATCCGACAGGTGAACGGGCGGCTCGTGCTGTCGGCCGAAGGCGTTGCGCTGGCAAGGCGCGCCGAGGCGCCGCAGGATCCATTCCGGGCGCAGCACATGGATCTGGGCAGTGTGACCGTTTCCACTGACGGAGGCGCAGAGAGGGTCGAGGCAAACCTTTCCGAGTCGCCCCTTGCACAGCTCGCGCGCCGGCGCGGGCGGGACGGCAAGCCGTTTCTTTCGGAGAATGAAGTGCGCGCGGGCGAAAGGCTGCGAGAGGACTTTACGAGGGGGCGGATCATGCCGCGGCTCGGCGTCAACTGGAGCACACCGGTGGCAGGCGGGCGCCGGGGAAGCGGGGAGAATGGGATCGCCGATCTTACGGATGCCGCGCTTGCCGCGCGCCAGCGCGTCAACCGGGCGCTGGAGGCCGTTGGCCCGGAACTCGCTGGGGTGCTGGTGGATGTGTGCTGTTTCCTCAAAGGGCTGGAGCGCGTTGAGAGCGAACGTGGCTGGCCGGTCCGCTCAGCCAAGGTGGTGTTGAAGACCGCTCTTGCGGCACTCAGCCGCCATTACGAGCCGCAGCAGCCTGCCCGCCGCCGCTCGATTCTGCATTGGGGTGCGGACGGTTTTCGCCCGAGCCTACGGTGAAAGTAAGGCTGGAGCCCTATACCGTCAGGCGACCGCGCCGAGCGCGGCGGTCGCCTCGTCCTTGATACGGCGGACCATGGCGCGCAGCCCGTTTGCACGCTGGGGGGTGAGATGCTCGTCTAGACCCAGCGCCCGCAGCGTCTCCTCCGCGTCGATCGAGAGGATTTCACTGGCCCGCTTGCCGCTGAACAGCGCCATCATGATCGCCACCAGTCCCCGCACTATATGAGCGTCTGAATCGCCGCGAAAGGTGATGACCGGATCGGGGCCGTCTCCCACTTCCGTGTAGAGCCAGACCTGGCTGACGCAGCCGCGCACCTTGTGGGCTTCGTCCCGCGCCGACTCGGGGTAATCCGGCAGGTCGCCGCCAAGCTCGATGATGTAGCGGTAGCGCTCCTCCCAGTCGTCCAGGAAGGCGAAGTCCTCGCGGATGTTTTCTATGCTGGCCATCATGCCACCGCATATAGTGGCAATGGTCGCGAGCGTCACGGAGAAATGTCCGAACCCGCTTTCTTTCCCTGACCTGCCGGGATCGGTGCATCGGGGACGGGATGGCGAGACCCTTGATCGGCGGGCGCCGGAGCCGAGTGGAGAATTTCCGCTGCGTGTGCCGCCAAGGTGGCGAACATGGCTTTCGCGGTAACGCAGACGTCGGGACGCCGGTCGCAGATTCCGGCAATATCGCGCATCGCCTCGCTTGCGGCGGAAAAAAGCTGAAGCGAACCCACCGGCTCCGCCGGAACCGGTTTGCTCGCTGATTCTGCCGGAGCCGGCCCGTCCTTTTCGAAAGGGATGATCAGAAACAAAAGCCCGAGGCCGAAGGCAAGACGGATGAGAAACCGCATGTCAATGACGCTCCCTGCACCGGCGGTGCCGCAGAGGCAGAGAATGCGCTCAAATGCGTAAAAATGCTGACAATGGCGGTCCCAGCGGGATTTAATCAAATGCAGGGCTGAATCATAACCTTCGGGAAGCCCTCTAACTTCCTGATTGGATGACGAATCTGCGTTTGCCGCCGAGCGGTGGTGTTGCGGGCGCAGGCGGCTGGCGCAGAAAAAGGCGATTCTTTGTTAACCATGCGCGCAATCGCCGGCGACGGAATTGGGCCATGCGCCAAGTTTTTGCCGCCTGCGGCGGCTTGGGCGTACCTGCGTTTATCCTTTCCTTAAATGGTGAATGCGAGTTTGGCCAAACGACAGCCCCCTCAAGCGGATTCGGCAGAGCGCATCGAGTTGAGTACACGAGCGACCCCCTCTAAAGACTGGGTGCAGGATATTGAGGCTGCTTGCGAGCGGCTGCTCCATCCTTCCGTGACGGCGGGAGAGGAGCGGGCGCGGCAACGCCGCCTGCTGCAGGTGCTGCTGGCTGGTCCTGTGCTTGCCGCGCTGGTCACCGCGCAACTGGGAATGCAGGCGACGGGCACGGGCACCGCCTTTGCGGCGGTCGCCATCGTGTTTGGCATCAGCCTTGTGCTGCCGTTCGGGCTCATCGCGACGGCGGCTCGACGCATCGTCGAGCCCGCAGCGCTCGTCATCGCCGCGATGGCGACGGCAGTTATGATAGCCGCTGCCGGTGGGCTCGCCTCGCCCCTGGCGGCGAGCGCCGCCGCGATTGCGATCGAAGCTGGGTGGGTCGCGCGGACGCGCCGCGCCATCGGTGTTGGCGTGGCGGTGTCTGGCGCGGCCGTGGCAGCCAGCGCAGAGCTGAATGGCTTGATTCTGCCTGAAGCAGCGCCTTCTGCCTGGCACTGGATCATGCCGCTCATCTATGCCGCCACCGTTCTCGCCCGTATGCCACTGATGAGGCTGGGCAGGGCGAAAGAGGTGGCGGCCGAAGCTGCACCGTCCCTTGAAGACATGCCGGCTACGGCCGTGCTGCATCTGCAGGATTCGGGAGAGGTGAGCCACGCATCGGAGAAGGTCGAGGAATTGCTCGGCGTGGCGCCGGAAATGGTTCTGGGCTCTGGTCTGTTCGACCGCATCCACGTAGCGGATCGTGTGGCATGGCTGACCGCGCTGAGTGATCTGCGCGGCGGCGAGACGGCGCGCTCGCTGCGCCTGCGCATCCGGGTGCCTGCGCCGGCCGGACTGCCTTCCGAGGCGCTTTATCGGAATTTTGCATGCGACGTGATTGCGCGCGCAAAAGGGGCGGGCTTCGCGGCGATCCTCCGCGATGATGCCGCAAGGCGGGAACTGGAAGAGGCGCTGGCGATCGCGCGGAAGCAGGCGGAAGAGACGGCAATCGCCAGGGACCATCTTCTCGCTTCCGTGGGCCACGAGCTGCGCACGCCGCTCAATGCCATTGTCGGCTTTTCCGACGTGCTGGCGAACGGGATGTTCGGCGACTTCGCGCATGCCAAGCAGCGCGAGTATGTGGAGCTGATCCATCAGGCGGGCAGCCATTTGCTTGCGGTCGTGAATGCGATCCTAGATGTGTCGAAACTGCAGTCGGGCGCCTATAGCCTCAACGCCGAGCCGTTCCGCCTGGACGACGCCGTGCGCATGTGCATCGCGGTCACGGCCGGACAGGTGCAGGCAAAGACGGTGGAGGTGAAGGCCGATATTGCCGAAGACGTAGGTACGGTCCATTGTGATCGGCGGGCGCTGCAGCAGGTGCTGATCAATCTTCTGTCGAACGCGATGAAGTTCACGCCCTCGGGCGAGGTTAAGGTGACGGCGCGTCGCGACGGCAAACGGCTAGAGATGACCGTGAGCGATACCGGCATCGGCATGTCGGCTGACGACCTGCAGCGAGTAGGCCAGCCTTTTACAAGGGTGGATAACGACTACACGCGGCAATATGAAGGGACGGGGCTGGGGCTGTCGCTGGTGAAGGGCTTGGTGCGCCTGCAAGGCGGCAGCCTGAGCATTGAAAGCACGCCCGGTGCAGGAACCCGGGTCCATATATCCCTGCCGGCCGACGGCGCGGACGGAGAGGGCGAGGAAGAGAAGGCAGGCGCCGCCGGTTGGGAAACGAACCGGAAGTGTGAGTGGAATTATGACGCGTTACGCAAGACGGCCTAAGCGGGGCGGCCGCTGGAGCTGGGTGGCGAGGGGACTTTCGGGTGTTGGCGCCGCAGTGGCGCGCAACCCTGCCGCGGTGGGCGGCACCACGGCCTTTCTCGTTTCGCTGGCCTTCGTCTCTGCCAACGCGCTCTTCTATCAGCCGCAGATGCATCCGAATGCTTTCGTCTCCACCCGCAGCCCGGCGGTTCCCGCGGTGGAGACTGAAACGGAAGCGGAGCCTCCTCTTCCAACGGTCGCGCCACGGCGGGAAGTTCGCGAAGTCGCACCGAGCAAGGAGGAGATGGCTGCCGCCGCCGTCGGCCCTATGTCGGAATCGACCGGTTCGGTTCCGGAGCCGTCGGGTGACAAAACCGTTCGCGCCGTTCAGACCGTGCTCAGCGAGCTGGGTCTCTACCGTGGTGAGATAGACGGAATGGACGGGCCGCAGACGCGTGCGGCGATCGAGACCTATCGGCGTATCGTTGGCCTCGAGGAGGGGGCAAACATCGACGCGGCACTGCTGCGCCAGCTCGGTCTGGAGGGAGCGAAGCCTTCCGGGGCCACGCCTGCGCCCGCGCCGCGGCCCGCGAAGCAAGCCAACGATGCGGAGATCAAGACCGCCTCGCTCGGCGGCTCCGGAAATGAGACGGTGCGGCGCGTTCAGGAGGGCTTGAAGGCGTTCGGCAACGATGACATCGAGGTTGACGGCATCATGGGCGCCCGCACCCGCCGGGCCATCACCGAGTTCCAGTCGCTGTTCGGGCTGCCGGTGACCGGCGAGCCGGACAAGACACTGCTCTCCAAGATGCAGGAGATCGGCCTGATCAACTGATGTTGCCGGACTTTCCGGCGACCCCGTGCGGATAAGGGATGACGCAGGTGCGTGTCACCAGCGAGCTGTGGGTTTCGGCCCTCATCAAACGGGTTTTCAGCGATGGAGGCTTTGCCGCCGTGCGCCGCCGCGGCGCGCGCGAGGCGGGTGCGGTGTTCGTCTTATGCCGCACACGGCTGGGGGAGCTGGATCTCTATGTGCCCGCGCCGCAGACCAGCTATGAGGAAGCCCGCCCCGACGAGCGCCAGTTTGTCCGCACCCTGGAAAAGGTGGAGGAAGCTGCGGTGGAGGAACGACTGGCGCGCGAAATGCAGTTTGATCCGGACATGTGGGTGGTGGAGATCGAGGCGCCGCAAGAGGCCGTGCACTACCTGCCGCTGGCGAGCGAATGAAGGGTAGCAGGCGGCCTGGCGCCGGCTTCGCCGCGCCAGGACTCGAGCCTGCCATACGCGGCTTCGCGAGTGAGCGCGTCATAGCGGGTGAGGAAAAGGCGCGCATCGGCGGCGTGCATGAAATGGGAGGGCGCCACGGCCGCGGCCACGAGGAAGGCCTGCTCCGGGGCAAGGTCCAGAGCTCTCAGCGCGACGAGAAGATCCGACAAGCCGGAATCGCTTACCAGGCTTTCGGCGCGTTTCGGCGAGAGCCCGAGCGACTCGCCAAGCATGGTTGCAAGCCGGGCTGGATTTCCCGAAAGTGCGGCTTCCCGCAGCGCGGGATAGAGGTTGCCCGACGAAGGCGGCCATGAGAAGCGTGGAGGCTGGTCGGGCTCATGTTTCTTCATGAGATCGAGGAGCCGGCTGCGGACTTCCGCCAGGGCGGCGCTTTCCTGTCTAGGCGTTTCCCCGGCGGCCGCCTCTTCTCCGACCGTTTCGGCCCGGGCCACGAGCGCGCGGATGAGCGCGGCGATGACCGGGTTAAGGCCTTCGCGCCGGGCAATGACCTTTGCATGATCGATGCCGCAGTGCCCGATCACGGCAATGAGATCGACGTCGCTCAGAACGCGAGATCGCACGAGGAGGGGAGCGGCTATCTCGAGCGGCTCCTCTGCCAGCCGCCGCACGAGGCCGGGCGGCGCAGTTTCGCATTCGGAAAGCGCTGCGGCGGCGAACCGCAGCGCCTCGACCGACACCGCATCGAAAAGGCCGAGAGCCAGATCGTCGAGCTGGGCCGTCTCCTGACGGGTGGGCCGTTCCAGCGTGCAATAGGCGGATATGGCGGCACGGAACACGCGCTCGCAGTTGCGCGGCCCCCGATCAAACGCCATATGCCTGAAATCTACGGCTGACACGCAGCAAAGGCCCACAATGAGTACAACAAGCCGGGCCGTCCATGAAAATCATGAACGCCTCGGCGCTTCGTGAAAATTATCGCCAATGCGTTAGCGAGCCATTAACCGCGAAATTAAGGATCGTGTTCACCACGATGCCGAAAGCGGGAGGATGAAGGCGCCTCCGCGTCACCCTACGCCTTCCGAACCAAGGCGCCGGGGCGTGCATGTGAGAGCGCCTAGGAAGGCGTCAGCCAGACCTTCCCATGTCTCGTCCGGCACGAAGATGCGCACCACTGCGAATCCCTGCTCGACGGCCGTTTCCACGAAGGCGGAGCGTTCCAGATCTTCCGGAGGCCCTATGCGCAGCCTGCCCATCTGGGCGGGGCTTGCGACAACCAGATCGAGCGCTGGGCTGTTTGCGGCGCGATCGGTCAAGCTGACGATATTGAGGCCGCTTGGGTCGTAGATCGAGACGGACCAGAACGGTAGGCGGCTTTGGGCGCTGAGGTGAAGGACACCGTCCGCCAGATCGAATTGGCAGGCCGCGGCCTTCAGAAAGGGATTGGACAAGGTGCTCGTGCGGCCGGAGGCACTGGCTTCCAGGCGGACGGGCGTATAGGGCTGAGCGCTGGCCGAAAGATGGGACCACACATCGTTCTGCGAGTAGGCGGGCAGAAGCAGCAGGACGGCGATGTGAACGATGCCCGCTCCCACGATGCCCAGGCCGATGGCGTGGAGAAGCCTAGAGACCAACTTTGCCCCTCCTTGCGCCAATTGAGGCGGCACGCAGCTCAACGGACGGGATATGCCGTTCAGCCATCGCATCCCACCTGAACGATCTGCGGCAGTACCATTTCCGACTCGCCGGGGGTGGTCACGGACGGATCAAGAAGCGTCAGAACCAGTTCGAACGGACCGCTGCCGGTGAGGGCAAGCCAGTTGCCCGGGGAGGGATGTGTGGAGACGGTAATCGCTATGCTGCCCTCCGGCTGATAGAGCACCATGCGCGAATGAAGTGCCGGTTTCCGTCGGCCGAGAGAAGCAAGCAGAGCGCCGGACGGGGCGATAGCATGGAGGGTCCACAGCCGGGCGACCGGGATGATGCCCTCGATGCTATAGGTGCAGGAGCGGTCAAGCAGCGCGCCGCCCGAATCCCTGGCTGCAAGGAAGGCCATGCCCTCGGCGCTGCCGAGCGGCACGCCGCCCTCGCGAGCGAGCCGGGCACGCGTATAGGGATTTGCCTCCGGCGAGCCGGCGGAGGGAAGGGCAATCCAGGGAGCTTTGACGCGCGTTCCGCCGAGGGGCGCTTTCTCCAGAACAGCCCAAACGCTGGCGGCACCGCCGCCGATGGCGATGGCCAGGACGAAAATGGCAAACAGCACAGTCCTCAGCATGGTTTAGCGCAATCGGAAAAGGGGCACGCCGGATCGGCTGCTTCGCGTCCTTGGATCCTTTCTGTATTCCTGGGAAACACAGAAAGGATCCAAGTTATTGTTTTTGCGCAATTCCGGACGGAAAACCGACAACCACTTTTCCTGGAATTGCGCCAAACCGGGTATCGGGTGTTGATCACGCGCCCCAAGTGCCTTTCTGCCTGACCGGACAGCTCCAGAGGGCGTAATCGAAGGGGTGGCAAGATTGCAAGCCTCGCACCGTCGTTCAAGGCTTGAAAGTTGAGTGCGATCACAGGGCGGTAAGAGTCTCGGGGCCGTCAGGCAGCGCAAGCGCAGGGGCGGAGTTGAAAAGTTCGGACAATTTTTCAAGCACGCTGCGGCTCGCCAAGGAAAGGTTGGGGGCGGGCTGGCTGGAGCCGTTCTGCGCGTCCGGCGCCGCTGCATCAGCAACGGCCCGACTGCCCTGCGGCAGCGGGTTTTCGATCCCCGGAATGGGTTTCAGCTCGATGTTCTGATGCGCATAGGCCATGAGGCGCTGCCAGACCATGGCGGGAAGGGTGCCGCCCGTCATGTTCCGGGTGGGGTGGTAGTCGTCATTTCCGAGCCAGACGGCGGCGACATAATTTCCGGTGTAGCCGACATACCAGGCGTCCCGGTATTCCTGGGTGGTGCCTGTTTTTCCGGCGGAACGGATGCCGGGAAGTGCCGCGCGCCGGCCGGTGCCGACCTCGGGCACGCGCACGAGCATGCTGTTCATGGCCGCGGTGGCCTTTTCGGAAAGCACGCGCTGCGGCGCGGGAGCGTCTTCCCTGTGGAGGTAGATTATCTCACCGGAATGGGTCCGCAGCTCCAGAATGGCGTGGCGCGTGCCGGCATAGCCGCCATTGGCGAAGACGCTGTAGCCGGTCGCCTGATCGAGCACCGTCAGGGCGGAGGTGCCGAGCACCATCGTCTTGTGGCCGTTCAACTCCGTTTCCACGCCCATGGCCTTGACCAGCTTCTGGATGGGCTCGAGGCCCAGATGATCGCGTGCCAGCCGCACCGGCACCGTGTTGTAGGACCTCGCAAGCGCATCGGCGAGGCTGACGCGGCCGGCATAGCTGCGGCCATAGTTGCGGGGCGCCCAGCCGCCCCAGGAGATCGGCGCATCGGAGATGACGGTGTTGGGCTCGAAGCCCGCTTCCATGGCCGCTGCGTAGACATAGGGCTTGAAGGACGAGCCGGGCTGGCGCAACGCGCGCGTGGCGCGGTTGAACTGGCTTTGCCCGTAGTCGCGCCCTCCGACCATGGCGCGGACGGCGCCATCGGTGTCCATAAGGACAATCGCGCCCTGACTTACGTCATAGTCCTTGCCGTATTGCCGAAGATGGAACTCCAGTGATTCCTCGGCGGCCTTCTGCAGATCGAGATCGATGGTGGTACGGGCAACCAGCGCATGGCTCACCCCTTCCGGTGCAAGCTTTTTCACCTCCTCGAAAGCCCAGTCGAGGAAATAGTCGGGGCTGTCGCGCTCGCCCCTGTCAACGGCAACGGCCGGGTTGAGGCGGGCGGACAGCACCTGTCCCTCGGTCATGAAACCGGCCTGCACCATATTGGTAAGCACCTCATTGGCGCGGGCGCGGGCAGCGGGAAGGTTGATGTGTGGTGCATAGCGCGCCGGCGCCTTGAACAGGCCGGCGATCATCGCCGCTTCGGAGAGCGTGAGATCCCTCACGTCCTTGTCGAAGTAGAAGTCCGCTGCAGCCGAAATGCCGAAGGCGCCACCGCCGAGATAGGCGCGGTCGAGATAGAACTGCAGGATCTCTTTCTTCGTCAGGTTCGCTTCGAGCCATAGGGCCAGGAAGGCTTCCTTGATCTTGCGCTCGTAGGTGCGCTCGTTGGAGAGGAACAGGTTCTTGGCGAGCTGCTGGGTGATGGTGGACCCACCCTGGACGATTTCGTTGGCGCGCAGATTGACCGTCAGGGCGCGGACGAGGCCGACGACATCGATGCCGAAGTGCTCGAAGAACCGGCGATCCTCCGTGGCGAGGACGGCCTTGATGAAATAGTCGGGTAGTTCGTCGATCGGCACGGAATCGCGCTGGCGGATGCCGCGCTGACCGATCTCGTTGCCGTAGCGGTCCAGGAAGGTGACGGCGTAATCGTCCTGGGCGAGCCAGTCGCCCTTGGTTTCCTCGAAAGCCGGCATGGCGAGGGCCAGCATCACGACTGCGCCTGCGGCCGCCAGCGTGACAGCTTCGCTGAAGACTTCCACCAGTGCCCGCTTCAGGCCGAAGACGCGGAAGCGGCGGAAGAAAATGGTGGTGTTTTCCCAGAATTCTGCGAGTTTGAAGCCCGCGTCATAGAGCGTGGAATCAAGCCAGGCGTCGATATCGAGGAATACCGTTGCCCTCGGCGCCTTGCCCTTGCCTGACCTGCGCTTCTCATCCATTGCGCGGCTGCCCGCTCGTCCCAGCTTCGCTCTACATCTTTCATTTGGCTCGCAAGGCGCTCCAGACAAGATGGAGAGCAAACCTACCCGGCAAAAGGCTTAACACATTCTGGCAGGCGAAGCGGAGGGAAAGATCGGCGGCGCGAAAGAGCGGGCGCGAACGTTGCGATTCGGCAACTGGGGGGGAGGAGCGTTCGCGCTGCCGTTGTATGCGGATATAGGAAAAAAGTCCTTGACACGTTACGGTGGTTTGGTAAAGTTCTGGCATCGTCGGAAAAGTGGGCCCGGAGCCGGGGATGAGCTCCTGAGGCCGGTCCAGGCGAGGTAAGTTGACAAGCGCTGTGCCTTCGGGACGGCGCTTTTTTGTTGCCTGAAATCCGGGAGAGGCAAGATGCGGGGACGGTCGGCCGCGGCCGCCACCAGGGCAATGCGCGCGCTGCTTGAAGGCGAGCCGGCAAGCTTCGCGCTGGTGGCCGAAGCCGCGGGGCGAACGGAGAAGTATCTGAGGCGTCTGGCGAAGAAGGAAGGCTGGCGCGTGGTGGATGCCGAGACCAGCCCGGAGATGATGGAAAGACGCCGCGTGGCGCTGTCCGACTGCCTCATGGAGGAGCTGGAGGCGGAGTTCGCGCACGGCCGGGCCGCGGGCAAATATGACAAGAACCGGATTGATGCCCTGTCCTCCATGCTCCGGATGATCGAGAAGCTCGGGGAGATGGTCCCAGTGCCCGGGCGCGCCGCACAAGAACAGAACAAAAGCGATGCAGAACTGGCCGCCGCGCTCGCCCTTATCGATGCCCGTATCGTGGAGCTCGCTTGCGAACTCGCCGCCGCCATGGGCGGGGAGGGCGCTGACGAGGACGGAGCTGGTGTGGCGGCTGCTCGATGAATGGTGGATGCACGCGCGGCTGGCGCAATATCCGGTGGCGGCGAGGCTGCGCGATATCTGGCTGGTGATGGGCGGGCGCGGCTCGGGCAAGACGCGGCTGGGTGCGGAATGGGTGAACGCATTGGTGCGGGGCTTCCCGCCCTTTGCCGCGCACAGATACGGGCGCATCGCGCTGGTGGGCGAAACCCTGGGCGATGTGCGCGAAGTGATGATCGAGGGGCCCTCAGGCATTCTGGCCGTCTCGCGCGGCAACCGCCCTCGCTTCGAGCCGAGCCGCAGGCGGCTCGTGTGGGACAACGGGGCGGTGGCGCAGGTCTTTTCCTCCGAGGATCCCGAAAGCTTGCGCGGGCCGCAATTCGAGGCCGCGTGGTGCGATGAGGTGGCGAAGTGGAAGGATGCGGAAGCATGCTTCGACATGCTCCAGTTCGGGCTGAGGCTGGGACGACGTCCGATGCAGCTTCTGACGACGACGCCGAAGCCGGTGGCCCTGATCCGTAAACTGGTGGTGAGGCCCGACGTGACGCTGACGCGCATGCGAACGGAAGAAAACGCGGCCAACCTGGCGGCGGGATTCCTGAAGGCGGTGGAACGGAACTATGGCGGCACCCGGCTTGGCAGGCAGGAACTCGACGGGGAGCTGATCGAGGATCGGGATGATGCTCTGTGGACCCGCGAAATGATCGAGGTGGCGGCCCGCGAGGGGCCGGCGGAGGCGCTGATGCGCGTCGTGGTGGCGGTGGATCCGCCTGCAACGGGCCGGCGCACCTCGGATGCCTGCGGCATGGTGGTGGCGGGCATGGCGGGCGATGGCACCGCCTGGGTGCTCCATGACGGGACCCTGCGCGCGGCTAAGCCCGAGATGTGGGCGCGACAAGCCGTGGCGCTCTACCACCGTTTCGAGGCCGATGCGATCGTGGCGGAGGTGAACCAGGGCGGCGACATGGTGGCAAGCGTGATTGCGACGGTGGACCCCGCCGTCGCGGTGAAACCGGTGAGGGCGAACCGCGGCAAATGGGTGCGCGCGGAGCCCGTTGCAGCGCTCTATACGCAGGGGCGCGTGCGCCATGCCGGGCGCTTTCCGCAGCTCGAGGACGAGATGTGCGACTTTGGCCCGGACGGGCTGTCGGGCGGGCGCTCACCGGACCGCGTGGACGCGCTGGTGTGGGCGATCACGGAGCTTCTGCTCGGGCGCAAGGGAACGCCGCGCATTCGCGACTTCTCCTAGTTCAACGACAGGAAGGACACATGGCTTGGACGTGGCCCTGGGCAAGGCGCCCGGGACGGGAAACCTTTGCCGCCGAGCGCAAGCAGGCTGGCGGATATGGCTTCGTCGCCCTGCACGCCCAGGGCGAGGCCCGCTGGACGCGGAGAGACTACGCCGCGCTGGCCCATGAGGGATACATGCGCAATCCCGTCGCGCACCGGGCGATCCGCTTGATCGCCGAAGCGGCGGCGGCCATACCTTGGGTCGTCTACGAAGGCGAGATGGAGCTCGACGAGCATCCGCTGACCGAGCTGCTGGCGCGGCCGAACCACGCGCAGGCTGGGCCCAGCTTCATGGAGGCCCTTTACGGGCACCTGCTGCTTTCGGGCAATGCCTTTGTCGAACGGGTGGAGACGGAGACCGGCGCGCGGGAGCTGCATCTTCTGCGACCCGATCGCGTGACCGTTCTGGCCGACGTCAAGGGCTGGCCTGTGGCCCTGGAATACAGGGTCGCAGAGACCAGGCGGAGGATTTCGCTGGACGAAGGCGGCAACGGCCTGCACCTCAAGCTGTTTCATCCGATCGACGATCACTATGGCTTTCCGCCGCTTTCGGCGGCGCTGCAGGCGCTCGACATCCACAATGCCGCGGCGCGCTGGAACAAGGCGCTGCTCGACAATTCCGCCCGGCCTTCCGGCGCCTTGGTCTATGCGCCGAAGGAGGGCGGGAACCTGACGGACGAGCAGTTCGAGCGGCTGAAGGCGGAGCTGGAGGACGGCTATTCGGGTGCCGCGCGGGCCGGACGGCCGCTGCTTCTTGAAGGCGGGCTCGACTGGAAGGCGATGAGTCTCACCCCGCGCGACATGGATTTCATGGAGGCAAAGAACGGGGCTGCCCGCGACATCGCGCTGGCGCTGGGCGTGCCGCCGATGCTGCTCGGCATCCCCGGGGACAACACCTATGCGAACTATCAGGAGGCGAACCGTGCCTTCTACCGGCTGACCGTGCTGCCGCTGGTGGGGCGCACCGCCCGGGAGCTTGGCCGGTTTCTGGCCCCGATATTTGGCGGCGATGTGCGGCTTTCCTTCGATCTCGATCAGGTCGAGGGGCTCGCTGCGGAGCGCGAGGCGCTGTGGAAGCGCGTCAACGAGGCGACCTTCCTCTCCGACGACGAGAAGCGGGAGGCCGTGGGATACGGACCTAACGGGCGGGGCTAACCCTATAGCCAGGGAGACCGACAGTGAATGGACTTTCAGAGGCGGCCTGGCTGTGGCTGGCCAAGGCCGCAGGAGCGGTTGCGGGCTCCGCAATCTCACTCGCCTACATCCTACCCTCCGGGCGGCGGGAAGCGGCGGTCCGCTTCGCCGTGGGCGTTGCCTGCGGCTTCGTCTTCGGCGGAACGGCGGGGCTGAAGATCGCCGAGGAACTTGGCATCGCGGGAAATCTGGCGCCGGGCGAGATGGTTCTCATGGGCTCCGCTGCGGCAAGCCTGTGCGCGTGGAGCGCGATCGGGTTTGTAACGCGGCTGCTGGCCGATGGCGGACGGATACAGCGCGGGAGAAAGGGCACGCAATGATGCGAAAGATCATTCCGGCGCCGGACGAGCGCAAGTTCTCCATGCTCGACATTGAGCAGGTGGAGGGTGATGGGACGTTCTGCGGCTATGCCAGCCTGTTTGGGCGCATCGATCTCGGGCAGGATGTGGTGGAGCGGGGCGCCTTCGCCGAGTCGATCACCCAGCGGGGTGCGGGCGGGATCCGGATGCTGTTCCAGCACGACCCGAACCAGCCCATCGGCGCGTGGCAGGCAATCCGCGAGGACGACCGGGGCCTCTTCGTGCGCGGTAGGCTCGCCACGGGTGTGGCAAGGGCGCGCGAGGTGCTGGAACTGATGCGCGCCGGTGCGCTCGATGGCCTGTCCATAGGCTTCCGAACGGTGAAGGCTCGGAAGGACCCGCGCACGGGCGTGCGCCGGATCCTGAAAGCCGATCTGTGGGAAATTTCTGTGGTGACCTTTCCCATGCTGCCCGAGGCGCGCGTGGAACAGGTGAAGGGCGGGCGCTTTTCGGGCGGCCTGCCAACCATACGAGAATTCGAGCGTTGGCTGACGCGGGATGCAAGGCTGACGCGCAGCGAGGCCAAAACCGTGATCTCACGCGGCTTCGCTGAGCTCCTGCGCGGGCGGGATGCCGCGCCGGGAACGCCGGAGCGCCTGGTGGCGACAATTCGCCAGGCGACGAGACTTCTTCAACAATAACCAGCAGATCAGGAATGGAAGAATGAGTGGAGCGACCAATACTGGCGTTCTGGAGGTGAAGTCCATTGCGGCCAGCGATGATCTTACCGGCGCGTTTGAAGAATTCATGACGACGTTTGAAGCCTTCAAGCGCGAGAACGATCAGCGTCTCAGAGAGATCGAGCGCCGCTCGGCCGATCCGCTGACGCAGGAGAAGGTGGAGCGCCTCTCAGCCGCGCTCGATGAACAGAAGCGCTTGATCGACCGGCTTGGACTGAAGAAGGCAAGGCCCGCGCTGGGCGGTGAGATGACGGTCTCACCCGTCGCGCTGGAGCACAAGGATGCCTTCCACGCCTATCTTCGCAGCGGCGATGATCGGCAGCTAAGAGCGCTCGAGGCCAAGGCCATGTCCTACGGCTCACCGCAGGATGGCGGTTATCTAGTTCCAGAGGAGCTGGAGGCCGAAATCGGCAGGCGTCTTGCCGCGATCTCGCCCATTCGGTCAATTGCCTCTGTGCGGCAGGTTTCCTCGGCCGTGCTGAAGAAGCCATTTGCGATCAGCGGGCCGGCCACGGGATGGGTGGGCGAGACCGCGCAGAGGTCGCAGACGGCGACACCCACGCTGGACGAGCTATCCTTCCCCACGGCGGAACTCTACGCGATGCCCGCCGCGACCGCCACGCTGCTTGAGGACAGCGTGGTCGATCTCGATGCCTGGATAGCGGGCGAGATCGAGACCGCTTTCGCGGAGCAGGAAGGGGCTGCCTTTGTCGATGGCGACGGCAATAACAAGCCGCTCGGTTTTCTCAGCTACGAGCAGGTGGAGGATACGAGCTGGAGCTGGGGCAAGGTTGGCTACCGGGCAACGGGGAGAGACGGAGCGCTTCCGCAAAACGACCCGGCGGATATCCTGATCGACCTCGTCTATGCGCTGAAGGCGGGGTACCGGCAGAACGCGAGCTGGGTGATGAACCGCAGGACCCAGGCGGCGCTGCGCAAAATCAAAGACAAGGACGGCAACTATCTCTGGCAGCCGCCGACAACGCCCGGCGCCCGGGCCATGCTGATGGGCTTCCCGGTGGTCGAGGCGGAAGACATGCCCGACATCGCCTCCGATGCCACGCCGATCGCCTTCGGCGATTTCCAGCGAGGCTATCTGGTGGTGGACCGCGCGGGCGTGCGGGTGCTGCGCGATCCCTACTCGTCCAAGCCCTATGTGCTTTTCTACACCACGAAGAGGGTCGGCGGCGGCATCCAGAACTTCGAGGCGATCAAGCTCTTAAAGTTCGGCACCGAGTGAGGCTTCTGTTTCGGTTGCCGGTTCAGGCACCGCGGGTCTGCCGGACAACCGCTTGGGCAGGCTCATCTCCTTTTCTACGCCGCGGCGAAAGCTGCGGCGTTCTGATTCAATACTTGAAGAGAGGCGGTTATGACGTTGTTTCGAACCGTGGAACCCGCCGTCGAACCCGTAACGCTCGCGGAGGCGAAGGCGCATCTGCGCATCACGCATGACAGCGAGGACGAGCTGATTTCCGGCCTGATAAGGGCGGCGCGACAGGAGGTGGAACGGACTACCGGAAGCGCGCTGATCGAGCAGAACTGGCGTCTGGCGCTCGATGACTGGCCGGAAGGCAATGTGGTGGAGTTGAGACGCGAGCCCGTGCAGCAAATCCTTTCCGTCACGGTTTTTGACGGCGGCGGCGCAGCCTTTGTGCTAACGCCCGGGGACTATCAGCTCGACGCCATGTCCTCGCCGGCGCGGCTCTATCTGCGCTCACGCCCCCGGCCCGGCCTGCCGATCAACGGGATCGAGATCGATTTTTCGGCCGGATATGGCGAGGCGGGAACGGAGGTGCCCGATCTGCTCAAGCGCGCGATGCTTATCCTCATCGCGTACTGGTACGAATTCCGCGGCGCCTATGGGCCTGACTGCCAGCCGGTAGCCATTCCCGAGGAATACCGGCGGCTGGTCGCCGGCTGGCGGGGGCCGAGACTGTCATGAGCAGGATGCATCTGGATCCCGGGGAGCTGCGCACGGAGATGATCCTGCAGAAGGCAGAGACGAGCTCCGACGGCACGGGCGGCCACACGGAAAACTGGGTCGAGGTGGCGACGGTGTTCGCCCGGGTCGAGCCTCTGCGGGCGCAGAGCCGGTTCGGGGCCGGGCAGTATCTGGAAAGCGTCACCCACCGCGTCACCCTGCGGTTCAGGGAGGATGTGCGAAGTGGCATGCGCTTCCTGAAGCACGGGCGGACGCTTGAGATCATCAACGTGCAGGACGCGGACGAGAGCGGCCGCTACCTGATCTGCTACGTGCGGGAGGAAGGCCGGTGAAGGTGACGCTGCAACTGACGCTGGACGGCCTTCTGCGCGCAATGCGGGCAAAGGCTCATGAGGTGGCCGAGCTGGTGGAAGCCGGGGAGCATGGCGGGGCGGAGGGTAGCCGGGACGCGCGCCTTCCGGCTCTGAAAGCCCCGGACGGGGCAGGAGGGCGTAATGGCCGCAGACGCGCTTGAGCTGCAACGCGCCGTCCATGCGGCGTTGGCGGCGGATAGCGCGCTCGTTGCTGCGCTGGGCGGCGAGAAGATTCACGATGTGACCCCGGCGCACCTGCCGTTTCCCTACATCACCTTCGGGCGTACCAGCACCTACGACTGGGGAGCGGGCACGGAAGAGGGGAGTGAGCATTTCTTCACGCTGCACGTTTGGTCGAAGCAGAAGAGCCGGAAGGAAGCGCTCGAGCTGATGGAGCGCGTGCACGCGGCGCTCCACGACAGCGACCTGCCGCTTGAGGGCTGCCGGCTTGTCAACCTGCGGCTTCAGTCCGCAGAGATACGCTTTGACGAGAACCTCGCCGTCTATGACGGCATGATGCGTTTTCGTGCGGCTGTGGAAGCCCTCTAGCAGCACCGCCGCCTTCCACCTTCGTGGAGGCTAATTGCGGATTCCAGTTCACCAGGGAGACCTTGAATGGGCGCACAGAAGGGCAAGGACCTGCTCCTGAAGCTCGATGAAAGCGGGTCCGGGAATTTCATTACCGTGGCGGGGCTGCGGACCAAGAGGCTGGCCTTCAACAGCGAGACGGTGGACGTCACCGATGCCGACTCGGCCGGGCGCTGGAGGGAACTGCTGGCGGGCAGCGGCGTGCAGCGGGCGGCAGTGAGCGCGTCGGGGATATTCAAGGATGCTACCTCCGACGCGGCGATAAGGGCGCGCTTCTTCGCGGGAGAGATCGCAGACTGGCAGCTCGCCGTGCCGGATTTCGGTGTCGTCACGGGACCATTCCAGATTACGGCGCTGGAATATTCCGGCAATCACGACGGAGAGGTGACCTTCGAGATCGCGCTGGAATCGGCAGGCCCCGTCACCTTCACGGCGGTGTAGACATGGGCGCGAACCGGCGGCGCGGCGAGGTGGCCGCAATTCTGAATGGACGTGAATACAGGCTCTGCCTGACGCTGGGAGCGCTGGCAGAACTCGAAAGCGCATTTGCCGCGCAGGACCTGTCGGAGCTTGCGCGCCGCTTCGGCAGCGGCCGGCTGTCGGCGCGCGATCTCGTCACGATCATCACTGCCGGTCTGCGCGGCGCCGGTCACGATGTGAGCGAAGACGAGGTACGGGTCATGCAATGCGAAGGTGGGGCGGCTGGCTTTGCCCGTCTCGTCGCGGAGTTGCTGACGGTGACCTTCGGCGAGGCGGGGGAAGCAGCGGAGGAAAACCCTCCGGCGCCGCAGCGGGCCGGGCAGCCTTTCCCTGGAAAGAGGTGATGGGGACGGCTTTTGGCCTGCTGCGGCTGAGCCCGGATGCCTTCTGGAAGATGACGCTCATCGAACTCTGTGCCGCGCTGGAGGTACTGGGGGTGGCCCGCAGCGGTGCACCGCGGCGCGGCGATCTCGAGCGCCTGATGCGGCTTTTCCCCGACGGACATATGGAGACGACGCATGGCAGATGAGGTGAGGGTTCCGATCGTTGCTGATACCGCGCCGTTCGAGACGGCGCTGAAGAATTTGACTGCACTTTCCTCCGAATTCGGTTCGCAGCTGACTGGGGCGCTCAAGAGCGCGGCCGTCAGCGGCAAATCGCTGGAGGACATCCTCCGCAGGATCGGCCTCAATCTGGCTGGCATGGCTTTGCAGCAGGGACTGCAGCCTCTACAAAATCTTGCGAGCGGGCTCCTTTCCAGCCTCGTGGGGGGCATCTTGCCCTTTGCTAAGGGAGGCGTGATCCCCTTCGCCAGGGGCGGGGTGGTCTCGACCCCCACCTATTTCCCGGCTGGCGGCAATATTGGACTGATGGGCGAGGCGGGCGCGGAAGCCGTGCTGCCCCTGCAGCGCACGGCCGATGGACGTCTCGGCGTGGCGCTTGCCGATGGCGGGAGGGGTAGCATGCAGATCGTCTTCAACGTTTCCACGCCGGATGCGGCATCCTTCCGCAAGTCCGAGGCGCAGATTGCGGGGATGCTGGCCCGTGCCGTCTCGCGCGGAACGCGGACGCTCTAGATTCTCCACATGCACACACGGATCCAAGTTGCTGTTTTGGCGTGAGTTCTGAGTGAGGGGCGTATCCGCTCGTCCTCAGAATTGCGCCGGGGAGCTGCTGCCATGAACAGCTTTCACGACGTGCGTTTTCCCTTGAGCATTTCGTTCGGCGCGACGGGTGGGCCCGAGAGGCGCAACGAAATCGTGCTGCTGACCTCGGGACGGGAAAAGCGCAACGCGCGCACGGCGCGTTCGCGCAGGCGATATGACGCGGGCACGGGCGTGCGCTCGCTTGAGGATCTCTATGAGGTGCTGGCCTTTTTCGAGGCCCGACGCGGCTCGCTGCACGCCTTCCGCTTTCGCGACCCGTTCGACATGAAGTCCTGCGCGCCGCATGAGACGCCGGGCCCGTTCGACCAGCAGATCGGAGTAGGCGATGGGCAGCGGCGGCGCTTTGCCTTGGTGAAAACCTATGGCGAAGGTCCGGATGCCTATCAGCGCCCAATCACCCGGCCCGTAGCAGGAAGCGTGTTCGTGGCCGTGGCCGGCGTTCAGAAGACATTCGGGACGGATTATTCGATTGACCCCGACACTGGAGAGGTGGTGTTCGAACCACATGCAACGCCTGCCATTGACGAAGCCGTGACCACCGGGTTCGAGTTCGACGTGCCGGTGCGTTTCGACACGGATCAGCTCTCGGCGAGCATCACGGCCTTCAAGGCGGGCCAGATTCCCTCGATTCCCCTGGTGGAGGTGCTGTGATGCCGGAGCTGCCACCTGCGCTTGCAGAGCACCTGAAGCAGGATGTCACCACGCTCTGCCATTGCTGGCGATTGACCCTGCGCGACGGGGCGGTGAGAGGCTTCACCGACCATGACCGTCCGCTCACGGTGGACGGGACCCTTTTCAGGCCGGAAAGCGGCTTTTCGGCCAGCGAGGCGCGGCGCTCCCTCGGCCTTGCCGTCGATGCGGCGGATGTGGAGGGCGCGCTCTCGGCGGAGGACATCCGGGAGGAGGACATTGCTGCAGGCCTTTATGATGGCGCGACTGTGGAAACCCTGCTCGTCAACTGGAAGGAGCCGGGGCAGTTCGCGCGGTTGCGGCGCGCGGTGATCGGCCAGGTGAGCCGGCGTGACGGCCGGTTCGTTGCGGAACTGGAAAGTCCAGAGGCGGCACTTGACCAGCCCAATGGCCGCACGGTGCGGAGAAGTTGTGATGCGGAGCTGGGGGATGCGCGGTGCCGCGTTTCGCTGGATGTGCCTGCCTACAAGGCGAGTGGCGTGCTCATCCGGATGGATGGCGGGTGCGCGCGCGTTGCGGGTCTCGAGAACCATGACAATGGCTGGTTCGCACATGGGGTGCTCACCTGGACATCCGGCGCGAGCAAGGGGCGCAGCGAGCGCGTGCTGGCGCACCACAAGGGGCTGGGCGGCACGATCCTCAATCTGTGGCGCGACGGAGCTTGGGAAGTGGCCGAAGGCGATGAGTTCACCATCGTGGCTGGGTGCGATAAGCAGTTTTCCACCTGCAAAGCGAAATTCTCGAACGGCGTGAACTTCCGCGGCTTTCCGCATCTGCCGGGCAATGACGCGGCATACAACTACGTGACGGAGGGGCAGCGCTTCGACGGCGGGCCGCTGGTGGAATGAGTGGGTGCGCGGAATGCATGCCGCCGGACATTGTCGTGGCGGAGGCGATGAGCTGGCTCGGCACGCCCTACCGCCACCAGGCGAGCCGGAAAGGGGTGGGGTGCGACTGCCTTGGCCTCGTGCGCGGCGTGTGGCGCGCGCTCTACGGCAGGGAGCCGGAGGCAACGCCGCCCTACAGCAAAGATTGGGTGGAGACGGCCGGCGGCGAGCCGCTCTTCGAGGCGGCGCGTCGGCATTTCATTCCCTGCGAGGACGGGAAGCTGGAGCAGGCGCGTCTCATCTTGTTCCGCTGGAGGCCGCATCTGCCTGCCAAGCACGCGGGCATCATGGTTGAAGGCGCCGCCTTCATCCATGCCTATGAGGGGCAGGGCGTGCTCGTCTCGCAGCTCGTGCCCCAATGGCGCCGGAAGATCGCCGGCGTTTTTGCGTTTCCCGCATCGAGAGGTTGAACATTGGCGACCATCGTTCTGCAAGCTGCCGGGGCGTTTCTCGGCGGCGCGTTCGGCGCTGTCGGTTCGGCCATAGGCTCGGCGGCGGGCGCCGTGGCCGGCTACATGATCGACCGGGCGCTGATCGAATCGACCAAGCGCTACGAGGGGCCGAGGCTGCGCACGGCCACCGCGTTCACCGCGGAGGACGGCGCCCCGCTGCCTCGCATCTACGGGACGATGCGGACGAGCGGCACGCTCATCTGGGCCACGCGATTTGAGGAGGTGAGTACCACCGAGAGACAGGGCGGAAAAGGCGGCCCGAAGGTGACCACCTATTCCTACTTCGCCAACGCGGCCTTCGCGCTTTGCGAGGGCGAGATTGCCGGGGTGCGCCGGATCTGGGCCGATGGCCGGGAGATCGACCGCAATGCTGTAGAGATCCGCGTCTACAGGGGAACAGAGGACCAGCCGGTCGATCCGCTCATCGAAGCGAAGCAGGGGGCAGGCAATGCGCCCGCCTATCGCGGCACGGCCTATGTGGTGATCGAGCGCTTTCCCATCGACGACTACGGGCGGCGCATTCCGCAGTTCCAGTTCGAGGTCATCCGGCCTGCCGGAGAGCTCAACGGCCGCATTCGCTCCGTCGCGCTCATTCCGGGCTCAACGGAGTACGGATTGGCCACGACATTGGTGCGGCGGCAGAAATCACCCGGCGAGACGGAGGCTATGAACAGGCATGTGCGCTTTGCCGCCACAGATCTCGAAGCCTCGCTGGACGAGCTGCAGATGCTCTGCCCCAACCTCAAGAGCATCTCGCTGGTGGTTTCCTGGTTCGGGAATGATCTGAGAGCAGGGCAGTGCAAGATCCGGCCGATGGTTGCGGAAGGGAGCGGCATGGGCCTATCCATTCCCTGGCTGGTTTCAGGCGTCTCCCGGGAAGATGCCGTGGTCGTCTCGCGGGACGGCAGCGGGCGGGCAGCCTATGGCGGAACGCCGGCGGATTTCTCTGTGAAGCAGGCGATCCGGGAAATCCGCAAGCGCGGGCTCAAGGTGGCGCTTTATCCCTTCATCATGATGGACGTGCCATCGGGCAACGCCTTGCCCGACCCTTATGGCGGTACGGAGCAGGCGGCCTATCCCTGGCGTGGGCGCATCACATGCTTTCCCGCGCCCGGAAGGCCCGGTGCACCTGACAAGAGCGCGGCCATCCGGGCGCAGATCGCAGCGCTGGCGGGGACGGCAGGCCCTGCCGATTTTGCGGCGTCCGGCGATACGATCCGCTTTACCGGCCCGGCGACGGAATGGAGCTACCGGCGGTTTCTGCTGCACTATGCGCATCTGGCCAAAGCTGCAGGGGGAGTTGATGCCTTCGTCATCGGGTCTGAACTGAGGGGCCTGACGACGCTGAGAGACGATCAGAACCGGTTTCCCTTTGTGGAGCTGCTGGAGGAGCTTGCAAACGAGGTCCGCTCCGTTCTCGGGGCGGGGGCGACGATCACCTACGCGGCGGACTGGAGCGAATATTTCGGCTATCAGCCGGCGGACGGCTCGGGCGATGTCTTCTTCCATCTCGACAGCCTGTGGGCGCACCCGGCCATCGATGCCGTCGGCATTGACAATTACATGCCGCTTTCGGACTGGCGCGACGAGGATGCGGGCGGCGGCAATCCGGACGGGTTTGCCGGCCCCTACGATATCGAGGGGCTTCGCAGGGGGATCGTCTCCGGCGAGGGTTTCGACTGGTACTATGCGACCGAGTCCGACCGCGTGGCGCGCGTGCGAACGCCCATTGCGGACGGTGCCTACGGAAAGCCGTGGGTGTTCCGCTACAAGGATCTTGTGAGCTGGTGGTCGAACCAGCATTTCAACCGTGTCGGTGGCGTGGAGGAGGCAACGCCCACGGCCTGGTTACCGAAGTCGAAGCCCATTCATTTCACCGAGCTTGGCTGCCCGGCCATCGACAAGGGGCCGAACCAGCCCAATCTTTTCCCGGACCCGAAATCGTCCGAGAGCGCCAATCCCTATTTCTCGACGGGCGGGCGCTCGGACCTCGCGCAGTACCGTTTCCTCCTCGCGCATTACCGCCACTGGGAGGAGGGCGGACCGGAGGCCAATCCGGTCTCGCCCGTCTATGGCGGGCCGATGGTGGATTCGGATGCGATCACGCTGTGGGCCTGGGACGCGCGACCCTTCCCCGCCTATCCGCTCAATGGAGATGTCTGGGGTGACAGCGGCAACTGGACCGGCGGACACTGGCTGAACGGCCGGTTGAGCGGGATTTCGGCGAGTGCCCTGATTGCGGGGATTCTTGCCGACCATGGCCTGCCGCCGGCCGAGACGGACATGGCGGATGGAATGATGTCCGGCTACGTGGTCGGTCATCCGACCACCGCGCGGGCTGCTCTTGCGCCGCTCACGACCCTGTTTGGGATCAGCGTGCGGGAGAATGGCGAAGGGCTGGTGTTTCTCACCGAAGGCGCGGCGGAAGGAGAGGCGCTGAAGCTTGAGGAGCTGGTGCTTGAAGAAAACGGCGCCGCAGTGGAGCGGACGCGCGACCCGGACCATACGCTGCCGGCGGCGGCGCATCTCGATTTCACCGACGTGATGAACGAGCACCAGTCCGCGACAGTGGCTACTGACCACATCGGGGCGAAGGGGACGGGAACGGCGTATCTCAGCTTCCCCGGCGTGCTCTCCATCGGTGAAGCCAACAGGCTGTTGCGCGCGTTTCTGCGCCGGCAATGGGATGGGCGCGAGCGGGTGATCTTTTCCGTGCCTGCCAGCGAGCAGAAATTGGAGCTGGGCGGCATCATACGCCTGCCGGGCAGCACAACAGACTATCTCGTCAATGAAATCCAGGACGGCGTGACAAGACGCGTCAACGCCCGGCGCATCGTGCGTGCGGCCGATGCCCCTGCGCCGGAGCCCGAGATGGCGGGTATCAGCGATAGAGGCGAGGGATTCGTCTTAAGCAAGCCGCATGTGCTGTTTCTGGATTTGCCGATGCGACCCGGTGAAGAAGCACCTCAAGACCAATTCCGGCTGGCGGCGCGTGGGGTCCCCTGGCGCAGACAGGCGGTTCTGGCCTCGCCGGAAGACAGCAGTTTTACCCTGCGGACGGTCCTGGATCGCCGGGCCGTGATGGGAATCCTCGAAGAAGTCCTGCCGCCGGGGCGCGTTCTGGGCCGTATCGACCGCTCGGCAACGCTGACGGTGCGCCTTTATGATGGGGAGCTTGAAGGCATCTCGCGTGCCCAGCTTCTCAACGGCGCGAACGCCGTTGCGGTGAAATCCCTCGCGGGGGCATGGGAGATCATCCAGTTCGAGGCCGTGGAAGAAATGGCGCCGTCGATCTGGCGTCTTTCAAGGCTGCTGCGCGGACAGCTCGGGACGGATGACGCCATGCGGGCCGGTGCGGCGGCAGGCGCCGATTTTGTTCTGCTCGATGAGGCCGTCCGTTCGGCAGGCCTCAGGGCCGAGGAAATCGGGCTTGAGCTTAACTGGCGGGTGGGCCCGGCGGGCGCTGATATTTCGGAGGAGAATTTCCTGCTCGCGCAGGGGGTGACCGGCGGTGTGCGGGCTCTCCTGCCGCTTTCTCCGGTTCACCTGCGTGTCCGCAAGGAGGACGGAGATATCCACTTTACCTGGATACGGCGCGGGCGGATCAACGCCGATAGCTGGCTTGCCGATGAGATTCCGCTCGGGGAGGAGCGGGAGCTTTACCGCATCGAGGTCGCCACGCCGGGTGGCGCCGTGGTCCGTTCGGCGACCAGCGAGGCGCCATCCTGGACCTATACGGAAGACATGCAGGCGGAGGATTTTTCCCAGCCGCCTGAGGCGATCGAGGTGTTCGTGCGCCAGATAAGCGCCGTCGCAGGAGCGGGAATCGCGGCGCGGCGAACCATCCATCTTTCCTGACACTCCCTCAACAGAACTGAAAGGAGCATGCGCATGAGCGACACAAAGCCCTGGTATCTTTCGCGCACCATCTGGGCATCGCTTGTCACCATGGTGGCGGGAGTCGGCGGTCTCATGGGTCTGCCGGTGGAGAATCTGGACAATCAGGCGGTTGTCGAGACAATCCTGCAGGCAGTGACGGCGCTTTCCGGCCTGATTGCCCTCGTCGGGAGGCTGAAGGCCGTGAGCCGTATTGTGTAAGGTCCGGCGCACGGGCGGGCCAAGTCCGCCCGTGCGCTGTGCACGATCGAGGATGCGCTCACGTTTCGAAACATTTGTTCATTCCCCATTCAGCCCGGCTGCGCTAGACAGGCTTTATGAAACAGGTCCACTCCATCATCTTCAAACTGGCGAGTACACTAGCTGCGCTCGCCCTGACGGCTGGCTTTCTGCTGGGTCAACAGCCTCCAGCCGGAGCGCAGGTTCTGCTTGCCCAGGGAGCGCCCGACTGCTTTGCCATAGGCCAGCAGGTTGCCGCACAGCAGGGCGGGACGTTGGCGGGCGCACAGGCCGAGAACCGGGGAGGCCAGACGGTCTGCCGGATTATCGTTCTGGTGCCTGCCCGCGGCGGCGAGCGTCCGCGACGCATGGAAGTGACTGTGCCAGCACGTTAAAGTCATCGAATGATTTCCGTCGGCAGGTGAGATTTCTACTGGAGCGGTCCCATGCGCATTCTCGTAGTGGAGGACGACAAGGACTTGAACCGGCAGATCTGCACGGCCCTGCAGGATGCTGGCTATGTGGTCGACCGCGCCTTCGACGGCGAGGAAGGGCATTTTCTGGGCGATACGGAGCCTTATGACGCGGTGGTGCTCGATATCGGTCTGCCGCAGATGGACGGGATCAGCATTCTGGAGCGGTGGCGGCGCGACGGCCGCACCATGCCCGTGCTTATTCTCACCGCACGCGACCGCTGGAGTGACAAGGTCGCAGGCATCGACGCCGGCGCGGACGACTATGTGACCAAGCCGTTCCACATGGAGGAGATTCTGGCGCGGCTCCGGGCACTTATCCGCCGCGCGGCCGGTCATGCCTCGCCGGAACTCTATTGCGGACCTTTGCGGCTCGACACCAAGGCTTCGAAGGCCGACATCAACGGCGTGCCGCTGAAGCTGACGTCGCACGAGTACCGCATGCTCGCCTATCTGATGCATCACAAGGGCTCGGTGGTCTCGCGCACGGAGCTGGTTGAGCATCTGTACGATCAGGATTTCGATCGCGATTCCAACACCATCGAGGTATTCGTTGGACGCCTGCGCAAGAAGCTGGGCGTTGATCTCATCGAGACCGTGCGGGGCATGGGTTACCGCATGCGCGATCCGGATGCCTGAACGGGGACTGGGCTTTGCGAATATGGGGGCGTGGCTCAAGAGCCTGCCCCGCATGCTCACCTTTCGGGTGGTGGCGTTCTCCTCCATCTGGGCAATCATCGCGCTGGTGGTAATTGCAACGGTCATCTCCGCGCTATTTCGCCAGGTCAGCCAGCGCGGATTCGAGAATGTGCTTTCCGCGCACCTCTTCAACTTGATCGCCTCCGTCAGCGCCACGGATGCAGGCAGGCTGGAAGGCAGTCCCAATCTGGGAGACCTACGGTTCTCTCAGCCGTTTTCGGGGTGGTACTGGTCGGTGGAGCCCGTGTCCGAAGCGCTGGACAATCCGCTGCATTCGCCTTCGCTCATCGGCAGCGTTCCCTCGCCATCGGCCGCGGAAGTCCCGTTCGATCGGGAATTCCGGCGCCACTATCTGGCCCAGGGGCCGGGCGGCGAGGAGATCGAGGTTCTCGAAGCGGAAGTCGTACTCGACCAGATCGATCGCATCGCGCGATTCCGCGTCATGGGCAACCGCAGCGAGCTTGAAGAGGAAATCGCCGCATTCACCCGGCGCCTGTTCGCATATCTGGCCGTCTTCGGCATTGGCATGGTCGCAATCAACGTCTTCGCCATCCTTGTGGCGCTGAGGCCGCTTGGAAGCATACGCAGCGCGCTCGCCAAAATCCGCGCCGGGACGGCGGAGAGCCTTTCCGGCCCCTTTCCGGGGGAGATCGAGCCTTTAGCGCGGGAAACCAACGCCCTTATCGAAAGCAACCGGCGCATCATCGAGCGGGCGCGGACTCAGGTGGGCAATCTGGCCCATTCCCTTAAGACGCCGCTGGCGGTTCTGATGAATGAGGGGCACGCGATGGGCGGCGCGCAGGGAGAGCTGATCTCGGCGCAAGCTGCGGCGATGCAGAAGCAGATCGACCATTATCTTCAGCGCGCGCGGGCGGCCGCCCAGCGCGCGACGCTGGCGGCGCGGAGCCCCGTAAACGAAACACTTGCGCGCATGGCGCGCGTGGCCGAGAGGCTCAACCCTGACAAGAAGCTTGAGATAAGCATGCCGGATCAGCTGGTCGTGTTCGCCGGCGAAAGGGAGGATCTTGAGGAGATCACCGGCAACCTGCTCGAAAACGCGATGAAATGGGCGCACGGGAAGGTGAGGCTGTGCCTGGAGAAATCTCAAGATGAGAGCGGACGGCACTGCTTTCTCGTGGTCATAGAGGACGACGGACCCGGCATACCCGAGAGTCAGGCGCGTCAGGCGCTGAAGCGCGGGCGCCGTCTAGACGAATCGAAGCCGGGCACGGGTCTCGGCCTGGCCATCGTGGCCGACCTCGTTGAAGAATATGGCGGGCGGCTTGGTCTGGAGCGATCGGACCTAGGGGGGCTTAAGGCCGTGGCAACCTTGCCGTGCGCCTGACGGAGCCGGCGAGCGGGCTCTCGTGGACAAACTTCCGACAAACATGATCTATAGTCGCCGGGCGCTTTTTCACAGGAGCGGATCGAGAGGGTGATGCGAAGTTCTGCCCTTATCCTTTTGGCGGCTCTTATGCTTTCCGGTTGCGCGACCGGTGGCCTGTCACGAATTGCCGGTGATCTGTCTAATCCGTCTGAGCAGGCTTCGGGCGAGACCATCGGCGGCATCGTCGGGGGTGGGCTGATCATGGGCGATTTGGGGGCCAACCTGTCGCGACGCGCACGGCTGGCGGGCGTGGATGCGGAATACGTGGCCCTGGAAAAGACGCCTCCCGGCCAGCCTGTGGCCTGGAGCGACGAACGTTCCGGCTCAAGCGGAAGGGTCGTGGCTGCGCCGCCTTATCGCGTCGGTTCGCAGGACTGCAGGTCTTACGAGCATGCGGTGAATGCCGAGGGTGCCACGCGCGCGGCGCGCGGCACGGCCTGCCGCAACGAAGACGGGAGCTGGACTCTCCTGAACTGAGCCGGTGCCTCACCGGCGGCTCGACGCTTCTATTGCGGCAGGGCCTGCAACGCCAAAAGGACGCATAGCCCGAGAGTTGGCATAGGGGGTGAGGACCGCTATTTGAACAGCATGCTGTTCTGGACCCTCGCCGCGATATTGACGCTTGCCGCAGCACTTGCGGTGATGCTTCCTTTCCTGCGCGGAGGGGAGCGCACCGTCAGCGAGGCGGAGCACGATCTCGCTGTCTATCGCGACCAGCTTGCCGAGCTGGAGCGGGAGGTGCAGCGCGGGCTGATTTCCGAATCCGATGCGGAGGAGGCGCGCGCGGAGATCGGACGCCGCATTCTCCGGCTGAAAGGCGCGAACGAGGAGGATCGCCCGCCGCGCGTGCCTGGTCAGGGGAAGCTTGCGCGCGTCATTGCCGTGGTTGCCATCCTGGCCGTGCCGGCCATAAGCTGGGGCCTCTACGGCGTTTTGGGTTCGCCGAATATGCCCGCGCAGCCGCTCGCGGCCAGACTGACGAAGGACCCTTCGCAGGCCTCGATCGAGGAGCTTGTGGCACGGGCGGAGGCGCATCTAGCTGCCAATCCCGGCGATGTGCGCGGCTGGGAAGTATTGGCGCCGATCTATGCGCGGCTCGGACGTTACGACGAGGCCGCGAAGGCGTATCGCAAAGTGATCGACCTCGCCGGTCCCACGGCCGAACGCGAGGCCGCGCTGGGAGAGGCGCTGGTGGGTACCGGCGGCGGCATCGTGACGGAAGATGCGGAAGCCGCTTTCGACCGGGCCTTGAAGCTCGACGTAGAGAATCCGCGCGCACGCTTTTTCATTGCCATGGCACGTGCCCAGGAAGGCAATCCGGAGGAGGCGCGTACGATCTGGCAGGAACTGGCTGCCAGCATGGAAGAAGGTTCTCCCTGGCGGGTCGCCGCCGGTCAGGCACTGGCAAGCCTAGCAGCCAGCGAGCGCCGTGCATCGGCATCCGGCCCATCGGAAGAAGAGAAGGCAGCCGAAGACGAAGCGGTAGACGATATGACGTCCGAAGCGCGCCAGGAAATGATCGAAGGCATGGTAGCAAGCCTCGATGCGAAACTTCAGCAGGATCCCGACGATCCGGAGGGATGGCGGATGCTGTTGCGCTCTTTCGTTGTTCTCGGACGGCGGGACGAGGCCGAGGCGGCACTGGCGCGGGCGCGGGAAGCACTCGGCCCGCAGAGCGCGGAAGCCGGCAAGCTGGAGGAATTCGCTGCGAGCCTGGGGCTAGGAACCAAGGAATAGGTGCGACGTGACGCGCAAGCAGAAGCGACTGACGATCATCGGGACGGGCATGGGCTTTCTCGCCCTCGCGGCGGCCCTTACCTTCTATGCGCTTGGCCAGCGGACCTCGTATTTCTACATGCCCGCCGATCTTCTTTCCCAACCGGCGCAGGCAGGCGAGCGAATACGCTTGGGCGGACTTGTCGAAGCGGGCTCCGTCGTGCGCGGCGACGGAACCCGCGTGCGTTTCGCCGTCACTGACAGCGAGAATACGGTCGAGGTCGTCTATGACGGCATTCTGCCGGACCTGTTCCGCGAAGGTCAGGGCGTGGTGACGGAAGGTGCTTTCGGACCTGACGGCGTTTTCGTGGCCGATACGGTTTTGGCCAAGCACGACGAGACCTACATGCCTCGTGAGGTAGCCGACCGCCTGATGGAGGAAGGGGTGTGGCAGGAATGACGGAAGCGGCCTGCGGATGAGCGTCGAGCTCGGTCACTTTGCCCTGGTGCTGGCGCTAGCGCTGGCGATTGTCCAGGCAGTCGTTCCCTTCGCGGGAGCGCGGCTTGGCAGCCAAACGCTGATGCGTGTAGGCGAGCCTGCCGCTGTCACCGGCCTTGCGCTTGTGGTCGGTGCCTTTGCCGCGCTTGTGGCCGCCTATGTGCAGTCGGATTTCTCCGTGCTCAACGTGTGGGAAAATTCGCACTCGGCCAAACCGCTCTTGTTCAAGATCACAGGCACATGGGGCAACCATGAGGGCTCCATGCTCCTGTGGGTGATGATCCTGTCCTTCTTCGGCGGGCTGGCGGCCGTCTTCGGGCGCAATCTGCCGCCCACGCTGAAGGCCAATGTGCTGGCCGTGCAGGGCCTCATCGCTTCCGCTTTCCTGCTCTTTATCCTGCTGACCTCAAATCCTTTCACGCGGCTGGAGCCGGCGCCCATCGAGGGGCGCGACCTTAATCCCATTCTTCAGGATATCGGCCTCGCCGTGCATCCGCCGCTGCTCTATCTGGGCTATGTCGGCTTCTCCATCTCCTTTGCCTTCGCCATCGCCGCGCTGATCGACGGGCGAGTGGACGCGGCATGGGCGCGATGGGTAAGGCCCTGGACGCTTGCCGCCTGGGCTTTTCTCACGGGCGGAATCGCCATGGGGTCCTATTGGGCCTATTACGAGCTTGGCTGGGGCGGCTTCTGGTTCTGGGACCCGGTGGAAAACGCCTCGTTCATGCCCTGGCTTGCAGGCACGGCGCTGCTGCATTCCGCCATTGTCATGGAAAAGCGCTCGGCCCTGAAAATCTGGACCGTGCTGCTTGCCATTCTCACCTTCTCGCTCTCGCTGCTTGGTACGTTCCTTGTCCGCTCCGGCGTGCTGACTTCGGTGCACGCCTTTGCCAGCGATCCCACGCGCGGCGTGTTCATTCTCGCCATATTGGTTTTCTTCATCGGCGGCGCACTCACCCTTTTTGCCTTCCGCGGCGCGGCGCTCGCTCCCGGCGGGCTTTTCCATCCCATCTCACGTGAAGGCGCGCTGGTCCTCAACAACCTGTTGCTGACGACTGCGGCGGCGACCGTGCTTGTGGGTACGCTCTATCCGCTTCTCATCGAGGCGCTGACGGGAGACAAGATTTCCGTTGGCGCGCCCTTCTTCAATCTCACCTTCGTTCCCCTTTTCCTGCCGCTTCTGGCGGCGGTACCGTTCGGGCCGATGCTCTCGTGGAAGCGCGGAGATCTGCTTGGCGCCGCACAGCGGCTTCAGGCCGCGTTCCTGATCGCCGCGGCGGGCGGGCTAGCCGCATATTTCATCACGGACCGGGCTTCGGCCTTCGCCGCCCTTGGCATGGTGCTCGGCTTCTGGCTAATTTTGGGGGCGCTGACCGACCTGGCGCTGAAGAGCGGCATCGGCAAGGCTGCGTCCTCCGTTGCTCTCAGACGGCTGATCGGTTTGCCCCTGTCGGTGTTCGGCACCGCACTCGCCCACGCCGGGCTGGGGTTGACGGTGCTCGGCATCGTGGGGGTCACGGCGCTGGAAAAGGAGCAAATCCTGACGATGCGGCCTTCGGAAGTGACCGGGATCGGTGATTATTCCCTTCACTTCGAGGCGGTGCGGCCTGTCACCGGTCCCAACTACACCGAGGAGCAGGCGGTCTTCACGATCTATGCGGGTGGTGTGGCCCGCGGCGAGATCATTTCCGCCAAGCGCCTTTATACGGCGCGCGGAATGCCCACGACCGAAGCGGGCATCCGCACATTCGGCCTTAGCCAGCTTTACGTCTCCATAGGCGATTCTACCGCCGACGGAGGCCTGGTCGTCCGCATCTGGTGGAAGCCCCTCGTCATTCTCATCTGGCTTGGCGCGCTCGTCATGATGACGGGCGGCGCGGTGTCGCTTCTGGACCGCCGCCTGCGTGTGGGCGCGCCTGCCCGGCGCAGGTCCGCGCCGGTTCCTGCTGCGGAGAAGGCGTGATGAGGAAACGCGTGCTCAGCTGCGTCTTTCTTCTCGCGCTGGCATTCGCAGGTCCGGCTGCGGCCGTGGAGCCGGATGAGGTTCTTTCCGATCCCGCGCTGGAGGCTCGCGCGCGCGAGCTTTCCGCCGAATTGCGCTGCATGGTCTGCCAGAACCAGTCGATTGACGATTCGGAGGCTGAGCTTGCCCGGGACCTGCGCCTCCTGGTGCGCGAGCGGATCAAGGCGGGCGACAGCGACGAGGACGTTCGGAACTATATCGTATCGCGTTATGGCGAATTCGTACTCCTGAAGCCGCGCTTCAGCGTGCGCAACGCGTTGTTGTGGGCGACGCCGGTCGTCGTTCTGGCAGGGGGCGGCCTTTTGGTTATCCTCTCGCTGCGCCGGCGTTCCGCCCGGCATGCCGCACCTCTGTCGGTCGAGGAAGAGGCGGCGCTCAAGGACATTCTGAAAAAGTAGCGCGCTTGGCGTGCCTCGAGCTTCCTGTCGGTAAATTGTGCGGTATGGTCGCGCTGCGCCAGTGATTTTCCGCGACCACCATCGATCAACATTACGAAAGTTTCATCCGGCGGAAATGGCGTCGTAAGGTGCGGCAGCCTATCTGAAAGCCCAACAGGTCACATTTTGTGCCTATGAGAGCATAATCGAAGATCGACAGCAAAAGGAGCTGATCCGGATGAATTCAACAAACAAGGTGACATCCAGAACGCGCACGCGGCTGGCCGCGGCCATCGCTTCTCTGGCGGTCGCCGGGGCGGTTGGGCTTGGTGCCATCGGGACCGGCACGCTGCCCGTGCTGGCCGATCCCGTACGGCTTTCAAAGCCGGTCGATGCCCCCAGCTTTGCCGATGTGGTGGATGCGGTTCTTCCGGCCGTCGTCAGCGTGCGTGTGCGCGGTGAAGCGCCGGCGACCGGTGAGGTGGTAGCGCCTTTCTTCGACATGCCGGGCTTTGAGCATTTGCCGGAGAATCATCCGCTGAGGCGCTTTTTCGATCAGTTCCGCGAGGAAAGGCCGCGCAGCGCGCAGCCGCGCCGACGCATCCGGCCGATGGCGCAGGGCTCCGGCTTCTTCATTTCCGATGACGGCTATGTGGTCACCAACAACCATGTGATCGAAGGCGGTTCCGAATACACGATCGTCCTCGAAGACGGCACGGAACTGAAGGCCGAACTCGTGGGTGCGGACCCGCGTACCGACCTTGCAGTGCTGAAGGTCGATGCCGACCGCACCTTCACCTACGTCAGCTTTGCCGACGACAACAACGTCCGGGTCGGTGACTGGGTCGTTGCCGTGGGTAATCCGTTCGGCCTGGGCGGCACCGTGACGGCCGGCATCGTCTCCGCGCGCGGACGCGAGATCGGCGCAGGCCCTTATGACGACTTCATCCAGATCGACGCGGCCGTAAACAGGGGCAATTCCGGCGGCCCGGCCTTCAACCTTGCCGGTGAGGTGGTGGGCGTCAACACGGCCATCTTCTCGCCATCCGGCGGCAATGTCGGCATCGCGTTCGCCATTCCGGCCAATCTGGCCAGCAGCGTGGTCAAGGATCTGATCGATGACGGCACGGTGGAGCGCGGCTGGCTCGGCGTGCAGATTCAGCAGGTGACGGCGACCATCGCCGAGTCACTGGGACTGGAAGAGCAGAAGGGTGCGCTCATCGTCGATGCCAATGAGGGCGAGCCGGCGGCCGAAGCCGGTATCAAGCCGGGCGACGTTATCATTGCGGTCGATGACAAGAACATCGGATCGCCGCGTGACCTGGCGCGTACGATCGCCGAGAAGAAGCCCGGCCAGTCGGTTGAGATTGTCGTGTGGCGCAACGGGAAAACCGAGACGCTGACCGTTGAACTCGGCCAGATGCCGGATCAGGACCAGCTTGCCGCGGCCAATCCGGGCGGGCCCTCCGGCAGCGAGGCGAACTTCGGCCTGACCGTGACGCCGGCTGAGGACGGAGATGGTCTCGTCGTCACCGATGTCGAGCCGGGTAGCGTGGCGGAAGACAACGGCATCATGCCGGGCGACATCATTCGTTCCGTCAATTCGCAGCCGGTGAATTCGACCCGGGACCTGAAGGCCGCCGTCGAAGCGGCCTCGGGCGCCGGCAGAGGTGCTGTGCTGGTGCAGATCGAGCGTGACGGCGCCAATCGCTTTGTAGCGTTGCCCATCGGCTGATAGGCCCTAAGCGGCGGCGGGAACGCCCGCCGTCGCGCTTTCTCAGGCACGATCGCGACCCTTTAGCCGTGCCGGTCATTGCATGTAAATGTGGCGGGCATGAAGATTCTGATCATCGAAGACGACCGCGAGGCGGCGAGCTTTCTGAAAAAGGCCTTTTCCGAAGCAGGCCACACCGCCGATGTGGCTATGGACGGCGAGACCGGCTTCGCGATGGCCGACGGCGGCAGTTATGATGTCTTCGTCATCGACCGCATGCTGCCCCGCCGCGACGGTCTATCCGTCATCGCGGGCCTGCGCGCCAAGGGAAACACCGTCCCGGCGCTCATCCTCTCCGCGCTCGGAGAAGTGGATGACCGGGTGACAGGTCTGCGCGCGGGCGGCGACGACTATCTTACCAAGCCCTATGCCTTTTCCGAGCTTCTTGCGCGCGTGGAAGTGCTGAAGCGGCGTGCCGGCAGCCGGGAGGTGGAGACGGTCTACCGGGTCGGCGACCTTGAGCTTGACCGGTTGTCCCACACCGTCCGGCGCGGTGGGCAGGACATCGTGCTGCAGCCGCGCGAATTCCGTCTGCTGGAATACCTCATGCGGCATGCGGGGCAGGTGGTCACCCGCACCATGCTTCTGGAAAATGTCTGGGACTATCACTTCGATCCCCAGACCAACGTGATAGACGTGCATATTTCCCGTCTGCGCGGCAAGATCGAGAAGGGCTTCGACAAGCCGGTGCTGCACACGGTGCGCGGCGCGGGCTATATGATCCGCGCGGACTGATCCATGGCGGCCCTTTCGGCCATCATGAAGACCACCGCGGCGCGGCTCTCCGCGCTCTATCTGCTCCTTTTTGCTGCCTGTGCCGTGGCGCTGGTGATCTATGTCACTTCGCTTTCAACGCGCATGCTGGAGACGCAGACGCGCGAAGCGATCACGGAGGAGGTGAACGGGCTTGCGCGGGCCTATCAGCGCGGCGGCCTGCCGGCGCTGGTGCGCGTCATGAATGTCCGTGCCCGGCAGCCAGGCGCCAATCTCTATCTCATCACCGATCCCAATGGCCTGATCCTCTCCGGCAATGTGGAAAGCCTCCAGCCGGGCGTTCTCGACCAGTCGGGATGGACCGATCGCCCCTTTCTCTACCGGCGCTTCGGGGGGGCGGAAGCAAGCGACCGGGAACACACCGCTGTCGCGCATGTGATCCGCCTGCCCAACCGGATGATCCTGCTCGTGGGGCGTGATCTTGGAGAGCCCGAGCAGTTCCGCCGCGTCATGCGCCGCGCGCTGGTGGCCGCTCTCGGCATGATGGGGCTGGGCGCCCTCGTCATCTGGTATTTCGTGGGCCGGCGCGCGCTCAAGCGCATCGACAGCGTTTCGGAGGCTAGCAGAAGCATCATGGGCGGGGACCTGTCCCGCAGGCTTCCCGTGACCGGCGCCGGCGACGAGTTCGACCGGCTCTCCGAGAACCTCAACGCCATGCTTGATCGCATCGCCGCTCTGAACGACGGGTTGAAGCAGGTCTCCGCCAATATTGCGCACGATCTGAAGACGCCGCTGACGCGGCTGCGCAATCGCGCCGAGGCCGCCCTCAACGCTAATGCGGACCCAGCCGCTACACGAGAGGCGCTGGAGAGGACCATTGTCGAATCGGATCAGCTCATCCGCACCTTCAATGCCATCCTCATGATCTCGCGGCTGGAGGCAGGCTCTTCCGCCGAGAGCATCTCACAGGTCGATCTCGCGGCAATCGTCGCTGACGTGGTGGAGCTTTACGAGCCGCTGGCGGAGGAGGAAGGCGTTGCGCTCACGGCGAAGATCAAAGAGGCGGCAACCGTTCAGGGAAACCGTGAGCTGATCGGCCAGGCGCTGTCGAACATCATCGACAATGCCATCAAATATTCCGCCGGTGCCACGGAGTCTCCCGCCGTTACGGTGTCGCTGGTACGGGAGGCGAAGGCCGTGCGGCTTGTTGTGACCGACAATGGCCCGGGCATTCCGGCGGAGGACCGGGAGCGGGCAACGGAACGCTTCGTGCGGCTGGAGGCAAGCCGCAGCCAGCCGGGTTCGGGCCTCGGCCTCAGCCTCGCCAAGGCGGTCATGACCTTCCATGGCGGGCGGCTTGAGCTTTCCGGAAACGGGCAGGGGCTTTCGGTTGCGATGATCTTCCCGACAGGCAAGAATGCCTGAGGGAGGTCGCGCACGTGTCTGATGCGAATCTGAAGATAAAGGACGGCACTGCCTGGTTCGGATCGCCGGTGCGCGTGCTCCGGCCGCTCGACTCCGCTCGCGCAAGGGAGGAGCTTAACAATCTGGCCAGTCTAGCCGCAGAGCGCAACTGCACCCGCCTTGCTGCTCTGCTCGCTGGTAAAAGCGCCCTTGCCGATTTTCTGGGCGCGGTCTTCGACCTTTCGCCCTATTTGCGCGACTGTGCGCGCAATATGCCCGAAAGCCTCGAAAGGCTGTTCGAAGAACCGCTGGGAGTGCGGCTCTTTTCCCTGCAGGAGGCGATTTGTGCAGTTGCCTTCGAGCCTGACGCCAGCGAGACTAGTGTCATGAAGGCGCTGCGCCGGCTGAAGCGCGAAGCGCATTTCCTCATCGCCCTCGGCGATCTTTCCGGCGAGGCGGACGTGGAAAAAACGGTGCAGCGCCTGAGTCTTCTGGGGGAAAGCTGCGTCAAGGCGGCGGTCGATTTCCTGCTTCTGGATGCTCACCGGCAGGGGAAGTTGCAGCTTCCCGATCCGGCCAATCCCGCCCAGGGCTGCGGCTGGATTCTGCTTGCCATGGGTAAGCTCGGCGCGCGCGAACTCAACTACTCCTCGGATATCGACCTGATTGCGCTGATCGAGCCCGAGGCGCCTGCTGTCCCCGATCCGCTCGAGGCCACCGACCTGTTCGTGCGGCTCACCCGGCGCCTCGTGCGCCTGCTGCAGGACCGGACCGAAGACGGATATGTCTTCAGGACCGATCTGAGGCTGAGGCCGGATCCCGGCTCCACGCCGCTCGCGCTTCCTGTCGAGGCAGCCCTCAACTACTACGAAAGCCGCGGCCAAAACTGGGAACGCGCCGCGATGATCAAGGCGCGAACTATCGCAGGCGATGTCGATGCCGGCGACCGCTTCCTTGCGGAACTCCAGCCCTATGTCTGGCGCAAATATCTCGATTACGCGGCAATTGCCGACGTTCATTCCATCAAGCGCCAGATCCACGCCCACAAGGGGCATGGCGAGATCGCGGTTCTGGGCCATAATGTGAAGCTCGGCCGCGGCGGCATTCGGGAGATCGAATTCTTCGTCCAGACCCAGCAGCTTATCGCCGGCGGCCGCTTCCCCCAACTGCGCGGCCGCGAGACGGTGGGCATGCTGTCAGAGCTCGCCGAGCGCGGCTGGATCACGCGGGAAGCGGGCGAAGAGATGGCCGCCCGGTACTGGTTCCTGCGCCGGGTCGAAAACGCGGTGCAGATGGTGGCGGACGAGCAGACGCATCTCCTGCCCGACGACGAAGACGAGCTTGCCCGGATCGCCCTGCTGCTCGGCTACGAGGACGGCGCGTCCTTTGCTGCGGATTTCCGGCATGCCCTGCAGACGGTGGAGCACCATTATGCGGCACTGTTCGAGACGGCACCACAGCTTTCGCGGGGCCGGGGCAATCTGGTCTTCACCGGGGATGGCGACGACCCGGGTACGCTCGCAACGCTGTCCGAGCTTGGGTTTGAACGCCCGAGCGACATTGCGCGCGTTATCCGGGGTTGGCATTTCGGGCGCTACCGAGTCACCCGTTCGGCGGAAGCGCGCGAGCGGCTAACCGAACTGACGCCTGCGCTTCTCGAGGCGTTCGGGGGAACGAAGCGGGCCGACGAGGCGCTTTTGCGCTTCGACGCGTTCCTGGCAGGCCTGCCGGCGGGCATCCAGCTTTTCTCGCTGCTTCAGTCGAACCCGCGCCTGCTCCAGCTTCTCGCTACGATCATGGGGGCTGCTCCGCGCCTTGCGGCAATCATTACCAGAAGGCCGCATGTCTTCGATGGGCTGCTTGATCCCGCGCTGCTTTCGGAGCTGCCCAACCGTGCCTATCTCGCGGAACGGCTGGCCACCTTTTTAAGCGGCGCGCGCGCCTTCGAGGAGATGTTGGACAGGCTTCGCATCTTCGCGGCGGAGCAGAAATTCCTGATCGGCATCAGGCTGCTCACCGGCACCATCGATGCCGAAAGGGCCGGAAAGGCTTTTTCCGACCTGGCCGACCTGACAATCGGCGCCGCCTTTGATGCCGTCCAGGAGGAATTTGCCCGCGTGCATGGACGCATCGCCGGCGGGCGCGCCGCGATCCTGGGCATGGGCAAGCTCGGCAGCCGTGAGCTGACCGCAGGCTCCGATGTGGACCTCATCCTTCTCTATGACCATGCGCCGGAGGCTGAGGAGTCGGACGGCGTCAAGCCGCTCGCTCCCTCGCATTACTACGCACGGCTTACGCAGCGGCTGATCGCCGCCGTTTCGGCGCCGACCGCCGAAGGCGTGCTCTATGAGCTCGATCTGAGGCTGCGTCCATCCGGCAACAAGGGGCCTGTCGCCACGCATATCGATGCGTTCCGCAAGTATCAGCGCAATGACGCTTGGACATGGGAACACATGGCGCTGACGCGGGCACGGCCGGTGGCGGGCGATCCTTCGCTCTGCAAGGAGGCTGCGGAAGAGGTCCAGACGATCGTATCGATCCCGCGCGACCCGAGGAAAATAGCGCGGGATGCCAGGCAAATGCGCAAGCTTCTGGAGGAGGAGAAGCCTGCTAAGGACATCTGGGACCTGAAGCTCATCCCTGGCGGCATCATCGACCTGGAATTCATAGCGCAGGTGGCAGCGCTATGCGGTTTTGTATCCGCGGAGCCCCGGCCCACGGCGACGGGTGAAGTGCTCGCAGCGCTTTCAGATTCCTTTGCCGATGCTCAGACCCGCGATGAGCTTGCCGAAGCTCACCGGCTTTACATGATGCTCACTCAGATCCTCCGGCTTTGCCTGACCGGGCTGCTCGACCCCGACGACGTGCCGCCTGGGTTAGCGGACGTCCTACTGCGCAGCGTGGACCTGCCGGATTTGCGGGTGCTTGAGGCGCACATACGGGACACCTCGAAGAAGGTGCGCGCCCATTTAGAGCGGCTTTTGAAGCGGTAGCCGGTCTTCTCACTCCTGCCTGAGGGCCAGCAGAATTGCCTGATGGCTGGAGGCGAGCTTCCGGTCGTCGAGACCTGCTTGGGCATTATTTCATCATGGCCGGCTTATATTCTGACAGGTCTATAACCGGCAAACCTCCAGGACAGGAGAAGGTTCGTTAAGACGGAAACCCGGAAGCGGCTTAGGCGGCCTCCGCCATTGCTCGCGTCGGTAGACGCACCGAGACCACCGTGCCCGCGCCCTCCTTCGAGCGGATTCGCAGGGATCCGCCATGCAGCTCGGCGAGCGAGCGCGAGATGGCAAGCCCCAGCCCGGAACCGTTGTGGGTTTTGGAGAACTGGTTTTCGACCTGCTCGAAAGGCCTGCCGAGCTTCTTCAGCGCCGAGCGCGGGATGCCGCAGCCGGTGTCGATGATCGAAAAGATGACCGAGCCGCCTGCCTTGCGCGCTCTGAGCGTCACCTTTCCGCCCTGGCCGGTGAACTTCACGGCGTTGAAGAGCAGATTGATGAGGATCTGCTTGATCGCCCGCGAATCCGCAGAGAATTTGAGAGAGCCAGGCACCTCCGTCCGCATCTCGATGTCCTTCTTTGCGGCCTGCAGCGCCACCACGCGCACCGTCTCCTGAATAAGCGGGGTGAGATCCATCTCCGCGCGGGTGATGGTGAACTGCCCCGCTTCGATTTTGGACATATCCAGGATGTCGTTGATGACCCGCAGCAGATAGGTGCCGCTGGCGTAGATATCGCTGACATATTCCTCATAACGCTCGCAGCCGAGCGGTCCGAACAGCTTCTGCTTCATCAGCTCGGAAAAACCGATGATGGCGTTGAGCGGCGTGCGCAACTCGTGCGACATGTTGGCGAGAAATTCCGATTTCGCCCGGTTGGCAGCCTCGGCGCGTTCGGTTTCTCGCATGTATTTGCGGTTGAGCTCGATCAGTTCCCGGCCGCGCTCCTGCTCGGCGCGGCGGGCAACAGAGAGATCGTGAATGGTCGCCATCAGCCGCCGCTCGCTCTCGACCAGCTTCTCCTGGTGCTGCTTGAGCAGGGTGATATCCGTGCCGACGGCGACGGTGCCGCCGTCGCGGGTCTTGAGCTCCGTTACCTGCTGCCAGCGTCCGTCGGTGAGTTGGCGCTCATAGGTGATACCGTCGCGGGGGTCGGTGGATCTGGTGATCCTGCGTTCGTAGCGCACGGTTTTCATGCGCGCCTCGATGTCCCGCCGGTGCACGCCGGGCACGATCTCGCTGCGGTCGAGGCCGGTATCCTGGATGTACTTGCTGTTGCACATCACCAGCCGTTCCGAAGCGTCCCAAAGGACGAAGGATTCGGTGATGTTCTCGATCGCGGTGCGCAGCCGTTGATCGGCAACCTCCGACTGCTGCACGAGGGTGCGCTGCTCGGTCACGTCCACGGCGATGCCAATCAGGTGGATTTCGGACGCATCCGGGTCCACCACCTGCGCCCGTGCGCGCGTCCATATCCAGCGACCGTCCGCATGGCGCATGCGGAAAACCTGGTCGATCTGGTCGATTTCGCGCGAGACGATGCGGTTCGCCAGCTCGAACAAATCCCCGTCCTCGGGATGGATCAGTCTCGCCACCTCGCCGAAGGACAGTACCAGGTCGGAAGGCTGGTAGCCGAGCATCTCATACATGGAGCGCGACCAGAACATCTTGCCGCGTGCCATGTCCCAGTCCCACAGGCCGCACTTGCCGCGGGCCAGCGCCAGGTCGATCCGCTGGTGGGCTTCCATATAGATGCGGTCGGCCGCCTGTGCGCGGGCAGCCTGGCTGAAATAGGCGTAGAGGATCACCATCAGCACGCCCGCCGTCAGCGCAAACAGCGTGACGTTGAGCGAGACGGAGCGGCGCCATTCCGCGAACATCGCTTCGCGCGGCGCCAGGGCGATCACCGTGCCGCGCCCGTCGGGAAGGATGCTGCCGGCCGCCAGCCAGTCCTCGCCGTTAAGCTCTACATCGAGCACCCCGGCGCGCTCACCGAACATGAGAAGCGGCTGGCCGCCGGAGACGAACGCATCCAGAGGCCGCCCCTCCATATTCGTAGCCCCGGGGGAGGCGGCAATGACGACGGAGCCGGGATCGGTCACCGCGAAGATCCACTCTCCACTGGCGCTTGCCTGCCGTCCGGCCTCGTCTATCAGACCCCGCAACTCGTAGGACTGTGGCAGGCCGTCGGGAATGGAAAGCTGCAGCGACCGGGCGAAATTGATCGCGGCGAGGCCCAGATGTGCCTTGGTGTCGCGCTCGATGTCGTCCCGCCAGTCGGCCATGGCGAACATGCGGGCGGCGGCCACGACCAGCAGAAAGAGGACGATGAGCACCGGGATCGAGCGTCTGAGATAGGGCTCGATGACGAGCAGACGCTTATAGGCAGGCGCAGCGATGATCTTGGCGTTACCCGCAAGCCGGTTTTCCGCTTTCAATCTGCCGCGCCTGAACCACAAGCTCGCAGGCGATATCCACGCGTCCGCCCTGAGCATCCAATGGGCCCCTCATTTCCCCCGATTTACCGCTTGACCGATCCGCGCACGCCACCCTGCGAATCACCCATAAGGAATCAGAGGTGATTCGGGTTGTCTAGTGGGTTGAGCAAAATTGAAGGTGCTTGGCTCCACAGGCGCTGTCGGCTGCGTGCTTTCCGTGAACGGCCTGCGGCCGGCAATCCGCGGCCTCGGGCCGCCGTTCAGGCAAGCGTCCGCTCGACGATGTCGCGCAGGTCGCGCGAGAGTTCCGGCTGCTGCGCCATGTGGGCGAGGGCCGCGCGCGCATGCTCCTGCCTGCCTTTCTCAAGCGAGCGCCAGGAGCGGAAGGCGACGGCGAGCCGCGCGGCCACTTGCGGGTTATGCGCCTCCACGCGAAGCACCGTTTCGGCCAGAAAGCGATACCCTTCGCCATCTACCCGGTTGAAGCCGGTCTGGTTGGCGGAGGCGAAGGAGCCGATGAGCGAACGGACACGGTTCGGATTCATGAGCGAGAAGGCTTCATGCTCCATCAGCCGGCGCACGAGGTCCACGGTATCCGGCCCGGGTATCGTGGCCTGCACGATGAACCACTTGTCGAGCACCAGCGCATTGTCGCGATAACGTTCCTCGAAGGCGGCAAGCGCCTTCTGCGTCGCCTCGGACGTCGGAAACTGATGGGCGAGCACCGTAAGCGCGGCCATGCGCTCTGTCATGTTGGTGGAGTTCTCGAACTGGTGCAGCGCCAGTGCGGGTTCGCCGCTGCCAGCGGCCAGATAGTCGAGCAGCACATTGCGCAGGGCCCGCCGGCCGGCGCTTTCCGCATCGGGGCTGAAGGGACCCTTGTCTTCCAGGTTTCTGTGAAGAGCGGCAAAATTCTCATGCGCCCTGATGGCGATGGCTTTGCGCAGGGATGCGCGCGCGGCACCGATGGCATCAGGGTCGATGTTCGAGCCGATCTCGCGGGCAATGTCGGCTTCCGCGGGAAGGGTGAGCGCCAGCGCCCGGTAGGCGGGCTCCAGCCTTTCGTCGGCGGCTATCTCCGCCGCGCAATCCAGAAGTGCCGCCTCGAATTCCGGCTCCTTGCTGCCGCGGATGCGCGCCGAAGCATCGATCAGTGCCTTGGTGAGGAGCGTATCGAGCGCCTGCCAGCGCGAGAACAGGTCGCTGTCATGGCGCGCCAAGAACAGTCTATCGCTCGCACTCGTCTCCTGCGACAGCGTAATGGGCGCCGAAAATCCGCGATTGAGCGACAGAATAGGCCTTACCTCCACGCCTTTGAAGCGGATGACCTGGCGGCGCTTGCGCAGATGGATCACGCTATCCTCGACAGCCGCACCCTCCACGCTTTCATAGGCCATGTCCTGCCCGTCGGGGCCGACCAGTCCGAAGGCCAGCGGGATGTGCATCAGCCGCTTGCGCGCCTCCGACGGCGTGGGCGGAACGGATTGTTCGAGCTCGACGGTGTACTCCCTGGCCGACGGATCGTAGCGCGTCGTGGCGGTGACGTTCGGGGTGCCCGCCTGATGGTACCACAGCGAGAACTGCGACAGATCCCGCCCTGAGACCGCCTCGAAGCAGGCGAGGAAATCCTCGATCGTCACAGCCTGGCCGTCATGACGCTCGAAATAGAGATCCATGCCGGCGCGGAAGGCTTCCGCTCCAAGGATCGTGCGGATCATGCGCACCACCTCCGAGCCCTTCTCGTACACCGTCGCGGTGTAGAAGTTGTTGATCTCGCGATAGCGGCGCGGCCGCACCGGATGGGCCAGCGGACCCTGATCCTCTGGGAACTGGTGCGCGCGCAAGGTCCGCACCTCGGCGATCCGCTTGACCGCGCGCGAACGCTGGTCAGCCGAGAATTCGTGGTCCCGGTAGACCGTCAGCCCTTCCTTCAAGCAGAGCTGGAACCAGTCGCGGCAAGTGATTCTGTTGCCTGTCCAATTATGGAAATATTCGTGGGCGATAATGGCCTCGATGTTGGCGAAATCGACATCCGTGGCCGTCTCGGGATCGGCAAGAACATATTTGTCGTTAAAGACGTTCAGGCCCTTGTTCTCCATCGCGCCCATGTTGAAATCGGACACAGCGACGATGTTGAAGACGTCGAGGTCGTATTCCCGGCCGAAGCGTTCTTCGTCCCACCGCATGGAGCGCTTGAGCGCGTCCATGGCATAGGCGGCCAGCGCCTCCTTGCCGTGCTCGACATAGATCGCAAGCGCCACGTCGCGCCCGGAGGCCGTAACGAAACGGTCGCGCACGACGCCGAGGTCACCGGCCACCAACGCGAAAAGATAGGACGGCTTGGGGAAGGGATCGTGCCAGACCGCGTAGTGCCAGCCATCGTCGAGATCGCCATGCTCGACCGGGTTGCCGTTGGACAGAAGCAGCGGCGCTTCCTTCTTCCTGGCTTCGATGCGCACGCGATAGACCGCAAGGACGTCGGGCCGATCGAGGAAATAGGTGATGCGGCGGAAGCCCTCTGCCTCGCATTGCGTGCAGAAAACGCCGTTCGAGACGTAGAGGCCCATCAGCGCCTTGTTGTTGGCTGGCGCGAGCCGGGTGACAATGGTGAGCTCGAAATGCTGTGCCTTGGGAGGCTTGACGATGGTCAGCCTGTCCGGCGTGGCTTCATAGGCCCCGTCCTCCGCGGGCCTACCGTCGATCAAGAGTTGTCCGAGCGTCAGCCCGTCGCCGTCGAGCACGAGCGGCAGGTCCGCCGCCACGCCTTCCCGGCGCGCGATCGAAAGCCTGGCGGTCACGATCGTCCGTTCGGGATCGAGCCGGAAGGTGAGATCCAGTTCTGGAATGAGGTAGTCGCTGGGGCGATAATCCTCGAGACGGAAGACCTGGCCGGTGTCGGTGCGCATGAAACATCTCCTCACGGGCCGCGCAGCGCGCCGGTTGGCCCAACTATTTCGAACCTGGCTCTTTACACGATGCAGCCCGTCGACAAAACTGTCAGGCCGATGCAGTTCTCAAACGTTTCCACGGCATTCGCAAGGAAGTGGGCATGACGGTCCTCACACCGAAATTCGGCATGGGCGCATCCGTGCTGCGCACCGAAGACGACACCTTCATCACCGGGAAGGGGCGCTATACGGATGACATTGCACCTGCGGGCGCGCTGCACGGCTATGTGGTGCGGTCGCCTATCGCAAAGGGCCGCTTCAGGATCGGTTCGCTCGATGCCGCGCGCAGCGCGCCCGGCGTCCATCTCGTGCTGACCGGCGAAGACACAAAGCATCTGCGCGATCTTGTCACGTCCGGAATGCCGAAACAGCCTGACGGCACCACGCCTCCCTCGCGCGATATTCCGATTCTGTGCCGTGACCGGGTGCAATATGTCGGCGATGCCGTGGCTTTCATCGTGGCCGACACACGCGCTCTGGCTCAGGATGCCGCGGAACTGATCGAAATCGACTACGAGGACGAAAAACCGGCCATCGGCACTGCCGCCGCCCTGAAGGAAGGGGCGCCTCTGGTCTGGCCTGAACTCGGCAGCAACGAAGCGTTCCGCTACCATGTGGGCGACAAGGAGAAGACGGATGCCGCCTTCGCCAAGGCAGACCGGGTGGTGAAGGTATCCTTCATCAACAATCGCCTCGTCGCCAACTACATGGAGCCGCGATCCATCATCGGCGAATGGCGTGCGGGCGAAGACCGGTTCGTGCTGACGACTGGCTCGCAAGGCGTCCACCACATGCAGGGTGTCCTGTCGAACATATTCGGGATCCCGAAGAAGCAGCTGCGTGTCATCACGCCGGATGTGGGTGGCGGCTTTGGCACGAAGAACTTCGTCTATCGGGAACACGCCCTGGTCCTGGAAGCGGCCAAGCGGCTCGGTCGGCCGGTGAAGTGGACCTGCGATCGCAACGAGCATTTCCTTACTGACAGCCAGGGGCGCGACAATTTCGTGACCGCCGAAATGGCGCTTGATGCGTCCGGACGGTTTCTCGGAATGCGTGTCGAAATCCTGAGCAATCTGGGCGCCTATGTGCACCAGTTCGGCCCCTACATTCCCACCGGCGGCGCGTCCATGACCACCGGCGTCTACGATATCCAGGCCATCGACGTGACGGTGAAGGGCGTCTACACCAATACCTGTCCCGTCGATGCCTATCGCGGGGCAGGGCGGCCGGAAGCCGCCTTCCTGATCGAAAAGCTGGTGGAGGAATGCGCCCGCCAGCTGAAGATGCCGCGCGAGGAAATCCGCCGCCGGAATTTCATCAAGCCGGAGCAGTTCCCCTACCGCACGCCGACGGGCAGGCTCTACGACCTTTGCGAATTCGACGGCCACATGACGCTTGCCATGGAGCGCGCGGGCTGGGCCTCCTTCGAGGAGCGTCTCGAAGAGTCGAAGAAGCGGGGCCGCATGCGCGGCATCGGCATGTCGACCTATATCGAGGCCTGTGCGTTTCCGGGTTCGGAGCCTGCGCATCTGACGCTGAATGCCGACGGCACGGTCACGCTCGCCATCGGCACCCAGACCAACGGCCAGGGTCATGCCACGGCCTATGCCCAGCTCATCGCTGAAAAGCTCAATCTGGACATCACGAAGATCCGTCTGCATCAGGGCGATACCGACGTGCTGGAATCGGGCGGCGGGACCGGCGGCTCGCGCTCGGTGCCCATCGGCGGCGTTTCGGCTGCGCGCGCGGGGGAGGATCTGGCCGAGAAGATCAGGAAAATCGCTGCCGAGGAGCTAGAGGCCGCCCCCGCTGACATCGAACTTGTCAACGGCACGGCGCGCATTGTCGGCACGGACCGTTCGATGGACTTCGCCGAGATTGCCAAGGCAGCTAAAAATCCGGACGATTTGAAAGGCTTCGGAAACTTCACCCAGGAAGAGCCAACCTATCCGAACGGAACCCACATCTGCGAAGTGGAGATCGATCCGGAGACCGGCAAGACCGATATCGTGGCCTATACGGTGGTGGACGACTTCGGCGCGACGGTGAACCCGATCCTTCTTGCCGGCCAGATTCATGGCGGTGTGGCCCAGGGAATCGGCCAGGCGCTGGCCGAGGAGGCAGTCTATTCGGAGGATGGGCAGCTCGTCACCGCCACCTTTATGGACTACCAGATGCCCCGGGCGGATCTTCTGCCGTTCTTCCATTTCGAAACGCGGAACGTCCCATCCACGACGAATGCACTCGGCATGAAGGGCGCAGGCGAGGCCGGAACCGTGGGTTCCACACCTGCCGTGCTCAATGCCGTCGTGGACGCGCTCTATCGCGCATACGGCATCTCCCATATCGAGATGCCGGCCACGCCGCAGCGTATCTGGCAGGCGATCGCACAAGCGAGAAGCGCGTCGTGAGCCTGCCAGAAGGGCCGCGGCCATGAGCGTCGCCGCGGGTGAAATCGGAACACAGCAAAGACCGCTCTACGGCATCGCGCTCAAGGTGATTTCGGTCACGGTCTTCGTCGTGATGTCGTCGCTGATCAAGGCGGCCGGCACGCTCCCGCCGGGGCAGATCGTCTTTTTCCGGTCCTTCTTCGCGATCTTCCCGATCCTAATCATGCTCGCGTGGCAAAGGGAGCTTGCCACCGCCTTCCATACCCGACACCCGGTCAGTCACATCCTGCGTGGCCTCGTAGGCGTGGCCTCGATGGGATTCAGCTTCTTTGGGCTGACGCGCCTGCCTCTGCCTGAGGCCATCACGCTCAACTACGCCCAGCCGCTTCTGGTGGTGGTGTTTTCCGCGATCTTCATTGGCGAGGTGGTACGCATCTACCGCTGGAGCGCCGTCATCGTCGGTTTCGTTGGCGTCATTGTCATCGCCTGGCCCAATCTGACGCTTCTGACGAGCGGCGCATCCCTCGGCCGCGACGAGGTGGCGGGAGTGCTCGCCATTCTGTTGGGCACGGCAACCTCGGCGGTCGCGACCTTGCTCGTGCGCCGCCTTGTCATGACGGAGAAGACGCCCACCATCGTCCTGTGGTTCTCGGTCACGGCGACGGTGGTTTCGCTGTTCACCGTACCCTTCGGTTGGGCGCCATTGACGCACTGGCAGATTGTCGCCCTTGTGAGCGCCGGCATCTGCGGCGGGATCGGGCAGATTCTGATGACGCAGTGCTACCGTCACGCCGAGCTTTCGACCATCGCCCCGTTCGAATACACCTCGATGGTTCTGGCCATTATCGTGGGATATTTCGCCTTTGGCGACGTGCCGACGCTCTATACGCTCGTGGGCGGCCTGCTCGTGGCCGCCGCCGGCATCTTCATCATATGGCGCGAGCGGCAGCTTGGTCTGAAACGGGCTGCGGCGAGAAGGTTTGTGCAACAGTAGCGAATAGCGAATGGGGAGTAGAGAATAGGGATGTGAATGGTGAATAGTGAATGGAATTAGTTATTGAAAGTACAAAAGCAGAAATTACTCGCTACTCGCTCAACTTCTTCTTCACCTCCAAAAAATCCCGCCACGCAAGCTTCTTATGCGCCGGATTACGCAGCAGATAGGCCGGATGCAGGGTGGGCATGGTGGGAATCTCCAGGCCGCTCGCGGTTCTGTGGATGGCCCAAGTGCCGCGCATGCGCATGATGCCGGTCTGTGTGTTGAGCAGCAGCTTGGTGGACGGATTGCCGAGCGTGACTAGCACCTTCGGCCTCTTCAGCTCGATGTGCCGCTCAATGAACGGCCGGCAGATCTCGGTTTCCAGCGGCGAGGGATCGCGGTTGCCGGGCGGTCGCCAGGGGATGACGTTGGAGATATAGGCGGTGGTCCGGTCACGGCCGATCGCTGCCAGCATGCGGTCGAGCAACTGGCCCGAGCGCCCGACAAACGGCAGGCCCTGCAAGTCTTCGTCCCGTCCCGGTGCCTCGCCCACCAGCATGAGGTCCGCCTCCGGATTGCCGTCGGCAAAGACCAAGTTTTTCGCCGTATATTTGAGATTGCAACCGTCGAAATCAGCTAGAAGCGCCTTGAGCTCCTCAAGGTTTTGCGCCTGTCGGGCGAGCTCCCGGGCGCGGATTGCCTGAGATTCGTCAGGAATCGCGGCCCGTGGCGCTGCAGGCGCGGCTACGGAAGTTGCCGGTGAAGCCTTCACAGGCTCTTTTCCCGCCGACGCATCTGCGGTGCGTTGAGCCGCCTCCGGCTGCTGCTGAAGACGATTTTGCGGCTCTTCGGTGAGCGCTTCATCGACGCCGGCGGCCTGATAAAAGGCCAGAATGTCGCTCAGGAGCGTGCGGTTCTTTGGCGTGTTGACGGACATGGCGCCAATGTCGTCCGCCGCGGGAGGCAATGCAAGGGGGAAGGTGGCGTTGCATTCCGCCAAGCGTTCTTCCTGATGCTCTGGGCACCGTTCACGAGAACGGGATGCGCGGGTCCTGAACCAGATGGAACTGGTAAACCGGCGTGAGGTCGGTGATCAGCATAGAGAAGATCACGGTCTCGCGAGGATCGGCCTTTCCATGCCGGAACAGGACCCGGTCGTACGGTTCGAAATCGCGCGAGAAAGCTTTGAAGGCACTGGAGGAAAGCGTTTCCGCCTCCGCTACCGCCTGATCGAAGGAGAGACCGTCGCCATAGGTGCTGGGTTCGCCCAGCACCTGCTGCAGTTCGAAGCCGAACTCCACCCAGGCGAAGTCGCTGGCATTGACTGTTTCAAGCTGGAGGTAAAGGGCGAGGCCTGCGCGTCCCGTATCGGTGCGTGAGGCCCGCGGCCCCGGCACGCGGATGGTGAGCACCATCTCGCTTGCTGAGTAGAGCTCCTGCGTCACGATAACCGGATCATCCCTGGTTCCGGCACCGCGGACGCCCAGGATGCGGAAGCCGCCGAGTTCATCCGAGAAACTGTAGCCGCCCGTATGCCAGGTGCCGTCATCGGCCGGTCCCGCGCCCGTGAGGAGAGCAGTGCAGATGAGGGCGGCAAATCGCATGGTCCGCGGCATGGGCCTGGGTCCTCCCAACCCGGCGCCATGATTGTAGGCCAGCGGGATGCCCGATGGAAGTGCGGCGGTAGTCGGAACACCTGGCGGCTCCTAGGAAATGTTCTGTCGCATCCGGGCGGTTTCACCGCGCGCGACTATGCATTATAGCCGGGACGATGAAGACGGCCGCCCTCAAGGGCAAGGTGGAGGATTGGATGAGCGAGCGCGAAAGCATGGAGTTCGATGTGGTGATCGTCGGCGCTGGCCCGGCGGGGCTGGCGGCGTCGATCAGGCTGAAGCAGCTCAATCCCGATCTCTCGGTCGTCGTCCTGGAAAAGGGCGGAGAGGTGGGCGCGCACATCCTTTCCGGCGCCGTGGTTGATCCCATCGGAATTGACCGGCTTCTCCCCGGCTGGCGCGAGGAGAACGATCACCCGTTCCGGACGCCCGTTACCGACGACCGCTTCCTCGTCTTGGGGCCGGCGGGTTCGATGCGGCTGCCGAATTTCATCATGCCGCCGCTCATGAACAACCATGGCAACTACATCGTCTCTCTCGGAAATGTCTGCCGCTGGCTTGCCGGCAAGGCCGAGGCTCTGGGCGTCGAGATCTATCCCGGCTTCGCAGCCACCGAAGTCCTTTACAATGATGAGAACGCCGTCATTGGGGTGGCAACCGGCGACATGGGCGTGGAGCGCGACGGAACGCACGGCCCGAACTATCAGCCCGGCATGGAACTGCTCGGCAAATATGTGCTGATCGGGGAGGGTGCGCGCGGCTCGCTCGCCAAGCAGCTCATTGCTCGCTACAACCTCGCCGAAGGCCGCGAGCCGCAGAAATTCGGCATCGGCATCAAGGAGCTGTGGGAGGTACGGCCGGAGAAACACAAGCCCGGGCTCGTGCAGCACAGTTTCGGCTGGCCTCTCGACTGGAAGACCGGCGGCGGCTCGTTTCTCTACCATTTCGACGAAAACCTCGTGGCTGTCGGCTTTGTCGTCCACCTCAACTATCGCAATCCGTATCTCTCGCCGTTCGAAGAGTTCCAGCGCTTCAAGACGCATCCGGCCATTCGCGAAACCTTCGAGGGCGGCACGCGTATTTCCTACGGCGCACGCGCGATCACCGAAGGCGGTTGGCAGTCGGTGCCGAAGATGGCGTTCCCGGGCGGCTTGCTGATGGGCTGTGCGGCGGGTCTGGTGAACGTGCCACGCATCAAAGGCTCTCACAACGCCGTCCTGTCCGGCATTCTGGCGGCCGAGCACGTGGCCGAGGCGATCGCCGCCGGGCGTGCGCATGACGAGCTTGCCGCCTTCGAGGATGCCTGGCGCGCCTCCGACATCGGCAAGGATCTGAAGAAGGTGCGCAACGTCAAGCCGTTGTGGACGCGCTTCGGCACGCTGCTTGGCGTCGGCCTTGGCGGGCTGGATATGTGGCTGAATACGATTTTCGGCACCTCGCCCTTCGGCACGCTCGGCCACGGCAAGCCGGATCACGAGGCGCTGGAGCCGGCCGACAGGCACCGGCCGATCGAATATCCGAAGCCCGATGGCGTTCTCACTTTCGATCGACTCTCCTCGGTGTTTCTGTCCAACACCAACCACGAGGAGAACCAGCCGGTGCATCTCCAGGTCAAGAACATGGAGCTGCAGAAAGTATCGGAATACGGTGTCTTCGGAGGGCCTTCGTCGCGCTATTGCCCGGCGGCGGTCTATGAGTGGGTGGACGAGCAGGGCAATGCGCTGGCGGGCACCGCCGCGCGCGACCCCGCCAAGGCGCGCTTCGTCATCAACGCGCAGAACTGTGTCCACTGCAAAACCTGCGACATCAAGGACCCAAACCAGAACATTAACTGGGTCCCGCCGCAGGGCGGCGAGGGACCTCTCTACCAGAACATGTGAGGCGCCGAAGGTTCGACGCCCACCGGCCCAAGCCTTTCGTTACTGGAACGCCGTCTCGGAGAAGCTGCGCAGCTTGCGCGAGTGCAGCCGCTCCGGCGGCATGGCGGCAAGCTTCTCCACGGCGCGGATGCCGATCTTGAGATGCTGCGCGACCTGCCGCTTGTAGAAGTCCGTGGCCATGCCCGGCAGCTTCAGTTCGCCGTGCAGGGGCTTGTCCGAGACGCAGAGCAGCGTGCCGTAAGGGACGCGGAAGCGGAAGCCGTTGGCCGCGATCGTAGCCGACTCCATGTCGAGCGCGATGGCGCGTGACTGCGAAAGCCGCTGCACCGGCCCGCGCTGCTCGCGCAGCTCCCAGTTCCGGTTGTCGATGGTGGCGACCGTGCCCGTGCGCATGATGCGCTTCAGTTCATAGCCGGAAAGTCCGGTGACCTCAGCCACCGCCTCCTGGAGGGCCACCTGCACCTCGGCAAGCGCGGGCAGTGGCACCCACACGGGCAGGTCTTCATCCAGTACATGGTCCTCGCGCACATAGGCATGCGCCAGCACATAGTCACCGAGAGCCTGGGTGTGGCGCAGGCCGGCGCAATGACCCAGCATCAGCCAGACATGCGGCCGGAGCACGGCGATGTGGTCCGTTATCGTTTTGGCGTTTGACGGGCCGATGCCGATATTTACCATGGTGATACCGCCGTGGCCGCTCTTCTTCAGGTGATAGGCCGGCATTTGCGGCATGCGCTGCAGGGCCGTTTCCGGGGGCTTTTCTCCAGGCCGCGTGATGATGTTGCCGGGCTCCACGAAGGCCTCGTAGCCTCCGCCGCCGGACGCCATGGCCTCGCGCGCGAAGGCGCAGAACTCGTCGATGTAGAACTGATAGTTGGTGAAAAGCACGAAGTTCTGGAAATGTTCCGGATCCGTCGCGGTGTAATGCGACAGCCGATGCAGCGAATAGTCGATGCGCGGCGCGGTGAAAGGCGCAAGCGGCAGTGGCTCACCGGGCAGCGGCTCATAGGTCCCGTTGACGATGTCATCGTCCATGGTGTTGAGGTCCGGCACGTCGAAGAGATCGCGCAAGGGCCTTTTCAGATTGTTCCCGGCCGCCCCTTCCACGTAGGCGTCCTTCTGGAAGGCGAAATGCAGCGGAATGGGCATCTCGGATTCGGCAACCGTCACCTCCACGCCGTGATTGCGCATGAGGAGACCAAGCTGTTCCGTCAGATAGTCCCTGAAAAGATCCGGCCGGGTGATCGTGGTCCCATAGGTGCCGGGTGCCGGGACATGCCCATAGGCAAGCCGTGTGTCGATCTGCGCGAAGGAGGAGGTGGAAAGGCTTACTTCGGGGTAGAAGGCGCGATAGCGCCGATCGCTTTCGCCTGTCCGGATCACGTGCCCGAAGGCTTCGCGCAGAAAGGCCGTGTTGCGCTCGTAGATGGCCTGGAGCGCGTTGACGGCTTCCTTCGGATCGCTGAAGGATTGTCGCGCGACCGGCTCCGGGCTCGAAATGGTTCCGATGGGTTGAGGGTAGATTCGCTTGTCCATATCCCATTATAGAGATTCCATCGGGCGTTTTCGAGACGCCGTCACCGTGCCCGCTGCAGACTCACCATCAGGACGAGGCCCGCTCCGCTCGACATGCGCTGGTTGTCGACGATGATGTTATCGCTTCCGGCGCGTACCCCGTCCATGGCCATCAGCGGCAGCCACATCGCCATGGCCAGAATGGCAACCCGTGGCAGAAGCCGCATCACATTTGCGAGTCTGGAAACGGAAATCGCCATCTTGTCCTGCCTCGCCCGCCCTGGGCATCGTCTCGACTTCGATGGCGCGAGAATGCCGCGGCGGCGCTGAACCGGCCCTGAGACCTGCGTTCATGTGGCGTTCAAGTTGGCGAGGGGCCTTCCCGGAAGACGGTGCGCCTCAGCGCTGGGCGCAATCCTCGCCCGTTTTTATGGTGAATAAAGGGTAAATGCGCCCGTTAAGATTTTCACCCGCGTCAGAAGGGCAAAAGGCGGATGGGCCAAGCATTTTCATCCTTAACGGAATCCGCCCGTTTACCGATTGTTTTAGCTTTATTTTCCGCGCGTTAAGCACACCGTTTAACGCCGGTTTCAATGCTCGTGCGCCATTCTCGGGACCATCAGCGACACCGCAGGAAAACAAGAAGGCGGGCGCTCTCAGGACGAAAACGGGGATTTGGAAATGGCACGTTTGGATGTTCACGAGATCGGTTCCGGAGCCGTCGGCGGCAGCACCCAGGCCGATATGCTGTTCCAACTGGGCATGATGTACGCGACGGGGCGCGACTGCGAGGTGGATCTGGTGGCCGCCCACAAATGGCTGAATATCGCCGCCATCAAGGGCTCGGAGCGTGCGGCCGAACTGCGCGCGGAGCTTGCAGCCGCCATGTCGAAGGCCGATCTTGCCCGCGCATTGCGCGAGGCGCGCGAATGGATGACCATGCACTGATATTCGAGTAGCAGGAGGGCGGCGGCGCCGATCACTGGCGCCCGGAGCGCGCCGCGAGCGGTGAAAACCGCCGCGGCGCTGCCATTTTTAGGGCGGTGCGTCAAAGGCGCGAAGGCTCGATGTTCCTTCGAGCCGGTCTTCCAGCATTTGGAGTATTGCTCTCTGCGAACCGCACCAGCACCGTGCCGTCATTGACCCGTGCACCTTCGGCAACGGTTTCGGCGATGACGCCGTCATGCGGAGCGCAGACGGTGTGCTCCATCTTCATGGCTTCGAGCACCAGGAGCGGCTGGCCCTTCTTCACCTTGTCGCCGGGGGCGACGCGCACAAGCTTCACGAGGCCGGGCATGGGCGCGCGCAGGCTCTCACTGCCGCTTGCGGCAAGTCCGGCCTGCTCCAGGGGATCATGAAGCTGGAAGGTGTGGTTGTCGGGCCCGTCGAAGATCGTCAGATGCCCGGGCCAAGGCACGATCCGCTCCCCGTATTCTGCCGGCAGCACCAGGGTCTCGGCATTCTCTTCTTCGGAGCGAACGGCAAAGCGGCCGTCGCCCAAGCCGGTGATGGCATAGTAGCGCGTCCGGTCCCCATGGCGGATGGCGCGACGATGGGTGATGGGGTGAAAATGCGCGTAGGCTGATATGGCGTCGAAGGGATCCGGCGCATCGGGCGCGAATTTGGCTCCGGAGGCCGCAAGAGCGGCCGTTGCCATCGTGCGAGTTTCGGGCTCGGGGAAGGATGTCAGCGCCTGCTGATGGCGTGGGATGAGCCGCGTGTTGAGCTTGCCTGCCACGAAATCCGAGTTCTGGACAAGCCGGGCAAGAAAGGCCGTGTTCACGGCAACGCCCGCGATTTCGGTTTCCTCAAGGACCGAGGCAAGGGCGGACAGTGCCGCCTTGCGGTCCCGCGCGTGAACGACAAGTTTGGCAATCATCGGATCGTAGTGGGCGGAGATGATGTCCCCCTGCCGCACGCCTGTCTCAACGCGGAGAGTTACGCCCGGGATCGGCTGCGGAAAGCGCAAATGGTGCAGCGTGCCCGTCGCAGGCAGAAAATCGCACGCGGGATCTTCGGCATAAATTCGCGCTTCCACCGCATGGCCGGAAAGGCCGATCTCATTCTGGCTCAGGGGAAGCGCCTCTCCGGCGGCGACACGGATCTGCCATTCCACGAGGTCGATGCCGGTCACCATTTCCGTGACGGGATGCTCTACCTGAAGCCTCGTGTTCATCTCCATGAACCAGAAACGATCGGGCTTCAGGCCTTTCGCCGCGTCCACGATGAACTCCACCGTGCCGGCACCGTGATAGCCGATCGCCTGCGCCGCCTTCACGGCGGCCTGGGTCATGGCCATGCGCATGGCGGCCGTCATGCCGGGGGCAGGGGCCTCCTCGATCACCTTCTGGTGGCGGCGCTGGGCCGAGCAGTCGCGCTCGAAGAGGTGGACCACATTGCCGTGCCGGTCTCCGAACACCTGCACTTCGATATGACGCGGCTTCTCGATCAGCTTTTCGACGATCACCCGGTCATCGCCAAAGGCGGTACGGGCCTCTCGCCGGGCCGCGGCGAGCGCATCGGCGAACTCATCGGGATGGTCCACCCTGCGCATACCTCTGCCGCCGCCGCCCGCCCGCGCCTTGATCAGAACGGGATAGCCGATCTCGCGCGCCTTGGTGGCGAGCACCACCAGCGCCTGCGCGTCGCCGTGATAGCCAGGCACGACGGGCACGCCGGCCTTCTCCATGATTTGCTTGGCGCTGTCCTTCAGCCCCAGAGCGCGGATGGAGCGAGGCGACGGGCCGATGAAGACAAGCCCGGCCTTTTCCACGGCTTCCGCAAAATCCGGATTTTCCGACAGGAAACCGTATCCGGGATGGATCGCTTCGGCGCCGGTCGCCTTTGCTGCCGCAATGATGCGTTCGCCATCAAGATAGCTTTCAGCGGCAGGTGCGGGGCCGATATGCGCCGCCTCATCGGCCAGTGCCACGTGCATGGCATGGGCATCCGCATCGGAATAGACGGCCACGGTGGCAATGCCCATGCGCCTTGCCGTGCGCATCACGCGCACGGCAATCTCTCCCCGATTGGCGATCAGGATCTTTGTGAACATCCGGCTCCCTCGGCAGGGTGATTTGCCTCACCTATAGCGCGGGGGGCCGCAAGCGTCATGGGGCCATAAGCCGGAAGTCAGCCGCGCCGGTCGATCGGCAGGGAACCGCGCACCCTGTTCCGTTGTCCCAAAGGCGCCGGTAAATTCATGGAGAGAGGAGGGGACGAAGCACTTTGGTCCAGGTTCTTTCAGCACGGCTTATGGCTATCGCGGACGCGTTGCCGCTGAGACCGGGCATGCGCGTACTGGAAATCGGCTGCGGAACGGGCGCCCTCGCACGGGAAATGGCCAGGCGTATCGGCGATGGACATGTGCTCGGGATTGACCGGTCGGACAAAGCAATTGCCATGGCGCGCCACCTGTGCGCCGCGGAAATCGAGGCGGGGCTCCTCAGCCTGCGCCAGGCTGAGGCGGAAAGCTTCGCGCTCGAGCCAAGAGAGGCGCCCTACCACATTGCCGTCGCGATCCGGGTGGGCGCTCTTGACGGACGCCATCCGGAGGCCGGGAAGCGGGCGATGCGCTGCATCGCCACGGCTCTCGCGCCGCATGGCCGGCTCTTCATCGATGGGGGTGATCCCTTGCGGGCTATCTCGCCGGCAGCCGAGGAATGATGGAAGCGTGAAGGCTTGACGGGCTTCCCATCTCGCTGGCACTTCAGCGTATGGTCCAATCCGAGAGGGAGCGTTGAGAAAAGGTCCGCTTGTCGCGCTGATGGCTGCCGCCTGCACACTGCCGCTGCCCTTTCCGGCGCAGGCGGAATGGAAGCCTGTGGAGAAGGTCGTCACCTATCCCGTCTCCGGCAAGACGGGCATCGAGCTTTACCGCTCGATCGGGGAAAACGGGCCGAAGATCGGCATCGGCCGGGTCATCGCCTTTACGGATTTCGACCTCAAATGGTCCCGCGACTATCAGAAGCGTGACGGCGGCTGCGTGCTCGCCTCGGCCCGGCCGTTTCTCACCATCACCTATAGGCTGCCGAAGGCCGCGGGCGACATGCCGCCCGAGACGCGCGAACGCTGGCAGGCCTTTCTCGAAGGCGTGGAGAAGCACGAACGGGTCCATGGCGAAATCATCCTGGACATGGTCCGCAAGATCGAGGCCTTCTCCGTGGGCCTTACGGTGAAGGATGATCCGGACTGCACGAAAATCCGTCAGGTGCTGACGAAAAGGCTGGGCGAGCTCTCCGAGGAGCAGCGCCGCAGAAGCCGCGAGTTCGACCGCGTGGAGATGGGCAAGGGCGGAAACGTGCACCGACTCATCCTGGCGCTCGTGAACGGGGACTGAGTGCCGCAGGCTTAGCGTCGGCGGCCTGCGCCCGTTACCTGTGCCTCCTCATGCCTTACGCAGAATCTTGTCCATCGTTCTGCCGCGCGCCAGCTCGTCGATCAGCTTGTCGAGGTAGCGGATTTCGCGCATGGTCGGCTCCTCGATTTCCTCCACGCGCACGCCGCAGATTATGCCCTTGATCAGGGTGCGCGAGGGGTTGGGGGCAGGGGCGTTGGTGAAGAAGGTCTCAAGGTCCGTCCCGTCCTTCAGGATGCCTTCGAGACCGTCGCGGTCATACCCGGTCAGCCAGAAGATGATCTGGTCGACGTCCTCCTTGGTCCGCCCCTTCCTCTCCGCCTTCGCCACGTAATGCGGATAGATGCTCGCGAAACTCACCTTGTAAATCCGATGGCCAGCCATTGGCTTCTCCCTCCCGGGTCAATCGCTTCCGCCCTGCAGCGTTGCCTCCCACCGCCGCAATGCTCTCCTCACATCCGGAAAATCCCGAACTTCGTTTCCCCGACGGGCGCGTTCAGGGCCACAGAGAGGGAAAGTGCCAGCACCTCGCGGGTCTTCGCCGGGTCGATGATGCCGTCGTCCCAGAGCCGCGCGGAGGAATAGAGCGGGTGGCCCTCGCGCTCGTATTTTTCGAGGATCGGCTTCTTGAACTCGGCCTCCTCCTCTTCGCTCCACGTTTCGCCCCGGCGCTCGATGCTCTCGCGCCGGATGATTGAAAGCACCGTCGCCGCCTGCTCGCCGCCCATGACGGAGATGCGTGCATTGGGCCACATCCACAGGAAGCGGGGCGAGAAGGCGCGGCCGCACATGCCGTAATTGCCTGCGCCGAAGGAGCCGCCGATGATGGCGGTGATCTTCGGCACCTGTGCGGTGGCAACGGCCGTGACCAGCTTGGCGCCGTCCTTGGCGATGCCGCTGGCCTCGTATTTCGCGCCCACCATGAAGCCGGTGATGTTCTGCAGAAAGATGAGCGGGATGCCCCGCTGGCAGCAAAGCTCGACGAAATGCGCGCCCTTAAGCGCGGATTCGGAAAAGAGCACGCCGTTGTTGGCCAGGATCCCCACCGGCATTCCGTGAAGATGCGCAAAACCGGCGATGAGGGTTGTCCCGTAGTTCTGCTTGAACTCGTCCAGCTCTGAGCCATCCACGATGCGCGCGATCACCTCGCGCACCTCCAGCGGCTGTCGCAGATCGGGTGGGATGAGGCCGTAGATTTCATGTGGATCGTAAAGAGGCGGAATCGGTTTCTGAAGTTGCAGATCTATCCGCTTGGTGCGATTCAAATTTCTTACGATGCGGCGCACGATGGCGAGGGCGTGCTCCTCATCCATCGCATAATGGTCTGCGACGCCTGATTGGCGCGTGTGCACCTCCGCTCCTCCCAGCGCCTCGGCGGAAACCTCCTCGCCTGTTGCCGCCTTCACCAGAGGCGGGCCGCCAAGAAAGATGGTGGCGTTGCCGCGCACCATGACCGTTTCGTCGCTCATGGCCGGCACATAGGCGCCGCCCGCCGTGCAGGAGCCCATCACGCAGGCGATCTGCGGAATGCCCGCCGCCGACATGTTGGCCTGGTTGTAGAAGATGCGGCCGAAGTGATCGCGGTCGGGGAAAACTTCATCCTGGTGGGGCAGGTTTGCGCCGCCCGAATCCACCAGATAGATGCAGGGCAGGTTGTTCTGGAAAGCGATCTCCTGGGCGCGCAGATGCTTCTTGACCGTGAGGGGATAGTAGGTGCCGCCCTTCACAGTCGCGTCATTGGCGACGACCATGACCTCGCGGCCCTCCACACGCCCGACGCCTGCAATGAGGCCGGCGGAAGGCACATCGCCCTCATACATGCCCCAGGCGGCAAACTGGCCGATCTCAAGGAACGGCGCACCAGTGTCGAGCAGCGTGGCGATGCGCTCGCGCGGCAGCATCTTGCCGCGCGTAACGTGTCGCCTGCGCGCATCTTCAGGTCCTCCACGCTCGATCAGCGCCGCCTTCTCGGCCAGGTCGGCCAGCAGGGCCGTCATCCGGGCCTCATTGGCGCGGAAGGTTTCGGAAGAGGTGGAAAGCTGCGATCGGATGACCGGCATGGCTCCTCGGCGGATCACTTCGATTCCGCGCTCACTCTATGGCAGATCGAAGGGAAAATGACAGATCAATCGGGCTCTGCCATGATCTCCCGCCCGATCAGCCAGCGGCGGATTTCGCTCGTCCCGGCGCCGATCTCGTAGAGCTTGGCGTCCCGCAGCAGCCGGCCGGCGGGATAGTCGTTGATATAGCCGTTGCCGCCGAGAATCTGTATCGCATCGAGCGCCATCCGCGTGGCCCGTTCGGCGGCGTAGAGGATGCAGCCCGCCGCGTCCTTGCGCGTCGTTTCGCCCCTGTCGCAGGCGGTTGCCACCGCATAGACATAGGCCCGGCAGGCATTCAGCGTGGTGTACATGTCGGCAAGCTTACCCTGAATGAGCTGGAAGCTGCCGATTGGCTGACCGAACTGCCTGCGTTCGCGTGCATAGGGGACTGCCACATCTAGGCAGGCCGCCATGATACCGAGCGGCCCGCCGGCCAGCACCACGCGCTCGTAGTCGAGGCCGGACATGAGAACTTCCACGCCCCGGCCTTCCTCGCCCAGCACATTCTCGAAGGGCACCTCCACATCCTCAAAGACGAGTTCCCCCGTGCTGGAGCCGCGCATGCCTAGCTTGTCAAGCTTCTGCGCAACCGAGAAACCCGGCATTCCGCGCTCAATGATGAAGGCCGTGATGCCCCTGCTGCCTGCCTCCTCGTCCGTCTTGGCATAGACCACCAGCGTGTCCGCGTCCGGCCCGTTGGTGATCCACATCTTGGAGCCATTCAGCACATAGCGGTCGTTCTTCTTCTCCGCCCTGAGGCGCATGGACACCACGTCTGAGCCCGCGCCGGTCTCGGACATGGCGAGCGCGCCCACCGCCTCGCCGGCGCAGAGTGGAGAGAGGTACTTCCGCTTCTGCTCCGGCGTGCCCCAGCGGCGGATCTGGTTCACGCAGAGATTGGAATGCGCACCGTAGGAAAGGCCCACCGAGGCCGAGGCGCGGGAGATTTCCTCCATGGCCACCACATGCGCGAGATAGCCGAGGCCCACGCCGCCCCATTCAGGCTCCACGGTGATGCCCAGAATGCCGAGTTCTCCCATTTCCTTCCAGAGATGGCTCGGGAAATCGTTGTTGCGGTCGATTTCGGCCGCAATCGGCGCGATCTTCTCCCGGGCGAAGCGGGAGACCGTATCGCGCAGCGCTTCGATTTCTTCCCCGAGGCCGAAGCTCATCGTGTGCGTGTACATGACGCCTCCCAGATGCACGCGAGAATACACATATAGCCCATGCGCCCCGGCTGAACGGGTTCCCGCGGAACCGTTGAGCGCGAGGGATCGTTTCTACGAGCATACAACGCTGGTGAAGGAGTTTGCCATGACCACGCTGACCCGGGATGGTGTCGAAAGGATTCTTGGGCCGGTGGACAAGCAGCTTTTGGCCGAGCTGGCGGCAACCGGAGCAAACGAGACGGAGCTTGCCGAGGCTCACGCCTGGGTCGTTAACGATGAGGCCCTGGTCAACGACTTTCGCCCCCTGCCGACGGGCAAGGTGGCCGAGCTGGTGGAAATCCTGCACCAGCATTACGGTCACGGTGGGGAAGAGGATCTGGGATAGCCCGGTTGCAAGTCCGGTCTCCTGCCGGGCCGGGCCGACAAGCGAGGAACGCATGCCCGCGTCGAAGATCCACCGCACCATGTACAACATCGCAGCGGATGACCTCGCCGCGATGCGGGACTTCTATGGCACGCTTTTCGAGCTGGACATCATTTATGAGAGCGACTGGTACATCGTGATGGTTCCTTCCGACGGGCCGCGGTTCGAGCTCGGCATCATCTCCCGGTCGAGCGAAGTCACGCCCGAAATTGCAAGACGCAGCTTCGGCGGCGGATACCTCACTTTCGTTGTGGATGATGTCTTGATTACCTTTGAGAGAGCCGAGGCCATGGGCGCGTATATCCTGGAGCCGCCCACGGATATGTTCTATGGCCAGCGGCGCATGCTTCTTCGCGATCCGGTGGGAACGCTTCTCGACATTTCATCGCCGGTGCCGGTGGCAACGGCGTAATGCAAGGAGGCGGGTGCCTCTATGAAGCACTCCGTGCCGCCGCGAGCGCCGGTCCCAGCTCTGCCTCGAAGATGGCGATTTCCGCCTCCAGCCCCACGCTGACGCGAATACAGCGGTCGAGTCCCGGCGCCATTGGCTTGCGCACGAACACATCGCGCTCGGCAAGCTCCTGAAGCACGCGCAGTGCAAAGGCCCCGTCGCGCCCGCAGTCGATGGTGACGAAGTTGGTGGCGGACGGTAGCGCCTTCAGCCCATGCGCCTCGGCAATCGCAGAAAGGCGTTGCCGGCAGAACCCCACCGCCTTCACCACCCGCTCAAGATGCGCCCGATCCTTCAACGCGGCCAGGCCGGCGGCTTGCGCCATCCGGTTCACGCCGAAATGGTTGCGCACCTTCTCGAAGGCGCGGATCGTTTCCGCCTCGCCGATGGCGTATCCGCAGCGCAGCCCCGCAAGGCCATAAGCCTTGGAAAATGTACGCATGCGCAAGACATTCGGCCGGGAAACGTCGATGGGCGGCAGGGCAGACGCGGGGGCCGTCTCGCCATAGGCTTCGTCCAGGATGAGAAGCGTCGTGGGCGGCAAGGCCTCGATGAAGTGCAGGATGTCTTCGGCCTCCCACCACGTGCCCATCGGGTTGTCGGGGTTGGAAAGATAGACGATGCAGGCCTTCTCGCGCCGTGCCGCGTCGAGCAGGCCATCGAGGCTTTCCCTGTCATCCTCGTAGGGAACCGTGACAAGGCGTGCGCCGAAGCCTGATACATGGAAGTTGAAGGTTGGATAGGCACCAAGCGAGGTGACGACCGGGTCACCTGTCTGCGCGTATTGCCTCACGGTCAATCCGAGCAGTCCGTCGATCCCTTCTCCGATGACGATGTTTTCCGGCGCCACGCCGTGCAGTTCGGCAAGGGCCTGGCGCAGCTCGTGGTTCTCCGGATCGCAGTATTTCCACATCTCCGGCGTGCTTGCCCGCATCGCCTCCACCACGGCAGGAGAGGGGCCGAACCCATTCTCATTGGCGCCGAGCCGGGCGCGGAACGGGCGGCCGCGCGCACGCTCCTGCGCCTCCGGCCCCACAAAGGGGACTGTTGCGGGCAGGGAGGCGACAAGCGGCGTGAGAGAAGGTCGATCAGTCATGATGAAGTTCCAGGCTCCTCAAGCCCTTATGCTCGCCGTGGGGATTTCGCGCAACGGGCAGGTGAGCCTTGACCCGGCAATGACGGATTCTGCGCCGGAAACGTTCTCGGTGGTGGTCGAGCGCGAGTTCTCCCATCCTCCGGAAAAGATCTGGCGCGCGCTCACGCAGCCACAAGGGGTGGCTGATGAAAAACGATTTCAACCGGTTGCGGATCACCGCTTCAATCTGAGTGCGGACTGGGGTGCCGTCGCATGCCGGGTTCGCACGGTCGAGCCGCACAGGACGCTCTTCCTATACGTGGGATACCAAGGATTTCACCAGCATCGTCACCAACGCGGTTACGTATGGAGCAGTTGGACTTCCGGCCGGATCAGCAGCCCTACTATCGCGGAGCCAAGGGGCTCTATATGCTCGTGCTGCCCCATGCCGTAAGATGGCGCGGTCGGCGCATCATCGAGCAGGAGTAGGGGATGGCAAAGGAGCCAGGCAAGCAGACGCCCGGCGGGTCCGCGACCAGGCGGAAGGCGGAGAAGACGCAGACCGACGAAGTGGTGCTGCTCTCCGGCGGCAACCCGCAAATTCCCAAGGGCTATGGCAATGAGCCGGTTCAGGCTTATATCGCCGCAATGCCGGGCTGGAAAAGCGCGCTCGGGCGGCGCCTCGACGAAATCATCGAGCGCACCGTCCCCGGCGTCAACAAAGCGGTCAAATGGAACTCGCCCTTCTATGGCGTCGAGGAGAGCTCGTGGTTTCTCAGTTTCCATTGCTTCGCGAAATACGTGAAGGTCGCCTTCTTCCGCGGCGCCTCTCTCGACCCCGTTCCGCCCAGTAAATCGAAACATCCGGATGTGCGCTATCTCGATATCTATGAAGGCGGGTTCGATGAGGCTCAGTTTGCCGATTGGGTGAAGCAGGCGAGCAAACTGCCGGGCGAGAAGATGTGAGAGAAGAAAGAGATGGCGGGTAAGCAGGGCCGGCTCGATCAGGACGACATGGAGAACCCGTCCCACCTCATCGATGAGCGGATCAGATCGCTAGGAGACTGGCGCGGCGAGTTGCTCGCCAGGCTCCGCGCCCTCATCCGCGAGGCCGATCCGCATGTGGTCGAGACGGTGAAGTGGAGGAAACCGTCAAACCCGCTGGGCGTCCCGGTGTGGGAACATGACGGGATCGTCTGCACCGGCGAGACGTACAAGGACAAGGTGAAGCTCACCTTCGCCCGGGGTGCGGCGCTCGAAGACCCTGCAGGTCTTTTCAATGCCAGCCTTGAGGGAAATGCGCGGCGCGCGATCGACTTTAGCGAAGGCGATCAGATCGACAGCGAAGCGTTCAAGGCGCTCGTCCGCGCCGCCGTGGCGCTGAACGTGTCCGCGCAGGGTGCGACCCGTTCTCGAAGAAGCGCGAAGGGCGCCTGAAGCAGGAACGCGGATGCCAGCACTCAGCTGAGGCCGACCCGCTCGGCGCCCTTTCTGAAAAGGGCTTCCGCATCGGGCGAGAAACGGAACGTGGCCAGGAATTCGTCCACATTGTAATCCGGCAGGGTTTCGCGGATGATGCGCGCGAAAAGTTTTGCTTCTTCAACGCGGCCGGCCAGTGCCAGACAGTGGGCAGCAATCGCCTGGATGACCATATGAGCGTTAGGTCGCGCAGCCGCTTTCAGCGCCCATTCGGCCGCCTCTTCGAATTCGCCCAGGCGCACATGGGCCATTGCGCGCGCACCCATCATGGCGAACAGCAGCGGATCGAACGGGCTCAGGCTGCGCGAATGGTCCGAGGAGCCGATGGCGGCGCACGGATCCCCCGACTGGGATTGGACGAAAGAAAGCGCGTAGTGGCCAAGCGCGAAGTTCGGGCTGAGATCGATCGCCCGCTCCAGCTCGGCAAGCGACGCGTCCTGACGGCCGCGAAGCCAGAGAGCCCGACCCATCGCCCAGTGGGCGGCCGGGTCATGCTCGTCCACGATGAGGCTGCGGCTGGCCGCCTCAAAAGCGAGGTCCGTCTCGCGCTGGCGGTCCGCCCAATGCTGGAATGCGTTCTGCCAGTGGGTGAAGGACAGTCCGGCATGCGCGCGGGCGAAGGTAGGGTCTAGCCGCGCTGCCATGGAGAAGAAGTGCGCCGCCTGCTCATTGTCGGCCTTGGTGAAGCGGTACATGTGCCACAGGCCGCGATGGTATGCCTCCCAGGCATTGAGCGAATTGGGCGGCTTCAGGATGGCGCGGTTGCGCTCCGCCGTCTCGATCTCGCTGGCGATGGAAGAGACGATCCTGTTTCCGATCTCGTCAAGCACGAGGAAAGCATCGTCCGCTTTGCAGTCAAATGTCTCGGCCCAGACGATCCTGGCCGTTCGCGCTTCCGCCAGTTCGACCGTAACGGAGAGGCGTCCCGCCTGTCTTCCCACGGTGCCGCTGGCGACATAATCGACATTGAGCATCCGCGCGGCCTCCTCCGGCCCGACATTCCGCTCCGCCAGAGCGAAGACGGAGCCGCGCGCGATAACGAATAGGCTTCTGAGCTTGGCGAGGCGGGTGATGATGTCCTGCGTAAGACCGTCGGCGAGGTGATCGCGTACGCCGCCTTCCTTCGTCCGGTCGCCAAACGGCATAACCGCGAGCGAGGCGCGGGGGGAGGCGAGGGCGCCTCCGGCCGGAGGCGCAATTATCAGTGAAGATGGAGCAGCCGGAACGGTGGCGATAGCATGCACCGACTCCACGCTGCTGTGGCGGAGCGTGCGCCATGCTTCCCGGATAGGGCTGAAGTCCAGTTCTTCGGCCTCGAACAGCCGGGCGGAGGCAGCGAGATGAGCCTCGCATTCCGCGATCCTGCCCCGCAGGGAGAGCGCCTGCAGCAGCGCGATGTGGGCTCGCCCGTCGTAAGGAGCTAGCTCGATCCACTTGTCCAGAAGCGGAAAGAGTTCATCGCTGCCGGCCGGAAGGATGCCCGCCAGATGCTCGATCACCGCCGTGTGGAAGGCGCTGAAGCGGCGCCTTTGCGCGGTAAGCCAGCTGTTGAACTCGGGGCTGCGGTCGATCTCCAGCCCTTCCATGAAATCGCCGGCGAAAAGGCCCAGAAGCCAGCGCAGATGTTCCGGCACGAGCTTTCCCATGCCTTCGCCGGCTGCTCGCTCGACCTCGATGGCGTCCACAACGCTGTCCGCCAGGTCGAGCGCCACCATGTCGCCGGATGTGACCACCCGATGCCGTTCCGGCTCGTCAAGAACGTTCCGCAGCTTGCTGAGGCACCAGCGCAGCTCGCCCCGCGGATCGTTGGGCACGTCCCAAAACAGTTCGCAAAGTCGGCTGCGGCCCACCGCACGTGGCGTCATCGCCAGATAGGAAAAGAGAGCCTGCACCTTCCGCGAGGCGGGAAGGTGCGCAGTTACACCGTTCCGCCAGATCGTCAGCGGGCCGAGCATTCGGATGTGCATGTTGCCGGCGCCCAGCGGAGCCGATTCCACGCGCGTTTCCACGTCTCCTCCAACGGCAGGCCGTGAGCAACACCTTATCATGGAATGCGATGGGGCAGCACCCCGCATCATCAGCCCGCAGGGCATTCTCGATCCGCAAAGGAGCGTTCACATGAAAACCCGAGATACGACACGCACTACGGAAGGACGTGGCCGCCTATTCGACAGTATTCTGGATACGGTGGGCGATACGCCCGTAATCCGCATCAACAATCTCGGTGTGGACCACGCGACCATTTACGTGAAGGCCGAGTTCTTCAATCCGGTCTCGTCCGTGAAGGACCGGCTGGCGCTCAATGTCATCGAAGAGGCGGAACGCACCGGCGCTCTGAAGCCGGGGCAGACCGTCGTTGAGGCGACCAGCGGCAATACCGGCATCGGCCTAGCCATGGTCTGTGCCCAGAAGGGCTATCCGCTGGTCGTTACCATGGCAGACAGCTTCTCGATCGAGCGGCGCAAGCTCATGCGTATGCTGGGCGCCAAGGTGGTGCTCACCCCGCGCGCGGAAAAAGGCTACGGCATGTACAGGAAGGCCGTCGAACTCGCCGAGGCCAATGGCTGGTTCCTGGCACGGCAGTTCGAGACCAAGGCCAATGCGGACATTCATGAGGCGACGACTGGGCGCGAGATCATCAACGATTTCGCCGGATCGAGGCTCGACTGGTTCGTGACCGGCTACGGGACGGGCGGCACGGTGGCGGGTGTGGGCCGCGTGCTGCGCAGGGAGCGGCCAGAAACCAGAATCGTGCTCAGCGAGCCGGCGAACGCACAGCTCATAGGAAGCGGCCATGGTCAGGAACGGACGCCCGACGGCGCACCGGCCAGGAGCCATCCCGCCTTCGAGCCGCATCCAATCCAGGGATGGACGCCGGATTTCATTCCCCATGTGCTGCAGGAGGCGATCGATTCCCGCTATTACGATGAGGTGGTGCCGATCGCCGGCCTCGAGGCCATCAAATGGACGAAGGCGCTAGCCCAGAACGAGGGCATCTTCACCGGGATTTCCGGCGGCGCCACATTCGCGGCCGCGCGGCAGGTGGCCGAGCGCGCCCCCTCAGGCTCTGTCATTCTGTGCATGCTGCCCGATACCGGGGAGCGTTACATGACAACGCCGCTCTTCGAGTCGATCGAGGCGGATATGGACGAGGAAGAACTGGCCCTCTCGCGCTCAACGCCGGGCTTTCAGTTCGCCGCCTAGGGCAGCAGGGAGGTGCCCATGAGGCCGTTTGCGGACGTTGCCGCCGAGATGGAGGAAACCCTCGATCCCGGCGATTGGGACGAAATGCGGGCGCTCTCGCACCGCATCGTCGATGACTCCATCGATTATATGCGCGACATCCGCAGACGGCCCGTGTGGCGCGAAATGCCCGAAGAGGTGCGAACCTTCTTTCAGGCTCCGCTCCCGCGGAAACCTGCTCCCATGGCGGAGGTCTACCGGCAGGTGACGGAGAAGCTGATGCCCTATCCGATGGGCAACGTTCATCCGCGCTTCTGGTCCTGGTACATGGGATCGGGCAACTTCACCGGAGCGCTGGCGGATTTCCTGGCTGCGGTTCAGGGTTCGAATCTCGGGGGCGGCAGCCATGCCGCCGCCCTTATGGATGAGCAGGTGGTAAACTGGTGCAAGGAGATGGTCGGCTTCCCGGCTTCCGCCAGCGGCACTCTGCTCAGCGGCGGTTCGATGGCCAATCTCATCGGGCTGACGGTCGCGCGCAATGTCAAGGCGGGTGTGGATGTGCGGGAAGAGGGTGTCGCCGCCATTTCCAAGCCTCTGCGATATTACGGTTCGGACCAGATCCATAGCTGCCATCGCAGGGCGCTGGAGGTGCTGGGGCTGGGCAATCGCGCCCTGCGGCGGATCGCGACGGGTGAGGACCTGCGGATCGATCTTACCGCGCTGCGCCGGGCGATCGCTGAGGACCGTGCCGAGAGTTTTCGTCCAGTCTGCATCATCGCAAACGCGGGAACGGTGAACACCGGTGCTATTGACGATCTCGAGGCGCTCGCACGACTTGCTGCGGAGGAAGATCTTTGGCTTCACGTCGACGGCTGCATCGGCGCGCTCCTTGCCATCGCGCCGAGGAATGCCTATCGCGTCTGCGGCCTCGAACACGCCGATTCTGTTGCGCTCGATCCCCACAAATGGCTACATGCGCCATTCGACGTCGGTTGCATCCTGATCCGCAATGCCACCGCTCACCGGGAAAGCTTTGCGGTTACGCCTGAATATCTGGAGTCGACCCCGCGCGGGCTGGCATCCGGACGATGGCTCTATGAATACGGGCTGCAGACTACGCGTAGTTTCCGGGCGCTCAAGGTCTGGATGGCGCTCAAGGAGCATGGGGTGGAGGCGTTCGGGCGGCTGATCGACCAGAACATCGCGCAAGCCGCCTTTCTCACCCAGTTGATCGTGGAAGAGCCGTTTCTCGAACTCGTTGCACCGACCAGCATCAATATCGTGTGCTTCCGTTTCCGCCCCGGCGCTGTTTCAGCCGAGGCGCTGAAGGCGCTCAACACGGAAATCATGTTGCGTTTGCAGGAGCAGGGGACCGCAGCCCTTTCCGACACGACCGTGCATGGGGAACATTGTCTCAGGGTCGCCATCAACAATCATCGGACGCGTCGAGACGACCTCGAACTCCTCATCCGGGAGACCGTTCGCCTAGGACGGCAGATTTCCGGGATATGAACGCGGCGGCCAGCCGTCAGGGGTTATCCGCCTCTGCTCGGCATGCGGACCACCGTGCTATCAGAGGCGGTCAGGAGGGAAAGCATGTCTATGGCAGCGCTGCGCGTGAAAGGCTTGCTGATAAGCGGCGCCTCGCGGAAGGCCTCAGGCAGCGCCTCGCGCTCATATCCGGTGAGGAAGGCGAAAGGAATTCGATTGCGTGTCAGCTTCACGGCGATCGTTTCCACTGACCGCCCGTCAAGATTGGCGTCCAGCAGCGCCGCATCGATTTCCTCCGTCGCGATGAGCTTCTCGGCCGTTTCCACGGTGGCAGCGGGGCCGACCACTTTGCAACCCGCCTCCGTAAGCGTCGCCACGATATCCATGGCGATGAGCGCCTCGTCCTCCACTACCAGAACCCGCAGGCCTCTGAGGCCGGCAGACTCCGAACTCGCCCGCTCGGCGGCTGGCCTGGACGTCGTGACGGGGATCGCGTTTGCGAAACCGCTCTCGTCCGAGTGCGTGCGCTCGGGAACCGGAAGCATGATGTGGCAGACAAGGCCTTCCGCCCGATAGTCGATGGACACCTCTCCTCCATGGGAGGCAAGGCTTCTCTTGATGAGCGTCGTGCCGAAGCCTCGCTGTGTCGGCGCTTTGACGGGCGGGCCGCCGCTTTCACGCCAGCTCAGCAGAAGGCGGCTTCCCTCATTGCCGCTGCGCAGCGTCCAGTTCACGTCCAGCCGGCCTTCCGGAACCGAGAGCGATCCGTATTTTCGCGCATTGGTGCCCAATTCGTGCAGGATCAGCGCCAGATGCAGCGTGGGATGCGGGTCTAGGGTAAGCGCCGGGCCGGAAAACGAGATGCGGCTGTCTTCGGCGCCGTCGAAGAGAAGTTGATCGCGCGCGAGCCTCAGCACATCAGCACCCTGCCATGAGTTGCGCGTCAGCAGATCGTGCGTGTGCGCGAGCGCCTGGATTCGGCCGCTGAAGCTGGCGGCAGCCTCTTGCGGATTTCTGGCGTAGCGCACCGTCTGGTTCGCGATCGACTGGACGGTGGCAAGCGTGTTCTTGACCCGGTGGTTGAGCTCGCTGATGAGTAGGCGCTGAAGCCGCTCCGCGCGTTTGCGATCGGTAATGTCGCGCGCAATCTTCGAGGCGCCGATGATCCGGCCGCTACGGTCGTGGATGGGCGAGATCGTGAGCGAGATATCGATGCGCCGCCCGTCTTTCGTGAGGCGCTCCGTCTCGAAATGATTAATCCGCTCTCCGCGCCGCAAGCGTGACAGGATTTCCTCTTCCTGGTCCTGCAGTTCCGGCGGAATGATGGTGGTGACAGGCTGCCCGATGATCTCTTCGGGCAGATATCCGAAAATGCGCGTGGCGCCCGCATTCCAGGACTGGATGATGCCGTCGAGCGTCTTGCTGACGATGGCATCGGAGGACGATGAGACGATAGCCGCCAGATAGGCGGATTCCACTTCCGCCCGATGGCGTTCGCTGATGTCTACCATCATGTTGACCAGGCCGACGAGGCGGCCGTTCTCCTTGAAGAGGGGCATCGGATAGGCGATGGCGCGCACGCGGCTGCCGTCGGGGCGCTCGCCGATGAATTCCACGCTGTCGACAAACCTCTTTTCCCGCAGCGCAGTGGCTGCGGTGGATTGTTCGAGGGGCAGAGGAGCTCCTTCGACCGAAAAGAGACGGCCGAAAACGCACCATTTGTCGTGGCCGATCCGCGGCTCACGGCCCGCCATTTCGATGGCGGCGCGGTTGCAGAAGGTAAGCACGCCGTCCGCATCCGTCATGTAAACGGCAACGGGTACTTCCAGCAGAACTTCCTGAAGGCGGCGCTCGCGCTCCTGCGCCTGCTCCTCGGCATGCCTGGACGCCGTCACGTCAATGGTGAAGCATCGGGTACGCACGAACGCGCCGTCGCGGAAGCAGGCATTCGAGGTGACGAGCACGTGCCGAATGGAACCATCCTTCGCGATTAGCCGGGCAGGATGTTGGTCGACCTTCTGGCCGCGGGCAAGCTGGCCCAATATATGCTCAAGGGCAGCTTTGTCGGCATGGAACTCGGAGATGTGATGGCCGACATACTCGGCTTCCTCATAGCCCAGGAGATCGAGCTCGGCCCTGTTGGCCCGGAGGATGATGCCGTTTCTGTCCACTATGTGAAGGGCAACGGCCCCGTTCTCGAAAGAGTCGTCAACGTCGCTGCTTAGCTGAGTATTGTCGCCCGCCGCTGCGGCTTCATCGGCCTCCCGGAAGCAGTTCACCGCACCGACGAGTGTACCGTCTTCATCGAACAGCGGCTCGACATCGGCCACGATCTTAATGCGCCGCCCGTCCGGCCGCTCTATATTGAAAGGGCGGTTGCGAACCGGTCTGGCGGTGCGAAGCACCTGCGCCATGGGCGCATCTTCACGTGCCACTGGTGTGCCATCGGGAAGGAAAAGACCGTATGCGCCGTCGAAGCGCTCGTCCGTCTCCGGACTGCGGCCCCAAAGCTCTCGCGCGCGACGGTTCATCTGGCGAATGCGACCGTCACAGCCGCAGCAGCACACACCGATTGGCAAAGAATCCAGTAATTTCCCCGCACCGAACGTCTTTTCCAACGCCTCGATTTCGCGGCCCGGTCTGATAGCGTTCATTATTCCCCCGAACGGGATAGTCGGTGCCCAACGCCCGGAGACATGATTTGTTCCGGGTTCCGGCAAAATTCCACCATTATTTTCGTTGGGGAGATCGCGTTGACTGCTGCCGGCGGCGTCAATCGGTGAAGAATTCCGATCGCTCTTTCGCCAGTTTGGGAAGGGAGATCAAAATCTCCGAGAGATGATGGCGCATCGCAGTTTCGGCCTGTTCTGACGAGCCGCCCTCGACCCCATCCACGATCTTCTGATGTTGCGCGATGATGATCTCCAGCGGAGTGGCATCGGGCAGCGACAGATAGCGTACGCGGTCCATCTGAGCCTTTAGTCCTTCGAGCACCCGCCAGGCGTCTTCGCAATCAACACTTCGCGCCAGTGCCTGGTGAAACGCTTCGTCGAGCCGCAGAAAGGAGACAGTATCCCCCTCGCGCGCGGCGATGCGCTGCTCTTCGACAATCGATCTCAGGCCGCGCACCCGCTCCAGGGTCGTTTGGGATGCGGCCTTGCGAGCAATCGCCACCTCGATCGCCTCGCGCAGAAAGCGCGCATTCTGCACCTCACGCACCGAAATCAGCCGCACGAAAGTGCCCCGCTGCGGCCTGATTTCAACGAGCCCGATTTCAGCCAGCTTGATGAAGGCCTCCCGCACCGGCTGGCGGGAAACGCCGAGCTGGCGCCCTATATCAGCTTCGGACAAAGGGTTTCCGGGCCTTAGCTGCAGCTGGACGATGGCCTTGCGCAGCGCCTCGAACACCCGGTTGCCGATCGTTGCCTGACGCAGGCTGCGGCTCTCATCGGGAAGAAGCGTGAGTCCGGATTTCATTGTCATGTTGACAGTTATATACTACCATTCTAGTCTGCGAAAGATGCTAAACGGCTAACTAACCTCATTCCTTAGGGAGGAAATCATGAAGCTCGCTCTCAAGCTCTTGCTTGCCGCCTGCTCCTTTGTTGCTTTGCAGCCGGCGCAGGCTGCGGACTACACGCTCAGCATCAACACGGCACTCACCACGGACGATCCGCTCTACAAGGGGCTGGAGGCCTTCCGTGACGCGGTCGCGGAACGTTCCGAAGGCGCTATTGAAGTCAAGCTCTTCCCGAACTCGCAGCTCGGCCCGGACGAGGACGTGCTGGAGCAGGGACGTGCAGGCGCACCTGTTGCCGTCGTTGTCGATGGCGGGCGTCTTGCGGTGTATCAGGAGGAATTCGGCGTTCTGGGTGCGCCCTATCTCGCGTCCGGCTACGAGGGAATCCGTAAGGTCGTGACCTCGCCGCTTTTCGAGGAATGGGTCGGCAAGCTGCGCGATTCGGCCGGTCTGCAGATTCTGTCCTTCAACTGGTGGCAGGGCGAACGGCAGCTCTGGACCAATGAGCCGGTCACGGAACCGGCGGACCTTGAAGGCTCGCGCATGCGCACGCCGGGCGCGCCAGTCTGGATCGAAACGATCACCGCGATGGGCGCAACGCCGACGCCGATGCCCTATGCCGAGGTCTATTCGGCGCTTCAGCAGGGCGTGATCGATTCGGTCGAGGCCCAACTCCCCGCGGGATACGGTTCGAAGCTCTACGAGGTGACCAAGCATCTCACCAAGACCGGACACATCAACCTGATCACCGGTCTGGTGACGAGCGCGGCCTGGTTCGACAGCCTGCCCGCTGAACTGCAGACCATCCTGCGCGAGGAAGCCCTGAAGGCAGGCGATACCGCCTCCTACGGCACGCGCGACGCGCTGGCCGAAATCGAAGAGCAGCTCAAGGCCAACGGGATGGAAGTGGCCGAGATCGACGTGACGCCGTTCCGCGAGGCGACGGCCGGCGTCTATGACAAGCTAGGCTACGGCGATCTGCGCGAAGAGCTGCAGGCCATCGCCAGCGAATAAGTTCGCTTCTTCTCCAATGCGCGCGGACGCCTCAGTGTCCGCGCGATCCATTCACAGGGTGACTCATGCTCCGCCGTCTCGCCCAGCTTGAATTCCTTGTCGCTTCCCTGCTTCTGGCCGCCATCGTGGCTCTTGTCTTTCTGGCGGCGGTCGGGCGCACCTTCGGCCATCCGCTCATCTGGTCGGTCGATATGGCGCAGTTGCTCTTCATCTGGCTCTGCTTCCTGGGCGCCACGCGGGCGATGCGCGAGAAGGGCCATCTCGGGATCGACCTTCTGATCCGCTGGCTGCCCCTAAAACACCGGTTCAGGCTGGAACTGGTGCTTTCGATCATCGTGTTCGTCTTTCTCGGGCTCCTTGCCGTCGAAGGCTATCAGTTGACGACTCTCAACATGCGCCGCCAGTTTGGCGACAGCGGCATCTCCTATGCCTGGGTCACGTCCGCGGTCCCAGCCGGCTGCGTGATGCTCGCTATCGCGCTGCTCAACAATATTGTGCGGGCGTGGCCGGGCCGGCATGACGGGTCGAAACTCATTTACAGCCGCAGCGATGATGCCAAGATCTCCGGCGCGGAGCTTTGACGCATGGTTCTCGTCACGGCTGTTTTCTTCGTTCTGATGTTTCTTGGATTGCCGGTCGCGTTCGCCATCGGCATTTCGGGGTTCATGTTCTTCGCCACCAGCGACACCATGCCGATGTCTATCGCGGTGCAGAAGATCGCGACGATGAGCCAGAGCTTTCCCCTTCTCGCCGTTCCCTTCTTCGTCTTCGCCGGCCATTTGATGAACGAAAGCGGCATCACCGAGCGTCTGTTCCGCTTCTCCTATGTTGCGGTCGGCTGGATGGCGGGAGGGCTCGCACAGGTGGCCATCGTGCTGTCTACTGTCATGGGCGGCGTGTCCGGCTCGGCGGTGGCTGATGCGGCCATGGAGGCGCGCATCCTCGGTCCGACGATGATCCAGAAGGGTTACGGCAAGGGCTTTTCGGCTGCGGCTATTGCCGTCGGCTCACTGATCACAGCGACCATCCCGCCCTCGATCGGCCTCATCCTCTACGGCTATGTCGGCAATGTCTCGATCGGACGGCTCTTCATTGCCGGCATCATTCCGGGCCTCCTGATGATGGCCGGCCTGATGACCACCACCTACATCATTGCCAAGCGCCGCAACTATGTGGTCGCTGACACCGAGCGCCCGACCTTCCGCGCTCTGCTTTCAGCCATCTGGGGCGCGAAATGGGCGCTGCTTTTTCCGGTTGCGCTGGTGCTGACCATCCGCGGCGGCATCTTCACGCCATCCGAAGTTGGCGCCTTTGCCGTGGTCTATGCCATCCTCGTCGGCTTCCTCGCCCATCGCGAGATGACCTTCGAGAAGGTGAAGCGTGCCTTCGCTCACGCCATTTCCGACATCGGCTTGATCATGATCATCATCCTGATGTCGGGCATGGTCGGCTTCGCCATCATCTATCTGCAGGTGCCGCAGGGCGTCTCGTCCTGGATGCTGGAGGGCATCACCAATCCGCATGTGACGGTGATCCTGATCCTGTTTTTCCTGCTGATTGCCGGCTGCTTCGTCGAAAGCACCGTGCTGGTGCTGCTGCTGACGCCGATTTTCGTGCCCATCGTCACGCAGATCGGCATCGACCCGGTCCATTTCGGCATATTGATGATGAGCATCGTCACCATGGGTGGCATGACGCCTCCAGTGGGCGTGGCCATGTACGCCGTGTGCTCGCTGATGAATGTGAAGATCGAGGAGTACACGATCGAGTCGCTCCCCTTTTTGGGAACGATAATCGCACTGATCCTCGTGCTTCTGTTTGTGCCCGGGCTCGTACTCTGGCTGCCTAACCTCGCATTCGGGTAAGTCACGAAACTGCACCCGCCCAGCCAGCGGGAGGCCGCCGGCTGGGCATGGTCATGCCTCGATCTCGATTGGGGTGAGGGGCCTTGAGCAGCAGGCAAGGATGAACCCTTCGGCGATCTCCTCATCCAGAATGCCGCCATTGTGGCTCATCGCCACCTCACCGGAACTCTTCTTCACCTTGCAGGTGCCGCAGAGGCCGAACTCGCAGGCCGAGGGAATGCGTACGCCTGCGGCGCGTGCGGCCTGAAGCACGGTCTCACCGGGAGGGCATGAGGCCTCGACTCCGGATAGACTGAAGCGCAAGAGAAATGCTTCCGCTGCGGGCGCTGTCCTCTCCGTGGTGGAAAACGGGGCTGGAACTTCCTCCACCGCCGGAGCGCAAAAGCTCTCCTGATGGTAGTGCGCCATGTCGAAGCCAGCGGCTTCCAGAATGGCCCGGACCGTGCGCATGAACGGCGCCGGGCCGCAGCAGAAGATTTCACGCTCCAGAAAATCCGGAGCAAGGAGCTGAAGACGAGTCGCATTGATGCGGCCCAGAAGGCCGGACCAGGTCTCGCGGTTCGATCGCTGCTCGACCAGAAAGGCCAGCGACAGGGCCGGCATTCGGCTGCCGATAAGCTGCAGCTCTTTGCGGAAGATGATGTCCTCGGGACTGCGCGCGCAGTTGATGAAGGCCACGTCCGTTTCGGGCGCGCAGTCGTGCATCCAGCGCAGCATGGACATCATCGGCGTTACGCCGGAACCGGCGGAGATGAACAGATACTTCTCCGCCGGATGGTTGTGATGGGAGAATTCGCCGGCGGGGCCATCGGCCTTTACGCGGTCGCCCGGCTTTAGATAATCGAACATCCAGCGCGAGCCGATGCTTTCCGCCTGCGCCTTCACCGTCACCGAGATCGAAAACGGCCGCGACGGCGAGGAGGAGAGCGTGTAGGTCCGAAGCAAGGGCCCGCCTGCTTTGGGCAGTTCCAGCGTGATGAACTGACCGGGCTTGTAACGGAACCAAGCCTGCGCATCGGAGCGGAAGGTGAAGGTCTTCACCTGCGGCGCCTCATCGGTCACGCTTATCACTTCCAATACCTGAAGGCGATCATCCCACGGCGTCATCTCGTCGAGATGGCGGTAAAGCCCGGGCGGGTGCACGGCGTTCATGCCTTCTCTCCGGCTCCTCAGGCGACGCGGCGTAGCTTGGTGTCGGCGCCCTCGGCGAGCCTTGGCCCGATGAAGCTAGCGTACCATTCGACGAACTGGATCACGCCGCCTTCATGCACGGGCGAATAGGGGCCGGGCTCATAGGCCGGAGACTTCACCCCCAGGGCGTTCTCCTCGACGATGCGGCGGTCCTCGTCGTTGGTCTCGGTCCAGACGTGGATCAGCTCCTTGAGGTCGTAGTCGACGCCTTCCACCGCATCCTTGTGCACCAGCCACTTGGTGGTCACCGCCGTCTCGGTCGCGCTCAGCGGCAGCACGCGGAAGGTCACAGCGTGGTCGCCCAGAATGTGGTTCCATGTTGTCGGGTAGTGGTAGAGCATCAGCGTGCCGATGCGCTCGGATACGCGATCCGAAAGCCTGCGCTTCACCGCCGGCCTGCCCGTCATGGTGTAGCTCACCGCATCGCGCAGAAGCGGCGCGCGTGTGACGCGATACTGCCCTGCCTCGTCGATGCGGAAACGCGAGGGCAGCCCCGCCGCCTCGCAGCGCGACCAATGCTCCATGATCTCGGGGTCTTTTTCAGCGCCGCTTACGCCTGTCACCGTGGGCGCTTCCGGAAAGGTCTTGCAGAGCTCGGGGTGGTTCGCGGAGCAGTGATAGCACTCGCGGTTGTTCTCCCAGACGAGCTTCCAGTTGCCCCTTTCGATGATGGTCGCCTCGTGGGCCACCTTAGTTTCCGCCAGGTTGTGCGGCGCGAAATAGGGCTCCATCGTCTCGCGGAAGGGCGTGAAGTCGGCAGGCTCTTCGGCAAGGCAGATGAAGATGTAGCCGGCAACGCTCTCGCAGGCCACCGGCTTCATGCTGAAGTCCTCTTTGCAGAACGCCTCACCCATCTCGCGCGCGAAAAGGAGCGAACCGTCGAGGTCATAGGTCCATTGGTGATAGGGGCAGACCAGCCTCGCCGCCGTGCCCTTCCGCCCGGTGCAGACGCGGCTGCCCCGGTGACGGCAGCTGTTGTGCAGCGCCCGGATGATGCCGTCCCGTCCGCGCACCACCACCACCGGATAATCGCCCACTTGCACCGTAAAATAGCTGCCGGGCTTGGCGATCTCGCATTCATGGCCCACGAAAAGCCATTCGCGATACCAGATGAGTTCAAGGTCGAGCCGGTAAAAGTCGGGGGCGTTGTAGAATGGCCGGGGCAGGCTGTATCCCTGGCGCCTGTTCTGGATCAGCCTCAGCATTTCGTCACGTGCGTCCATGTCCGTCCTCGCAGCGCAAAGGACTGAACTGGTGGTGATGGAGGAAGGAAAGCCAGGGCATGCCGCCCGTGGCACACCGCCTCCTGATCGCCCACCGCGATCAGTCGGTTCCAGATCGTTCAAGGCTGGTTTCCGGGCTTCGAAGCTGTCCTGGCGGACCGTTTCCAGCACCTTCCCGGGCAATGCGCCCAGTGGCTCAAGCCGGAACTTGAACTTCGTTACCGTTGCGGGGGCAGCGCCGGCTTCTCACCGGCTTCCCAATTATCTCTCCGGCATTTTCGCCGGAGAGCACCCTGAACACCTAAAGATGAGCATGGGCGGATGTCCGGGGCGAACATGAAAACGACATGGAAAATGCCTCAGGCGACAATCGCCCGAATGCGTTCGGGACACGGCAATCGTCGGCGGCACTGCCCATAGGGCTTGCCGCCGATAGCACGTGCATTCAGCTTCGCGGAACGCGATGCCCGTGCAATAGAAGAGCAAGGAAGCTGGGGCTGAGGCGTTTACCTGGCCGCCTTGCCGTCGACGCTCCAGCTGCCGGGACCGGCAAAGACCAGATAGAGAAACACGAAGCAGAACAATATGGCCGCGTCGCCGCCGTTCAGCACGGGGTAGAAGCTTTGCGGGGCGTGAACCATCCAGTAGGCAACCGCCATCATGCCGCTCAGAATGAAAGCGACGATGCGGGTCTTGAAGCCCACGATCAGCATGATCCCGCCCACGAATTCCAGAACGCCTGCCAACCCCATGAGGGAAACATAATCGACAGTCTGACCGGTGCCCGGGAAGCCAAAAAGCTTCTGGGTCCCGTGTTCAAGAAACAGAAGCGCGGAGACGATGCGCAGAACAGCAAGGGCCTGAGGTCTGTATTCGTTGATTTGCATGATTCCCACCGTTGTTGACGGCCGGCAATCTATCGAAAGCCTCTCGGCAGGCAAGTGAACGCTGTTCAGCCTCAACGGAGTGTGATTTTCCGTTGAGCTACCCGGCGCTCATCGGCGGGCCGGTGAAGGTTAGGTGCTAGCGTCTGGCGCATGCCTCGACGGCCGGCATGTCTTCGGGAATGCGGTACCCATTAAGCGCCACGGCTTCGAAGAAGCCTCCAAGCCGCCCGGCGTCAGAACGGTAAGGTGTCGCGAGGGCACGGTTCTGGCGACACGGTATGTGTGTTCCCTGCCGCGCGGCACGAAGACCGTTTCACCGGATCCTTTCGGCGCGATATCGCCATCGAGCCAGAATCCGTACCGTCCGGAGTGCAGCACAAGTTCTCGTCCTCCCTGTGGTGGATGTGCTGGGGCGGGCCTGAGACGGGTGGCGAAAGAACCCCGATAATCGATGGTCCCGCCGCTTTCCTCGGGGCGGAGAATGGTCCTGTAGACGACACCAAGCCATTAGACGGAGCCTGCTTCCTGCGTGAGCCGCGGGATCGGGCAGATACATGAGAATTAGGCGACCGATGATCGCATCGAAGGTTTCCTGCGGCTCGAAGCTGTCGAGCTCGGCGGCGGCAATGCGCGCCCGGTAGCATCAGCCGGCCTGCACGGCCCGCCTTTCCGCCATGGCTAGAGCGGCGGGCGAGCGGTCAACACCGACCACAAAGCCGGTGGGACCCACCAGCTCACCGGCAATCAGCGAGGCGTCGCCCACACCGCCGCCCAGGTCGAGCACCCGCATGCCTTTTGCGATGCCTGCCGACCACAGCAGATCCTCAGCCAGGTCGCGGAGAAACCCCCTGCCTTTCAAGGCGCTGAAACTCGGCGCCGGAATAGCCAGCGGGTAGACTTAACCCCGCTCCGGACCGCTTTCCTGGCGGTCGTATTCGAGAAGGCTTCGTTGCATTGTTTTTCCCTTCGCACTCGTGAACAAAAGGTCAGGCCATGGCCTGACCCTGGCAGTCTCGTGCGGGGCTGTTACGGGGCGATTTCAGGAAGGGCGATTCCGGTTACGGCTGAAACAGGGACGATCGCTTATCCGGAGCCAGGGGTCCATCAAATGGGTCGGGGGCATGTCTGGATGTATAACTATGACACACCCGACCCCAAAGGGTATGCTGCGTTCCCTTTTTCGGAGCGTGGTGTGCATCCCATGAAGCCAGAGGCCGCCTGGGGGGATTTGCAGAGACAGTTCTGGAACCGATGGAACAGCACCTATCGGGAGCGTGAGGTTTCGAATGTCAGCCTGCGTCAGGCGGAGGTCGTGACCGGCTGGCTGGAGCGCTTGAACAGGCGTGATCTCACGATCCTCGAGGTCGGCTGCGGTTCGGCATGGTTCTGCCCGCAACTGACAAGATACGGCGCGGTTACTGGTACGGACCTGTCCGATGAGGTGCTGGAGAGAGGGCACGGGAGCGCGTTCCGGCCGCACGCTTCGTTTCTGGAGACTTTATGGAGCTCGCATTTGAGGACGGCAGCTATGACGTCGTCGTGGCCCTTGAAGTGCTGTCCCACGTTGCGGACCAGCGGACCTTCGTTAAAAAGATCGCCGGCCACCTGAAATCGGGTGGCTATCTGATGCTTGCGACCCAGAATCGATACGTTCTCGAACGCTTCAACAGAATTCCGCCGCCCGACCCCGGCCAGTTGCGGCATTGGGTGGACAGACGGGAACTGTTGCGGTTGTTGCAACAGGGTTTCGAGGTTTTGGAGCTGTTTTCGGTCTCCCCCAAGGCAAACAGGGCTTGATGGGGATTCTGAATTCTCGGACGCTCAATGGACCGGTCCGCTTCCTGGTCGGCGATCGAGTGTAACATCTGAAGGAGCGCCTTGGGCTCGGCTGGACGCTGATGGCGCTGGCAAGAAAGCCGCAAGATTAGCCGGAAAGGTTCCAGTTAGCGGGAAGTGAAAACCGGGCACGGGTTTCCCCGCGCCCGGCGCGGTCATTCGTTCGCATGGCGAGACGGTTGAGCCGTCACTGCTGCGGCGCCTGCGGCACCATCACGATATGCGGCGTTGTGGGCTGCTCGCCGGGCGGTACGAAATCGGGAACGGGGCTGGAATCCTCCGGCAGCGAGCGGACATAGCGGTACATGGCGCGAAGATCGTCTTCGGTAAAGGCGCGGAGATTGAACCACGGCATGGGCGGTCGCGATTCGAGCTTCCGCGCATATGCGATCCACTCGTCTTCGCTCATATCGGCGAGCAGGCTGCGCAGATTGGCCGGATAGGTGGTGCCCCAGGGGCCGCTGAAGCCAACACTGTCGCCGACGAGCCAGCGATCCTCCGGCACGTTGCCGCCCTGCGCGAGATAGCCGGGCGTATGACAGTCATTGCAGCCGCCGATCGTTACGAGATAACGGCCGCGTTCGAAATCCTCCTGCGCCGCCTCATCGGTTTCCGGCTCCTGCGCCGCCAGGACAGACACGCCAATGGCGGCAAGAGATGCCGCTGCCAGTAAAACGCGTTTCATGCTTTCCTCCTCCTCCGTTCTCGTTCGGCCCTGACGTCCGAACGGTGGTCCGTCCGCGCTACCCCTTGATTTCAGAAAGGCTGTGATTGGCTACAGTTGAAACCGGAGCGCCCAATCCTAGTTGCCGCGACAGGCATTCGGCAAGCGGCCGCGACAAAAGAGATTTCTTCAGTACCTCGCGGATGCCGGCGGTCTGCAAGCAGCGCGCGCGATCCGCGCTGGTCTATCGGCAATGCCGAGCTTGGGTCGGAGACACGTCGGCATGGCCGATAGCCGGTGAGAACCTGGCGGCATCGAAAGTGCTGCTCATCGGATATTCTCACCCGTCGCATGGTCCCGAAGGGGGAGCCTTCGCGTCCTGGATGGCCTGCCAGATCCGGTACGGCGTGGCCGGCATGTCGAGATGGCTGACACCGCTCAGGCGCAGTGCGTCGATCACCGCGTTCATTGCCGTCGGAATGCTTCCGACGGTGCCGGCCTCCCCAACGCCTTTGACGCCAAGATGGTTGGTGGGAGACGGGATGCCCCGGTTTGCGAGGCTGACCCGGCCAAGAAGATCGGCGCGCGGCATGGCGTAGTCCATGAAGGTGCCCGTCAGCAACTGACCGTCGTCTCCGTATACGCATGTCTCGCCGAACGCCTGCCCCAACCCCTGCATCAGGCCGCCGAGAATCTGGCCGTCCACGAGGGTCTGGTTGAGGACCGTGCCGCAGTCGTCGACCGCGACGTAATGAACGAGTTCGACAGCTCCCGTTTCGGGATCGATCTCGACCTCGGCGACATGCGCGCCGGACGGAAACGCACGGGGTACCGGCAGCTCGGCGCGCGTGTCGAGCGCCCCCGGATGTGTACGGGCAAGCTCGGCTAGCGGGAGAAACTGGTTTTGCCCCCGTACGTGGTAGGCGCCCTCGACATAGTCGATCCGTTCGGCATTGACGCCAAAATGCTCCGCGGCCAATGCCCGTCCCTTCTCCACGAGCAGGTTTGCGGCGCGATCGACGACCGGCCCAAGCGCCATCGTCGTTCGCGAGGCGAAAGCGGCGCCTCCTTTGAGTACCGTGCCGCCGCGGCCGCCCCGATGGACGATTCGCTCGGCCGGGATCTGCATTGGACCTGCCACGATCTCGGGATAGACCGTCTCATGTCCCTGTCCCGAGGATGCCGCCGCGCCGTGTATCGTTGCAATGCCATCGGCGTCGAGGGTGATCAACGCTTCCTCGACCGGAACGCCTCCGCCGGCGGGCTCGATAACCACTGCGCAGCCGATGCCCCGCAGCCGCCCGCGCTGCGCCGCCTCGGCGCGCCGCTGTTCGAAACCGTCCCAGTCCGCAAGCCTCTTGGCTTCGGAAAGCAGACCCTCGAAGTCGCCGCTATCGTAGCTGGCTGGAATTGGACCCGTCGTGATGGGGTAGGGGAATTGGTCGCGGCCGATGAAATTCCTTCGCCGCAGTTCTATGCGGTCCATGCCGAGCCGGCACGCCGCCTTATCGACGAGGCGCTCGATCACATAGGCCATGTCAGGACGTCCGGCCCCGCGATAGGCGGTCACCGGGACCCTGTTGGTGAGGACAAGCCGCTTGCGGCCTGAAACCGCTTCGATCCGATACGCGCCGCAAGCCATCAGCGATGCGTTCTGGACGACCGTGATGGGCCCGGACGCCGACGGATAGGCGCCCAGGTCGCAGAGCCAGTCATGCCGAAGTGCAAGGAAGCGGCCGCCGCTGTCGAGACCCAGTTCCGCCCGCATTAGATTGCCGCGGCCGTGAAAATCGCTGACGAAGGTTTCTGATCTCGACGCAGTCCATTTGACCGGGCGGCCCAGCCGCCGGGCCGCTTCCGCAAGGGCGACGTGTTCAGGCGCTGCTGCGCCGCGAACTCCGAAGGCCCCGCCGATATCCTCGGCGTGAACCATGATCTTGCGCTCGGGTATGCCAAGCGCTTCGGCGAGTTCCGCGGCGATGATGCCGGGACCCTGGTGCGAGCACCACAGGTGGAGTTCATCGCCAACCCAGTTCACCAGGGCGGCCTTCGGCTCCATGGGATTACCGATCACCCGCTCGCTGGTGAGTTCGATGGAAACGACATGCGCTGCAGTTGCAAACAGGGCGTCCGTCGCGGCCTCGTCGCCATAGCGATAGTCGAAGCACAGATTTCCCGGCACTGCCTCGTGCAGTTGCGGCGCGTCGGCGCGGAGCGCGTCGGTCACGCCGTTCACCACAGGCAGCGGGTCATAGGAAATTTCGATCAGGTCGGCGGCCGTCCGCGCAGCAGCTTCGGTCGTCCCCACGACAAGCGCGACGGGCTCCCCGACATAGCGGACCTTTTCTCGGGCGAGAGGCGGCACGTCCGGCGCGCGCATCGGGCCCTGAGCGTCCTGGTACGGCATCCGCGCAGGCGGCCGCTTCAAATGGGCAAGGTCGGCCGCAGTCAGGATCGCAAGCACGCCTTCGGCCTCTGCGGCGGCCTCAACGTCGATCGATGTCAGCCTCGCATGAGCGACATCCGATCGGATAAAGACACCGAACACCTGATCTGGGAGCGTCCAGTCGTCCGTGTAGCGTCCCCGCCCGGTGATCAGCCTGTCATCTTCACGACGTCCAGGAAATTTCTGCGACCTCACGGCAAGCGTGTCCTCCTGGTCAAACGGTTCGGCCTCTTCGCACGTTGGCCATCGGTTCGAAAGGCTGCGGATTGTCCAGCGCCCACCCGCGCGATATCACACTTGCGCGTGAAGAACACGCCTTCATGCTCCACTGCATAGTTCAAAATACGCTCGACGGTGGTGGTCGTTCGGCCTTCCGCCATGTGACAGTGCAGCATCAGATAGATCCACTGGTCGCTGAGGCCCGGCTGGTCCTGACTTGACCTTTATTCATATCTGGACTTCTGATATAAAATGCCAATCCTTATGCATGGAACCTCATGTCAAACCAGATTGTCGTGATCGATCCGCTGGAGCGGATCGATCTTCTGAAAAGCCTCGCAAGCGAAGTGCGCTTGCGCATACTCAAGCTACTCAGCAAGAGCGGCCCGCGGAACGTCAACCAGGTAGCGGAGGAACTCGGACTTCCGCAATCCACAGTTTCGGCCAACATACAGGTGCTGGTCGATGCCGGGCTTGTACAAACGAAATCCCAGAAGGCGCGCAAAGGCAGCCAGAAGGTCTGCCACACCACCTTTACGGAGCTGCTGATCGCATTCAAGGAGCCGGAAGCCGCGCACGACAACGATGCGATTGAAGTGGCCATGCCGCTCGGGCTGTACACGCGTTGCGAGGTTTCGGCGCCGTGCGGGCTCTGCGCAACGGATGGCGTCATCGGTCTGCTCGACGTGCCCGACACCTTTCTCGATCCGGACAGGATGCGCGCCGGCTTGCTCTGGTTCACGCGCGGTTTCGTCGAGTACCAGTTCCCGAACAACGCGAACGTGGCCAAGTTCGAGGTGGCCGCACTGGAGCTTATGCTTGAATTGTCCTCCGAAGTGCCGGGCACGTCAAAGAACTGGCCATCCGACATCACTATCGCCGTCAACGGATGCGAAATCGACACCTGGACCGCACCGGCGGACTATGGCGACAAAAAGGGAAAGTTCACGCCGGATTGGTGGAAGCTCAAGGGATCCCAGTACGGCGACCTCAAGCAATGGCGCGTCACTGCCGAAGGCACGTTTCGCGATGGCCGCAAGGTTTCGAACTGCGCATTGGCAGATCTGCGGCTGGAGGCGCACCGTTCCATCCGTGTCAGAATCGGGGTGAAGGACGACGCCAGGCACCCGGGAGGCGTCAACATTTTCGGCAATGGTTTCGGCAATCACAGCCGCGACATCATCTTGCGGCTCACCAAGGCCAAATGCTGATTCTCGTCTCAGCCAAGTCTTTGCACCTTGACAGGGGTCCTTTAGCCGCGCCAAATCAATCCGGGAATCCGATATAGACCGGACTGGCGGATGTTGATGCCGCCCGTGGAGGAAACATGAAAGCTCGGGTCACCGCCAGCGCGGCCTACACAATCGCCGATATAGACAAGCGTCTCTACGGGTCCTTTCTCGAGCACCTGGGTCGCGCCATCTACACCGGCATCTACGAACCCGGCCATCAGCATGCCGATGAACAGGGCATGCGCAGGGATGTGATCGAGCTGGTGCGGGCCCTTGACACGCCGATCTGCCGCTACCCCGGCGGCAATTTCGTCTCCGCCTACAATTGGGAGGATGGCGTCGGGCCGAAGGAAAACCGACCGAAGCGGCTTGATTTAGCCTGGCGGACCACGGAATCGAACCAGGTCGGCATTCACGAATTCGCGGACTGGGCGGAGAAGGCCGGCACGGAGATGATGCTGGCCATTAATCTCGGCTCACGGGGCCTCGACGCTGCCCGTGCATTCGTCGAATACGTCAACCATCCGGGTGGAACTTATTGGTCCGATTTGCGCAGGAAGAACGGACGCAAGGACCCTTGGAACTGCCGGGTGTGGTGTCTGGGCAACGAGATGGATGGTCCCTGGCAGATCGGCCAGAAGTCGGCGACGGAATACGGCCATCTTGCCAACGAGACGGCAAAGGCTCTGCGCGGGCTAGACCCGACCCTGGAACTCGTCGTGTGCGGCTCCTCGCACTCGGACATGCCCACCTATCCGCAATGGGAAGCGACGGTGCTGGAGGCAACTTATGACCAAGTCGATTACATCTCGCTGCACATGTACTTCGAGAACTACGAGAAGAATACGCAGGAGTACCTCGCCCTGCCGGTGAAGCTGGACCGCTACATCGGCACCGTTGCAAGTGTTATCGATTTTGTGAAAGCCAAGCGCAGGTCGAAGCGTGAGGTTAAAATCGCCTTCGACGAATGGAACGTCTGGTACCACAATCGCAAGGAGGACGCGGAGCGGGTGCGCACTTGGGACTGGCCGGAGGCGCCGCGGCTGCTGGAGGACATCTACAATTTCGAGGACGTCTTGCAGGTCGGCTGCATCCTGAACACCTTCATCCGCCGCTCCGACGTCGTACGGATCGCCTGCATCGCACAGCTCGTGAACGTCATCGCACCGATCATGACGGAACCGGGCGGGCCGGCGTGGCGGCAGACGATCTACTGGCCCTTCATGCTGGCGTCGAAACACGGACGCGGGACCGCGCTGCAGCTTGCGGTAGATGTGTCGACCTATGATGCTGCGGCCGCCGACAAGATCCCATGGCTCGATATCGCAGGCACGCTCGATGCGGACCGAGGTACGCTGACGTTCTTTGCAATCAATCGTCATTCTTCCGAGGCGATTGAGGCCGACGTTTCCCTGGAGGGCTTCAGGGCAAAAGAGGTTGAGCACACAATCATCCGTCATGACGACCTGGAAGCGAGAAATACGATGCAGGCGCCCGACACCGTGACACCGAAGAAAGCAGATGGTGCCCGGCTTGGCGGCCGTGGCATCGAACTGGTGCTTCCGCCGCACTCTTACTCCATGGTACGTGTAACGCTCTGAAATGAATATCCGCTACGCTGATATATACCGCCAATTCAGTTGCGCTGATGTGCTTTTGTTGTAGCATGAACTTCGCGATAGCGGAGCAAAGCTGCTGCAATTCGGGAGGAAACGGACATGAACTGTCGAAGGTTGATGACAATCGCTTTGGTCGCCACGAGCGGCCTGTGGGCTGGTGCAGCACATTCGGAAGAAACCGTCGTCTGGTGGGATTTCCTGTCTGGCGGCGACGGCGTACGGATGAAGCAGCTCATTTCGGACTTCAACGAGGCGCATGCGGGTGAGATAAAAATCGACGCAACCACGCTCGAGTGGGGAACGCCCTTCTATGCCAAAGTGCAGACGTCGGCCGCGGTCGGCGAGGCGCCCGATGTTATGACCTACCATGCCAGCCGCATCCCGCTGGCACTCACGCAGGGAGTGCTTGACGAGATTACGCCGGATGACTGGGAGAAGATGGGACTGTCCCAGGCCGACTTCGCCGCTTCGACATGGGATGCGGTGACCAGCGATGGCAAGCAGTATGCGGTGCCGCTCGATACGCATCCGATCGTGCTCTACTACAACCGCGACCTGCTCAAGAAGGCCGGTGTGCTCGGCGATAACGGTGAGCCGAAAGGCATGGACAGCAAGGAAGCCTTTACGGCCACGCTGCAGGCCCTAAAGGACGCCGGCGTGCAGTATCCCCTCGGTAGCGTGACGGCAGACGGCAACTTCATGTTCCGCACCGTCTACTCACTGATGTGCCAGCAGGGCGGCGAGTTGATGACCGGCGACGAGTTCCTTGTCGGAGACAATGCCGACAAGCTGCGCAACGCGCTCGCAGTGCTCAGTGATTGGACAAAGGCTGGCCTTCAGTCGACCTATACGGACTATCCGGCAACCGTCGCGCTGTTCACCTCCGGCGAAGCTGCGATGATGATCAACGGGGTCTGGGAGGTCCCCACGATGACCGACCTAGCCCAGCAGGGCAAGCTCTTCGACTGGGGTGCGGTGGAGCTGCCTGTGATTTTTGACAAGCCTTGCACCTATGCCGACAGCCACACCTTTGCGATCCCGAAAAACCAGGGCAAGGAGATGTCACCGGAGAAGCGGGACGCAGTGCTCGAGACCATCTCCTGGATCGTGAAGCACTCGCTGTTCTGGGCGACCGCGGGGCACATTCCCGCCTACGCGCCAGTGACGGAATCTGCCGAATACAAGGCGATGGAGCCCAACGCCACCTATTCAAGCCTGACGGCGAACATGATCTTCGACCCCAAGACGCCGCTTGCGGGTATCGCTGGGCCGATCTTCGACGTGATGTCGAACTATTTCGTGCCGACACTGAATGGAGAAATGGAGCCGGCAGATGCCGTCGAATCCATTCAGGAGGAACTGAACGCTCTCTAGCCTTCTCAAGGCCGATGGAGCCGCTCTCGGGCGGCTCCACTTCTCTTGAGGAGAGGTGATGCTACAGGACCGGCGCAAGAACTTACTGGTCGCTTTGGCGCTGATCGCCCCGTTCGCGGCGATTTATGCTCTAGCCTTTGCCTATCCGACCATCCAGATGTTCCGCATATCCTTCACCAGCGCTCCGCTGATAGGGGCTGGTGACTGGGTTGGTATCGAGAACTACACTAGGCTCGGCAAGGATCCATTGTTCAGCCGTGCCGTCTGGAACACGCTCTATTTCGTCGCGCTCACGGTCGTCCCGGGAACCCTGATCGCCCTGATGATCGCGCTCGGTGTGTCGCGTTTGGCCGGGCGGCTGCAGGCGCTGGTGCTTGCGCTGTTCTTCCTGCCGTATATCCTGCCCGTCTCGGTCGTCTACCTGATCTGGGACTGGACGCTGAACTTCCAGTTCGGCATCGCCATGCACGTGTTGGACTGGCTGGGCATACCGCGCATTCCGGTCACCAAGTCACGCACCTGGTTCATGCCAGCGGTGGCATGGGTGACGATCTGGTGGACGGCAGGGTTTTCCATCCTGCTTTTCCTTGCTGGCATGCGGGCCATTCCAGCCGAAATCTATGAAGCGGCCGCGCTCGACAACGCTTCGCGCTGGACGACGTTCTCGCGCATCACCTGGCCCCTCCTCAGGCCGGTCACCGCGCTCGTTCTGACCATCCAGCTGATCCTACAGCTCAAGATTTTCGACCAGGTCTACCTGTTTTCAATCGGCGGTAGGCCGAACGAAAACATGGTGCTGGTCTATTACATCTTCAACAAGGCGTTCCAGCAGAACCAAGGAGGCCGTGCGGCGGCCGTCGCCGTGACACTCTTCGTAATCATCGTCGTCGTGTCGGTCCTTCAGTTCCAACTCCTGCGCCTGGCCGGGAGGCGACGGCAATGAGGGAATCGAGCGTCCAGCGCTGGAACCTCTGGAGCGGCCTCATAACAGCCGTCACCATCATCTGTGCGGTGATATGGGCGTTTCCGCTCTACTGGGCGGTTGTCTCGTCCATCAAGCCTGAGGATGAGGTCGTTCGGCCCTACATCGAACTGTGGCCAGAAACACTTACGTTCCAGCACTACATCCATGCATTGACCGCGACGCAGATCGGCACTTGGTACCTCAACTCGATCGTCGTGGCGGTCGGCGTGACGGTCGTCTGCGTGTTCACCTCGATGTTGTGCGGCTATGCTCTGTCACAGCTACGCTTCCCGGGTCGGACCACGTTGTGGTGGATTATCCTGGCCTCGTTCATGGTGCCGACGCAAGCGCTCATCATCAATCACTTCGAGCTCATTGCCAATCTCGGCTTGGTCAACACCTGGATCGGCACCATGCTGCCCCAGTTCATCCATCCCGTCATTATCATCGTCTACAAGCAGTTCTTCGATCAGGTTCCGCGCGACTTCCGCGAAGCCGCGCTTATGGATAACGCCTCGGAGTTCGCGATCCTGTTCAAGGTCTACCTGCCGATGAACTGGGGGGTTACGACAGCATTGTCGATTGTCTGTTTCATCTGGACCTGGAACGCCTTCTTGTGGCCGTTCCTGTCGGTCACACGTACCGAGATGATGACGGTAACGGTCGGCATCACGCAGGTGAACGATGCCTTCGGCGTCTACTACGCCCGCGAGCTCGCCGCCGCGGTGCTCGCCGGCCTGCCTGTGGCACTCGCTTATCTTCTGTTCCAGCGGCGGGTGACAGAGGCGATCACCCTGTCGGCTGGCATCAAGGGATAAACTCAAACGCCGGGCGGGCGCACGCAGCTAATGTGCATGCCACGCCGACCCGTCCTTAGCGAATAGGTGCAGCGCCGAGCTGTCGAAGCGCAGCCTGACTTCGCTGCCAGGCTCGACGGTGGAGAGGCCAACATCCTGCGCGATCACCTGGGTCCCATCGGCCAGCCGCACATGTACAAGCGTGCGTTCGCCGAGCCGTTCCACTACCGAAGCACGTCCGCTCGTGTCGCCGCCTTCGGCAACGACAGTCAGCGCTTCCGGCCTCACGCCAAGCTCGCTCCAATCGCCCACAGGCGCTCCGCGCAGCGCCACAAGCGAGCCGTCCGGCAGGCGCGCATGCATGGCATCGTTTGCTCCGGATACTGAAACAGGCAGGATGTTCATCGCCGGCGAGCCGACGAACGTGGCGACAAACCGCGACGTCGGCCTGGAATAGACCTCCATCGGCGTTCCGACCTGCTCGATGCCGCAGTCGTTGAGGATGACGATGCGGTCGGCGAGTGTCATCGCCTCGACCTGGTCATGCGTTACGTAGATCATCGTTGACCGGAGGCGCTGGTGCAATTCCGCCAGCTCCACGCGGGTGCGGGAACGAAGCGCCGCATCCAGGTTTGACAGCGGCTCGTCGAACAGAAAGGCCTTGGGTTGCTTGACGATGGCGCGCCCGATCGCCACTCGCTGGCGCTGGCCGCCGGAAAGCTGTGATGGGCGGCGATCCAGCAGCGATTCGATTTCCAGTATGCGCGCGGCCTCGGCAATCCGGGCGCGAATCTCGTCGGACGGGACGCCGACGTTGCGCAGGCCGAAAGCCATGTTCTCGGCCACGGTCATGTGCGGATAGAGTGCATAGTTCTGGAAGACCATCGCCACGCCACGCTTTCCCGGCGCCAGGGTTTCGCAGCGAACGCCGCCGATGGTCAGCGTTCCTTTGTCGATACTCTCCAACCCTGCGATCATCCGCAGAAGAGTCGTTTTGCCCGAGCCCGACGGGCCAAGGAATACAATCAGTTCGCCCGAGTCGATGTCCAGGCTCACATCCCGGATCACCTCAACGCTTCCGTAGCTCTTCGAGACCCGAGAGAGCGATATCTCCGCCATCCATATCCTCCATGTTGCTTCATTCATTTCGGATATGTATCCGATGTCAAGGTCTGGTCGATTGCGCCGAGCATGCGAGGCTTCCGGCTCTCAAGCTTGACAATGAATTGAAAACGCTATCTCGACCATCCCTGTCGCACGGCCGCCTTTAAGTGGGTTCCGTTACCGACGGGGAGCGCGTCAGCCGGTCCTCGGGGCAAAATACCGGGCGTCGTCACACCATCCCGCGCGCTGTTCCGAAAGTCCCAGCGCATGAATCCCTGCCCGTATTATCCCTGAACGCCCTACACGCCTCCGCCCGAAAGCTTTCGTCACTCGTCAGAACGGCTTGGTCGATCGGTGGACGCGGAATTCGCCGGAAGTTCTGATGCGGGGTCCGACGGCGCGTTGACAATCGTCAGGAGATGATCAGGGAGGGGACGCGGCAGGGCCTTCGCCTCGTCTCACGGCGCGTCCAGCTAGATGTCGATCTCTTCCGGTGTCGTGAGCAAGACAGGCATTACCCGATGGATCGGCGCGACGATGCCGTGCGGCTCGGTCGTAAGGAAGGCGTACAGTTCGTGCTCTGCCGAATCCTCGCGTGCCATCCTCTTGCCGTGCCAGGACGTACGCATGCCGGCAAAGAAG
>ERZ777003.298-NODE-298-length-101630-cov-45.773163_pt1 | contig 101630 bp, 98 predicted proteins | sample MGYA00374956_ERZ777003 | MGnify/ENA primary metagenome ERZ777003 (study PRJEB29302, sample SAMN06268252) | bioreactor metagenome | isolation source: Joint BioEnergy Institute, California, USA | place: USA:Joint BioEnergy Institute, California, USA | collected...
GTACCGGCTGGCTCCCCATCATCTGCGGCCATTTCATCGAAGAGCTCTTCGGATTCTCCGCATGCGAAGATGACTTCCTCCGGCGGAAGGCCGCGCGCGAGGCAGCGCCGCGCCGCCTTGCGAAAGTCGTCCTCGCTGCAATCCTGCGGGAGCCTGACGGTCCGCATGTCAGGAAAACGCTAAAGAAAGCTGCCGCGGCGCAGGCACAAGACGCTCCTTGAGCCGGGCATCTTCGATGAGGGCGCCCGGCTTCCAATCGGGTGTCAGAATGAAGGGCTGTACCCGCTTGAGAGAGCCGGTTAGCCGCTTGAGTTCCGCAAGGCGCAGTGTGCCGTGCCGGCGCGCGGCAATGATGCGGTCGGCGGCGCGCGTTCCAATCCCCGGGACGCGCAGAAGCATTTCACGGCTGGCGTGATTGATGTCGACCGGGAAGGCATCACGGTGAACGAGCGCCCAAGCGAGCTTCGGATCGATCGAAAGGTCCAGCATTCCGTCGGGAAGCGCATCGTCCAGTTCCACCAGCGAGAAGCCATAGAAGCGCAGCAGCCAATCGGCCTGGTAAAGTCGGTGCTCGCGCAGGAGTGGCGCTGGCCTGTCGGGAAGCCCAGACGCCGGATGGCCGGTCGGGGTGAAGGCGGAAAAATACACGCGCTCAAGCCTGTAAGAGGCGTAAAGCCGGGTGGTTGCGGCAAGGATATCGCGGTCGGTGGAGGAATCGGCGCCAATCACCATCTGTGTGCTCTGCCCGGCGGGTGCGAAACGCGCGGGCCGTGATGTTCCCATCCGCGATGGCTCAGCGGCAGCCTCAATACTGGCGCGCGTGCGTGCCAAGCCGCGCTTGATATCGAGAGCTGACTTTTCCGGAGCCAGCCTTTGCAGTGCGGCCTCGGTGGGCATCTCGACATTCATCGACAGGCGGTCGGCATAAAGCCCCGCCTCGTCCAGAAGCTCCGCGCTCGCGCCGGGGATGGTCTTCAGGTGGATATAGCCCCTGAATCCGTGCTCCAGGCGCAGCGCCTTTGCAACGCGCACGATATCGCTCATCGTGTCGTCCGCCGATCGCGCGATGCCGGAGGAGAGGAACAGACCCTCGATGCAGTTGCGCCGGTAGAGATCTAGCGTAAGCCGCACCACCTCCTCCACCTGGAAGCGCGCACGCGCCACATTGCTCGAACGGCGGCTGGGACAATAGGTACAATCGTAAATGCAGAAATTGGTAAGCAGGATCTTCAGGAGGGAGACGCAGCGCCCGTCGGGCGTGAAGGCATGGCATATGCCCTGCCCCGTCACGGAGCCGATACCCTTTCCGGCGTTGCGCTTTTCGCCACCGGAAGACGCACAGGAAGCGTCGTACTTGGCGGCGTCAGCCAAAATCTCCAGCTTCTGGAGCAGGTTGAGTGGCATGGCGGCACCTTTGTTCTTATTTTGTTCTCTTATACGCCCATAAGTGTGGCGCTGCAATGCCGCAGGCCGGCCACGTCGCCGCACCGGCTTTACTTCGCTTTTCCGCTATGTTCCGCCTGTCCCGTTCCGGAGACGGCGATCAGACCAGTTCCACCTCGACGACGCCAGGCACCGAGCGCATGGCCGCGGCGATCTGCGGGGAGATACGGTAGCGGTCGGGCAGCCCGATCTCGATTTCGCCCTGCCCGTCTTCCTTGATGACGATCAGGCTCACCTCTCCGTCGCCCTGTTTGACAAGCTGGGATGAGATCGCCGGCAGAGGAGCGGCGTCGCGCAGATAGACGCGCAGCGCCTTCTGCACGCGCCCGGCCTCCTCTTCGAGCGACTGGACCGACTGTATGCGCAAATTGATGCCCTCGGGCCTGTCCTCCGCCGAAACGACGATGACCACTGAGTTGCCCGGCTCCAGAAGATCGCGGTACTGCTGCAGCGTTTCCGAAAAAAGCACGGCCTCGTATTGGCCGGAGGCATCGGAAAGCTGCACGATGCCCATCTTGTTGCCCGTGCGCGTGCGCCGCTCCTGCTTGCCCGTTACCGTTCCCGCCAGGCGGCCGGCCGTGCTTCCGCGCTTCACCGCGGCCTGAAACTCGACCCAGCTTTGCACCCTGAGTTTTTCGAGTGTAGCCCGATAATCGTCGAGCGGGTGGGCGGAGAGATAGCATCCGACCGCCTGGAACTCGCGGTGCAATTTCTCTGCGGCCAGCCATGGTTTGGTCGCAGGCAGATGAATCTTCTGCGGCTCGAGCGCCGCCGCGCCGAAGATGTCGCCCTGCCCCATCGCCGCGTCCTCTGCCGCGCGCGCGGCCATGCCGAGCAGCCGGTCCACACCGGCAAAGAGCGCGGCCCGATCGTGGCCGAAGCAATCGAGTGCGCCAGCCTGGATCAGGCTTTCCAGCACGCGCTTGCCGACGATCCGGGGATCGATGCGCGCGCAGAAATCCTCCAGGCTTTCGAAGGGCTTCTCGTTGCGCTTCTGGACGATGTGCTCCACCGCCGCCTCGCCCACGCCCTTGATGGCCGCGAGCGAATAATAGATGCGGTTCTCACCCACTTCGAAGTCGCGATGGCTCGTTGCGACCGATGGCGAGACTACCTCGATGCCGAGCCTGAGGGCCTCGCGGCGGAAATCGTTGAGCTTTTCGGTGTTGGCCATGTCGTAGGTCATGGACGCGGCCAGGAACTCCACCGGATAATGCGCCTTTAGATACGCCGTCTGATAGGAGACGACGGCATAGGCCGCCGCGTGCGACTTGTTGAAGCCGTAGTCGGCGAACTTCGCGAGCAGGTCGAAGATGAAATCGGCCTGCCCCCTGTCGATCCCGCGCTCGACCGCCCCTTCCACGAAGCGGACGCGCTGCTTGTCCATCTCCGCGCGGATTTTCTTGCCCATGGCGCGGCGCAGGAGATCGGCTTCGCCGAGCGTGTAGCCGGAAAGCTCCTGCGCGATCTGCATCACCTGTTCCTGGTAGACGATGACGCCTTGCGTCTCCTTCACCAGGTGATCGATCTTGGGATGGATGGAGGCGATCTCCTCCTCGCCGTGCTTACGAGCGTTGTAGGTCGGGATGTTCTCCATCGGGCCGGGACGGTAAAGCGCGACCAGCGCGATGATGTCCTCTATGCGGTCCGGCTTCATGCCGATCAGCGCCTTGCGCATGCCGGCACTTTCAACCTGGAAGACGCCGACCGTCTCGCCACGCGAAAGCATCGCGTAGGTTTCCGGGTCGTCGTAAGGGATGTTGGAGAGGTCGATTTCGATGCCGCGCCGGCGGATGAGCTTCACCGCCTTGTCTAGCACCGTCAACGTCTTGAGGCCCAGGAAGTCGAACTTGACGAGCCCGGCCGGCTCCACCCACTTCATGTTGAACTGCGTCACCGGCATGTCGGAGCGCGGGTCACGGTACATCGGCACGAGTTCGTAAAGCGGCCGGTCGCCGATCACTATGCCCGCCGCGTGGGTCGAGGCGTGGCGATAGAGCCCTTCGAGCTTCTGCGCGATCTCCAGCAGCGTGCCGACGATCGGCTCCTTCTCTACCTCCTCGGCGAAGCGCGGTTCGTCTTCGATGGCCTTCTTGAGGGGCGTCGGGTTGGCCGGGTTGGACGGCACCATTTTGCACAGCCGATCCACCTGCCCGTAAGGCATCTGCAGGACGCGGCCCACATCGCGCAGCACGGCGCGTGCCTGGAGCGTACCGAAGGTGATGATCTGGGCCACCTGCTCGTGGCCGTATTTCTCCTGGACGTAGCGGATCACCTCGTCGCGCCGGTCCTGGCAGAAGTCGATGTCGAAGTCGGGCATCGACACGCGGTCGGGGTTGAGGAAGCGCTCGAACAGTAGCGAGAAGCGTAACGGGTCAATGTCGGTGATGGTAAGCGCATAGGCCACCAGCGATCCAGCGCCCGACCCGCGGCCGGGTCCAACGGGAATGTCGTGCGCCTTCGCCCATTTGATGAAGTCCGAAACGATGAGGAAGTAGCCCGGAAACTTCATCCGCTCGATGATACCGAGCTCGTATTCCAGACGTTCGACATATTCCTCGCGAGAGTGGCCTTCCGCCACGCCCTTCGCTTGAAGGCGCTTTTCCAGGCCTTCGCGTGCCTGGCGGCGCAGTTCCTCGGCCTCCGCCTTGACAACGGCATCCGCGTCGGCCACGCCGCCCCCAGTGAACCGCGGCAGGATCGGCGCGCGGGTCTTGGGATAATAGGAGCAGCGCAGCGCGATCTCGACCGTATTGTCGAGCGCCTCGGGCAGATCGGCAAAGAGCGCCGCCATCTCGGCCTGCGTCTTGAGATAGTTGTCCGGTGTCAGGCGCCGCCGGTCATCGGCGGCGATCACCGTGCCCTCGGCGATAGCGATCAGCGCGTCATGCGCGTCGAAATCCTCGCGCGCGGGGAAGAAGGCCTCATTGGTGGCCACCAGCGGCAGGTCGTGCTGATAGGCAAGCTCCACGGTGACCGCCTCCAAGGCGCGGTCGTAATCCGCCAGCCGTTCTAGCTCGACATAAAGCCTGTCGCCGAACGTCTCCTTGAGGAAAAGCAATCTAGCCTCGGCGATCTCCGCCCGGTCGGCCTTGAGCGCGGTTCCAACCGGCCCGCGCGGACCGCCGGTGAGGCAGATGATTCCGTCGGCATGCTCGGCAAGCCAGGCCGTGGCCGCATGAGGGGCGGCACCCGCCTCATTGTCGAGATAGGCGCGGCTTACGAGCCGCACGAGGTTCCTATATCCGGTTTCCGTTGCGGCGATCAGTACCAGAGGGTCGTACTCTTCGGTATGCTTGCGCCCGCCCGAGCGTCGCGCCTCCGAAAAAACATCGTTGAACGCGACAGCGAGCTGGCAGCCGATGATGGGCTGTACGCCCTCCTTGGACGCCTTTTGCGCAAACTCCAGCGCGCCGAAGAGATTGTTCGTGTCGGCGATGGCGATGGCCGGCGCCTCATCGTTCAGCGCATGGTTGATAATCTTGCCGAGGGGCAGCGCGCCTTCCAGCAGGGAATAGGCCGAATGAACCCTGAGATGGATGAAATTGCGCTTTGGCCGCCCCTTCATGCGCTCCACTTCCGCTACCAGAGGATCATGCGCTTGCCGTTCGCCCGCCATGCCGGCTCCATACCGTGGACTCATATAGCTCATGCGATTGTCTCGGATCGCGCGCCTGAGGTCGAGTGGGCAGTCCTGTTGGCCACAGAAGTGATTTTGCACAATCGACGAGATGGACATAGCCACAGACGCCCGGACAGGCTTGCAGCGCGCCCCGTTTCCTGAAACTTTCCCATAAAACGGATCAGGAGGAAAACCGATGAAGACCCGTGCCGCCGTCGCAACCGCCGCTGGAAAGCCGCTTGAAATCATGGAGGTCGATCTGGAGGGGCCGCGCGAGGGCGAAGTGCTTGTAGAGGTAAAGGCTACCGGTATCTGCCATACGGACGACTTCACCCTTTCCGGCGCCGATCCGGAAGGCATTTTCCCGTCGATCCTCGGCCATGAGGGCGCGGGCGTGGTGGTCGATGTCGGCCCCGGCGTCACCAGCGTGAAGAAGGGCGACCACGTCATCCCACTTTACACGCCCGAATGCCGGCAGTGCCCCTCCTGCCTGTCGCGCAAGACGAATCTGTGCACCGCCATCCGCGCGACGCAGGGCCAAGGCCTCATGCCCGACGGCACGTCCCGCTTCTCCGTCGGCGGGGAGACGCTCTACCACTACATGGGCTGCTCGACCTTCTCCAACTTCACCGTGCTGCCCGAGATCGCGGTGGCTAAGGTCAACCCGGACGCGCCTTTCGACAAGATCTGCTACATCGGCTGCGGCGTGACGACCGGAATCGGCGCCGTCATCAACACGGCCAAGGTGGAGGTGGGCTCCACGGCCATCGTCTTTGGACTTGGCGGCATCGGCCTCAACGTCATTCAGGGTCTGAGGCTCGCCGGCGCCGATATGATCATCGGCGTCGATATCAACCCGGCCAAGAAGGAATGGGGCGAGCGCTTCGGCATGACGCATTTCGTCAATCCGAAGGAGGTGGAAGGCGACCTCGTGCCCTATCTCATCGACATGACCAAGCGCGGCGCCGACACGATCGGCGGGGCCGATTACACCTTTGACTGCACGGGCAATGTGACGGTGATGCGCCAGGCGCTGGAATCGGCCCATCGCGGCTGGGGCCAGTCGATCATCATCGGCGTGGCCGGCGCGGGCCAGGAAATCTCCACCCGCCCCTTCCAGCTTGTCACCGGCCGCGTCTGGAAGGGCACGGCCTTCGGCGGGGCGCGGGGGCGCACCGACGTGCCGAAAATCGTGGACTGGTACATGGAAGGCAAGATCGAGATCGACCCGATGATCACGCACACGCTGAAGCTCGAGGAGATCAACAAGGGCTTCGAGCTGATGCATGCGGGCGAATCGATCCGCAGCGTCGTCGTCTACTGATCGCAGCGGTGAGCGGGGCGAACACATGCCGCCGGGTTCGCGGCATACGGATTCACGGCATAATTGTCGCCGTCCCCGGCACCGCGATCGTTGTCCTTGCCGCCGGAAGCTGGCTGACGGCGGACAAGCTCATGGCCACGCTCGCGGTCGGCGCGCCGACGGCGCAGGGCAGCGGCTGGCCGGCGCAGCAGTAGCCGGAAGACATGGGCTTTACGGGCGACCCGCACACCGCCTATGGCTCTGATTTCGAGGAGATTCAGGTCCCTACCAAGCTTGGGTGGCTCCGGCGGTGGGCTTTTCCGCCATCATGGTGCCGACATGCGGCGCATGGGCATTCCTCTGGCGGCGCCGCTGGCGCGCAGCGGCCTGTTGGTCACGGCATGGCGGACGGTCTCGATTTCGCGAACGCCGATGTTACCGAAGACTTCGCCGCCTTTGCCGGCCCGCTCTTCCTCTCGCACGGACGCGCCCACAGCATCGTTCCGGTCGAAACGAGCGCTGGGGGCCGACCGACTACTTGCGAACGGGCACCGACCACATCCAGTCTTGGAAGGAGGACCCGGCACGCTACGAAGCCGCACTTCTGGCCTTTCTGCGCAACCTTCCGTAGAGTGGCATCGTGGCAATAAGAAGCGACGCGGGAGGATTGATGCTCTTTCAACCGACGATAGCCGGCAGCCTGCCGAAACCTGGCTGGCTGGCCGAGACCGAAAAGCTCTGGCCGAAATGGAAGCTGGAGGGCGAGGAACTCGAGCAGGCGAAGCGCGACGCCGCCCTCATCTGGATCAAGGAGCAGGAGGACGCCGGCATCGCAACCGTCAGCGACGGAGAGCAGTTCCGCACCCATTTCGTGCACGGCTTCCTGGAGTCGGTAGAGGGCATCGACTGGAACCTCAAGACGAAGATGGGCATCCGAAACAACCGCTACGTCGTGGACGTGCCCACCGTGACGGGAAAGCCGAAGCGCAGCCGCCCCGTCCACCGCGACGAAGCCGCCTTCTGCCGCGCGCATACCAGCCGCAAGCTCAAATGGACGCTGCCCGGCCCGATGACGATCTGCGACACGCTGGCCGACGGCCATTTCGGCCGCCGCGCCGACATGGCGATGGCGTTTGCGGAGGTGCTGAACGAAGAGGCGCTGGAACTGGAGGCCGCCGGCGTGGACGTTATTCAGTTCGACGAGCCAGCATTCAACGTCTTCATGGACGACGTGAAGGAATGGGGGATCGCCGCGCTGGAACGCGCCGCCCGCGGGCTGAAATGCGCCACCGGCGTGCATATCTGCTACGGCTACGGGATCGAGGCCAATATCGAATGGAAGAAGACGCTGGGCTCGGAATGGCGGCAGTATGAGGAGATCTTCCCCGCCATCAACGCCTCCTCGATCCAGCAGGTCTCGCTCGAATGCGCCAATTCGCGCGTGCCCGTCTCGCTGATCGAGCTCCTGCCCGACAAGGTGCTGCTGGTCGGCGTGATCGACGTTGCCACCAGGGAAGTCGAGACGCCGGAGAAGGTCCTTGCTACCATGGAGGCGGCGCTCAAACACGCCGATGCGGAACGCATCCAGCCCTGCACCAATTGCGGCATGGCTCCCCTGCCCCGGGTGGTTGCCTCCGGCAAGCTGCGGGCTCTCGGCGCAGGCGCGGAGCTTGCGCGGCAGAAATTTGCCTGATCCGGTGCCAGCAGGCAGGCCGACCATCTATGTCGATGCAGACGCCTGCCCGGTGAAGGGCGAGGTGGTGCGCGTCGCCGAACGTCATGGGCTTCCCGTCGTCTTCGTCTCCAACGGAGGCCTGCGCCCCGCGCGCGATCCTTTGATCCGCCACGTCGTCGTGCCGGGCAAGGCGGATGCCGCGGACGACTGGATCGTCGAGAACGGCGAAGCCGGAGACATAGCCGTGACAGCGGATGTGCTCCTTGTCGCACGTCTGGTGACCAAGGGCCTTCACGTGCTCGGACCGACCGGCCGCACCTTCACACCGGAGACGATCGGCATGGATGTGGCCATGCGAAACCTCAAACAGGATTTGCGCGAAAGCGGGCAGATCAAGGGCTACAATGCAGGCTTTACGGCAAGGGACCGCTCAGCCTTTCTCCAGGCGCTGGAAATAGCGGTAAGACGGGCGCTGCAGCCACAGTGAACCGGCTCGTTTTTCCTATTCATTCTGCCTTGCGGGGGAAGAATATGCCCCTGGCGGTTGTTCTATCGGGCCATCTCCTGCATTCTTGAGACTTCGCTTCACAAAGGGAAACGCCAAACAGGAGGCAAGGACCGGTGCACGACACCGTGAACATCTATTCGCAGAAACCCGATTTTGACACCATGGGAGGCCGCCTGTCGCGAGCGCGCGACGCAGCCGGACTGAGCATCACCGAACTCGCCCGCCGTCTGGGCGTGAAGAACTCGACCTTGCAGGCTTGGGAAAGCGATCGTTCCCAACCGCGCGCCAACCGGCTGGCGATGCTAGCTGGAATATTGAATGTCAGCCCGTCGTGGCTCCTTTACGGGGTGGGCCAATCGCCATCTGATGAGAGCGGCGCGGCGCTTATCGACGCCCTGACTACCAATCTGCTGCGTCTGCGCCGCGCGCATGAGGAGTCCGGGCGGCTTATTGCACAGTTGGAGCGGGATCTGGCGCGCGCGACCCGCGAATAAGAGTGCTGCGCCTGCCAGAAACCTGTCGATGACACAGCAGGCGCGTGACAACGGCTCCTTCCTGCGCTACCTTGGCCACGTCGAGGGCGAAAGCCCTGCGCGTCCGTGGGAGAGAGCAGCAGGAGCTGCCGCCGAAGGGGAAATCGCCCGAAATCTCTCAGGCAAAAGAACCGCGGATGCGTTAGACACTCTGGAAAGTCGGGGTTACCCCGCGCCGAAGGTGTAAGGCATCCTGACAGGGTTCCGGGATGCCGAGTCTCTCAGGCTTCCGACAGAGGGGCACGAACATGCCGCATAAGCGGCGTGCGTGCAGCTTTGGAGGACCGATGAGCGACCTCAGAAACCTTCCCCTTGCGGCGATGCACGAGGAGGCCGGCGCGCGCTTTGGCGCTTTCGCCGGCTGGCGTATGCCGCTCAGCTACCGAGCCGGCGTGATGAAGGAGCACCTTCATACACGAGAAAAAGCGGGGCTGTTCGATATCTCCCATATGCGGCTTTTCGAGGTTCGCGGCCCGGATGCCGCCGCCTTCCTGTCGTGCGCCTGCCCGCTCGATGCCGCTGCTCTCGGAGAGGGCCGGTCGAAATACACCATGCTCCTCAACGATGAGGCGGGCATTATCGACGACCTCATTGTCACGCGCGCGGGCGCGGAGCGCTTCATTGTCGTGGCGAACGCCGGAAATGCCGAGAAAGACCGCAATCATCTCAATGAACTAGCGCGCGATTTCAATGTGGATCTGGAGGTACTCGACCGCGTCCTTCTTGCCCTTCAGGGGCCGGAGGCCGAAAGCGTGCTACTGGGCGCCGGGCTGGATCTTTCCGGCCTCACTTTCATGACGGCTGCCGAGCCGCGCGAGAAATGGTTCACCACTCGCTCCGGCTATACGGGCGAAGACGGTTTTGAGATCGCCCTTCCGCTCACCGAGGCGGAAGGCCTTGTGCGGGCGATCCTTACCGATGAGCGCGCCATGTGGATTGGCCTAGCCGCACGCGACAGCCTTCGTCTCGAAGCCGGGCTGTGCCTGCACGGACAGGATATTGACGAGGCGACGAATCCGGCAGGCGCGGGCCTCCTCTGGGCCATCCCCAAGAAGCGGCGGGAAGATGGCGGGTTTGTCGGGGCCGAGGCGCTGAAGCGCATCATGCAGGACGGCATCAAGGAGGTTCGGGTCGGGCTTAAGCCCGATGGCCGCCAGCCCGTGCGCGCCGGCGCGCTGCTTATGAATGATGCCGGAGAGGCCGTTGGCCGCGTCACATCCGGCGGCTTCGGGCCATCCGTCGGCTATCCCGTGGCCATGGGCTATGTCGCCACGAACGCCTCCGAAACCGGCACACGGCTTGTCGCGGAAGTGCGCGGCAGCCACGTGCCCATTAGCGTACATCCCCTACCCTTTACGCCACATCGCTACCGCAAAGGATAAGAACGGGCATGAGCAAAACTTATTTCACCGAAGACCATGAGTGGATTCGCGTCGAGGGCGAAACGGCCACGGTCGGCATCACCGATTACGCGCAGGATCAGCTTGGCGATCTCGTCTTCGTCGAACTGCCGGAGGTGGGCAAGTCTCTGTCGAAGGGCGATACGGCCGTGGTGGTCGAATCCGTCAAGGCGGCATCCGACGTCTATGCGCCTGTGGATGGCGAGGTGACGGAGGTCAACGAGGCGCTGGTAAGCGACCCCTCTCTCGTCAACAGCGCGCCCATGGGCGACGGCTGGCTCTGGAAAATGAAGCTTTCCGATGAAAGCCAGCTCGGGAACCTCATGGACGAGGACGCCTACAAAGCGTCCATCGCCTAGGAGATTCTGTATGATTGCTCCCTTTGCTGCCCGCCACATAGGTCCGCGGGAGGAAGAGACTCAGGCCATGCTGGCCGCCGTCGGCGCGTCTTCTCTGGACGCGCTGATCGATGAGGCCGTGCCGAAATCGATCCGTTTCGCAGGTCCGCTCACGCTGCCTGAAGCTGCGAGCGAGGCTGAGGCCATAGAAGAACTCGGGCTTCGGCTGCGCGAGAACCGGGTGGCGAAAAGCTTTATCGGGGCCGGATATCACGGCTGCCACGTGCCGCCGGTGATCCAACGCAACATGTTCGAGAATCCGGCCTGGTACACGGCCTACACGCCCTATCAGTCGGAAATCAGCCAGGGGCGCCTGGAGATGCTCTTCCATTTCCAGACGCTGGTGACGGAGCTGACCGGCCTTCCGGTCGCTTCGGCCTCGCTGCTGGACGAGGCGACGGCGGTGGCGGAGGCGGTGGGCATTGCCTGGCGGCATCACAAGTCGAAGCGCAACAGGCTGGTGATCGCCGGGGCACTTCATCCGCAGACGCTCGACGTCGTTCGTACGCGCGCCGAGCCGCTCGGCATCGAGATCGCCGGCGACGGAGCAGACGACAACACGTGCGCGGTCATCATCCCGTGGCCGGACACGTTCGGCGTCTACAGGGATCATTCGGCTCTCATCGCCGAGGCGAAGGCGAAAGACGCCATCGTCATCTTCGTGGCCGACCCGCTGGGGCTCATTCTCAGCGAAACCCCCGCCGCGATGGGGGCGGAGATCGCCGTCGGCTCGATGCAGCGCTACGGCGTGCCGATGGGCTTCGGCGGTCCGCATGCGGCGTACTGTGCAGTCTCGGACCGCCTGACGCGGCTCATGCCCGGGCGGCTCGTCGGCCAGTCGGTCGATGCACACGGCCGGCCGGGCTACCGCCTCGCGCTGCAGACCCGCGAGCAGCACATCCGCCGCGACAAGGCCACCTCGAACATCTGCACCGCACAGGCCCTGCTCGCCAATATGGCGGCGGCCTATGCCATCTGGCACGGACCAGAGGGGCTGAAGGCCATCGCAACGCGTGTCCACGGGCTCGCCGCGCGGCTCCACGCCGCGTTCAGGGCTGGGGGACTTGCCGTCGCGGGCGAGCGGATCTTCGACACCGTCACGGTGATCATTCCCGGCAAGGCCGAGGCCCTGGCGGCGGAAGCCGAGAAGACGGGGCGGCTGCTGCGCGTGTTGGATGCGGACCGGCTGGGCATCACCTTCGACGAGACCTCCACCGAGGAGGACCTCAAGGCCATCGCAGCGCTGTTCGGCGTCTCCGTGCCGGCGGAGGCCGGTCCGCTCGCGCCGGCTGAGCCGCGCGGCAGGCGGTTCCTGACCCAGCCCGTGTTCCACGAGAACCGCTCGGAAACCCAGATGATGCGTTTCCTGCGGCGACTGGCGGACAAGGATCTAGCTCTTGACAGGGCGATGATCCCGCTCGGCTCCTGCACCATGAAGCTCAACGCCGCGGCAGAGATGATGCCGGTGAGCTGGAACGAGATTGGCGGCCTGCATCCCTTCGCGCCGGAATCCCATACAAAGGGCATCCGGCGGATGATCTCGGAACTGGAGCAGTGGCTGGCCGAGATCACCGGCTTCGACGCCGTTTCGGTGCAGCCGAACGCGGGCAGCCAAGGCGAATATGCAGGGCTTCTCGCGATCCGGCGCTATCACCTTTCCCGCGGGCAGCCTAACCGGAACGTATGCCTAATCCCCTCCTCCGCCCACGGCACCAATCCAGCCTCCGCGGCGATGGCGGGCATGCAGGTGGTGGTGGTGCGCTGCACAGAAAGCGGTGACATTGACCAGGACGACCTTAGGGCAAAGGCAGCCGAGTATTCCGACCGGCTTGCGGCGCTCATGGTCACCTATCCCTCGACACATGGCGTGTTTGAGGAAGGGCTTCGCGACATGTGCGCGGTCATTCATGAGCATGGCGGCCAGGTCTATCTGGACGGCGCCAACCTCAACGCGCTCGTGGGGCTCGCCCGGCCGGGCGATATCGGCGCCGACGTGTGCCACATGAACCTGCACAAGACCTTCTGCATCCCGCATGGAGGCGGCGGTCCCGGTGTCGGCCCCATCGGAGTCAAGGAACATCTGAAACCCTTCGTGCCCGGGCATGTGGCCTTCGGTTCGGCCCATGCCGTGTCGGCTGCGCCCTATGGCAGCGCGGCAATCCTGCCGATCACGTGGATGTATATCCGCATGATGGGGCCGGATGGGCTGAAGCGGGCGACGGAGATGGCCATCCTCGCGGCCAACTATGTCGCGGCGCGGCTCAGGGAGCACTATCCGGTGCTTTTTAAGGGACGCAACGACCGCGTGGCGCACGAATGCATTCTTGACACGCGGGTGCTCAAGGAGCGCGCGGGCATCACGGTCGAGGACATCGCCAAGCGGCTTGTCGACTACGGCTTCCATGCGCCCACCATGTCATGGCCGGTCGCGGGCACGCTCATGGTGGAGCCCACCGAGTCTGAACCGAAGAGCGAGCTCGACCGGTTCTGCGACGCGATGATCTCCATCGCCCGCGAGGCGGAGCGCGTCGAAAAGGGGGAGTGGCCGCGGGACGACAACCCGCTCGTCAACGCGCCGCACACGGCCGCGGAGCTGCTGGCCGAAGGTTGGGAGCATCCCTACTCCCGCGCCGAGGCCGCCTTCCCCGCGGGCGGCATGAACTGGGCGGAGAAGTACTGGCCGCCCGTTTCCCGCGTCGACAACGTCGCGGGTGACCGCAATCTCGTCTGCTCCTGCCCGCCCGTGGAGGAATGGGCGCAGTAGCGGCCATTCCCGATCGAACCCTCCCGCGACCGGAGGCGCACGAAGCGTGCGTCTCCGGTTTTTCCTGGCTTCGTGGCATTGGGTGCATATCGATAAAGCCCGGAAGCGTTCGGTGGATGAGCGCCGTTCCACCCCCTTACGGGGTTGCCTCCTGCGAAGGAACGTGTAGCAGGATGCCGGGCAGCAACGGGTGAGCGCCTCCGCCGAGGGCTGCCCACTCATGAACGGAACCGGAACGGCCTTAGCTTTGCCATGGAAACCGTGGCAAACTCGCGAGTGATTCGCGGGGTGCGGGGAAGAACGGAATTTGATGGAAGACACCAACGACCTTTTTGCAGGGCTCGGCTCGAGCGTTGAGCGCGTCGGCCAGGCTGACCCGATTGTCACCACGCGCAAGGCGCAGCGCGCATCCCTATCGCGGGATACGGGCGAAAGTTACAGCGCGGCCGACATCGAGGTGCTGGAAGGGCTCGAACCGGTGCGCCGGCGCCCCGGCATGTATATCGGCGGCACGGACGACAAGGCACTCCACCACCTCTTCGCCGAGGTCATCGACAACTCGATGGATGAAGCGGTGGCGGGGCATGCCACCTTCATCGAGGTCGAGCTTGACGTCGATGGTTTCCTGACCGTCACGGACAATGGCCGCGGCATTCCCGTCGATCCGCACCCGAAATTCAAGAACAAGTCCGCGCTCGAAGTCATCATGACGACGCTGCATGCGGGCGGAAAGTTCGACTCGAAGGTCTATGAGACCAGCGGCGGTCTGCATGGCGTCGGCGTGTCAGTCGTTAACGCCCTGTCGGAGATGCTTGAAGTCGAGGTGGCGCGCGGCCGCAAGCTCTATCGCCAGCGTTACTCGCGCGGAAAGCCGCTCGGGCCACTCGAAAATCTCGGCGAGGTGCACAACCGGCGTGGCACACGCACGCGCTTCAAGCCCGATCCGGAAATCTTCGGCGCGAATGCGAGGTTCGATCCCGCCCGCATCTACCGCATGGCCCGGTCGAAGGCCTATCTCTTCGGCGGCGTGGAAATCCGCTGGAGCTGTGCGCCGTCGCTGCTGAAAGAAAAGGACGAGACGCCGGAAAAGGCCACCTTCCACTTCCCGGGCGGGCTCAAGGATTTTCTTGCCGCCACGATCAAAGATGAATTCCAGGTCACCCGGGAGATTTTTTCAGGCCGTACGGAGAAAGCCAGTGGCCACGGCGCCGTGGAATGGGCGATCACCTGGTATGGCGGCGACCCCTTCCTCAATTCCTACTGCAACACCATTCCCACGCCTGAAGGCGGCACCCACGAACTCGGTTTCCGCGCGGCACTCCTGAAAGGCCTGCGCGGCTATGCGGAACTGACGGGCAACAAGCGCGCGTCGATCATCACCAGCGAAGATGTGATGATCTCGGCCGCCGGCATGCTGTCTGTCTTCGTGCGCGAGCCGGAATTCGTTGGCCAAACGAAGGACAAGCTTGCAACCGCGGCCGCCATGCGGATCGTGGAAAACGCCGTGCGTGATCCGTTCGACCACTGGCTGGCGGACAATCCCGCAGAAGCGTCCAAGCTGCTCGACTGGGTGATTGCCCGTGCCGACGAGCGCCTGAAGCGCCGGCAGGAACGGGAGGTGAGTCGCAAGACTGCGGTCCGCAAGTTGCGCCTGCCCGGCAAGCTTGCCGATTGCACGGCGACGGCCGCGGCGGGTGCTGAAATCTTCATCGTGGAAGGCGACTCGGCCGGAGGCTCAGCCAAGCAGGCGCGCGATCGTGCCACCCAGGCTGTCCTGCCATTGCGAGGCAAGATCCTCAACGTGGCGAGCGCCGGTTCCGGCAAGCTGGCCTCCAACCAGCAGATCGCCGATCTCATCCAGGCGCTGGGCTGCGGCACGCGCTCCAAATACCGCGAAGACGACCTGCGCTACGAGCGCGTCATCATCATGACGGACGCCGATGTGGACGGCGCGCACATCGCCTCGCTGCTCATCACCTTCTTCTATCAGGAGATGCCGCAGCTCATCAAAAACGGCCACCTTTTCCTGGCCGTACCGCCGCTCTACCGGATCAGCCAGGGCGGCAAGACCATGTATGCACGCGATGACGCTCACAAGGACGAGCTGCTGGCGACCGAGTTCAACGGGCGCGGCAAGGTCGAGATTGGGCGTTTCAAGGGCCTTGGCGAAATGATGCCGGCCCAGCTTAAGGAAACGACGATGGACCCGAAGCGCCGCACGCTGCTGCGCGTGGAGGTGCTCGACGATCCTGAGACCACGCGCGATACGGTCGAGGCGCTGATGGGCACGAAGCCCGAGGCTCGCTTCCGCTTCATCCAGGAAAATGCCGAGTTCGTGGAAGAGCTGGATATCTGAGCAGGCTCAGTCTTGGAGTGATTGAGCTCGCAAACGAGGCTTCACGAACTCAATAAACGAGGACCGCTCGCCCGCAATGGGCGGCGTTGACACGGATATCGGCCTCGCCCACCCGAACGCCAAGCGCCGACAGCAGCCCGTAGATCAGGGTGTCGAGCGGCTCGGCCACACCATTGAGGATTTTCTGCACCTGATCTTTCAGCAGAGGGAGCGATGGAAGGTCGAGGCCAAGGCCGAGCCCTCCCAGCTTCAATGCAATGTTCAATTCGAGATCGGAGAGCAGCGAATGCACCAGCGGCTGCACCAACTGCTGCGTGGAAACGGATTTCACGACGCCATCTGCGATATCCTTCGGTGTAAAGGTCAGGCTGGACGGCCAGAGATTGCCAGATCCGACATGAGCAAACCCGGTAATGGAGAGACCCGGCAGCGGGAAGCGCAGCGGCAAATCCACCAATTTTCCCGGGTGAAGCGTCGGCTTGCTCCCGAAGCGCCGGAACTCAGCCGGATCGACTTCCGTGATCCATATGTCGAAGACACCGGGTAGCGCCTCAACAAAAACGCGCGAGACCTGTCCGGATACGCATGCGAGCTGCCGAAGCTTTGCCTCCGCATGCCCCACTTCCACATAGATCGGCAGCTGGATGATGTTGCCAAGCACACCACCTGGCCCTTCCACCTTGACGGTGAGGCGCAGCCGGATTTGCGAGGTGCGAACGATTGTTCCCGCTTCGCCTGCAGCCAACCACGGCAGGTTTAGCGGCGGCTCTCCGACGGCTAGGTGCACGTCAACGCCCAGCAAGCCGTCAATGCCCAGATCGGTCCCCACCTCCACCTGCCGCGACCGGTTTGCAACCGTCACGCTCGCGCCGATCAGCTCCATCACGCTTACGGCCGTCTTGAGGCCGGCAGCCTGTCCCTGCCCGACTGAAAGCCGCCCGAGCCGGCCCAGATCTAAAAGCGCGGAGAGCGGGACGCGCAACGTTCCGCCACCCTTCGAGCCCAATAGCCCCTGAAGGGCGACGCGGGCGCCTCCCGACTGTCCGACGCTTGCGGTGAGCGCACGCAGTATCTGGCCGATCGATGCCTTAGAGGCGAGCACCTCTTCATAGGTTCCCGCCGTCAGATTGAGCTCAGCGGCAAGAGCATCGAGGAAGGCGAGCCCATCGACATCGGTATTGATCAATGCCCGGTAATCCGCGGCGCGAAGCGAAAGATCGGCATCAAGCAGCGCGCCGAGAAGAGCATTCAGGACGCCATCCTCCACACTCGCCAGCCGGGAACCCACCGAGATGGCCGCTTCCTCCACCGTCGCAGCCACAGCTGCAGTGGTCATGGTCGGCGGTTCCATAATGGCACTGCCGAAATAGAGGGTGCCCTTCCTGCGGTAGGTCACCCGGACGGCGTTCGGGGGCGTTCCACCAACCGTAAAACGCATCTCCGGGCTCACGTCCGGATCGGCCTTGTACCGGCCGGTTTCGACATAAAGCTCCGAATGGGCGTCGGTGGTTTCGAGCGGGGCCCTGGAGGGTTCTTTATCGCGGATCAGCCGGACATTGCGTTTATGGTTGTCGGTAAAGGTGATGAGCGCGGCGTCGGGCGCGCGCTGCAGGTGGGCGGCGGCCGTGATGGCGGCAAGGTCCGTCAGGGCCTGCGCCTCCCGGCGTTCGAAATAGAGCGAACCCTGATCAACTGCGAATGCCGCTGCCACCATGACAACGGAGAGTAGCGTGGCGGCCATGATGGCTACAGCGCCGGAACGATCACTCGCGAACCGCCGCGCTTGCGCGCAAATCACGCATCGTGCCGCCATCAAATCCCTCCGATCCGGATGGTCGATGACCGGCTTATGATTTCTCCGGGTAGAGGGAGCCGGTCGAGGAGGCCCCAGATTGGCAAGTCCCCGGCGTCATAGCTCAGCGTGACGGTAAACTGCGTCCCGTCCGCGCTGTCGCCGATTTCAATCTGCAGCTTGTCGCGATCGAGGAAAACGTAACCGTTGGTGTGGGTATCCAGAAACCGGGTCACCAGCCTCTCCCGCTCGCCTACGTCAAGCCCAGCTATGGAGATGCGTGCCGCATCGGCGGCGAGCTGCTGGAGGGAGTGCATCGCGCCGAAATAGATGCCGTAGGCGATCATCCCCATGAACAGGAGAATGAAGATCGGCGCGACAAGCGCGAATTCGACCGCAGCCGCGCCGTTGCGGCTGCGCAGAAACCCGTGAGACGTTCTGGCGACCGTAAGCATGCAGACGTTTCTGACAGAAACGCTTTAGGACTTGCTCAACGGGAGTTGCCAGGTAGAGGTTGTATCAGGTTGCGCCTTGCGCGGCAGGCCGGGTGTGCTCCTACGATTTACCGCCGTGGCGTGGTGGTGCTTTCTTGGTATCAGGATCCTCAGCCAGGGCGCCCGAAGCGGATTGCGCATGCAGCTCCCGCAGCTGGTCGCTGGCCTCCAGATAGGCCATCTCGAGCTGAAAAGTCAGCATCTCGAAACGTTCCGCCGCCGTCATGTCACGCAGTTCGCGGACAATGGCCCGTATGTATTCCAATTGTTCGACTTGGCTGCCCAACCGCCAGCCCGCCGTCTGCTGGACGCGCTCTTGGCTACGCATGGAACTACCCCCCTGCCCGGGCGGCTACTTTCTCCGCCCATTGTGCGGCATCGAGGATGGCACAGTTCATCCACAAAAGTGTTAATCGCTGCGCGCGTCTGGTGGCTCGCGAAAATGTGATCGATGCGGCTTACGTGCCAGGGGTCGGGCGGCCGGCCGCGGCACGCGAAATAGTGGTGCGGACGGCGGGAGTCGAACCCGCACGGATTTCTCCGAGGGATTTTAAGTCCCTTGCGTCTACCGGTTCCGCCACGTCCGCGTCCATCCGCTTTTCCAAGCTCCCGGGGAAAAGGTCAACGGGCCGGAGGCAGATTTCTGTTCGCAGACCCGGCCCGTGGAAAGCGGAGGTAGCGGCGCGGCGCTCAAGCCGTTTTGCGGGAATCGCTTTCCTGCAGCGCCCGCGCGCCGATCTTGAGCTTCATGGCGATCTCGGCCAGCCGCTTACCCTGGAAGCGGGCGCCCTCCAGTTCCTGATCGGAGGGGAAGCGTGAGCCGTCGGATTCGGTGGTCGTGGTCATACCGTAGGGCGAGCCGCCGCGAACCGTGTCGTTGCCAGACTGGCCCTGATAGGCATAGGAGAGCGGGACGATCAGCATGCCGTGATGCTGAAGAGCAAGCTGCGCGGAGACGAGCGCCAGTTCCGCCCCGCCATGCTGCGTGGCGGTTGAAGACATGACGGTGGCCGGCTTGTCGAGCAGCGCTCCCTTGGCCCAAAGTGGCCCGGTCTGGTCGAGGAAATTCTTCATCTGTGCGGCCATCATGCCGTAGCGCGTCGAAATGCCGAACACGAAGCCGTCATACTCGGCCAATTCCATCGGGTCAGCGATGGGCGCCTCCTGGTCGAGCTTGTAACCCGCGTTCTTCGCCACGTCGTCGGGCACCAGTTCCGGCACGCGCTTGACGGTCACGTCCGCCCCAGCCTCGCGCGCGCCCTCAGCGGCCGCTTTGGCCATCGCTTCCATGTGTCCCCAGCTCGAATAGTAAAGAACCAAGATTTTGGCCATGTCTCATCTGCTCCGTTGATGATGCGGCTGGTGCGCCGCCGTCATCGATGTAGTGAACGGAACGGACAATGAAACTGCCTGCCTGGCCAACACAGTGTTCACCATTCGCCGTCCGTTGCCGGATGAAGCTGATGCGGCTATCTGACGGAGCGTCAGGAGAAATACGCGATGAGCAAAATCGTTACAGCGGCCATGGTGGTTATCGGCGACGAGATCCTGTCCGGCCGCACCAAGGACCGCAATATCGGCCACCTGGCCGACATGATGACTGCGCTAGGCATCGACCTGAAGGAGGTGCGCATCGTACCTGACGATCAGGCGGCGATCGTCGAGGCGGTGAATGCGCTGAGGGCGCGGAACACCTACGTCTTTACCACGGGCGGCATCGGCCCGACCCATGACGACATCACCGCCGATGCAATCGCAGCCGCCTTCGGCGTTCCCTGCGACTATGACGAGGAAGCCTATCGCCTGCTGGACGAGCACTACGCGGCGCGCGGCATCCCGTTCACCGATGCGCGGAAGCGCATGGCACGCATGCCGAAGGGTGCCGAGCATATCCGCAATCCGATTTCCGTGGCGCCAGGATTCCGGATCGCCAACGTCTATGTCATGGCGGGCGTGCCGGCGATCTTTCAGGCCATGTTGGACGAGGTAGCCCCAACTCTGAAGAAGGGGGCCAAGCTTCTGTCCGTCGCCGTCCCCTCCCCGTTCCCGGAAGGCACGATCGGCGGCCCGCTCGCCGAAATCCAGAGAACCCATCCGGAAACGATCATCGGCTCCTATCCCAAGTATCAGGATGGCTCGTTCTGGACCGAGATTGTGATACGCTCACGTTCGGAAGAAGCTTTGAAGGCAGCCAAGGCCGCCGTCGAGGCAATGCTCGAGAATCTGCTGAACCGGAGGTGATGCTCGAGCGTTGATCTGCGGGCGGGCTGGAGCAGAACGCCTGCCTTGCAGCATGGAGGCATCAAATGACGTGCAAAACGATCCTTGCCATTCTTCAGAGCGAGGCGGATGCGGCGCGCGTGCTGGATTTCACCGTGCCCTTTGCCGCTCGCCATGGAGGCCATGTCATCGGCCTTCATGCCGAGGCGCTGCCCATCATCGTCTCCGCCCCGCTGGGCGGCCCGGTGGTCGCGTTCAATGCTGGCCTGGAGGCTGAAACCGAGGCGCGGCATTCCCGAATGCGCGAGATCTTCAACAAGCGCCTCAGCGCGGAAGGGGTCACGGGCGAATGGCGCGGCTATGAAAGCGTCTCGGGCGATTCGGCCATCTCCGGCATCGAAAGCGCCCGCACGGTGGATCTGGTGATCGCTCAGCAGAACGATCCGGATGCCGACGCGCGCAGCACGGCGAATGTCGAGGCACTGGTGTTTGAGAGCGGACGGCCCGTTCTACTGGTCCCCTACACGTTTTCCGGCCGGAGCCAGCCATTCAAACGGGTTCTGCTTGCCTGGAACGGCAGCCAGCAGGCGGCGCGCGCGGCCTTCGATGCCCTTCCGATGATGAAGGAGGCAGGCAAGGTCGAGGTGCTTACGGTGGATGCGCCCGACACACCGGAGCAGGATGCCAATTTCGCAGGCGCGGCAATCGCGGCCACGCTGGCAAGGCACGGCATAGAGGTTACCATGCGCGCCGAGCGCTCCGCCGGCGACCTCACGCATGCGGACATCATCGCCAACCGCCTTGCGGACTCCGGTGCCGATCTTCTGGTTATGGGAGCCTATGGCCGCTCGCGCCTGTCCGAATTCGTCTTCGGCGGCGTCACCCGGGCGATGCTACGGAGCATGACGGTGCCCACGCTGATGGCTCGCTAGGGGCTTGAAGTGTATCCGGCGGCGCAGTTCGCAATTTGATGCCGCAGGCGGTATAAACTCGAAACAGGACGAGGCAGGAACACGCCCCGCGAACCGGTTTTGCGGAAGCAGGCGTCCGGTTGCCCAGCATCGCGGTTGCGACGAAAGATTGAAAAAGCAGTCCGTTGCGGACAGACAAATCCCCGGCCTGCTTCGACGGGAAACGATGTTTGTCGAAACGGGACCTGATGACTGTTCGAAAGAAAACGGAATTCTGCAAGGCGAGTTCGCCCGAATGGGTCCAGTCGGAGTTTCTGACCCCGGAGCGGCTGGAAAAGCCCGCTGGAAGTGCAGAGTTAGCCGCGCGATATAATTGGCGGGTAGCGGCTCGCAAATAGAGGATGTGCCGGAATGAGCAATGCGGGCACCATTCGCGCCGGTATAGGCGGCTGGACATTCGAGCCATGGGAAGGCACGTTTTATCCTGATGATCTGCCCAAGAAGCGGCAGCTCGAATATGCGAGCCGAAAGCTTCCCACGATCGAGGTGAACGGAACCTATTATGGCACGCAGAAGCCGGCCACCTTTGCCAAATGGGCGGCCGAGGTGCCGGATGGATTCACCTTCTCGCTCAAGGGAAACCGCTTCGTGACGAACCGCAAGGTGCTTGCCGAGGCTGGCGAGTCGCTTTCGCGTTTTCTCGGATCGGGGATCACCGAACTGGGTGATCGGCTTGGCCCCATTCTCTGGCAGTTCGCACCGACAAAGAAGTTCGATCCCGAGGACTTCGAAGCCTTTCTGAAACTATTGCCTGAAAAGCAGGATGGTGTGCCGCTGCGGCATGTGCTGGAAGTGCGCCACCCTTCCTTCGTTACTCCGGAATTCCCGGCCCTCGCGCGAAAGTATCGGGTGGCCATCTGCTACGCGCACCATTTCACTTATCCGGAAATCGCGGATGTCACGGCCGATTTCGTATATGCGCGGCTTCAGCGTGGCCAGGATTCCATTCCGACGGCCTACGCGCTTGCCGATCTCGATGCCTGGGCCGAACGGGCGAAGGTCTGGGCTGCCGGAGGCATGCCAGGCGATTTGCCGCTTGCGGACGAGACGGTGAGGATTGAGGCAAAGCCGCGCGATGTCTTTGTCTACTTCATCCACGAGGGAAAGGTGCGTGCGCCCCAGGCTGCACAGGCACTGATGGAGCGCGTAGGTTAGGCAGACCGCGCGCGGCGTCGCTCGCACATGCCAAGCACCACCTCCGCCGCCATCTCGCCCGAAGGCTTTGGCACTGCCAGGGCCGCGGCCACCTCTGCGAAACCTTCCCGCTGGGCGAGCCGCGTGGGCGTGTCGTCCCAAAGCCGCGGCAAGAGCCGAGCCAAATAGGCAGGACGGACGAACTCGTTGAAAAATTCGGGCACGACCGGCCAGCCAGCGATCAGGTTCGGCAGTGACCCGGACCAAACCTTGATCAGAAGCGGGCCGAGAACGGCGCCGATCGCATCCGTCTTGTAGCAACTAACAAAGGGTACGCGCGCAAGCGCGAGCTCCAGCGCGACCGTGCCCGAACAAGCAAGCGCGGCATCCGCTTCGGCAAAGGCGCTCCACTTGCGTTCGGGATCGAGGATGATCTCCGGCTTCACCGGCCAATCCCCGACCGCAGCCTCGATCAACGGCACCAGATGAGGCACGGTGGGAAGCAGTAGATCGAAGTCATGTTGCGCCGCCTTGAGCGCGGCGACCGTCGCCCCGAAGGGACCGATCAGACGCCGCACCTCGCCTCGGCGGGAGCCAGGCAGGAGGAGAAGTTTCTTCCGCTCCCCCCGTTCCTGGCCGGTAAGCTGTGCAAGTGCGGCCTCTCGGATGTTGGGGTCGCTCATGAGCCGGTGTCCGACGAACGTGCCCTCGGGGCCACCCAGGCGGCGCAGTTCCTCCGGCTCGAAAGGCAGAAGGCACAGCACGTGATCCACATGGGGCCGCATGGCCGCCGCACGTCCCGGGCGCCAGGCCCACACGCTGGGGCAGACATAATGCACGATGGGAATGGACGGATCGGCCGCCCTTATTTTCCTCGCAACCCGCAGCGAAAAATCGGGACTGTCGATGGTGATCACGCAATCGGGCTTCGAGACGACGATCGCCCGTGCGGTCTGGCCGATACGGCGTATGAGCCGCGGAAGATCCCGCAACACGGCCGAGAACCCCATGATGGCAATCTCATCGGCGGAAAACAGGGACTTGAGGCCATGGGCGGCAAGGTGGCGGCCGCCGATTCCCACGAGCTCGACCGGCCGTCCGCTCAGGCGCTTCAAGGCAGCGACAAGATCGGCCCCGAGCAGGTCGCCAGATTCTTCGCCTGCGACGACGGCAAGTCTAAACGCAGCTTTGTCGCTCACCCTTCCCGTCCCCGCTCAAATCCGACGATGAAAAGGCCGAGTTCGTTGGCCAGCCTCACGGTCTCGCTGCAATCCAGAATGAAGCTGCGCTCCGCCTCCACCGCAATGCCCGCAAGCCCGGCGCTATGGGCATCCCTCACCGTCCGCGGCCCGATGGCAGGCAGGTCGGTGCGCAGTTCCTGGCCGGGCTTGGAACATTTCACCAGCACCCCGCGCGTCTTGCCGGCCAGCCGGCCGTGGCCGCGCAACGCCTTTGCCCGCTGAAGCAGGCCGTCCGTCCCGTCGATATCCTCCAGGGCGACAGTACGCGCGCCAATAGCCACGGCCCCCTGCCCTATGTCGAGCCGCCCTAGAGCGCGCGCGGCAACAAGGCCGGCGGCGATATCCTTCTCATCCGCACGCGTGGGCCTAGCTCTCGTAAGCACGCCTTCCGGCGCAAGAAGTTCAGGCACCACCTCATGCGCCCCCACCACCTTGATTCCATGCGATTCGACAATGCGGACGAGTGCACGCAACAGCCCGTCGTCACCGCGGGCATAGGCTGCGGCAAGGCGAGGAAGCTGCAGGAGAAGGCCCAGGCCAAGACGCAGGTTGCGCAGCGGCGGCCGACGCGTCACGCCGCCGGCCATCACCAGATGCGTGACGCCCTTGCGCTTCAGAACGGGCAATATTTTTCCCAGATCTTCCGGAGCAACCGGGAGAAGGTCATAGCGCTGAGGCGCATCCCCAATTTCGGCTTCGCCTTCGATGGCTACCACCAACGGCCTTTGCCCCTGATCGGCAAGCCCGTCCGCCACATTTTGCGGAAGGAGTCCGCTGCCCGCGATCACGGCAACACGTCCGCCTGTATCGCGTGTGCCGAAGCTTGTGCGTTCAGGCTGCAGCGCCATCATCCGCATCGGCGTCATCGTCGCGCGCGGGAAGCGTCAGATACCGCCTCTCGCGGCTGCCGATGAAGTCCAATATATCGATGACCGGCTTGGAGTCACCGAATTCCCTGCGTGCCTCTTCCATATTCTCTGCCAGGGGACGTTCCGGCGAGAAGATGAGCCGGTAGGCCTGGCGGATGCGCATCAGTTCCGAACGCGGCATGCCTGAGCGCTTCATGCCCACCACGTTCAGCCCGCGCAGTTCGGCGCGATCGCCGACTGCCATGCCGTAGGGAATGACATCGCCATTCACCGCGGCGAAGGCTGCGAGGAAGGCATGATGGCCCACACGCACAAACTGATGCACGGCCGCATAGCCTGACATGATCACGTTGTCACCAACCTCGACATGCCCGCCGAGGCATGCGTAATTCGCCATGCTCACATTGTTGCCGACGCTGCAATCGTGTGCCACATGGCTGTAGGCCATGAAGAGGCAGTTGTCGCCGATCGTCGTCTTGCCGCGGCTGACATCAGTGCCGCGATGGAGCGTGACGCCTTCCCGGATCACGCATCGGCGTCCCACGGTCAGGGTGGTACGCCCGCCCTTGTGCTTCAGATTTTGCGGAGCACCGCCGAGCACTGCGCCGGGGTAGGCCTGGCAGCCGTCACCCAGCGTCGTTCCCCCGAGCACCGTGACATGGCTGATCAGCTCGACATCGTCGCCTATCGTAACGTCCGAGCTGACGTAACAGAACGGGCCGATCCTGACGCGCGCGCCCAGCTTCGCGCCGTCTTCAACAACAGCCGTAGGATGGATGAAAATCTCGGCCGTCATACACTGGGCCCACCCGTCTCCTTATCGTTGGCCGTCATCAGCGCGGATATTACCGCCTCGGCGACCTTTCCTCCTTCGACGATCGCCTCGCAGGAGAACTTCCAGATGCTGCCGCGCTGCTTCAACTTCTTCACATGAATCTCCATCCGGTCGCCGGGAACGACCGGTTTCCTGAATTTCGCACTGTCGATTGTCATGAAATAGACCACCGACGGCTGAACGCCACCCGTGCTGTGGATGCAGATCGCGCCGGCCGTCTGCGCCATGGCCTCGATGATGAGCACGCCGGGCATCACAGGGCGGCTTGGGAAATGCCCCATGAAATGCGGTTCATTGAACGTGACGTTCTTAATTCCGATTGCGGAGTTGTCGCCGTCGATCTCGATGATCCGGTCGACCATGAGGAAAGGGTAACGATGCGGCAGAAGCTCGAGCAGCTTCAGAATGTCCAGACTTTCCAAACTGGTTGACGCACCGTCAGCCATTCCTCTTGCTCCTATTCCGCTTTCCGTCGACGAGATTGCGCAGCGCGGCGATTTCGCGAAACGCCTGGCGCATCGGCTTGGCGGGTAGGCCCGCCCAGCGCTCGCCCGGCGGCACGTCGTCCATAACGCCGCTGGAGGCGGCAAGCTGAGCCCCCTCACCGATGGTCACATGATCGGCAATCCCGACCCGGCCGCCCAGCATGGCATGGTCGCCAATCTTGACCGAGCCTGAAAGACCACAATGGCCGGCAATAATGCATCCGCGCCCGATCTGCACATTGTGGCCGATCTGAACCAGATTGTCGATCTTCGTGCCCTCGCCGATGACCGTGTCCGTGAGCGCGCCGCGATCGATCGTGGTGTTCGCGCCGATTTCGACATCGTCCTGGATGATCACCCGGCCGACCTGCGGATTCTTTTCCAGACCTTCGGGCCCCAGAAGGAATCCGAAACCGTCCTGCCCGATCTGCGCGCCAGGATGAATGATGACCCGGTCGCCGATCACCGCGTATTGCAAAGTGGCGTTCGCACCCACATAGGCGTCCCGGCCGATGGTGCAGTTGGCACCGATCACCGCATTGGGACCAATGATCGTCCCTCGCCCGATCATCGCGCCAGGGCCGATCACGGCCCCCGCCTCCACGATCACGCCATTCTCAATCTTCGCATCCGCCGCGATGACCGCGCGTTCGGAAATGCCCCGTTCACCCGTCATGGGCTGCGGCCGCGTGGCCGCCGGATAAAGAAGCCGGGCGATCATGGCAAAGGCGTGCTGAGGCTTGGCGGTGGCCAAGATCGCGAGGCCCGCCGGCACGCTTTCGACCATCTCTTCCGGGCACAGCACGGCGGCCGCGTGCAGAGCGGTAAGCTTGCCGATGTTGCGCCGGCCGTCGATGAACACCAGCGCGTCCTCACCCCCTTCGGAAATGGGGGCGAGGCGAAGGATGGAAACCTCCGCATGATCGGCATTCACCAACCGGGCGCCAGTCAAGACGGCGATCTCTCCCACCTTGAAGCGGCGCGCCGGGATAAAGAAATCCGGTTCCTTCATGAACGCCTTCTCATCCGGGCCGCAGCCGGGCCCGGATAAACGGTTGAGCCGCTAGAACCGGGTGGAAATGCCGAAGTTCCAGTGCTGGATGCGGTCGCTGTCCTCCTTGACGACCGGCTCGGCATAGTCGACGCGCAGCGGACCGAAGGGCGAGGCCCAGATCAGGCTGGCGCCGACCGATGCGCGCCACTCCATCTCGGTACCCAAAACGGTTCCAAGACCGGTAAGCTCGCTGTCATAGAGCGTGGCGGCATCGGCAAATACAGCGCCCCTTATGCCCAGGCTTTCCGGAAGAATAGGCATCGGGAACTGGGCTTCCGCGGTCGCGTGGAAATAGGTGGTACCACCGAGATGATCACCGGTAGCCCCATCATACGGACCTATGCCGTTGTATTTGAAACCGCGGATAATGCGATCGTTGCTCTGGAAGTGGTCGAAGATTCGCAGGGACTCGTCGCCGAAGCTGACGATATGGCCGCCCCCCACCGAGAGCATGCCCACAAGGTCGAGCTGCTCGGAAATTGTCTGATAGTAAGCGGCGCGGCCGGTCACCTTCACGAACTCCGCATCGCCACCAAGCCCTGCAACCTCTGCGGTCAGGTTGGCGTAGATGCCCTCACGCGGAAGCCGCGGATTGTCGAGCGTGTTGTAGATCAGCGAGGCACTGACGGAGGATTTGGTCCACTCGCCCTGGTTGATTGCGTCCTGGATGTAAGGTGAAATCGCGACGGCGCCGATACGCTCGTACTCTTCCTGCGTGAAGTTATAGGCAAGCTGCGTGGTAAGAGCCTCGGTGATCGGCAGGCCGAAGCGGACCGTCCCGCCGGTGACCTCGCGGTCGTAAATCCGGTTGCCATCCGCATTCGAGAATTCCCGGGTGTTGCGGAAGATGTCGAAGCCCGCCGCAATGCGCCGACCAAGGAAATAGGGCTCGGTGAAGGAGAAGCTGTAGTCGCGGGAGTCCTCGCCGCCTGCCGCGGCAAATCGGATATACTGGCCGCGTCCCAGGAAGTTCCGCTCCGTTACCGAGCCTTCAACGGTGAAGCCGCCGCTGGAGCTGGACGTGCCTCCCGTGGTATAGCCCGCGCCGATGGAGAATTCGCCGGTCGGCTTCTCCACCACATCCACGACCAGAACCACCTGATCGGGCTGCGAGCCGGGCACGGTGGCGATGTTCACCGTCTGGAAGTAGTTAAGGCCCTCAAGCCGGCGCTTAGCGCGCTGGATGAGGACCTGGTTGAACGCGTCGCCCTCGCTGATGTCGAATTCGCGGCGGATGACATAGTCGCGCGTGCGGTTGTTGCCGCGAATTTCGATGCGTTCGATGTAGGCGCGTGGCCCCTGATCGATCGAGTAGACAACGTCGATGGTGTGCGCCTCGAAGTTGCGATTGCCGCGCGGCGTGACCTCGGCGAAGGCATAGCCAGAGCCTGCCAGACGCTCGGTGAGGCTGATAAGGGACTTTTCCACATCTTCGGCGCTGTAGACGGCGCCGCTGCGCGTCTTCAGCTCGCGCTTGAGGCTTTCGACATCGACGTCGGGAATGGTCGATTCGATGGCGACGTTGCCGAACGTATAGCGCTCGCCCTCGTCGACCACGAAAGTGACGGTGTATTTGTTGTCGACCAGTTCGGCCGAGGAAGAGATCACGCGGAAATCCGCATAGCCGCGGTTGTAATAGAAGCGCCGCAGCGCCTCCTCGTCGGCGCGCAGACGGTTCTCGTCATAGATGTCGTTGCGCGTGAGGAAGGAAAGCGGATTGGATGGCTTGGTCGAGACCACATCTCTCAGACGCCGATCGCTGAAGGCAGAGTTGCCCTCGAATTTGACCGCGGCAATCTTCGTCCGGTCGCCCTCGTCAATATTGAAGATGACGTTGACCCGCCCTTCGCCAAGGTCCTGAACCTCGGTGGTCACCGTCGCCTCGTCACGGCCGATCCGGCGGTAAGCCTCGCGGATCGCCTCCGCATCGCTCTCCAGCAGCGGGCCCGAGAAGGCGCTGCGGGGCTGAAGCTGGATGGCCTGGGCAAGGCTGCGGTCCTTGATCTTGCGGTTGCCCTGGAAGAGCACCTGATTGACGATCGAATATTCCTCGACCGTCACGACGAGTGTGCCGCCGGACTGCGTGATGGAAACGTCCGCAAACAGGCCGGTCGCGAACAGGCGCTTGACCGCCTCGTTCACGTCAGCGCCGGTGAAGGACTGCCCGGGGCGAATGCCCACCTGATCGCGGATCGTGTCCGCGTCCACGCGCCTATTGCCGCGCACCTCGATCCGGCTCACCGTCGCCGCCTCGGCCGAAACCGTAGCGGCGAGCTGAACCGCCGATACCCCTCCCACAACGAGACCTGCAGACAGCGCCGCAGCGGAGGCGGCGTTCATCAATCTGGAAATTGCCTTCATCGGGCCTAAAAACCTTCTGTTCTCGTTGTCCCCAATGCGAGAAAATCCGGACACACGGGCAATCGCTTACCCCTATTACCTCGAATTTCCATACACGCAAGGCTTCCGGTTAATTTGCATTTACCGAAAAGTCGGCCGTGGCATTCCGGCCACGCCAATCGCTCGCTGTGGTAAACGCGACATCAACGGATGCCCGAATCGCCCCCGTTTAGCATCCAAACAGATCGTTCCAGAAAACAAAACCCATAAATACCAACACCATCAGCATCCCCGCCCGATAGACCACCTCCATGACCTGTTCGGGCACGGGACGGCGCAACACTGCCTCCATGGCGTAGAACAGGAGATGTCCGCCGTCGAGCGGAGGTATGGGTAAGAGGTTCAGGATCCCGATGCCCGCGGACAGAAGCGCGACGAGTTGTATGAGCCAGACGAAACCGAGGTCCGCGGCCTTGCCCGCCATATCGGCAATCTTGACCGGCCCGCCGAGCTGGCAGCGGTCCTCTCGCCCGAGCACCAGGCGCTTGAGGAAGGAGCCGGTGCGAAGAATGATGCTCCACGTTTCCTCGACACCTGCGGCCAAAGCTTCGATCGGACCGTATTCGATCCGCCGCGGCTGGCCGAGCGCCTCGTTGTTCACAACGCCGATGACACCGATGCGGATCTTGTTTCCAAGCGCGTCCTCGACCTCCGTCGGTTCGGGCGTGGCCGTGACGGTGATTTGTCTTCCATCACGCTCCAGCACGAAGGACAGCGCCTCGCCGGCTCGGCCCGAAACGATGCGCTGCACATCCCCGAAAGTTTCGATGGGAACGCCATCGACCGAAACAAAACGATCGCCGGGCTGGATGCCTGCTTCAGCCGCGGGGCTGTCAGGCCTCACCTCCGCCACCATCGGCTCGGCCACGAAGCGCCCGAAAACGGAGAACATCACCGCAAAAACAGCGACGGTGAGAAGGAAGTTGAAGAACGGGCCAGCGAAGACGGTGGCCGCCCGCTTCCATACGGGTTGCAAATGAAAGGCCGCGCGCCGCTCGGTTTCCGACAAATCGTCAAGGGCATCGGCGTCGGGCTTGCTGGTCGCGCCCACATCGCCCACGAACTTGACGTAGCCGCCGAGGGGGATCGCTGAAAGTTTCCAACGCGTGCCGCTGCGGTCCGTAAAGCCGAGAAGCTCCGGCCCGAAACCGATCGAAAAGGCCCTCACCCCGATGCCGCACCACCGCCCGACGAGATAATGGCCCATCTCGTGCACGAACACGACGACGGTGAGGACGAAAAGGAACGGCACAATCGTCCCCATCAGGAACGACCCGAAACCAAAAAGGGGAAATGCTACGTCGCCCAAGTTCTGCCCTTGCCTGGATCCGTGCCTAGATACCGCCTCCTGCCAATCTGGAACCAAAGGCGGCAAATCCGTGGCACCGTGAAAGATGCCGTTAGTACGGAGAACCGTCAGCCTCTAGCACCCTTTACCGGGAGAAGAAACCGGCCGGCATGACGAAACCCGAATACATCATCCCGAAAAGATAGAAGCCGAGGGCCGCTGCCACCAGACCATCGATACGATCCATAACTCCGCCGTGGCCGGGAATAAGCGTACCTGAATCCTTCACGCCCTGACGCCGCTTCACCGCGGATTCGAAAAGGTCGCCCGCCTGCGAAACCGCCGAAAGAAGGAGGGCGAGGACCAGAACAGCAGTCAGCGGAAGCCGCACGCCAGCTGCAAGCGCCAGCGCGGTGCCGGCGGCCGCCCCTCCGAGAAGCCCGCCCACCGCTCCGCTCCATGTCTTGCCGGGGGAAATCGACGGCGCAAGCTTGGGACCGCCGAGAGCACGGCCCACGAAATAGGCAAAAATGTCCGTCACCCAAACGACCGCATAAAGGAAGAGTATGGCGAGGAGGCCCGGAAGGTCGCTGCCGCGCAGATGCGCGAGCGCCAGAGCCGGCAAGCTGGCATAGGCAAGCCCCGCTGCATTCCAGGGGCCGCCCGCGGTCAAGAGCCCGGAAAGCAGGACTGCCAGAATGGCCGCCCCCGCAACAGCAAGAGACAGCGGCGGCTCGATTCCCGCCAGCATCGGCGCAAGCACCACGGCCAGCGCAAGCCGGGAGAAGATCGCGTGGGCGCGAACGGGCGGGCGGTGCATAGCCGTCCATTCGTGGAAGACGATTGCGGCCGCGCCCGCCGCGAAAAGCCGGAACGCGAAGCCGCCAAGAAAAGTGACAGCCAGCGCGACAGTGCCCAGCACAAGGGCGGACGCAATCCGCAAGCGCAGGTTCTTGCCGCTCGAATCGGCCTGCGGCTTCCCCTTGCTCATGAAACGGCTTCTTGCGGCGCCAAGCTGCCAAAGCGCCGGTCGCGCCGCTCGAATACGTCAACGGCGGCGGCGAGATCGGCTGGGCCGAAATCCGGCCAGTTGCACGGCAGGAACACGAATTCCGCGTAGGCGGCCTGCCACAGGAGGAAGTTGGACAGACGCAGCTCTCCGCTCGTCCGGATGATGAGATCGGGATCGGGAATGCCCGCCGTATCGAGACGGGCCTCGAAATCCTCCGCGGTAATCTGCTCCGGGTCGATCCGCCCTGCCCTGGCATCCATGGCCAGCGCCCGTGCGGCCCGCACGATCTCGTCACGCGCGCCGTAATTGAACGCGACCACCAGATTCATATTGGTGTTGTTGGCGGTAAGCGCCTCCGCCTCCATCAGAAGCGCTGCAATGTCGGGCTCCAACCCCTCGCGGCTACCTACGATCCGAACGCGCACGCCGTTCTGGTGCAGTTCGGCAAGATCACGCCGGATGAAAAGCCGCAGCAACCCCATGAGATCGGAGATTTCGGACTTGGGCCGTGACCAGTTTTCCGACGAAAAGGCATAGACGGTGAGCCATTCGATGCCCATCTCGCCGGCCGCGCGCACCACACCCCGCAGCGCCTCGACCCCAGCGCGGTGCCCGGCGGCTCGCGGCAGGCCGCGCGCACGCGCCCAGCGGCCATTGCCGTCCATGATGATTGCGACATGCGCGGGCTTCACCTGTTCTTCCCCCTTGTCTCGGCGGCCCGCCCGGCGTGAGGTCAAACCTGCATGATCTCCGCTTCCTTCTCAGCGAGAAGCTTGTCGATCGCGATGATTCTCTCATCCGTCATCTTCTGCACGCGCTCGGACTGGGCATGCATCTCATCCTGGCTGATTTCGCCTTCCTTTTCGGCCTTTTTGAGATGCTCCATTCCGTCGCGGCGAACATGACGCACGGCCACGCGGGCGTTTTCGGCATATTGATGCGCGATCTTTGCCAATTCCTTGCGCCGCTCCTCATTGAGCTCGGGAAGCGGAATGCGCAGGGTAGAACCCTCGACGATCGGGTTGAAGCCGAGATTGGCCTCTCGGATGGCCTTGTCCACCGCCTGAACGAGGCTCTGATCCCACACCGACACGGAAATCATGCGCGGCTCCGGCACGGAGATCGTCGCAAGCTGGTTTATAGGCATGGAGGCCCCGTAAGCCTCGACGTGAACCGGATCGAGCAGATTGGCCGAGGCCCGGCCGGTCCTGAGCGAGGCGATGTCGTGCCGGAAAGCGTTGACCGCTCCATCCATACGGCGGGCGAGATCCTTGAAATCTATACCGTCGGGCATATCATGCCTCCTTGCGCTCACCGATCGGGGCTGGCGCATCACCGACGACGGTGCAAAGCCCCTCGCCGCGCAGAATAGCGCCGAACCCACCCTTTTCGTGTATTGAGAAGACGATTATCGGAATGTTGTTCTCCCGCGCAAGGGCAATTGCGGCGGCGTCCATGACGCCGAGGTTATCGCGCATCACCTGGTCATGGGTGATGCGGTCATAGCGTACCGCATCCTTCACCTTGCGCGGGTCGGCCGAATAGACGCCATCGACCTGCGTGCCCTTGAACAGGGCATCGGCACCGATCTCGGCCGCCCGAAGAGCGGCTGCCGAGTCTGTGGTAAAGAAGGGGTTCCCGGTCCCCCCAGCAAAGATGACCACCTTGCCCTCGTTCATGTAGGCGGTGGCCTGACGCTGCGAGAAGCTTTCGCAAAGCTCCGGCATGGCGATGGCCGACAGCACGACCGCATCGACCCCGATCTTGACGAGCGACGTCCTGAGCGCCAACGAATTGATGACGGTGCCGAGCATGCCCATGTGGTCGCCGGTCACCCTGTCTCCGCCCTTGGAGGCGACCGCCACCCCGCGGAAGATGTTGCCGCCGCCGATCACGACGCCGACCTCTACGCCCAGTTCACGCGCCTCAGCAATATCTGCTGCGATGCGATCGACAACGGATACGTCGATGCCGAAGCCCTGGCTTCCCATCAGCGCTTCACCTGAAGCCTTGAGGATGACACGTCGGTATTTCGGGGAGGTCAAGCCGCTCATCTCCTTTCCGCCTGTGCGGGCAGCAATGCCGAACGCCCGCAGCGGCCTCTACAGTCGTCTATCGCCTACACGAAGGGCATCGCGTTGTCACGCGATGCCCTTTCTCCCGCCCCTCGGGAACGTCAGAAATCAGGACTTGACGGCGGCAGCCACTTCGGCAGCGAAATCCGTCTCGTTCCGTTCGATGCCCTCACCGAGCGCAAAGCGCACGAAGCCGGTTATCGTCGCGGGCGCGCCGATCTCCTTCTCCGCCTCCTTCAATGCCTTTTCTACGGTGAGGTCCGGGTTGATGACGAAGGCCTGCTTGAGCAGGACGACCTCTTCGAAATACTTGCGCAGCCGGCCTTCCACCATCTTCTCGATGATGTTCTCCGGCTTGCCGGACTGGCGCGCCTGCTCAGAGAAGATCGCCTTCTCCCGCTCTACGAGCGCAGGATCGATCTCCGCTTCCGTCAGCGCAAGCGGGCTGGTGGCAGCCACATGCATGGCGACCTGCCGCCCGAAGTTCCGCGCCGCTTCGGCGTCTCCCTCGGTCTCGATGGCCACAAGAACGCCGATCTTGCCGAGTCCCTCCGCCAGGGCATTGTGGACATAGGTGGCAACCGCACCCTTGCCAACGGTGAGTTTCGCAGCCCGGCGAAGCGTCATGTTCTCACCGATCGTGGCGATCGCTTCGCGGATCGTGTCCGCGACCGACTTGCCGCCATCGGGATAGGTGGCATTGGCCACGGCCTCTACGCTGCCGTCGGTACCGAGCGCCACATTGGCAATGTCGCGCACGAGGGTCTGGAAAGATTCATTGCGTGCCACGAAGTCCGTCTCGGAATTCACCTCGACCACAACGGCGCTCTGTGGCTCCGAGGCCACGCCGACCAACCCCTCGGCCGCTGTGCGGCCGGACTTCTTGTCAGCCTTGGAGATACCCTTCTTGCGCAGCCAGTCGACAGCCGCCTCCAGGTCGCCTCCGGTTTCGGAAAGCGCGGTCTTGCAGTCCATCATGCCCGCGCCTGTCATCTCGCGCAGTTGCTTGACCAATGCTGCTGAAATGCTCATCGTCGCCTCTTAAACGAATTCGTTCCAGGGATCCGCCCCCGGAGAAAAGGCCCCGGTCGCAGGACCGTTCCTCAATTGCTATCGGTTTCTACTTCTTCCGAAAGCGCAGGCTCGGAAGCCGCTTCGGCGGCAGGTACTTCTTCAAGCGCGGGCTCGGCCGGCGCTTCCGCGGATTCACCGATATCGATGCCCAGAGCACCCTGCTGGCGCTCGATGCCGTCGATGGCAGCCTTGGCGATCAGATCGCAGTAGAGCGAAATAGCGCGCGCGGCATCATCATTGCCCGGGATCGGGTAATCGACCACATCCGGATCGCAGTTCGAGTCGAGAATGGCGACCACCGGAATGCCGAGCCGGCGCGCTTCCTGCACCGCAATCGCTTCCTTGTTGGTGTCGATGACGAACATCATGTCCGGCGTCGAGCCCATGTCGCGAATGCCGCCCAAGGCACGCTCCAGCTTGTCGCGCTCGCGCTCCAGGTTGAGCCGCTCCTTCTTGGTGAGGCCCTGCGTGTCGCCGGCAAGCATCTCATCCAGACGGCGCAGACGCTGGATCGAATTGGAGATGGTTTTCCAGTTCGTCAGCATGCCGCCCAGCCAGCGCGCGTTCACATAGTACTGCGCGCAGCGCTTGGCCGAGTCGGCCACGATCTCGGAGGCCTGGCGCTTCGTGCCCACGAAAAGCACGCGGCCGCCGCGAGCCACCGTATCGGAAACGGCCTTCAGGGCCTGGTGCAGAAGCGGCACCGTCTGGCTCAGGTCTATGATGTGGATGTTGTTGCGCGAGCCGAAGATGTAGGGAGCCATCTTCGGGTTCCAGCGATGTGTCTGGTGTCCGAAGTGAACGCCAGCCTCAAGAAGCTGACGCATGCTGAAATCAGGCAGAGCCATCCTATTTTCCTTTCCGGTTGAACCTCCGCGGACCGTCAGGCGCATTGCGCCACCGGAGGCGTCAGCCCGGATGTCTCCCGGACTGGAACCCATGGTCCGCGTGTGGAATGGGCGCGCATATAGAGGCACGTGCCTGAAATTGCAAGGCCTGGGTTCGATTTGACCGCACGGGCGCCGCTCAGGACGAGTTATTGCCCCTCTTCGTTTTCGCAATCCGTGTCGGTATCGAAGATAGCAAGATCGGTCAGTTTGGCCGTCATGGAATAATCGGCGTAACGGATCAGCATGTCGCGCTGGATGCCGCTTTCATGGAGCTTGAAGCTGACATTGTAGTCGCTGGTCTCCTCGCCATCAGTCTCCTCGCCGTCGAAGTAGGCGGCAGTCACCGGCCGGAAACGGTCATCCGTAAGCTCGCCTAGAACCTTCCTTTCCGGATCGTTCTGGCCTACAGGCTGGGGCGCACCCACCACCACCGAGACATAAACCGCATCATTCGTGAATTCCGTTCCGTCGAAGATGGCAGTTTCGTAAAAGCGTTCGCCGGCCTCCGCCCTGTCCAGCAATTCGCGGAGCTGCGCCGTGGGAAAGAGCGCCGGCGCGAACGAACGCTTGACCTGCTCAGGCTTGTCGTATTCGACCACGGTGCCCGAAGGCCCGGTGCGCGCTGTGCCCGCCACCTCCGAGTCGAGATCCTGGTCGATGAAGGATTTGGTGACGAAGCGGAAGGTCTCGCCCGCCCCATCCTCGAAGCTCGTCACCTGCTGGTCGACAATGCGCAAGGTGCCGCTCATGTCAAAGCGCATGACAATGCGGGATTTCAAGGTATAGCCTTGACAGGCGGAACCGGAGAATTCGAATACCCAGCGACCGGTAAGCTGGTCAATGTCTGAGGTGTCCTCGGCCTCCGCGAGCGCTAGATCGTACACCGCGCGATGCGGCAGAAGGGTTCGGGCCTCCGCCGTGCCGGCAGCGGCGATGCCCATAGCGGGAAGGAAGGCGAGAAAGACGCGCGGCAGGCGCATTAGGCGATCTCCGGTTAGGAACGTTGTATTCGCATCGCGCATGTCAGTCACGGATGAAGTTCGCTCGTGGCAAAACAGAGGCGCTCGTGCAAGGTAGCGAGGTAGGATTAATGGGTAATACGATCGAGAAGCGGCTTCTGGAGCTTGGCGTGGAACTGCCAACAACTCCGGCGGCCGCCGTGGCCAACTACGTGCCCGCCGTTGAAACGGAGGGATTGCTCGTCACCTCCGGACAGCTTCCGATAAAGGACGGCAAGCTGATGGCCATGGGACTGTTGGGACGGGAACTGGGCACGGAGGCCGGCAAGCTTGCGGCCAAATGGTGTGCCGTCAATGTGCTGGCGCAGGCCCGCGCTGCGCTCGGCGATCTGGAGCGCATCCGCCGCATCGTCAAGATCACCGTCTTCGTCGCCTCGACGCCGGATTTCACCGAGCAGCACCTTGTAGCCAACGGCGCGTCGGACTTCCTGGTGGCCGCTCTCGGCGACAGGGGCCGCCACGCGCGTTCGGCGGTCGGTACAGCCGCGCTTCCCATGAACGCGCCGGTCGAAATCGAAGCCATGATCGAAATTGCCTGAGGATCCTATGGTTGACATCTCCTGGCTCAAAGCACGCCCCATCGCCCATCGCGGATTTCATGACATGAACAGGGTACGATGGGAGAACACGCTTGCAGCCTTCGAGGCCGCAGCCGAGCGCGGCTATGCCATCGAATGCGACGTACGGCTTTCCGCCGATGGCGTACCTATCATCTTCCACGACGTATGCTTGGACCGGCTTACGGGCGTGGACGGCATGATCTGGCAGCGGACCTCCGCTGAGCTCACAAGCCTGAAGGTGGGCGGCACGGAGGAGCGTATCCCCACCCTCGCCCAGGCTTTGGAGGTGATCGCCGGACGGGTTCCGGTCGTCATCGAACTGAAAGGCATCGCAGGGCACGATTCGGGCCTTGCGGAGGCGACGCTCTCCTGCCTTTCAGGATATACGGGGCAGGTGGCTCTCATGTCCTTCGACCACTGGATCATCAGGGAGCTCGGCAAGATCGCGGCCGAAATTCCGGTGGGGTTGACGGCGGAGGGACGTTCCGTAGCGGCTATAGAGGCGCATTTTTCGATGCTTGCCAACGGGATCAGCTTCGCCTCCTACTGCGTGGATGATCTTCCCAATCCCTTTGTAACCTTCCTGCGCGAGCGGCTGTCGATGCCCGTCATCAGCTGGACCGTATGCAATGAGGAAGGCGTGGAGCGCACATTCCGCTACGCCGACCAGATGACATTTGAAGGATTCGAGCCGCCGGCGGAGTGACGAAACGTTTCACTTCACCTACGTTTCAGCGCAATGAGGACAGGAGGCGACATGCAGAGCGAGGGGGCGGCAACGCTCACCGTGGCGCAGAGCCTCGACACCTTCACGCCCGAGGAATGGGCGAGCCTTTCCGGCACCACGCGGGAAGGCTCGGAGCCCTATAATCCTTTCGTCTCCCGTGCCTTCCTGAAGGCACTGGAAGACAGCGGCTGCGCCACCGGCAAGACGGGCTGGCTCGGTCAGCATCTGCGGCTGGAGAGCGCCGACGGGACGCTGCTCGGCGCGGTTCCGTGCTACCTGAAATCCCACAGCCAAGGCGAGTACGTTTTCGACCATGGCTGGGCCGACGCCTTCGAACGCGCCGGCGGGCGCTACTATCCGAAGCTTCAGGTCTCGGTGCCTTTCACGCCTGCAACGGGCCCGCGCCTCCTGGTAAGCCGCAACGCACGGCCGGAAGCCGTGCGCTCCGCCCTTGCCGAAGGGCTCCGCACGTTCGCGGACCGGTTGGGCATCTCCTCCGTGCACGTGACCTTTGTGCTGCCCGAAGACATGGCCGCTCTCGAGAATACCGGCTTCCTGAGACGCACCGACCAGCAGTTCCACTTCTTCAATGAAGGCTACGCCTCGTATGACGAATTTCTCGGCACGCTCGCTTCGCGCAAGCGCAAGGCGCTGAGGAAGGAGCGGCGCGCCGCGCTGGAAGCGGGCATTGAGATCGACTGGCTCACCGGCTCGGACCTGACGGAGGCGGTGTGGGACGACTTCTTCGCCTTCTATATGGACACCGGCAGCCGCAAATGGGGGCGGCCTTATCTCAACCGCCAGTTCTTCTCCCTGATCGGGGAGACGATGGCCGAGGACATCCTGCTCGTCATGGCGAGACGCGGCGGGCGCTACATTGCCGGCGCCATCAATTTCATCGGCTCCGATGCGCTTTATGGCCGCAATTGGGGTTGCATCGAGCACCACCCCTTTCTGCACTTCGAAGTGTGCTATCACCAGGCCATCGAATTCGCGATCGCCAAGGGGCTCAAGCGCGTGGAGGCAGGCGCGCAAGGCGAGCACAAGCTTGCGCGCGGCTATCTGCCGGTCACCACCTGCTCGGCTCACTACATCGCCCATGCAGGCCTGAGGCGCGCCGTCGCCGACTATCTGGAACGAGAGCGCCGCGACGTGGCGGCCATAGGCGAGATGCTGGCCGAACATGCACCTTACAGGAAGGGCCCATGAGCGGCGGCGGTGGGCTTGACCGCGCCTGCGACAGGTCACAAAGGTTGACCCGGACCAACTGAGGAGACCGAGATGGCGACCAGCGCCTATGACGAGCAAAACCCGTTTGCCAAGATCCTGCGCGGCGAGCTGCCCGCGCACAAGATCTATGAGGACGACCAGACGCTCGCCTTCATGGACATCATGCCGCGCGGCAAGGGGCACTGTCTTGTCATCCCCAAGAGCCCTGTGCGCAACATTCTTGACGTTGACGATGAGACGCTCGCCGCGGTGATGCGAACCGTCAGGAAGGTGGCCCGCGCCTCCATGAAGGCGTTCGATGCTCAGGGCGTAACGATCCATCAGTTCAACGAGCAGGCCGGCGGGCAGGTCGTGTTTCACCTGCATGTCCATGTCATCCCCCGCTTCGAGGGCGTGCCGCTGCGCCCGCACACCGGCGAGATGGAAGACCAAGAGGTGTTGGCGCAGAACGCACAGAAAATCCGCGATGCGCTGAAGGCTTGAGGCGGGCGCTCCGTGCAGATTCCCGTTCTTGTCATCAACCTGGACCGTTCGCGGGACCGATGGGAAGCGTTACAGGCCCGCGCGGCTGCTGCGGGATTTGTGCCTGAACGCGTGCCGGCTGTAGATGGCAATGCGATCGATCCTGCCGACTGGAAGGATTTTGACGCGAGAAGATTTCGTCTCTGGCATGGACGGTACCCAATAGGGGGGGAATACGGGTGCTATATGAGCCATATGCGCGCGCTTGATCGTGTCATCGAGGCCGGCTGGCCCTTCGCCGTCATCCTGGAGGATGATGCGGATTTCCTCGCCGATCTCGTACCGCGCATCGAGGCTTTGGCACGACTCGATCCCGCCCCCGGTGTCGTGAAGCTCTACAACCACCGCATCAAAGGCTTCGTGGCCAAAGCGAAGACCGAAGCGGGAGACGTAGTCGGCCGCTGCATTCACGGACCGCTCGGCTCAGCAATGGGCTATCTCGTCTCGCTTTCCTCCGCCAGGACGTTGCGTACCGCCTTGCTGCCGATGTTCTTGCCCTATGACATTGCCCTTGAGCGCGGCTGGGCGCATGGGGAAAGCGTTCTGACGACGAAGGCCCCTCTCCTGCGTGGTGCCAAATCGGCTTCCACGATCTCCCCCGCCGGCTACAGTCAGACAAAGCTGCCCTTGTTGATGCGCCTGCCCACGGCTCTCTTCCGCGGGCAGGACTATCTGCGCCGCGCCGTCTACGCGTATGCAGGTTGAGGGCGGAGTTCGCCCTCTATAGCCATGTCCGCGCTTTGACGAAACCGCTCCTCTGGAGACGATAGAAGCAATAGAAGCCGAAGGCTGCCGAGAACCACATATAGGATTCACCCAGCGCAAGGCGGACATTCGAGTTGGTCAGGATGGTCATGCAGAAGAAGAGGAGCACGCCGAGATAGGCGTGTAGGGCTGCAGGATCGATTAGACCTTCGCGTTTGGCGCGCCAGACCTGTCTGATCGCCCAGATGAAGAGTGCCGCGTAGAAGGCGAGACCCACGATTCCATAGCGGATAGCGATCTCCAAATAGCCATTGTGGAGTAGATTGAATGCAGTGTCCGGATAAGTGCGCGTTTGCCACGCGTAAAGCCAGGTGACGCCTTGGCCAAAGATCGGCTCTTTCATCCAAATCAAAATGGCGCTGGCCCAAAGCATCAGGCGTTCACGGAAACTGGCCGGGGTTGAAGAGTCCTGAATCGCACGATCCATGCTTTCAAGCAGGCCCGCGCCCCCGGACATGTCCGAGATTATTTGCGCGGCAGCCCGTGCCGTATCCCCGGCCACAACCCGAATGCCATCCCAAGCGAGGAAAGTGCCAATCACGGCCGCAATAAAGACGATGCCCGCCATCAAGATGAGCACTCGTCTGGCAGCACCATGGATGGCCACGATGAGAAAGAGCTGAACAGGAAGCGCGACAGCCAGCGATAGCCAGACACCCTTGGATCTAAGGGCATAGATATTGATCAAGCCAACGAGAAAGACCGCAGCTGCAATAAATGCGTAGCCGATCCTCAGCTCGAGTTGCAGGTTCTGCGCGCGCAGGAGGTAGCTTGCAAAGGATAATATGCAAAGCACCATAATACCATTGGCGATAGCCGCATGAATCGGGTTGTCGTGAAGGACAAAACTGGCGCGGCGCCCTTCTGCGATCGCGGCAAAATCAGCTGAAAACAGAACGGCCACGAAGCTGATGAGGATGAATGCGGAGACTGCAGTCCAAGGTCTGCGAATATACGCCAGAAGGGCGAAACCTGATAAAGGGTAAAGGAAGGGAAACAGGTAGATGCCTTCCGAAGTCCCAATCCCTTGTTCCGGGTACACCATAAAGTCGAAGACAAATCTCAGAGCGACGTAGATCCCCCACCCCAAGCAGAGCAGGCCCATATAGCCGCCGCGAATCCCATCCGGCCTGCTAAACTCATCGCGAAAATACCTTATCGCAGCCGGGATCAAACATACACAGGCCACGTACCTGTAAGCATCCCATTCGGTCCATACGGCTGAAATAAAAACGAGAAGCGCTCCGCATCCGATCAGCTCCCGTGCAAATTCAATCGAGGCGGACAGATCGCGCTGCTTGATCGGCAATGGCTTACTCATAGACGGATATCACTTCTGGCGGTCGCGAGCCGGGACTGAGTCAGTTCGGTTACGCTTGCTTCTGGTTTGGAGAGCCGAAAACTCTTATCCTGAAGAGAGCAGTGGAAGATCATTGAACGCTGGCATGGCTATATCATCCCTGTGTCAGCAACATGCCCGCACCGAGTGCAATTTCGCCGATCGCGATGCCAACGATAACGCGTTTGCCGAAGGCGAGATAGGCCAGAAAGCCGATGAGCGCGGCCAAAATCCTGAAAAACAGCGGCACAGCCGCGAGCGCCCCATTCGGGAAAACCACGAGATTGGCTATCACCGCGGCGACGAGAGCCGTCGCGATCGAGCGTACGAACACCAGTAGTTCGGAATCCTCAGAGATCCGCCCGCCCAGATACACGCCCAGAAAGCGCCAGAAGTCGGTCGCCAGCCAGCCTGCCACCAGAATGAACAGATAGGGCCACCACCAGGCCTCGATCGCTGAAAAGCTCACGCCCGGCCGCTCCGCTTACGCAAAATATGCAAGACGAAGGCGGCGCTTCCCGCAACCAGCCCAGTGGCAAGGAGATCAAAATCGGGAACGAGCACGTGAAAGAGCGGTCCGAGAGCGAGGCCGAACACCATGGCCACATGGCCGGCCCGTTCCCGCGCCGAGCCCCAGAGGGATGTGAGAAAGTACATCGGCGTCAAAAAGAAGAGCGCCGCCGACAGCTCCGAGGGCAATCGCGCCGCCACCAGGAAGACGATCGCCACCACAACCATGGTACCGGCCAACAGCATTCCGCCAAGCCCGGCATAGTAGGTGGTGCGCATCGGCCGCGGCACATACCGCAGCTGCTCCATGGCGAGCACCCATGAGGTGACGGCGACGAAATGAGAAAGCGCGTAGAGCACCCAGGCCGGCGTTCGCGGGCCGCGCAGCTCCGGCATCAGGGCAACGACCATGGGCCCAAGCCGAACCGAGGAGAGGGCCACGGCTATACCGGTAGGCAGAAGACCGTTGCCGGCGATGATCGACCCCACCAGCACCACCTTGCCCGGCAAGGCCCACATCACGCCCGTCATGAAGACGGTCTGCGCCAGCGTCAGCCCTGCGTCGCGCGCCAGTCCCGCAAACCCGACGAAGGCGCTCGCCAGGATCAGGCCGGGAACGGAGAAGGCGGCACGGACACCGCGTCCGAACCATAATATCCGCTCGCTGCCGCGCACCACCGGCTCTGTCTTCCGATCATCCATGACGCCGCCGGATAGCACAGCCGGCGCCGTCCTGCGAAGACGTTCGGCAGCTTTTCTGGTGGCGTTATGGCGGAAATTCTTACAGCCAGAAAACAGGAAGGCGCGGGTCTATAGACTCGCGCCTTCCTGAGTAGTCTGCGCAGATTGCCTAATTCTTGCGCGGCAGCTGCGGAACGAGACTGCGCTTCGGAGGCTCCCGCAGTGCTGGCGGTTGCTTCGCCGCCTTTGACTTTGCCTTGCGCGGCGCACTGCGCTTTGCCGTGGGCTTGCTTGAAGACGGCGTTTCGCGTTTCGGCTTCACTGGCGCGTCGTCAGGGATCGTTTCGAGCTTCAGCCCGGTCTCGCCCGCTTCGTTCGTCTCGACCGTCACCTTCACCGTGCCACCGCGCTTCAGCTTGCCGAACAGCACCTCCTCGGCGAGCGGCTTCTTGATGTGCTCCTGAATGACGCGGCCCAGCGGGCGGGCGCCCATGCGCTCGTCATAGCCCTTCGCGGCAAGCCAGGCGACGGCCTCCTCCGACAGATCGAAGGTAACCCGGCGCTCGGCAAGCTGCGCCTCGAGCTGCATGACGAATTTCTGCACCACCTGATGGACCACCGGCTCCGGGAGCGGAGCGAAGGGAATGATCGCGTCGAGCCGGTTGCGGAACTCGGGCGAGAACAGCCGGTTGATCGCCTCCATGTCGTCGCCTTCGCGTCTGGACGAGCCGAAGCCGATCGCCGGCTTCGCCAGATCCGCCGCGCCCGCATTGGTCGTCATGATGAGGATGACGTTGCGGAAGTCGATGCGCTTGCCGTTGTGGTCGGTCAGCTTGCCATGGTCCATGACCTGCAACAGGATGTTGAACAGGTCCGGATGTGCCTTCTCGATCTCATCCAGAAGCAGCACGCAGTGCGGGTGCTGATCGACGCCATCGGTCAGCAAGCCGCCCTGGTCGAAGCCCACATAACCGGGAGGCGCGCCGATCAGGCGGGAGACGGTGTGCCGCTCCATGTATTCGGACATGTCGAAGCGCAGCAGCTCGACACCCAGCGAAGCGGCAAGCTGCCGCGCGACCTCGGTCTTGCCCACGCCCGTGGGACCGGAGAACAGGTAGGAGCCGATCGGCTTCTCCGGTTCGCGCAAGCCTGCGCGGGCCAGCTTGATCGCCGAGGCAAGGGCCTCGATCGCCTTGTCCTGACCATAGACCACGCGCTTCAGCTCGGCCTCGAGACCCGCGAGCACTTTCTCGTCATCCGCCGATACGGTCTTCGGCGGGATGCGGGCCATGGTGGCGATGGTGGCCTCGATCTCCTTGACGGTGATCGTCTTGCGCCGCTTGGATTCAGGCAGAAGCTTCTGCGAGGCGCCCGTCTCGTCGATTACGTCGATCGCCTTGTCGGGCAGCTTGCGATCGTTGATGTAGCGCGCAGACAGCTCCACCGCCGCCTTTATCGCCTCATTGGTGTAACGCACCCGGTGGAAGTTCTCGAAATAGGGCTTCAGCCCCTTCATGATCTCCACCGCGTCCGCCACGCTCGGCTCGTTGACGTCGATCTTCTGGAACCGGCGCACCAGCGCGCGGTCCTTCTCGAAGAACTGCCGGAACTCTTTATAAGTGGTTGAACCAATGCAACGGATCGCGCCCGAAGAGAGCGCTGGCTTGAGCAGGTTCGAGGCATCCATGGCGCCGCCGGAGGTGGCGCCCGCGCCGATCACTGTATGGATCTCGTCGATGAACAGGATGGCACCCGGGAAATCCTCGAGCTCCTTGACGACCTGCTTCAGACGTTCCTCGAAATCGCCGCGATAGCGCGTTCCGGCAAGCAGCGTGCCCATGTCTAGGGCGAAGATGGTGGCATCGGCCAGCACGTCGGGAACCTCGCCATCGACAATGCGCTTGGCGAGCCCCTCGGCAATGGCCGTCTTGCCCACGCCGGGATCGCCCACATAAAGCGGGTTGTTCTTCGAACGCCGGCACAGAACCTGGATGGTCCTGTTGATTTCCGCCTCGCGGCCAATCAGCGGATCGATCCGCCCTGCCCTCGCCTTGGCGTTCAGATTGACGCAGTAGGCAGACAGCGCGTCCTGCTGCTGCTTCTTCTTGCTGCCCTCTTCCGTTTCCGCGCCTGCCGCACCGGCCTGATCCTCGTCAGCGCCGCGTGGAGTGCGCGTCTCGCTGGCGCCCGGCCGCTTGGCGATGCCGTGGCTGATATAGTTGACCGCGTCATAGCGGGTCATCTGCTGTTCTTGCAGGAAGTAGGCGGCGTGGCTTTCGCGCTCGGCAAAAATGGCCACGAGCACGTTGGCGCCAGATACCTCTTCCCGGCCGGACGACTGCACATGGATGACAGCGCGCTGGATCACACGCTGGAAGCCAGCGGTGGGCTTTGAATCCTCGTCATAACCGGTGACGAGGTTGTCCAGCTCGTTGTCGATATAGTCGGTGACGGTGCGCCTCAGCTCGTCGAGGTCGACATTGCACGCCCGCATGACTGCGGCCGCGTCATTGTCATCGATGAGCGCCAGGAGAAGATGCTCCAGCGTAGCATATTCATGGTGGCGTTCATTGGCATAGGTCAGCGCCTGGTGAAGCGCACGTTCCAGGCCCTGCGAGAAAGCCGGCATTCAATCCCTCATTTCTTCTCCATCACGCATTGCAACGGGTGCTGATGCTGACGGGCAAAATCCATGACCTGAGCCACCTTGGTCTCGGCCACTTCGAACGTGTAGACGCCGCACTCGCCGACGCCATGATTGTGGACGTGCCACATGATTTTGGTCGCGGTCTCATGGTCCTTCTGGAAGAACCGCTCCAGAACGTGAACGACAAACTCCATCGGCGTGTAGTCGTCGTTCAATAACAGTACGCGATACAGGCTCGGCTTCCTGGTCTTTGTCCTGGTGCGCGTGATGACTGCTGTGCCGCGCCCGGTGTTGTTGCCCTCGTCGTCCCCACGGCTCATCCGCAAAGCGTCGCCTGGCATTTCACTCTCGCCGATCTTCGACATTCCCATTTTCGTTGCGCACCCATCGGGCTGCAACATGTAGGTAACCTGGAGATGATTTTAAGCCCTTCTGTCGTGCTGACAATACGGATTGCGCGAGCGCGGCGGTCAAAAATTTCGGCAAAGCCTGGTCCGCTCGCCTTGACACAAAGGACGCCTTACCGGAGGGGCAGACCAACCGGAAACCCCACGGCGCATATGTGGGGCATGGCGCACGCCCTGTCCAGTGCCCGCCGTCATTCCGGCGGGCAATGCTAAAGCCCCATCGCGCAGGCTGGGCCTCAACACGGCTTAAGTGAGAAGCTAGGCTGTCGCCATCAGGCTCGCATTGCCGCCTGCGGCGGTGGTGTCCACGCACACAGCGCGCTCATGTACATAAGCGGCGGGATAGAGAAGCTCGCTCACGAGCGGTACGATCGCCCCCTCGCGCTTCGCCAGCGCACGCCGCAAGGCGGCCATCCAGTCGAGCGCGCCGCTGGCCGCGACGAGATCGATATCAAGTTCCTGCAATGCCTCCGGCAGGAGCGTTCCATCCCCGGCCGCTAGGGGAAAGCCCCTGCCAAGCAGCGGCTGCAGCGTGGCTTGCGCATTTGCGCCGACCGCCAAGACCGCGTTGCCTGCGGCGAGAGCCTGGATCACCTGCGCGGCAAGCGCATCTCTTCCTGCGCCAAGACACAGAACGCGGCCGCGCGGCAAAAGCGCGTAGGCGTTGGCTTCACCCGTCGGCCCAGGCAGGTCCACCGGCCCATGATCGAGCGCAGCCGCGGCGGCAAGCGCGTCCGGCCAGCGTCCGCGCAAAGCCTCCCGCAGAGCGACAATGCGGTCGGCACGCTTAGCCCAGCCTGCGGCATCAGGCATCAAGCCTGCAAGCGTCTCCGCACCGATCGCGGGGCCATCCGCTGGCCGCTCCTCGGCTCCGCTGGCGCTGCGGCGGAAGCGGCGGAGATAGAGCGGTCCGCCGGCCTTGGGTCCGGTGCCGGAAAGCCCCCGCCCGCCAAAGGGCTGCGAGCCGACCACTGCGCCGATCTGGTTGCGGTTGACATAGATGTTGCCCGCGCGGACTTGGTCGAGCACCTCCTGCACGCGCGCGTCAATCCGCGTGTGGAGCCCGAAGGTCAGCCCGTAACCCTTTCCATTGACTTCGGAAATGACTTTCGGCAAATCCTCTGCCTCGAAGGTTGCCACATGCAAGACGGGGCCGAAGACCTCGCGCTCCACCTCATCGATGCCGCTCACCCGAAAGGCGGCGGGCGGTACGAACCGGCCGCCCTCGGGCGCTTGCGTCTTGGCGATAAGGCGGCCCTTTTCTTCCATCTCGCGGCAATAGCGGGTGATGCCCGCCATCGCCTCATCATCGATGACGGGGCCCACATCGGTGGAGAGCCGCCACGGGTTGCCCACGGTGAGCGCCTGCATGGCACCCTGCAGCATCGTCACCATGCGTGCCTCCACATCCTTTTGCACATAGAGCACGCGCAGTGCCGAGCAGCGCTGACCTGCGCTCTGAAAGGCAGATGCCAGAATGTCGCGTACGGCCTGCTCCGGCAGCGCGGTGGAGTCGACGATCATGGCGTTGATGCCGCCGGTCTCGGCAATCAGCATGGCGTCCGGTGCGGCCGTTTCGGCAAGCTGGCGCTCGATGAGGCGGGCAACTTCCGTGGAGCCGGTGAAGCAGACGCCCGCAATGCGCGGATCGGCCGTCAGCGGCTGACCTACAGAGGGGCCGTCACCCGGCAGGAGATGAAGCACGTCCCGTGGGACCCCTGCCTCGTGCATGAGGGCAACCGCGCGGGCGGCGATCAGGCAGGTCTGCTCGGCAGGCTTCGCCACGACGGCATTGCCGGTGACCAGAGCCGCAGCGATCTGCCCGGTGAAGATAGCGAGCGGAAAGTTCCACGGCGAGATGCAGGCGATCACGCCGCGCGCCTCGGTATCGGCCTCTGCGCGCGGAGCCATATCCGCATAGTAGCGCAGGAAGTCCACCGCCTCGCGCAGCTCCGCCACGCTGTCGGCCATGTTCTTGCCTGCCTCGCGAGCGGTGAGCGCGAAGAATTCCCCGTAGTGTTCCTCATAGAGATCCGCGATGCGGCGCAGAATGTCCGCCCGTTTGGTCACAGGGCGGGCAGCCCAGGCAGGCTGTGCCGCAGCCGCGAGGGAGACAGCTTCCCTCACCTGCTCGGCGGAGGCATCGATCACCGTACCCACCACCTCGCCGGTGTGGGCCGGGTTGAGCACCTCGCGCGCCTTTCCCCTGCCCTTCGCCCGTGTGACAGGTGCCGCCTGCCAACGGTACGGTGGGAGGAAAGGCTTTCGAGCTTCCTCTATAGCGGCCAGGGTCACGGGGTCGGTAAGGTCGAAACCTTTTGAATTCTTCCGCTGCGGGCCGAAAATGTCCGCCGGCCGCACGATGGCGGGATTAGCGGCCTCCTCATTGGCTTCCGCCGCCAGGAAGGGATCGCGCGCGATCTCCTCCGCGCTCACCTCCTCGTCGACGATCTGGTGCACGAAAGAGGAGTTGGCGCCGTTTTCCAGGAGCCGGCGCACCAGATAGGCAAGCAAATCTTCATGCGCGCCGACCGGGGCATAGATGCGGCAGCGCGTACCCTCACGTCGGCGGACGATTTCATGCAGCGCCTCGCCCATGCCGTGAAGGCGCTGAAACTCGAACGCATCACGGTTCTCGGCCAATGAGAGAACGGCGGCCACCGTGTGGGCGTTGTGGGTGGCGAATTGCGGATAGATGCGGTCCGTCATGGAAAGAATCTTGCGCGCGCAGGCAATGTAGGAAACGTCCGTATTCACCTTGCGCGTGAAGACGGGATAGCCTGCAAGGCCCATCACCTGCGCCCGCTTGATCTCCGTGTCCCAATAGGCGCCCTTGACGAGGCGGACCATGATCCTCCGGTCCAGCTTCCGGGCGAGCGCGTAGAGCCAATCGAGCACGTAAGGGGCGCGCTGGCCATAGGCCTGTACGACCACGCCGAACCCATCCCAGCCTTCAAGCGAGCGGTCAGACAGCACCTTTTCAATCACATCGAGCGAGAGGTCTAGCCGGTCGGCCTCCTCTGCATCAATATTGAGGCCCATGCGCGCGGCACTCGCCTCCCGCGCTAGCGTGAGCAACCGTTCCGCCATGTCCGGCAGCATGTTCTCGCGCTGAGTGGCTTCATAACGCGGATGCAGCGCCGACAGCTTGACGGATATGCCCGGATTCAGGCGGATGTCGTCGCTCCTGGCCTCTCCCTTGAGCGCAGCAATCGCCTTTCGGTAGGCCTCGAAATAGCGCTCCGCGTCCGCGCTGGTGCGCGCGGCCTCGCCAAGCATGTCATAGGAGTAGGTGTACCCCTTGGCGGTCTTGTCCCGCCCTCGCCGCAGCGCCTCGCCGATAGTGCGGCCGAGTACGAACTGTTCGCCCATTTCGCGCATCGCAGCGGCAACGGCCGCTCGGATGACGGGCTCGCCGAGACGGCGGACCATGGCGCGCAGGGTCGCTTCGACGCCTTCCCCGGAATCGTCGAGCACCCGCCCGGTCAGCATCAGCGCCCAAGTGGAGGCGTTGACGAGAATGGAGGCGGATTCGCCCGAATGGGCCGACCAGTCGTGCGGGGCAATCTTGTCGCGGATGAGATCGTCTACCGTCTCGGCGTCGGGTACCCGAAGCAGCGCCTCGGCCAGGCACATGAGCGCCACGCCTTCGGCGGTGGAGAGGCCGTATTCGGCGAGAAAGGACTCCATCAGATGCCGGTCCGATCCGGTCCGCACGGCCCTGACAAGCTCGGCCGCATGCGCGCTGATCGCTTCACGGCGGGGCAGTGACAGGCCTGCCAGATCGATCAGCCGTGTCAATGATGCGGCTTCGTCTGCCAGATAGTGCTTCCGGATCTCGTCGCGTAAGGAACGCAGATCGGGCACGGACATCGGAGCCTCCGCTTGCCTTTCGGGACGGTACACTTCATACCATATGGGAATTGTCGGGGCGGTCTGAAGTGGCGCTGTTGTTAGGCAAAACTGGCTGAAATATTCCTCCAAAGATCATCGTAAATCGTAGAATCAGCGCTGTGTCAGATCGATTGGACCGTATCGACCGCAAAATCCTGGACACTCTGGCGAAAAACGGCCGGCTGTCCGCCGCCGAGCTTGGCCGCCGCGTCGGCCTGACCAAGACGCCGGTGCAGACGCGGCTGAAGCGTCTGGAAGAGGATGGTTATATCCGGGGCTATGCCGCCATCATCGACCATGACCGCCTGGGCGAAGGCCACGTCGCCTTCGTACAGGTTACACTATCCGACACGCGTTCCGCCGCTCTGGAGGCCTTCAACAGGGCAGTAGGGGACATTCCCGAGATCGAGGAATGCCACATGATCGCGGCGAGCTTCGATTACCTCCTGAAGGTCCGTACGAAGGATATCGCAGCCTACCGCCGCGTCCTGGGCGAGAAGATTTCAAGCCTGCCGCATGTCTCGCACACCTCGACCTTCGTCGCCATGGAGACGGTGAAGGACCGGTGAGGTCTAAGCCTAGCCTTCTGAGGCGCCCGAGGCTGCGCTCATGTCCATCCACATCGGCTCGAAGATGTGGCCGTCGGGGTCCGCGAAGGTACGGACATACATGAAGCCCAGTTCCTGACGCTCGCTGACATCGGCTCTGCCTCCCGCAGCCGCCGCAGCCTCGGTGATCTCGTCCACCGCGGCGCGGCTGTCGCGCGAAAGGGCAATCAGCATGCCAGTGCGCTCATGGGCATCGGCAATCGGTTTACTGGTGAAGGTTGAGAAGTACTCGTGCGTCAGCAGTTGGAAGACGATTGTGTCGGACCAGACCATAGAGGCAGCGTTCTCGTCACTGAACTGCTCGTTCTTCTGGCAACCAATGGCTTCGTAGAAACGAATCGAGGCAGCAAGGTCCTTCACCGGAAGGTTCAGAAAGATCATTTTCGGCATGGTTTCGTCCTTCAATCTTTGACGCCTGCGCCCCCGCAACCACCGCAACTTTCCGGGGTGTCAACGCCCAAAGGACGCCCGAGCGAAGCGGAATCCGACACTTGCCAGCAGGAAACGTCTGGCCGGAATTGAACGCGAACGTAACACGCCCCTCACACGATGGCGAATGCCGTTGGCCAGCTTCCTGCAACGTGCTATGCGCGGCTGTTCCATTACAGAGGGCTAGAGTATGAGGAAGGGCGGCGTAGCGTCGATCGGCGAGTGCATGCTGGAGCTTTCCGGCGGGAAGAACAGCAACTGGCGCCTCGGCTATGCCGGCGACACCTTCAACACGCTTTGGGCCATTCGGGCGCTCACACCTGAATCCATGCCGGCCGACTATGTAAGCGCCTTCGGGGACGATCCCTTCTCCGTTCAGCAAAAGGCATTCTTTGCGGAAAACGGCATCGGAACGGCTGCAAGCCCGGTCATCCCCGGACGAAGGCCCGGGCTTTATGCGATCACGTTGACGGGGGCCGAACGCTCGTTCACCTATTGGCGGGCCGATTCCGCCGCGCGCCTGCTTGCCGACGACAAGGCCGCACTGGAAAAAAGTCTCGAAAACCGGCAACTTATCTATTTTTCCGGGATAACTTTGGCAATTCTCGAGGAGGACGCGCGCAAGACGCTGTTCGCGACGATCCGGGAAGCGCGCCAATCGGGCAGCCGTATTGCCTTCGATCCCAATTACCGGTCGCGGCTTTGGACCGCGGAGGACGCCGCGCGTGCGGCGTTCGACAAGGCGCTTGCGTTGTGCGACATCGCATTGCCCACCTTCCCTGACGAAGAATCTCTTTATGGCGATGCCGACCCGCAAGCCACCGTGCGCCGCATGCGGGATGCCGGCGTCGGCGAAGTGGTCGTCAAGAACGGTTCCGACCCGGTGGTCCTCTTCGCGGACGGAAAGGAATCGGTGATCGGAGCGGAACCGGTCGCAAACCCGGTCGACACCACCGGCGCGGGCGATTCCTTCAATGGCGCGTATCTCGCCGCCCGGCTCGCGGGCGATGCTCCAGAGGTGGCCGTCCGCCGCGCCCACCGCGTCGCAGCGGCGGTGATTCAGGTGCATGGCGCGCTTGCGCCGTTTGAGGTCCTGCGCGAAGCCTTCAATCAGTCATAGCGGCTGGCAATCTTGGCGATCTCCGGTGTGCTGGGGCGCCAGCAGTGTGGCCAGCGCGATGCGTCATCACCTTTGCTGATTTCAAAGATCAAGTTTTTATGACTGCTCTCTGGAATTGTTCTAATCTTTAGTCCATATTGAGAGCGGAGCCCGGTTCCGTCGCAACCGGGAATGCGAAAGGACCGCCATGCGTCTGACCCGGCAAACGAACTATGCGATCCGCATCCTCATGTATTGTGCGGCCAACGAGGGACGTCTGAGCCGCATTCCGGATATCGCAAAGGCCTACTCGCTGTCCGATCTGTTCCTGTTCAAAATCCTTCAGCCGCTGGTGGAAGCCGGGCTTGTGCAGACCGTGCGCGGCCGCAATGGCGGTGTGCGGCTCGCCAAGCCCGCCGAGGAGATAAGCCTCTTCGACGTCATTCGCGTCACGGAAGACAACTTTACCATGGCGGAGTGCTTCGAGGCGGATTCGGACTGTCCGCTCGTTGACAGCTGCGGTCTCAACCAAGCCCTTCGCGAGGCGCTGGGCGCCTTCTTCGAGGTGCTTTCTTCCTACTCCATCCGCGACATCGTGGATGCGCGGCCCAACATGCGCGACCTGCTCGGCATCGAGGCGTTGCCGGAAATTCCCGCTACGGTCACTTAGTCGGACCGGCTGAAACTTTCCCGGAATTGCTCACAGCAGACCCCTACTCTTCCGCGGTCTGAGGCAGCACGAAAGGCGTTGCGCCTTGAGGCACGACGCCCACTTTCAGCGCGCAATCGAACACATCGGACAACAACCCGTTCCGCATCACGTCCGCCGGCGTTCCGGCTGCCACGGCACGGCCGTTCTTCATGACTACGGCGCGATCGGCGCAGGCGGCCATCAGGTTCAGATCGTGCAGAACGGCAACCACGCCGCCGCCCTCCTCGGCAAAAGCGCGGGCGATCCGCATCACGAGAAGCTGATGCTTGATGTCGAGGCTCGAAACGGGCTCGTCAAGAAGCAGATAGCGCGGCTGGCCGTCAAGCACCGGCTTCCAGACCTGGCAAAGCACGCGCGCCAACTGTACACGCTGCTGCTCGCCTCCTGAAAGCTCCTGGTAATAGCGGCCGGCAAATCCCGCCAGATCGACCCTGGCTAATGCGCGCTCCGGTAGGCTCTGCTCCTGGTGGGGAAGCGTTCCGGAGTGCCCGCCGAGAATCCCGAGCCGAACCACTTCGCGCACCGTGTAGGGAAAGGACAGGCTTGCCGCCTGCGGCAGCACGGCGCGCAGCGCCGCCGCTTCGGCAGGCCGCATCGAAGAGAGCTCCCGCCCGTTGAGCGTAATGCTGCCGCCATAGGGCAGATCGCCTGAAAGCGCCTTGATCAGCGTCGATTTTCCCGAGCCGTTTGGACCCACCACGGCGGTCACCTCGCCGGGCCGGGCGGCAAAGTCCACGCCGCTCAGGATGAGCTTGTGGCCGATGGAAACGGTGAGGCTGCTGGCTTCGATCATGAATTCTGCTCACAGATCGAGAATGCCGCGCCGGCGCAGAAGCACCCACAGGAAGAAGGGCGCACCGAAGACCGCCGTGACGATGCCGATGGGCAGCTCCGCCGGCGGGACGATCGTGCGGCTGACGGAATCGGCAAGCAGAAGCAGGCTTGCGCCCAGAAGCGCCGAGGCCGGCAGCAGGAAGCGATGGTCCGGGCCGATTATCAGCCGCAACAGATGCGGCACCACGATTCCGATGAAGCCGATGCCGCCCGAGACGGCGACGGAGGCGCCTGTCGCCGCCGCTACCGAGAGAATGGCGGCTGCCTTGAGGCGTTGGACCGGAACGCCCAAATGGCGCGCGGAAGCCTCGCCCAGAGCCAGGGCATCGAGGCCGCGCGCAAGTAAAGGAGTAGCCACGAACGCGAGAGCGATGACCGGCCCGGCCGCAAGGATTTTCGTCCAGGTGGCGCCGCCGAGCGAGCCGAGCGCCCAGAAGGTGAGATCGCGCAGCTGCCGGTCATCCGCGAGATAGACAAGGATTCCGGACAGCGCACCGGAAAGCGCCGCCAGAGCAATGCCGGCAAGCAGCATGGTGGCGATCGAGGTCTGGCCGCGCCGCGTGGCGACACGATAAAGAAGCAGGGTGGTGGCCAGCCCGCCGCTGAAGGCCGCAAGCGGCAGGGCATAGATGCCGAACAGCGACACCACGGGACCGAGCACGGTGCCGCCGAGCACGATCACCGCAATTGCGCCCAGCCCGGCGCCCGCGGAGACGCCGACAATTCCCGGATCGGCAAGCGGATTGCGGAACAGGCCCTGCATCAGCGCTCCCGAGACGGCCAGCGCCGCTCCCACAAGGATGCCGAGTGCCGTTCGTGGCAGACGGATTTCCTGAATGACAATCCGGTCGCGCTGGGACAGAGTGTCTTCCGGCACCAGCCCCAGCCACCATTTGACCACCGCTGTCAGCGAGGCATCGGAAGCACCGGTGGCTACGCTGAGGCTTGCGACGACGACAAGCATGGCCGCAAGCACCAGAAGCGCTAGCCGCGCCCGCGCCGAGCGGTCACCCTCAGGCACGGCTTCCAAGCGCCGGAAGAGGATCGTTCGCGCAGACAGCATGCTCACTTCACTGCCAGAGGCCCATAGAGAGCGGCGGCGAGTTCCCGAACGGCTCCGGCCGTGCGTGGACCAAAGCCAAGCAGATAGCTTCCATCCATGCGAATGACCGCGCGCCTTTGTCCGGCGGGCGTGGCGGCGATGGCCACGTTCGAGAACAGCTCAGCATCACTTATGTCGAGATCGCCGCCGCGATCCATCATCAGGATGACATCCGGCTGCGCCTCGATGATCGCCTCATCGGATACGGGCTTGTAGCCGGAGAACGCGTCCATCGCGTTGAGCCCGCCGGCCATGCTGATGATACCGTCCGCGGCCGTGTCCGTGCCTGAGGCGAGAACCCGGCCGCCCTGCAGGCTCAGAATGAAAAGCACGCGCTTGCGCTCGGCTATACGCTCGGTCAGACCCTCCGCCGCCGCGATCTCGCTCGCCACCTGAGCAGCAAGACTTTCTGCCTTTCCGTTCTGTCCAAGCGCGGCGCCGACATAGCGGATCTTCGTCAGGATGCCGTCGCGATCGAACTTTTCCGGCACCAACACCAGAGGTACGCTCGCTTTTACAAGCACGTTCATCGTTTCGGGCGGCCCGCTGCCTTCCAGCGCGAGGATGGCGCTCGGGGCCACGGAGAGAACGCCTTCCGGGGCAAGCTGGCGCATGTAGCCGATATCAGGCAATTCGGCAGCCTCCGGCGGAAAGTCGCTGGTCGTATCCCGTGCGATCAGCCGCTCCTCCTCGCCCAGGGCATAGACGATCTCGGTGAGCGAGCCGCCGATCGTGACAAGGCGAGAGGCGTCCTCAAAAGGTTCGGGCAGATCGTATGCAGCCCTCACCGGTACGGACAGAAAAAGGGCGGCCAGCAGGAAGCTTCCGAGGTTCAATTTTCGTAGCATCGGAGTCCTATGCCGCTGTGGCCCGCGGCAGGCGGGGAAGGCCCTCCATGAGCGTGCGCCAGTCGGAGCGCTCGTCTTCGCCCTCATGCCTCTTGCCGAAGAATTGGATGATGAGATGACCCGCCGCGTCATAAGCCTCCAGCGAGGTGACATGGCCGTCAGAATTCGGCTTGCGCACCGCCCAGACCTCCGCGATGTGGTCGAGCCGCAGATGCAGGTGGAATGTCGGGTCCATCACATTAAGCCATGGGCCCATCGACTTGACGTTTGCGATCGGTCCGGAGTGAATCTGTATGCAGCCCCGGCTGCCCACGAAGCACATGATGGGGATGCGGCTGTTCACCACCTGCTCCATCATTATCAGCAAAGAGCCCGCATCGATCTGCCAGGCGAATTCCTCGCCGATCATGCGCACCGCCTGCTGGCGCGAAAGCTTGAGCGCCCGCAGGATACCGACAAACTGATGCACGTCCTGCATGGCGCTCCAGCGCTCCCGCAGAGTATCGGCAACCGCCTGCCCACCTTCCTGCGCGGCCTCGCCAGGCTTTATCTCGCTTACGCTGACGCCGGGCGTCTGGTCGGAAGCGGCCAGCTCTTCCACCAGCTTTCTGTAGGCCTGCAGATTGGATTCAGGGCGCAGATGCACCTTGTGGACAGCATCGCCCGATTGGTCGAAGAACTGCAGGCTGTGGCGTACCTCCTCGCCATCGCGTTTCTCCACCGCGAAGGCATGCGCCCAGCGCGAGGGGAAGATCCTGAGATCGATTTCGTCCCCGAGCACGACGGCGTTGCCGCTGGAGACGGATACGGACGCCTTCTCATAGACGCCTATCTTTTCGTGCACCGCGCTTTCGTTGCGCGTCAGCGCCATCACGGTTCCCACCGCCTCCATGCCGGTAAGAAAATCTGCCACGCGAGGCTCGATCCGGACTGCGCCAGAACCGCAATGCGCGGCTACCAACTCCGCCTCCGAAATGCCGAGAACGCGCGCAAGATCCCGCTCGCGCATCTTGGGATTTTCGGCGCGCTTCCTGCGGATATCCTCAGGCGCCAGTTTCGCTTCGACGGTCATGGTCCCCTCGCCTCACTTGTTGAGAATGAGCTTGCCCTGTTTGGTGATCCTCAGGCGGTAGAATGCGCCTGCATGTTTGATGGCAATCTCGGTGGTGCCCCGGAAAAGCTCCTCGCTGGTGACGGTGCGCACGGCAGGCCCTTCGCCGAAGCGGTCACGGTCTCCCGTTTCCCGCACCGGGTTTGAAGAGCCCGAGGAGAGATGTGTGTTCACGTCCGATGCCCTCCGTTGGCGCCTGGCTGGCAACATGGCTGGCTGGGCGGCGTCGTGATTGCGATCTGATTTGTTGACACCAATAATCAAGTTAATTAGGAAGCGCAATACCGGACTAATTCACTCAACTTCGCCCGCGGGGGCGCGGCAAGCCAGCAAGCCCGACTTCAAGGCCAGCCAGCATCACGCCGGAAAATCTGGGGTTTTGAATGAAGGGGCTTCCCGCTCGCCATATGAGGGCCGCGCTTGGCGGCGCGGCCGTTCTGACCATCTATTCTGTCCAGGGACTTTCCGCACAGGAGGCCCAGAATCAGGCGCAACCCACAGGCACGACGCTGCTTGACAGAATCACGGTTGTCAGCCGCACGGACGAGACGCCGATCGAGACTATGGCCTCCATCAGCCATATAGGAGAGGAGCGTCTGGAGCAGCGTCTGGCAACCACGCCAAACGATCTCCTGTTCGGCATTCCGGGCGTCAGCATCTATTCCGACGGGCGGCCGTCCGTCAGCAATGTCAACATTCGCGGGCTTCAAGATGCCGGCCGCGTTTCCGTGATTGTCGACGGCGCGCGTCAGAATTTTCACAAGGCCGGCCATGAGACCCCACGGGCGTTCTGGATCGACCCCGTGCTTCTCAAGCAGGTCGATGTCATCCGCGGGCCCAGCGCCAACACCTTCGGCTCCGGCGCCATTGGCGGCGTGGTCTATTTTCAGACCAAGACCGCCGAGGACTTTCTGCACGAAGATGAAACCTACGCGCTCTCGACCACGGCGCGCTATGAATCGAACGGCTCCGGCTGGACCACGAGCGCAACGGGCGCATACCGCTTCACTGATAGCGCCTCGATCCTCGGCAACATCGTCTGGCGCGACTACGGAAACTATGAAGATGGCGCCGGCAACACCGTGGACTATTCCGGCTTCGACGTGCTGAGCGGCCATATCAAGGGAACGTTCCGACCGACCGACCTCAGCGAACTGAACCTTGGATGGACTGGATCGCAGAACGAGTGGTCCGGCGACGACGAGACGGACAACGAGCTTAAGGACCAGAAATTCACCGGGGAGTTCAAGATCACGGATGAGGAAGAGAGGTGGCTCAACCTCAATGTGAAGGGCTCGTTCAACTCAATGGGCCTTACGGAAACTGAAGCTGGTGTGCCGACCGACTATGATCTTCGTACGTCGAGCTTCGACATCTGGAACACGTCATACTTTGAGACTGGCCCCGTTGAGCACGAACTCACCGTTGGCGGCGACTGGGTGTATGATGACTTCACCTCGAACGAGGCCGGAAGCCCTGATCTCTTCAATCCCAATGGCGAGCGCACGTTATGGGGCGCCTATCTCCAGGACAAGCTCACCTATGATTGGCTGGAGATCGTGGTCGGGCTGCGCTACGACGCCTACGAACTGAAGGCATCGGACGAAAGCTCCGGCGATCGCATTTCACCACGCATCAGCGTCGGGGTATCGCCCTTCCGCGATGGCCTGCTCGCGGGGTTGCAGGTCTACGGCTCCTACGCGGAAGGATACCGAGCGCCAAATATCTCGGAAGCCTTCATCAGCGGCATTCACCCTAGCGCTTTTTCTTTTCGCTTCCTGCCTAATCCCAGCCTCAGGCCCGAGACCGGCAAGACTTGGGAAGCCGGCGTGAATTATTCCCAAAGCGGCCTGCTGCACGCCGACGACAGCTTGCGGCTCAAGGCGGCCTATTTCCATACCGACGTGGAAGATTTCATCACGACCCAGATGGTGTTTGGCGCACCCGGATGTCCGCCCTGCTTCCAGTATCAGAATGTGTATGCCGCCGAAATCGACGGCTTCGAGCTCGAGGGCTACTATGACGCCGGCCGGTTTTTCGGCGGGCTGAGCCTGTCGGTCATTGACGGGCATGAAATCCAGCAGGACGGCACCCGGACCGCGCTTTCCACCATTCCGTCCACCAGCATCACCGCCGATCTCGGCATGCGCTTCCTGGAGGAACGTCTCACCGTCGGGGGCGAAGTGCAATTCAACGAGGCGCCTGAGGGATCGACCTTCGCGGAGAACTACACGCTGGTGAACATCTACGCCAACTATCAGGCGACGGAGAATCTGCGGTTCGACTTCCGCATCGACAACCTCTTCGATGAAGAATACGTCATCCCGCTGGTCGACACATCCGACGGGGTTTTCAACCAGCCCGGCCTGTCGGTGAAGGTTGGTGCGACGCTTCGCTTCGGAGGCTGACCATGACCCGGCGGTCCACAGGCTGGCTTGCGGCAATGCTGCTGGCGTGCACCGTGCATGCCACTGCCCAGGAAGGTGAAGAGCCTTCCCTCTCCATCGAACTCAACAGCCTCGCACCCGTCGAGGGCACGTGCCGGCTGACCTTCGTCGCGACAAACCGGCTGGGAGAGGACATCACGCACGCCGCCTATGAGGTGGTCCTGTTCAACTCGGAAGGCCTGGTCGAGCGGCTCACGGTCCTCAACTTCAGGGAACTGCCCGACGGGGAAACGCGGGTGCGTCAGTTCGATCTGCCGGACGTGGAATGCGACCAGCTCGGGCGTATTCTTGTCAATGGCGGCGCCGTCTGTGACGGCGTGGAGGCTGGCCTCTGCATGGACAGCCTCAAGGCCACGACACGCACGGACATTGATTTCGGCAAGTAGCAGCAAGCCAAGCCAGCAAAGGATGAGCACGATGCTTCAGGGAGTGGTTGACGCCATCGTCACCTTCATCGATCTGGGCGGCACGGTGGTTGCCGTGATCCTGCTTCTGTCGGTCTTTGCGCTGGCGCTCATCCTCCTGAAGTTCGCGCAGTTTTGGCGCGAACAGGTGGGTCGGCACCGCCGGGCGGAGCGAGCACTCCATGCCTGGTTCCACAACGGCTATACCGAGGCGCGGGGCATTCTCGAGGCTGACCGTTCGCCGGTGGGGAGCGCGCTTTCGGCGGCGATGCGGCTTGCCGCGCCGCGCACCGTGTCCAAGGAAGCCATCGAGGACGAGGTGGCGCGCATTGCCCTTTCCCGTCTGCACGGTCTGCAGCGTGGCTTCCGCGCTCTTGACGCGGTGGTTCAGATTGCGCCGCAGCTAGGCCTGTTCGGCACGGTGCTGGGCATGATCGAAGCCTTCCGCGAGCTTCAGGTGGCGGGCAACGCCGTGGACCCGTCGCTGCTTGCGGGCGGCATCTGGGTCGCGCTGCTCACCACTGCCGCAGGCCTTGCGGTGGCCATGCCAGTATCGCTGGTGCTGACGTGGTTCGAAACGGTGGTGGAGAACGAACGCGTGGCGATCGAGACCATGACCAGCGCCGTTCTCAGCCACAACGCGTTCCATGGCCGGCCACAGGCGGACAGGGTCATAAGGGAGGCCACCTTGGAGATCGGCCATGCGCATTGATCTTCCCGTCCGTAGGCGGCGGCCGCTTTCGCTTACGTCGCTCATCGACATCATCTTTCTGCTCTTGCTCTTTTTCATGCTGTCCGCCACGTTCACGCGATTTGCCAAAGTGGAGATCTCAGCTGGAGCGGCATCGGCCCACGCGGCTGTTCAGGCGCCCGACATCCTCATCCGCCTTGCATCCGACCGGTGGCAGATAAACGGCCTGCCCTTCACCCACGAGGAAGCTCTGCCGGAGCTGAAGCGCCTTCAGGATGCAGGTGCGGCAAAGGCCGTGCTCGTGGTGCGCGACGGCGTCACCTCGCAGGCATTGGTGAGCGCTCTTGAACGCATTCGCGACGGAACAGGCCTTTCGGTAACGGTTGCGAGGTGACATGCTGCGCCTATCTCGCCCCCTACCCCCGCGCCAGCGCGAGGGCACCATCGCGCTGATCAATGTGGTCTTCCTGATGCTGATCTTCTTCCTGATCGCGGGTACGCTGGCGCCGCCGATGGAGGCCGAAATCCGCCTGATCGAAACGGTGATGGCGGAGCAGACGGAACTGCCCCATGCCCTGTTCGTCACCAGCGAGGGCGAGTTGCGCGAGGGCGGTCGCACGGTCGATCCGGCCTCCTATGTGGCAAGCTTGAAAGCGCAGGGTGGGGAAACGGAAGGCATCGAAGTGAAGCTCGCGGCGGATCGCGAGCTGCCCGCGGTACGACTGATAGATATCGTCCGCGCGCTGCGCGAATCCGGTGCGGACAAGGTTAGCATCATCACGGAGCGCAGCACGGAATGATGAAGCGGGCTTGGAAGTGGGGCTCGGCACTCGTGCTCTCCTGTGTCCTGCATGCGGGAGCCGCCGTCTTCATGCTCCCGGGAGAGCCGGACGTGCAGATCGCGGGCCGTCAGGGCGACGAGATCGTCCTTCTTGGCAGCGCTTTTATGGACCTTTCCGCCGCTGGCGCGTCTTCAGAACCTGTGGAGCCTCTAACCTTCCCTGCAGCGTCAATCGAACCGATTGTGCGTGATACGGCGACCGAGCCTGTCGAGGCCGCATCCTCCCTGCCGATCGAACAGGCGCCCGTTCCGCCCGCCGCCCCCCTCTCACCCGAAGTTTCCCAGCGGGCGGAACTGACGGAGCCGGAGCAGATCGAGCCCGCCGAAGCGACGAACACGCCCGCAGAGCCCGAAACCGCCGCGATCGAGTCGCTGGCGCCGATCGAGACCGCCGAAGAAGCCATAGCGATGTTGGACGTACCGCGGCCCACTCCGCGCCCGCATTACGAACCGCCCAGGAGAAATGAAACTGCGGAAGCAAAGGCGGTTCAGGCGCACAGGCAGGCCGCGCAGCCTCCAGCCCGACGCCGGCAGACACAACGGCCAGCCGATTCCGGTGGCCGGGACAGCCATGATGCAAAGCGCGGAGCCGCCGATGGAGCCCGCGCCGGCGCGGGTCGCCGTGGCCTAGGCAGTACAAACCAGTCGGGAAACGCGGCCCTGTCGAACTATCCCGGCAAGGTGGTCGCCAAGCTGAGGCGCGTGCTGCGCTATCCCCGTGAGGCGCAGAGGGACAGAATTACGGGCGAGGTGCGCGTCTCCTTCGTCGTCGCCGAAAGCGGAGCTGTCAGTAGCATTCGCGTTGTGGCGAGCTCGGGCTATCCGGTGCTCGATCGCGCGGCTGTTGAAACAGTGCAGCGGGCCGCGCCCTTCCCCGCCATTCCGAAGGAGGCAGGCCGTTCATCCTGGCCATTCACCGTGCCGCTCGCCTTCGTCCGATAACCCAAGAATAATTTATGCCCGAGAGGAATGGGATGCTAAAGCTTCATGAACTCGCCGAGATGCGCGGAGACGGCCTCAGGCCCCAGCTGCGAGACCTGTTCGCCCGTTCGGAACAAAGCGCCGCACGCCATCTCAATCTCGCCGTGATTCACGACAACAGAGTGTCGGGGCCCCATCCGCAAGCGCGGCTTGATGGGGAGATTCCCGGCAGTGTCGTCCGTTTTCGCCCCCGCTCTTCCCTGCGGTAGCGGCAGAGCGGCACCCATGTGCAGTCAGTCAGGAGGACGAGCATGTTCATTGCGATGAATCGCTTCAAGGTCGCCGAGGGGTCCGAAGAGGCCTTCGAGGCACTCTGGAAGAACCGGGATTCCAGTCTGGCCGAAATGCCGGGCTTTGTCGGTTTCCATCTTCTGCGCGGTCCGCGCAATGCCGAGGAGGGCTATACGCTCTATGCCTCGCACACGCTCTGGAAGACAGAGGATGACTTCGCCGCGTGGACAAGGTCGGAAAACTTCCGTAAGGCGCATAGAAACGCCGGACAGAACAAGAATCTCTACAAAGGCCCGCCCCTCTTCGAGGGCTTCACCGTTGTCGAAGGGGCTTGATTCCTCCCGCCGCGTTTGCCGCCTGTTGCGTACCCGTCCTGTAAAATCTGTGTCAAATGCACCCCGAATCCGAATTTTTCCATCAAGCGTTACCAAACCATAACGAATTGGTAACGCCACCCACCCTAGGCTCATCGATAACGGTTTGCAGGCGCCTTTGCCTGCGAGAGCAATAATCGATGGTCATGGGTGTGGTTGTGCGTCGGGCATTAGCGGTTTTCACCAAGCCAACAGGTCAACTCCTCCAGCTTGCCGTCGCGTTGTTCACGGCAGCGGCGATCCTCTCGGCGACAGCAGCGTCGGCCTCGGCCAATCCGAAGTATGCAGGCATTGTGGTCGATGCGAAGACGGGCAAGGTGCTTTACGAGGATCACGCCGATGCGCCGCGTTATCCGGCTTCGCTCACGAAAATGATGACGCTCTACCTCATTTTCGAGGCGCTTGAATCCGGCCGTCTGTCCAAGAATTCGCCCATCACCTTTTCGCGCAACGCCGCCGCCGAACCCCCGACGAAACTGGGGGTTCCGGCGGGCAAGAGCATCACCGTGGAACAGGCGATCCTAGCGCTCGTCACCAAGTCCGCAAACGATGTGGCCACGGCGGTGGCCGAGACGCTGGGCGGTTCAGAGGCGAATTTCGCCCGTATGATGACGAACAAGGCCCGCCAGCTCGGCATGACATCGACCACATTCCGCAACGCTCACGGTCTGCCGAACAGCGAGCAGAAGACCACGGCGCGCGACATGGCGCGGCTGGGTATCGCGCTGCGCGATCATTTTCCGCAGTATTACGACTACTTCTCCACGCGCTCCTTCACCTATGCCGGCCGGAAGATCGGTAACCACAACAATCTGCTCGGCCGCGTGAAGGGCGTTGACGGCATCAAGACCGGCTATATCCGCGCTTCCGGTTTCAACCTCGTCACTTCGGTGGCTACGGGCGGCAGGAGCATCGTCGCCGTCGTGATGGGGGGCAAGACCGCGCGCTCACGCGATGCGCATATGGCGGAACTCATCCAGCGTTACTTGCCCAAAGCCTCGACCGGAGCGGATAACTATCTGATCGCCAAGGGTCCGTCTACGCAGCCCGTCAGAGCGGCTGCCATCGACCTGCCGGCCAATGCGCCGCTGCCGCCTGCCCGCCCCGAGCTCCCGGTCACGGCCTATGCGCAGGAGGATACCGTCGCTGCGAAAGTGGCGCTGGCGGAAGCTCTTTCCGGTGAAGGCGATTATGACCCGCTCCCGACCGCGTCCACGCCCGTCAGCGGCTGGGTCATTCAGGTGGCCTCGACTCCGACGCAGCAGGATGCGCGCCGTGTGCTGGAGCGCACTGCGGCTCAGGCCCCCGGCATTCTAGCCAACGCCATACCCTTCACAGAGACCTTTGAGCTGAAGGGTCAGACCTATCACCGCGCCCGCTTCGGCGGCTTCGAGAGCAAGACGGCGGCCTGGGATGCCTGCGCCTTGCTCAAGAAGCAGAACGTCGACTGCTACGCCGTCCAGAACTGACGGCAAGGGCGGCAGAACCCGAGTATGGCGACAGGGGACTAGCGGTGATCCGACAGGAGAACATCACGCGCTTCGTTGATGCGCGCGGCCAGAAAGGCCGAACCTCCCATATCGGGGTGCAGGCGCTGCATCAGGCGGCGATGAGCCTTGCGGATCTCCGCCGGGGCCGCTCCCGCTTCAAGACCAAGGACCTGGTAAGCCTCCTCCTTGGACATGGCGCCCGAACGTGGCGCGCTTCGCTCCCGCGCGTTCTCGTGCGCGTCCGTGCTTTCACGCCAGAGGGGAAAGCGGCTATCAAGATAAGCTTCAAGTAGCTGCAGGCTCTCGCCATCGCCCGCGAGTTCCCGCCGCAGACCGAGAAGCTCTTTCAGGCTCATCCCCGCAAGCGCCCTTCCCTCGTACCGCCCCGCCAGTACAACGCCTGAAAGGGCACCCGTATCGTGGTCGAGTTCCATTTCCAGCGCGGCGGAGCGGACACTCGACTTCTGACCAGGTGAGGGCTTTGGGGCACTCCGGAATCTGCCTGAACTGAGCCACGCAGCAGCGCCGGAAAGGAGCACGCCGCCCAGAGCCGCCCTGCCGGCAAGAAGCAGCACCACGCCCGCAAGCCCCAGGAGAGCGGGACCCGTCAGCCGCACGGCCGAGGCGATACGTGCTGGGCTTGCCTGCGTGAAAGCGAAGGCTGCGAGCGCGAGAAGAAGCAGGATTGCGAGAAGCGCAATCAGATACGTCATCTCTTGCGGCCGCTCAGATGCTCGATCATGAGGTGGTCTTCCGCCCGGCCGCGCGCCTCGAGCGCCGGCAGACCGCCGGTTGCATAGACGGCCACCGCGCCCAGCAATTTCGCCAGCGTGCCGGCCGATGCCCGGTCGAAGCGGAACCATGCACCGTGCGACAGCCGTGCGATTTCGCGGAAGGCTCTCGTGGCTGCGGGGTCCCTCCCCTCCTGAAACAGGAAAACCGGTATACCTTTGAGGCCCAACTCGCCCGCGCGCTGCGCCAGCTCATCGACGCTCTCTTCCACCGCATCCCCGATGAAGACGAGCGCATTCACGCGGCCGCGCGCATTCTCCTTAAGGGCGTGCGAAAGGACCTTGCCGATCTGCGTTCTCCCGCCCCGGCACTCGATTCGCGTCATCAGCCGCTTCAGTGCCGCGGTATCGCTGACGAAGCGGGAAGCGGCGCACTCGCCGAAGCCCCGATAGTAGACTAGCTGCACGTCGAGCCGCCCGGTGCTGCCCACGGCATCGAACATCTCGGCCTGGATTTCGCAGGCAAGATCCCAGGTAGGCTGGCGGCTCATGTTGGCATCGAGCGCGAGGATCAGACGCCCGCTTTCCTTTCGCGCCTGCGCCAGTGCGCGCGCCTGGCGCACGAAAGCTTCCACCGCCCCCACATCGGAGCGGGGTGTGGAAACATCTGCCCTCCTCCCGGCGTCGACCGGCGCCCTCTTGTCTTTCATAATCAGAAGATGTGCTTCCGGACGGCCGCTGGCAAGCCCGCACGAAAAGCTAGAGAAGGCCAAGCTCCGTCAGCTCCCGGCGCAGATGATCCGGCAACCCAGCCGCGTCCGATCCCATGCTCAGATCGGGGGGCGCATCCTCCGGCTTGAGGTAGCGCCAGCCCTGGAAGGGGCGGCGCGGCTGCCACTCCGTGCGGATCACCGTCGGCTCAAGCACGAGCCGGCAGCGCGAAACGCCCTCCTCGTCCATGAAGGGGTGGATGTCGAGGAGCCGCTGCCGGCACTGGAGCATGCCCTTGATCACCCAATAGAGGGAGCCGCCATCCAGCAATTCCTCGATCTGCTTGGGGATCATGCGGGTGACGTGATGCTGCTCGACCGGCTCTCCGCGTCTCCGCTTTTCCTCAAGCCGGCTGGCAATCCAGGACTCCAGATCCTCCGGGCTTTCGCAACCGACGCAGAGCTTTATCAGATGAAGTGCCATGGACCGTTTCTAGGCTGCCTCTACGGCTGAGGAAAGGCCTTGCCGAATCATCCACAAGCGCGGCCGCTTGCGCTTCAACACTCCACCACGTTCACCGCGAGGCCACCGAGGCTCGTTTCCTTATAGCGTTCGTTCATGTCGAGGCCGGTCTGGCGCATGGTCTCGACCGCCGCGTCGAGCGAGACGAAATGCTTGCCGTCGCCCTTGACCGCCAAGGAGGCTGCCGTGACTGCCTTCACCGCACCCAGCGCATTGCGCTCGATGCAGGGCACCTGCACGAGGCCTGCGACGGGATCGCAGGTCATGCCGAGATGGTGCTCTAGCGCGATCTCGGCAGCATTTTCTACCTGCTCGGGCGTGCCGCCGAGAACCGCAGCGAGCCCGGCCGCAGCCATTGCGGAAGCCGAGCCCACCTCGCCTTGGCAACCCACCTCGGCGCCGGAGATGGAAGCGTTGTGCTTGATGATGCCGCCCACCGCGGCCGCCGTGAGAAGGAAATCCCGGATGCCCTTGCGGTTCGCATCCACGTGGAACTTCTGCCAGTAGCGCAGCACCGCAGGCACGACACCCGCGGCTCCGTTGGTGGGCGCTGTGACCACACGCCCCCCGGCGGCATTCTCCTCGTTGACGGCCATGGCATAGACGGAAAGCCAGTCGTTGGCGGCGAGCGGGTTCGGGCGGTTGTTGCGCCACTCCTCCTGAAGCTTTTCGTGGAGCTGGCGCGCCCGGCGGCGCACCTTGAGCCCGCCCGGCATCACGCCCTCCTGCCTGAGCCCCCGATCAATGCAGGCGTTCATCGCTTCCCAGATGCGATCAAGCCCCGCATCGAGCTCTGCCTCGCTTCTGTAGACGAGCTCGTTCGCCCGCTTCATCTGCGTAATCGAAAGACCGCTTTGCGCAGCCATGTCCAGCATCTCGCGAGCATTGGCAAACGGGTAGGGCACGCTGCGGTCAACGGCTGGGCTTTCACGCTCCTTGAGCGTCTGCACTTCCTCCTCGGAAACTACAAAGCCGCCGCCCACCGAATAGTAGATTCGCCTCAAGAGCAGCCGGTCATCGGCGTCGAAGGCGCTGAAGGCCATGCCGTTCGTATGTCCAGGAAGAGTGACCTTGCGATCGAAGACGAGGTCAGTCTCCGGGTCGAACCGGTACCCGGGATGACCCGGCGGCGACAGCCGCTTCTCCTGCCTAATCTTGTGGAGGACTTCGTCCGCCGTGTCCGGATCGACGCTGGCCGGCGTAAGCCCCTGGAGGCCGAGAATCACCGCCCGGTCGGTGGCGTGGCCAACGCCGGTAAAGGCCAGCGAGCCGTGCAGGCTTACAGAAAGGCGCGAAACGGCCGCTCCGGCCGGGCGCGGCCACTCCCCTTCCGCGATCTCGCGCAGGAAACGCTCGGCCGCCACCATCGGCCCCATCGTGTGGGAGCTCGAGGGACCGATGCCGATCTTGAAAAGATCGAACACGGACAGGAACATGATCAACTCCAGCTGCGATTTATCGCAGCAATGCGCATGATACGCCTCATATGCGTGTCAGGGAGCGACATCACAAGGGCAAAACAAGAGGCAAAAACAAAGGGGGCGCGGCCATTCGGCCGCACCCCTCTTCTGTCAGAACCAACGTGCTTTTCAGCTTGCTGCGATTACCGTGACCGCGTCACCTCCGGCAAAAAGCCAGGCCAGCAGGATGATGCCGGCGAGACCGAGGCTTGCCTTGACGGCAACGCCCCAGCACGACTTCTGAACGGTATCGTCCATGGAATTCTCGTGTTTCATTGCGCTGTGCGATGACTTTGTCATAAGCCCGTCGCGGCAGCCCGAATAGCCCTACACCGGTCCCGTGGCAACAGAAAAAGCGGCAGGAAACAGGCAAATAAGCGTTTAAGTCGGTTAAATTTAAGCGATCAGTTAGCATTTCCAAGGGGTTAGCTGAAAGGCGCCGGTTACGAAATTTCAGGGATTATGGCAGGAATGGGGCTCACTAACCCGCCTGCGCGGGACTACCACCAGCGCCGCGGCTCGAAGCGGCCCGCAGCCTGTTCGATGACATAGGCCGTCCGGAACAACATCTCCTCATCGAAAGGCCTGCCGATGAGCTGCAGGCCGAGCGGCAGCCCCCTGGAGTCGAGACCGGCGGGCACGGCAATACCCGGCAGGCCCGCCATGTTCACGGTGACGGTGAAGATGTCGTTCAGATACATTTTCACCGGGTCCTCATTCATCTCCTGGTCGGCGATGCCGAAGGCGGCGGACGGCGTCGCAGGTGTGAGTATCGCGTCAACACCCGCCTCGAACACCTGCTCGAAATCGCGCTTGATGAGGGTCCGCACCTTCTGCGCGCGCAGATAATAGGCATCGTAATAGCCGGCCGACAGGACATAGGTGCCAATCATCACGCGACGCTTCACTTCCCGGCCGAAGCCTGCGGCGCGCGTCTTCTCGTACATTTCCGTGATGTCGCGGCCGGGCACGCGCAGCCCATAGCGCACGCCGTCATAGCGGGCGAGGTTGGAGGAGGCCTCCGCCGGCGCGACGATGTAATAGGCCGGCAAAGCGTATTTGGTGTGCGGCAGCGAGATGTCCACGATCTCGGCCCCCGCCTCGCGCATCCATTCGATGCCCTTCTGCCACAGCGCTTCGATCTCGGCGGGCATGCCGTCGACGCGGTATTCCTTCGGAATGCCGATCTTCAGCCCCTTGACAGACTGGCCGACCGCCGTCTCGTAGTCCGGCACCGGCCGGTCTACCGAGGTCGTATCCTTCGGATCGACCGAGGCCATGGATTTGAGCAGGATCGCCGCATCCCGCACGTCACGGGCAATCGGCCCCGCCTGGTCGAGTGACGAGGCGAAGGCGACGATGCCCCAGCGCGAGCAGCGCCCATAGGTGGGCTTGATCCCGACGGTCGCGGTAAAGGCTGCAGGTTGGCGGATGGAGCCGCCCGTGTCCGTGGCCGTGGCGCCGGCGCAGAGCCATGCGGCTACCGCTGCGGCCGAGCCGCCCGAGGAACCGCCGGGCACGAGATCCTTGTTGCCGCCCTCCTCGCGCCACGGGTTCACCACCGGACCGTAATAGGACGTCTCGTTGGACGAGCCCATGGCGAACTCGTCCATGTTCAGCTTGCCGAGCATGACGGCCCCGTCCGCCCAAAGATTGGCGGTGACGGTGGATTCGTAGCGCGGCTTGAAGCCGTCGAGGATATGGCTGCAGGCCTGGGTGTGTACCCCCTCGGTCGCGAACAGGTCCTTGATGCCGAGCGGCACGCCCTCCAGCGGCCGCGCCTCACCCTGCATGATGCGCGCGTCCGATGCCTTGGCCATCTCGCGCGCCTTGTCGGCGGTGACCGTCACATAGGCGTTAAGCTTTTTGTTCGCCGCCTCGATGGCGGAAAGATAGGCCTCGGTCAGTTCGAGCGCCGTAAATTCCCTGGCACCCAGCTTGGCCCGGATTTCGGAGATTGTGAGTTTGGTCAGTTCGGTCATGAAATCGTCCGTTCAAGCAACAGCCGGCTGGGCGGTAAGGTTCTTTTCGTAGAAGACGGACCATTGGGAGTCCGGATAATCGAGCACGGGGCCGCAGCGGGTGAAGCCCGCGCGCTCGTAGACGGCCCAAGCGGCGGGATGCCGGTCGCCGGTCTCCAGCACCAGCTTCGTCAAACCCTCTTGACGCGCAAGCGCCTCGATATGGGCAATGATCATGCCGCCGGTGCCGCGCCCGCGATGGGAAGGACGGGTATACATGCGCTTCACCTCGCCGACGCCGCCTTCATGACGGTGCAGCGCGCCGCAGGCCACAGCCTGGCCCTCATCACGCGCCACGAACAGCGTCGTGGCGGGCGTTGCCATCTGTTCCGACGTCATGTGAAAGCAGAACTCGGGCGGCGTCAGCGCCAAAAGCTCCTTGTTCAGTTCCGCAATCAGCGCGCGTACGTCGTCCTGCAGCGGTGTTTCCGCGGCGATGGCGATGGGCATGCCCTACTCCACCACCTTCGGCACGAGGAAGAAGTTCTCGCCGCTCTGCGGCGCGTTGGCGACGATATCGTCCGCCTTTCCCCCGTCGGTAACCTCGTCCGACCGCATCTTCATGGCAATGGGGATCACCGAGGTCATGGGCTCGACGCCGGATACGTCCACCTCATTCAACTGCTCGACAAAGCCGAGGATGGCATTGAGCTCCCCGGCCATACGCTCGAGGTCTTCCTCCTCCACGGCAATCCGGGCGAGTTTTGCCACGCGCCGTACGGTCTCGGTGTCAACGGACATCGCTTTCCTTCCTTGGCAGCAACGCTGGTGGCTATAGTCGCGCCCGGCGCCCTACGCAACAGCGATCGCGGCCGCCCGGCTAGAGTTCCACCGGGCTGCCGCGCTCGGGCACAACGACCTTTGTTTCCGTTCCTTTCAGGCCCTTCACGAACTTGTCGGCCGTCTGGTCGAGCAGCGGGAAGGTTCCGTAGTGGCACGGAATGACGGTCTCGAAGCTGAAATAGCGCCGGCAAGCAAGCGCGGCCACTGCGCCGCCCATGGTGAAGCGGTCACCGATTGGCACGATGCCGATCTGTGGCTGGTGCAGCTCCTGAATAAGCGCCATGTCGCCGAAAATATCGGTGTCGCCCATGTGATAGAGCGTCTTGTCGTCCGGGAAGTGCAGGACCAGTCCGAGCGGATTGCCCAGATAGACATTTGCGCCGCCTTCCTGGGTGAGCGAGGAGGAATGGAGCGCATTGACGAAGGTGGTTGTGAAGCCGCCGCAATCCACCGTTCCGCCGTGGTTGCCGGGATTCACCTTCTCGATCCCCTTGTCCGAAAAATAGGTGCAGATTTCGGCATTGGCGACCAGCATGGCGCCGGTCTTTTTCAGGATATCGAGGGCATCGCCGACATGATCGCTATGGCCGTGCGTGAGCAACACGTGCGTGATACCTTCGGCGGGTCCTTCCCATCCGCCGTTCCAGGTGGGATTTCCAGAAAGAAACGGATCGATGAGGATTCTGGCATTGCCAGCCTCGATCCGGAAGGCAGAATGTCCGTACCAGGTTATTTTCATTCAAACACTCCTCGATTGTCCGACCGTTGAGTGAAGGATAGAACGGCTGGCAACACTGTCCAAGGTGGATTGACCCGTTGAGTGTGGTTTCGATCGAAGAGCTGGAGGAAAAGCGCCCGGTGGGCCGGCCGCTGGCGGGCATCGATCTCGGGACGAAGACCATCGGCGTGGCGATCTCCGATCTCGGACTCTCCTTCGCCGTCCCGCGGACGGTGATCAAGCGCAGCAAGTTCTCTGAGGACGCGGAGGCGTTGCTGCGTCTTCTGTCTCACGAGAACGCTGGCGGTGTGATCGTCGGGCTTCCGGTCAACATGGATGGCACAGAGGGGCCGCGCGCGCAATCCACCCGCGCTTTCGTGCGCAATCTCGTGCCGAAGACGAACCTACTGTTCGCCTTCTGGGACGAGCGGCTTTCCACGGTGGCTGCCGAACGCATGCTGATCGAGATGGACGTTTCGCGCAAGAAGCGCGCGGAGCGCATCGATTCGTCAGCAGCCGCCTTTATTCTACAGGGCGCGCTGGACAGGCTTCAGGCGCTGCGGGCCCACATCCACCGGTAGCCGCGTTCGGCAAGCCGCTTGCAAACAGCCCTTCTCTGGCGGAATGCGAAGAAGGCGAAGATGATGAGGCTGTCGATCAGGCAGCCCTGCGCCATGAGTGCCGGGAGGGTCGCAGGCTCAATCCCGAGGATATTGCCGTAGAACTCGAAGACGAGACGGTTCGCCTCGCGCGTCAGCATGCGCTCGCCGACATCCATGAGCGAAAGGTAGTACCAGCCCCAGAAGAACCCGAGCGGCAACGCCCAGAAAAACAGGATGTAGCGCACGGCACCTCCCCTTCGTCCCTTCCGTGGGCACATCCAAAGTGGCTCCGCCGCGACCGGCGCGCAACTGCAGGCTTGCGTTAACCTTAATTGCGGGCGGGCAGGCAGTGGCCCTCAGAGCGCTTCCGGATAGAGCACGTCGATGATGGCTGTGGCATCGTGACGGGCGTCGAGCATGCCATAGGTGGCGCGCCATTGACCGGCAAGGCGCGTCTCGATGAAGGCATCAGCAACCCGTCCGGCGCCCAAGCGTCTGAGTTCGGCGGCGGCTGCCGCCAGCGCCAGCTGCTCTACGAGTATGCGCGCCGCCCCCTCGTCGCTCTCGCAGACGCGCATCGCCGCCCTGAGCACCTCGACCGTCCTGCCGCCGCTCTTGCCGAGATCGCCGCCGATGCCTTCCAGCACCGCCTCGAACAGAGCGCCGTTGCGCGACAGAACGCGCAGGACATCGAGGGCCATTACGTTGCCCGAGCCCTCCCAGATCGCATTCACCGGAGCCTCTCGATAGTAGCGGGCAAGCGGCCAATCCTCCACATAACCGTTGCCACCCAGGCACTCCATGGCTTCATAGATGATGGCAGGCGCGATCTTGCATACCCAGTATTTCGTCACCGGCGTCATCACGCGCGCATAGGCCGCCTCGGCGCGATCTGCAGCGGCCACGTCGAAAGCACGGGCAAGCCGGAAGGCGAGCGCCGTGGCCGCGGCAACATCAAGGGCGAGGTCAGCCAGCACGCGGCCCATCAGCGGCTGTTCCACAAGCGCCTTGCCGAAGACCTTGCGGTGGCGCGTGTGATGCACCGCCTCGGCAAGTGCCGCCCGCATCAACCCGGCGGAGGCAACGGCGCAATCGAGCCGCGTGAGCGTCACCATGTCCATGATGGTGCGAATGCCGGCTCCGGGCTCGCCGACCAGATAGCCCAGCGCCCCATGGAATTCGGCCTCGGAAGAGGCGTTGGACCGGTTGCCGAGCTTGTCCTTCAGGCGCTGGAGGAGAAGGCCGTTTGCGGACCCGTCATCGCGGAGCCGGGGGACGAGGAAGCAGGAAAGGCCATCCTTCGCCTGTGCCAGAACCAGAAATGCGTCACTCATCGGCGCGGAGAGGAACCATTTGTGCCCGGTGATGCGGTAAAGCCCGTCCCCCGCTGACTCGGCATAAGTCGTATTGGCGCGTACATCCGTGCCGCCCTGCTTTTCCGTCATGCCCATGCCGAAGGTGACGCCGGGCTTCTGGGCAGCCGGGCGATTCGTGTGATCGTATTTGCGGGAGATCACACGCGGCGCCCATGCGCGGAAAAGGTTGGGCGAGACCATCAGCGCCGCCAGCGCCGCATTCGTCATAGTAAGTGGGCACAAATGGCCGCATTCCAGTTGCGCCATCAGATAAAAGCGCATGGCTCTTATCTGATGGCGCTGCCCCTTTTCGTCCGCGCCATCCTCCCAGATGGAGGAATGGAGCCCCGCCCCTGCGGAGCGGCGCATCAAAGCGTGATAGGCAGGATGAAATTCGACTATGTCCACCCGCCGGCCGTAGCGGTCGTGCGTTTTCAGCACCGGCACCTGGGTATTGGCCAGGCGCGCCAGTTCCAGAGCCTCCTGCGCGCGCACGAAGCGCCCCAGCACCTCCATCTCCTTGCGCACGGACTCGGAGAAGGCCTCACCGAGCTGGATCAGCAGCGGGTCGGACCGCCACGCGCTGGTCCCGCTGATGGGGGGAGACTGATTCAGAACCTCCTGATCCACTGAAGGATTTCCTCTGCCCTTGCGGCTTCGGCCGCACTGCCGGAAGATCGGCGGTTGCCCCGTCGTGTATGGGATACACATTATGTACGACGAACTTAACCGCTTTGCCTCTCGAAGGAAAATGGCCGGGGAGAAACCACGCACAGGCTTTTGCACGCTTGCGGAGATCATCGCAGCCGCCTATAGCAGCGATCCGAGATGACCGACGCGCCGGCCTTTCCCCTTTTTCCGCACCGCCATCTGCTTGGCATCAAAGGCCTATCGCCGGCCGACATCGAGCTACTGCTCGACCGGGCCGATGCTGCCGTGGCCATTTCCCGGCAATCCGAAAAGAAGAGGAACACGCTGCGCGGGCGCACGCAGATCAACCTCTTCTACGAAGCCTCGACGCGCACCCAATCCTCCTTCGAACTGGCTGGCAAGCGCCTCGGCGCCGATGTCATGAACATGTCGGTGGCAAGCTCGTCCGCCAAAAAGGGCGAGACGCTGCTCGACACGGCGATAACGCTCAACGCCATGCGCCCCGACATTCTGGTCATCCGCCATTCGGCGGCGGGCGCCGCTGCCCTTCTGGCACAGAAGGTGACCTGTTCTGTCGTCAACGCGGGCGATGGCGCGCATGAGCACCCGACGCAGGCACTGCTCGATGCACTGACAATCCGCAGGGAAAAGGGGCGGATCGGCGGCCTTGTTGTCGCCATTTGCGGCGATGTCCTGCATTCGCGGGTAGCGCGCTCCAACATTATCCTTCTCAATGCCCTGGGCGCGCGTGTCCGGGTGATCGCCCCGTCCACGCTGCTCCCTTCAGGCATCGAGCGCATGGGGGCCGAATCCTTCACCTCCATGGCGGAAGGGCTCAAAGGTGCCGACGTCGTCATGATGCTGCGGCTTCAGCGTGAGCGCATGGCCGGCTCCTTCGTGCCCTCCACCCGCGAATATTTCCGCTTCTTCGGTCTCGATGCGGAGAAGCTGAAAGCCGCGAAGGAGGATGCGCTCGTGATGCATCCCGGCCCCATGAACCGCGGCATCGAGATCGCTTCCGAAGTGGCGGACGGCCCGCGCAGCGTTATCCAGGAACAGGTGGAAATGGGCGTGGCCGTGCGCATGGCGGTGATGGAGGCATTGCTGGACCCGCGCCGGAACGAGGATGCCGCATGAGCGCGACCGTTTTTCAGAACGCCCGCATCGTCGATCCCTCGCGCGCCATCGATGAGATCGGCACGGTCATCGTGGAAAACGGGACCATCCGCGCGGCCGGTGGCAATGCGCTGGGCCAGGGCGTGCCGGACGGCGCAACGGTTGTCGACTGCGCGGGCAAGGCCATCCTGCCCGGGCTTGTCGATGCCCGGGTCTTCGTCGGTGAGCCGGGCGCCGAGCATCGCGAGACGATCGCCTCGGCGAGCCACGCGGCGGCGGCGGGCGGAATCACCTCCTTCATCATGATGCCCGACACGGCGCCCGTTATCGACGATGTCGCGCTGGTAGAGTTCGTGTTGCGCACGGCACGTGAGACCGCCTGTGTCAACATCTATCCCGCCGCCGCGATCACCAAAGGGCTGCAGGGTGACGAGCTCAGCGAGTTCGGCCTCCTGCGGGCGGCAGGCGCCGTGGCCCTGACGCAGGGTCGGCGGACGCTTGCCAGCGCCCTTACGATGCGGCGCGCGCTCACCTATGCGCGCGACATGGGGCTCGTCGTCGCCCATGCGACGCAGGATCCCGACCTCACCTCCCGGGGCGTCATGAACGAGGGACTGCTGGCGAGCTGGCTTGGTCTGCCCGGCATTCCGCGCGAGGCGGAGGCCATTCCGCTCCAGCGCGACCTGATGCTGGCGCGCCTTACGGGCGCGCGCTACCACGCCGCCGAGATCTCCACCGCCATGTCGGCCGAGGCCGTACGGCGCGCGAAAGAGGAGGGAATCCAGGTTACCGCAGGGATCAGCATCAATCACCTCTGCCTTAACGAGAACGATGTCGGGGAATATCGCACCTTCTTCCGGCTCTCGCCGCCGCTTCGCGCGGAGGAAGACCGGCTCGCCATGGTCGAGGCGCTGAAGGAAGGCACCGTCGACATCATCGTTTCCTCGCACGATCCGCAGGACGTGGACACCAAGCGCCTGCCCTTCGAGGAAGCCGCCGCCGGTGCGATTGGGCTGGAGACGCTGCTTGCCGCCGCACTCAGGCTCTATCACTCCGGGGATGTGCCGCTGTTGCGACTGGTGGAAGCCCTGTCCACCGCTCCGGCACGGCTCTTCGGTCTGCCGGGAGGCACGCTACGGCCCAGCGCTCCGGCCGACCTGATTGTGGTTGATCTCGAAGCGCCCTGGATCGTGCGCGAGGCGGATATCCGCTCACTGTCGAAGAATACGGCCTTTGAGGGTGCCCGCATGCAAGGCAGGGTCTTGCAAACCATGGTTGCAGGCCGCACAGTATTCTCAGCCTGATCTTGCGGGAGATCGATCGCCCATGGACATGACAAGCTGGCCGGCTATCCTGCCCTACCTCCTTGTCGCGCTCGCCATCGGTTATCTTTTCGGCTCGTTTCCCTCCGGCCTCGTGCTTACCCGAATGGCTGGGCTCGGCGACGTGCGGCGGATCGGCTCCGGAAACATCGGCGCGACCAATGTGCTCCGCACAGGCAGAAAGGGGCTTGCCGCGCTCACGCTTCTCTTAGACGCGCTCAAGGGCACGGTGGTGGTGCTTCTGGCCGGCCGCTATGGGCAGGACTATGCGGCCGCCGCCGGCCTCGGGGCCTTTCTGGGCCATCTTTTCCCCGTCTGGCTCGGCTTTAAGGGCGGCAAGGGCGTGGCGACCTATCTGGGCGTGCTTCTAGCGCTCGCCTGGCCTGGCGCCCTGCTTTTCGCCGCCGTCTGGCTCCTGGTCGCGTTCATCAGCCGGTATTCGTCGCTGGCCGCACTAACAGCCGCCGTTTGCGTGCCGATTGCGCTCTACGTCATGGGCTACAGCCAGGTGGCCCTGCTTTTCCTGCTTATGAGCGTGTTGGTGTTCTTTTCACACAGAGCAAATATCGGCAGGCTGATACAGGGCAAGGAATCCCGTATCGGGGTCAACGGATGAGCAGGGGCCTTCAGCTCGACGACCGTCAGCGTCGCGCCTGGCTGCGTCTCATCCGTACGGAGAATGTGGGGCCTGCAAGCTTCCGTCAGCTTATCAACCGCTTCGGTTCCGCCGAGGCGGCACTTGCCGAATTGCCTGAGCTTGCGCGCAGAGGCGGGGCACGACACATCCGAATTCCCTCCGAGGAAGACATCGACGCCGAGCTCGAGGCGGCGAGCAGCATGGGCGCCCGCTTCATCGCCTTGGGCGAGGAGTATTATCCGCCCCTGCTCGCACGTGCCGACTATCCGCCGCCCCTGATTGCCGCGATGGGCAACCTCGATCTTCTTTGCCGGCCCGCGCTCGCGATCGTTGGCGCGCGCAATGCCTCGCTCGCCGGCGTTAAGATGGCCCGAAAGCTGGCGAGGGAACTGGGACAGGAAGGCTATGTCATCGCCTCGGGGCTTGCCCGGGGCATCGACGCCGCCGCGCATCAGGGCAGCCTCGAGACCGGGACCATTGCCGTTTTTGCGGGCGGGCTCGACCGCCCCTATCCCCCGGAGAACGAGCCGCTGCTTGCCGAAATCGTCGAACGCGGGGTTGCGGTTTCGGAAATGCCTTTCGGCTGGACACCGCGCGCGAAGGACTTTCCGCGCCGCAACCGTATCGTCGCGGGCCTTGCCTACGGCCTTCTGGTGGTGGAGGCGGCAACCCGCTCCGGCTCGCTGATCAGCGCGCGGCTGGCGGCGGAGATGGGCAGGCTGGTCTTTGCCGTGCCGGGTTCGCCGCTCGATCCGCGCGCGGCCGGTACGAACAGGCTCCTGAAGGAAGGCGCTACGCTGGTTACCGAAGCGAGCGATATCCTTCAGGCGGTCGCGCCACTGGTGGGCCGGCCGCAACTGCCGGACAATTTTGCGCAGGAACCCTCGGAGGTGGACATGACAACCCCTGCCCCGGGAGATGACGATCGTGCCAAGGTGCTGGAAGCACTCGGCCCAACCCCTGTCAGCACCGACGAAATCATCCGGCACACCGGTCTGCATCCCGCTCAAGTGGCGCTCATTCTGCTGGAGCTTGATCTTGCCGGACGTCTCGAGCGCCACTCAGGCGGCGCTGTTTCTCTTGTCATGGGTAGCATCTGAAGCGGCGCTGGCGGCCACGTATGCCATGTCGCTGGCCTCGATGCAGGCCATTTCGATCAGATAGGCGAGCATCTCACAGCCTTGTGTCTTCGCCATCGGATAGAGCTGCTCAAGCATTGCGCGTATATAGTCGATTGTTTCGTTTCGCCCGATCTGATCCTTCATTTGGCCCATGCGGCTTGTTCCCCGTTGCCCTCTAGCAATGGGGCATCCGCCCCCGGCTGCCACCGGTCGCCTCACCGGGCCGCCATGCCCGCCTGTCGCCTGCCCCTAAATGCCCTTTCTCCTTGGGACCCGGAGGCGACCATATACCAAACTTATATACAAATAAATGTAGAAATTTTGCCAATACAACCAAAAATTGCTGGCGGCACCGGACAACAGATTCGCATGAGGCCTTGACCGCAAGGGAAAGCGCAGCCATGTCACGTGCTGGCCGGCATCGCGCAGGGGCCACGCATGTCCCGCCACTTAACCAAGGTACCGTCAGTCAATGGATGTCGTCATCGTCGAGTCGCCGCCCAAGGCGAAAACAATCAACAAATATCTGGGCAAGGACTACAAGGTTCTCGCCTCCTTCGGCCATGTGCGTGACCTGCCGGCCAAGGACGGCTCCGTGCGGCCGGACGAGGACTTTGCCATGTCCTGGAGCACCGACAGCGCATCGGCCAAGCGCCTGAACGAAATCGCCAAGGCCGTCAAAGAGGCCGACGGCCTGATTCTTGCCACCGACCCCGATCGTGAGGGCGAGGCGATCTCCTGGCACGTGCTGGAGGTGCTGCGCCAGAAGCGGGCGCTGAAGGACAAGCCCGTGCGCCGCGTGACCTTCAACGCTATTACCAAGAACGCCGTGCTGGAGGCCATGAAGTCGCCGCGCGAGATCGACGCCTCGCTGGTCGATGCCTATCTCGCGCGCCGCGCGCTCGACTATCTCGTGGGCTTCACGCTTTCGCCCGTGCTTTGGCGCAAGCTCCCAGGCGCCCGTTCGGCCGGCCGGGTGCAATCCGTCGCGTTGCGGCTGGTCTGCGACCGCGAGGCCGAGATCGAACGTTTCGTGCGCCAGGATTACTGGCTCGTCGCAGCCCTTCTCGACACGCCGCGCGGCGAAACCTTCGAGGCGCGCCTTACTGAACTCGACGGCCGAAAGCTTCAGAAGCTCGACATCAAGAGCCAGGAAGAGGCCGACAGCATCAAGGCGCTGCTCGAAGGCGCCTCCTATCGCGTTTTGTCGGTTGAGGCGAAGCCGACGCGCCGCAACCCCGCGCCGCCGTTCATTACCTCCACCCTGCAGCAGGCGGCATCCTCGCGGCTGGGCTTTTCCGGATCGCGCACCATGCAGATCGCCCAGCGCCTCTACGAGGGCGTGGATATCGGCGGCGAGACTACCGGCCTCATCACCTATATGCGAACGGACGGCGTGCAGATGGCGCCGGAGGCGCTCGAACAGGCGCGCCAAGCCGTCGCCCGGACATTTGGCGACCGCTATCTGCCGGACAAGCCGCGCTACTATTCGAGCAAGGCGAAGAACGCTCAGGAAGCGCATGAGGCCATCCGTCCGACCGACTTCTCGCGCACACCCGACGAGGTGCGCAAATATCTCGATCCGGACCAGGCGCGCCTCTACGAGATGATCTGGAAGCGCGCCATCGCCAGCCAAATGGCGGCCGCCGAGATCGAGCGCACCACGGTGGAGATCGAGGCTGCCGGGGCCGACCGCAAGGCTGTGCTCAGGGCCGTCGGCTCGGTGATCCGCTTCGACGGTTTCCTCGCAGCCTACACGGAGGTGAAGGAGGACGACAGCGAAGACGGTGAAGACACTCGCCTTCCCGAGATCAATTCCGGCGAGACGCTCGCCCGTAGGGCGATCAATGTAACGAAGCATACGACGGAGCCGCCGCCGCGTTACACGGAGGCAACGCTCATCAAGAAGCTGGAGGAGCTTGGCATCGGCCGACCCTCCACCTACACCGCAATCCTGAAGACGCTCGAAGACCGCGACTATGTAACCATCGAAAAGCGCCGTCTCGTGCCGCAGGCCAAGGGTCGCGTCGTTACTGCATTCCTTGAGAATTTCTTCCGACGTTATGTGGAGTACGACTTCACGGCCGACCTTGAGGAAAAGCTGGACGAGATTTCGGACGGCAAGCTTGCCTGGAAGGACGTTCTGCGCGACTTCTGGACCGAGTTCTCTGGCGCGGTCAACGACATAAAGGGCCTGCGCGTCACCGACGTGCTGGAAGCGCTCAACGAGGAGCTTGCGCCCCTGCTTTTCCCGCCGCGTGAGGATGGCGGCGATCCCCGCCTCTGCCCTAGATGCGGGGCGGGCCGGCTGTCGCTGAAGCTTGGCCGCTACGGCGCCTTCGTCGGCTGCTCCAACTATCCCGAATGCGGCTACACGCGCCAGCTTGGCGAAAACGGAGCGGAAAGTGGCGATGCCGAAGCAGGATTGGACGGCCACAAGGTGCTCGGCACGGACCCCTTCACCGGCGAGGAGATCACGCTGCGCTCCGGCCGCTTCGGCCCCTATGTGCAGCGCGGCGAAGGCAAGGAGGCCAAGCGCGCGAGCCTGCCCAAGGGATGGACGCCGGACAGCATCGACCGCGAACGCGCCATAGCGCTCCTGTCGCTGCCGCGGGACGTGGGCCCCCATCCTGAAACCGGCAAGATGATTTCCGCCGGCATCGGCCGCTACGGCCCCTTCCTGCTGCATGACGGTACCTATGCCAATCTTGAATCGGTGGATGATGTCTTTTCCATCGGGCTTAACCGGGCTGTTTCGCTGCTCGCAGAGAAGAAGGCGAAGGGACCGCGCGCCCGTGCCACGCCCGCCGCACTCAAGGAACTCGGGGAACATCCCGACGGCGGCATCATTACCGTTCGGGACGGTCGCTACGGCCCCTATGTGAATGTCGGCAAGATCAACGCCACGCTTCCGAAGGGCAAGGACCCGATGTCGCTGACCCGTGAGGAGGCGCTGGAGTTGATTGCTGCCAAGGCTGGAAAGACCGGCAAGAAATCAGGACGAGGCAAAGCCAGGAGCTGAATTTGGCCCGCAGGAATCTCAACCGCGTGCAGGCGGGTGGCGGCAGGGCTTCCCGCCTGCCTTCGCGCGACGATCTCCTGCGCTTTATCGCCGAGAATCCGGACCGCGCGGGCAAGCGCGAGATCGCCAAGGCGTTCGGGCTGAAGGGCAGCGACCGCATCTGGCTCAAGGACATGCTGCGCGAGCTTCAGGACGAGGGGCTGCTCAAAAAGAAGCGCCGCAGGCTTCTGCGCCCGGGTGCCCTGCCCCACGTGGTCGTTCTCGACATCTTCTCACGCGATGCGGAGGGCGGCCTTCTTGCCCGTCCCGCTGAATTTGACGGCGAGGACGGCGGCCCCGTTCCTCTGGTGGCGATCCGCAGGCAGAGGGCTGGCCGCACGCCCGCCGCGGGCATTGGCGACCGGGTGCTTGCCCGCGTGTTCCCGAATGGAGAAGACGAGAAAGGTCCTGCCTATAGCGGCCGGGTGATCAAAGTCTTCGAGAAGCGAAGGCGGGCCGTTCTCGGCGTTTTCCGTGAAATGGCGGACGGTTCTTTCCGGATCGAACCCGTTGAGAGGCGTCAGCCAGAGCTTATCGTGGACGCGGCTTTCCGCGGCGAGGCGCGCGAGGGCGATCTGGTCGAGGTCGAACAGGTCTCGGAGAGCCGCTACGGCCTGCCGCGCGCGAAGGTTCTGGAGGTGGTGGGCTCCATCGCTACGGAGAAGGCGGTTTCGCTGATCGCCATCCACGCCCATGAAATCCCGCATATCTTCCCGGAAAGCGTGCTCAAGGAAGCGGAAGCAGCAAAACCGGCCAGCATGAACGGCCGCGAGGATTGGCGTAACCTGCCGCTCGTCACCATCGATCCGCCGGACGCTAAGGACCACGATGACGCCGTGTTCGCCGAGCCGGACGAGGACGAGAAAAACCCGGGCGGCGTGATCGTCACCGTCGCCATCGCCGATGTCGCCTACTATGTCCGTTCCGACTCCGCGCTCGACCGAGAGGCGCTTAGGCGTGGCAATTCCGTCTATTTCCCGGACCGCGTGGTGCCGATGCTGCCCGAGCGCATTTCGAACGATCTATGCTCGTTGCGCGAAGGTGAAGACCGCCCTGCCCTCGCCGTCCGCATGCGCTTTTCGGCGCAAGGGCGGAAAATCGGCCACTCCTTCCATCGGGTGATGATGCGTTCCGCCGCGCGCCTTTCCTACGAGCAGGCGCAGGCGGCGATCGACGGCAGACCGGATGAAAAGGCGAAGCCGCTTCTGGATACGGTGCTGCGCCCCTTGTGGGATGCCTACGCCGTGCTCGGACGCGGCCGGAGCGCGCGCGAGCCATTAGAACTCGACCTGCCGGAACGCAAAATCCTGCTCAAGCCAGACGGCACCGTCGACCGCGTCATCGTGCCGCCCCGTCTGGACGCCCACAGGCTGATAGAAGAGTTCATGATCCAGGCGAATGTCGCCGCCGCCGAAACGCTCGAAGCCGCCCGCCAGCCAGTGGTCTACCGCGTGCATGATGCCCCCTCTCTCGCCAAACAGGAAGCCTTGCGAGAATTCCTGGCGTCACTCGGGATTTCGCTTGCTCGCGGGGCGGCGTTGAGGCCTTCCCAGTTCAATGGCATCCTCGCGCGCGTGGCCGGCACCGAGCACGAGCAGCTGGTCAATGAGGTGGTTCTGCGCTCGCAGAGCCAGGCCATCTATGCGCCGGAGAATATCGGGCATTTCGGCCTGAACCTGCGCCGCTATGCCCACTTCACCTCACCGATCCGGCGTTATGCGGATCTCATCATTCATCGCGCGCTGATTTCTGCGAAGGGTTTCGGGGAAGACGGGCTGCGCCCGCAGGATGCCGAGCGGCTGGAGGAGATTTCCGCTCTCATCTCGGCCACCGAGAGGCGCGCTATGGCGGCCGAGCGCGAGACCGTTGACCGCCTGGTAGCGGAGCATTTGGCGGGTCGCACGGGAGAGGAATTTTCCGCCCGTATTTCCGGCGTGACCAAGGCCGGCCTGTTCGTTCTGCTACCGGAATTCGGGGCTGATGGATTCGTTCCCATTTCCTCGCTCGGCGACGATTACTACCACTTCGATGAAGTCCGGCATGCGCTGGTTGGGCAAAGAAGCGGGGGAGGCTACCAGCTTGGCGATGCCGTGGAGGTGCGGCTGGTCGAAGTGGCTCCGCTTGCGGGAGTCATGCGCTTCGAAATGATGAGCGATCCGAATCGCCTGCCAGGCTCGACGCGATCGCTGCACAAGACCAGGCGCAGTATCGCGCGTGCATCGAGAGGCAAGGAACGGTCGCCCGGCAGGGGCAGGAGACGGTGATGGAGCAAAGAGTTTTCGGCGGCGGCAAAGCAAGCGAAGCGGAGCCGAGGTCGGTGTATGAATCCATGCGGCGCGGTTTCTTCGGCCATTGCCCCTGTTGCGGCCGCGGTCGGCTCTTTCGTGCCTTTCTCAAGACGGTCGAGTGCTGCCAGGAATGCGGCGAGGAGATGCACCATCACCGCGCGGACGACCTGCCGGCCTATCTTGTGATCGTCATTGTGGGGCACATCGTCGTCAGCGCGTTCATGACCGTGCAAGCGGTCACCGACTGGCCGACATGGGCACATCTCGTCATCTGGGCGCCAGCTACCCTTGTCCTTTCGCTCGCGCTTATTGGCCCCGTCAAAGGCGCGGTGGTGGGGCTGCAATGGGCGCTCAGGATGCATGGCTTCGGCGGCGAGAAAGACATGCTCGATTCCCACCCCGAGCTTTGAGATCATGGCGGAAGCCGAGAGGCTGGAGCACGGGGAAACGGCTACGCCCGAAGGGAGGAGGCACAACGCCGCATCCCCTGCCCCTGTCAGGCCACGCGACTCTGCCACGCTCATCCTGATCGACTGGCGCGGCGGCGAGCCTTTCGTCCTGATGGGAAGGCGGCATGCGCGGCACGCCTTCATGCCTGGACGCTTCGTCTTTCCCGGCGGACGCACCGATCCCTCCGACAGCCGCATTACTGTTGCAAGCGACCTCCATCCGGCGGAGGCGGCGAGGATCGCCGGCAGCGCCAGAGATGGACGTGCCCGCGCGGCGCGGGCCAGGGCCATCGCCCTTTCCGCGCTGCGGGAAACCTACGAGGAAGCCGGCCTTCTTGTCGGCCGCAAGGCTGACTTTGCGACAAGAAGCCCGCAATGGCAGGGCTTCGCCAAGCATGGCATTCAGCCTGCTCTTGACGGCCTGCGCTATATTGCCCGCGCGATCACGCCGCCAGGGAACGTGCGCCGCTTTGACACCCGCTTCCTCGCTGCTCGCCGGGATGAGGTTGCCGTCGAACTTCCAAGTCCGCCCACCGAAGAGCTGGAGGGCATCGCCTGGCTGCCAATCACGGAGGCGCTGCGCCTCAACGTCGCCGCCATTACGCGCAGGGTCCTCGAAGAGCTCGGCAAGCGGCTTCAGAGAGATCCCACGCTTTCGCCTGGCGAGCCCGTGCCCTTCTACTTCACGCGCGGCGGCAGGTTTCGCAGGGAGATGCTATAGCGGCCGGAGCGCGACGAAGTTGCCACCTCATATGTCCTGAACCCGGACACGGGCTTGACATTCCAGGTATTGTCTTTATGTCTCGCGCGAGTTTTCGCGCGCCTGTTGCGATCCCTGCTGCCAGGCTCGCCCATCCAACCGCAGATACGGACGCACGCCCATGGCCAAGGCCACGACCATCAAGATCAAGCTCCTGTCGACGGCCGACACCGGCTTCTTTTACGTCACCAAGAAGAACAGCCGCACGATGACGGAGAAGATGACCAAGCGCAAATACGATCCCGTTGCGCGCAAGCATGTCGAGTTTCGGGAAGCGAAGATCAAGTAACCTTCCCCCGCATTCACAATGCGTGTCTCGCGGCGCCTTTCGAGGCGCCGTTTTTGCTGGTGCCTCAGGCATCCGGCTCCCCGCGGCAAAAAGCCGGCCCCTTTTCCAATCCGATCACGCGAAAAAGCGCTGCCCGCAGTAAGAGGCAGCGCCACAGTGTGAATTATGCTTTTGAGATTTCGGGGGCCGGTCGGCTATCTGGCAGCGGTACGAGGAGGCCACATAACGCCAGCGCCAACCGGCCAACCCCACGACCCAGGAGATGCGGCGGACCTGAGCATCATGGGGTATCGGGGATACGGAACCTCTTAGCCTCGTAAGTTCCGTCCACCACCGGTTGCGACACTCGCGCAACTGGCCTCGAAAATCAATACTTACTTAACCATCCCGGATGGACAATTTAACATTAAGGTAAATTTCGTGATCGACCGCCACCCGCCTAGGTCAGGCTGCGGGGGCAACGACGCGATTCCGCCCGCGGGTCTTGGCTTCATAGAGGGCCATGTCGGCGCGCTTTATCAGAGCCCTGACGGTATCTTCACCCTCGCGCCTTGCAGCCACCCCCAGACTGGCTGTGATCGAAATCGGTGGGCGGCCCTCCCCAATGTGGAACGGGCTTTCCGCGATCTGCCGCCGGACGCGCTCAGCGACCTTCTCGGCGATGGCAAGTTCGGTCTCCGGCATGACGATGACGAACTCCTCGCCACCATAGCGGCAGACAAGATCGATCCCGCGCAGGTTCCTGCGCAGCCGGCCGGCGAACTCCTTGAGCACCGCGTCTCCCGCGTCATGCCCCAAGGTATCGTTGATGGCCTTAAAGCGGTCCACGTCGGCAAACATGACGGACAGAGGCCGCCGGCGGGCCACTGCCCGGTCGAAAAGGGTCTGAAGATGGCTGTCGAGATAGCGGCGATTGTGCAGGCCGGTCAGCGGATCGGTAACGGCCATCTCCACCGTGCGCGCGACGCTGGAGCGCAGCCCGTCATTGTAGCGTTTGCGGCGGATCTGCGTGCGCAGACGCGCAACCAGCTCCTGGCGTTCTACTGGCCGCAGCACATAGTCGTTCACTGCGAGCTCCAGCCCCCGGATCACATACTCCTCGTCCTGCTCGTCCGCGAGAAGGATGATGGGCACGAGATGCGCACGCTCCAGAGCTCTCAACTGCGCGCACAGCCGAAGCGGATCGTATCTGGACGACCGAGTGGAGACGATGACGCATTCAAATGCCCCGCCGGCGGCACGCTGAAGCGCGGCTTGCGGATCGGCGGCGACCTCCACCTCGAAGTGGCCGCGCAGAATGCGTTTGATCTGCGCTCCGGAGGCCTCGTCTTCCTCCACGAGCAGCACGCTCGGCCTCTCGTCAGTGTCACCAATCTTCTGCTGCAGCAGCTGCTCGATGCCAATATTCCGCGTCGTGGCAGCGCGAAGGCGCAATTCGTCGGTCAGCGCCTTCAGCCGCGCCAGACTCTTGACCCGCGTAAGCAGTTGCAGGTCCTTTACCGGCTTGGTGAGAAAGTCATCCGCCCCGGCTTCGAGCCCTCGCACGCGGTCGGCCGGTTGGTCCAGCGCCGTGATCATGATGACCGGAATATGCGTGGTGGAGGGATCGGCCTTGAGGCGCCGGCACACCTCAAAGCCGTCCATGCCCGGCATCATCACGTCGAGGAGGACCACATCGACCCTGCTCACCTCGCAGATTTCGATGGCATCCGGCCCCGAGCGCGCGGTTACCACGTCGTAATATTCCGCCAGAAGGCGCGCTTCGAGCAGCTTCAGATTGGCGGGAACGTCGTCGACCACGAGAATGCGCGCAGTCATGGCCGACGGTCCCTCCCTGGTCGCCCCCTACGGACCATTACGCGTCACCGAGATAGGATTTGATCGTTTCGATAAAGCTCGGGACCGAGATCGGTTTCGAGATATAGGCCTCGCAGCCGCCCTGGCGGATGCGCTCCTCGTCTCCCTTCATGGCGAAGGCGGTGACGGCGATAACCGGAATCGTATGCAGCTCGTCATCCTGCTTCAGCCACTTGGTGACCTCGAGCCCCGAAACTTCCGGAAGCTGAATGTCCATGAGGATGAGGTCGGGGCGATGGTCGCGCGCAAGTTCGAGCGCCTGAAGACCGTTGCGCGTGCGCACAGTCTCATAACCGCTGGCCTCAATAAGGTCGCGGAAGAGCTTCATGTTGAGCTCGTTGTCCTCGACGATCATGACCTTTTTCGGCATGGCACCCCGCACCGTTCAGCGCTGTCGTGACGTGTGACCAAGCACTTCAGCTATTTCGCTTCAGGCTCTCTTGGCACGATCTGCCTTACGAAAAGGGAAATTCTTCCCTTCAAATTGAAGGCATTGCCCTTGCGTGCTTGCGAACTCTTTATACCGTCCTTATGGCACCATCATCGTTACGGACGCAACACCGGGAGCAGCCACCATGGGGAGGGATGACGCCGAAACCATCGCCATCCAGGCGCTTTCCTTCATTGCCGGCGACCCGGAGCTTCTGCCCCGCTTTCTGGCGATAACGGGGATTGACGCGGGCCAGATCAGGCAGGCTGCGCGGGAGCCCGGATTTCTCGCCGGTGTGCTGCAATTTCTGCTCGCCCACGAGCCGACGCTGATGGCCTTCACCCAGGCGAGCGGTCTTGCGCCGCAGGAGATCGCAGCCGCGCACAGGGCGCTCCCCTTCGGCCAGGAGGATTGGGATATCCAGCCATAGGAGACCAGCGCAGAGTCGTCCTCTCGCTTTTCTTGTCGGCGCGCGCGGGATGCCATATGCTGCTGTTCCCTATGCGTTCCAGATAAATCGACATGGTCGTCAACGCCGCTGTGCCAGGCATCTGCCGCGACTGCCTCTACCGCACCGGACCGGGCGAGCGGCGCTGCCGAGCGTGCGGCAGCCCGCGAGTTCTGCGCCACCCGGAACTGGAGACGCTTTCCCTTGCCCATATCGACTGCGACGCCTTCTACGCGGCGGTGGAGAAGCGCGACAATCCCGAGTTGCGCGACAAGCCGGTCATCATCGGCGGCGGCAAGCGCGGCGTTGTTTCCACCGCCTGCTACATCGCCCGGATCAAGGGGGTGCGCTCGGCCATGCCGATGTTCAAGGCGCTCCAAGCCTGTCCCGAGGCCATCGTCATCAAGCCGGACATGGAGAAATATGCGCGCGTGGGCCGGGAGGTCCGCGCCATGATGCTGGCGCTCACGCCGCTGGTCGAGCCGCTTTCCATTGACGAGGCCTTTCTCGACCTCTCGGGCACCGAGCGCCTGCATGGAGCGTCGCCTGCCATGGTGCTCGCCCGATTTGCCCGGCAGGTGGAGGAGGAAATCGGGATTACGGTTTCCATCGGTCTTTCCTATTGCAAGTTCCTGGCCAAGGTGGCCTCCGACCTTCAAAAGCCGCGCGGCTTTTCCGTCATCGGGCGGGCGGACGCGTTGACTTTTCTGGCCGAGCAGCCCGTCACGGCAATCTGGGGCGTGGGGAAGACCTTCGCCGCCACACTTTCCGCAGACGGCATCCACACCATCGGCCAGCTTCAGCACATGGAGCGTGCCGATCTCATGCGCCGCTACGGCACGATGGGCGACCGGCTTTACCGGCTCTCCCGCGGCCAGGACGATAGGAAAGTGGAGCCGCGCGGGGAAGCCAAGAGCGTCTCGTCCGAAACCACCTTCGACCGCGATCTTTCCCGTGTTGATGATCTCCTGCCGATCCTGCGGGCACTGAGCGAGCGCGTTTCGGCACGCCTGAAGAAGGCGGGCATAGGCGGGCGCACGGTTGTGCTCAAGCTGAAGACGGCCGATTTCCGCATCCGCACGCGCAGCAGGCAACTGGCCAATCCCACCCGGCTTGCCGACCGGATCTTCTCGGCAGGCTTCGACATGCTGAAGCGCGAAGCGGACGGCACGATGTTCCGCCTCATCGGGATCGGCGTCAGTGATCTTACGGATGCGGCATTGGCCGACCCGCCGGATCTCGTTGACCGCCTGTCGTACAAGCGCGCTCTTGCCGAAGGCGCCATCGACGCCTTGCGCGAAAAATACGGCCGGCAGGCGGTGGAGACCGGCTATACCTTCGGCCGCGGCAAACGCCTGCGGCCGGAGGTGGAGGATTGAACCCCGTAGGACAGCCGATAGTCGGCCCTTGGCTCTATTGCAACTACCTCCCAGCCCGGTAACGCTGGGCGCGTCAAAAAGCGGAAGAAGCTATGCTCACGCCCATGCCTGAAGCCGGTGAGCGCCGGCCGGACGACCTTTATTCCTGGCTGCGCCTCGGATTGTGCGTGGCGCTCGCCACTGTGGGCAGCGTGGGCATGTGGGCCTTCATCGTCGTCTTGCCCTACGTGCAGGCTGATTTCGCGGTGGAACGCGCCCAGGCGTCCCTGCCCTACACGTCGGCCATGATCGGCTTTGCCTTGGGCAACGTTGTCATCGGTCGCTATGTGGACCGGTTTGGAATCGCCTTGCCCGTGGCGCTTGCGGGCGTGGCACTCGCAGCGGGCTTCGCGCTCTGCGCGCTTTCCCAGTCCATCTGGCAGTTCACGATACTCCAGGGGCTGGTGGGGCTCGGGGCTTCGGCCACCTTCGGTCCCTTGATTGCCGACATCTCGCACTGGTTCGAACGGCGCCGCGGCATCGCCGTGGCGGCGGTCGCCAGCGGCAATTATCTGGCCGGCGTGGTCTGGCCAACCGTCATCAAGCTCATTCTCGAGAGCGGAAGCTGGCGCCTGGCGTTCGTCGTCATCGCAATCGTCTGCATCGTGATGATCCTGCCCCTGACATTCATGCTGCAGGCGGATCCGCCCGAGGCTTCGAGTGCGGCGGCAGGCCGGGTCAACGGCTCCCGCCCCGGGCGGGGCGCGAGCCCATTCTCGCCTGCCGTTCTGCAAGGGCTGCTGGTCGTGGCGGGCCTTGCCTGCTGCGTGGCCATGTCCATGCCGCAGGTGCACATCGTCGCCTATTGCGTCGATTTGGGATACGGGGTTGCGCGCGGCGCGGAGATGCTGTCGCTGATGCTAGCGGGCGGCATCGTCAGCCGGCTTGCCTCGGGCATGGTCGCCGACGTCATCGGCGGCGTGCGTACGCTTCTCATCGGCTCGGTGCTGCAGGGCCTGTCACTCGCCCTGTACATCCCCTTCGACGGGCTCGCGTCGCTTTACATCGTCTCGCTAGTGTTCGGCCTGGCGCAGGGCGGCATCGTTCCCTGCTACGCCATCATCATACGCGAATACTTGCCCGCGCGCGAAGCGGGGCAGCGGGTCGGTATCGTCGTGATGGCGACCATTATTGGCATGGCGGTGGGCGGCTGGATGTCGGGCTTTATCTACGATCTCACGGGCTCGTATCGGGCTGCGTTCCTCAACGGCATAGCCTGGAACGTGCTCAATGCGGCGGTGATGTTCACGATTCTGCTGCGCTCGCGCCGCCTCGCCTCGGCAACGGTCTGACAGCCGATCAAAGAAGCCCGAACCACCAGGTGGCGAGGCCGAGGAAGGCGAAGAAGCCGACCACGTCCGTAATGGTCGTCAGGAAGACAGAGGAAGCGACCGCCGGGTCGATACCCAGACGGTTTAGGAGCAGCGGGATAAGGATTCCGGCAAGCGCGGCCACGAACATATTGATGATCATGGCCGCAGCGATGATTCCCCCAATGGTGACGCTGTCGAACCAGGTGCCGGCGATGAGGCCGATCAGGGTGGCGAAGACGACGCCATTCAGCAGCCCCACGCCGATCTCGCGGCGGATGATGCGCCAGGCATTGTGAGCGCCGAGATCGCCGGTGGCGAGCGCCCGCACCGTCACGGTCATGGTCTGCGATCCCGCATTGCCCCCCATGCCCGCGACGATGGGCATGAGCACAGCGAGCGCCACCACCTGCTCGATGGTCGCGTCGAACAGGCTGATGACGGAGGCGGCAAGAAAGGCGGTTATGAGGTTTACCATCAGCCACGGGACGCGGGAACGCCCCGCCGCCAGCACCGAATCGGACAGTTCCTCGTCGCCCACGCCGCCCATGCGCAGGAGGTCTTCTTCCGCTTCCTGCGTGATGACATCCACCACGTCATCGATGGTGAGCACGCCCACCAGCCGATCGTTTTCGTCCACAACAGCGGCCGAGAGCAGGTCGTACTGCTCGAATATTCGTGCGGCCTCCTCCTGGTCCATCGTGGCGGGAATCGCGTGTCGCGTCTCGCGCATGATGTCTTCGATCTTGACCGAGCGCTGCGTGCGCAGGATCCGGTCGAGATCGACGGCGCCCACCAGCCGAAACGTGGGGTCGATGACGAAAATCTGCGAGAAGGAATCGGGCAGGTTCCGGTCTTCGCGCATGTAGTCGATCGTCTGGCCCACGGTCCAAAAAGGCGGGACAGCGACGAACTCCGTCTGCATGCGCCGGCCGGCCGTCTCTTCCGGATACCCGAGCGAGCGGCGCAGGCGCACGCGCTCGGTGAAGGGAAGCTGAGCTAGGATTTCCTCCTGATCCTCGGGATCGAGGTCTTCAAGGATGTAGACGGCGTCGTCCGAATCGAGCTGCTGAACGGCCTCGGCAATCTGCTCGTTGGGCAGGCTTTCCACGATGTCGAGGCGAATCGCCTCGTCCACCTCCGTCAGCGCCGTGAAATCGAACTCCGCGCCCATGAGCCGGACGAGCGCCCGGCGCTGCTCCGGCTGGAGTGCTTCCAGAAGATCGCCGATTTCCGACTGGTGCAGCGAGGCCACATCCTGCTTGAGGGCGGCGGTGTCACCGTCGGCTATGGCTGCGCCGACGCGAGCGAGAAAATCCGGCGAAATCACGCCGTCCTCGTCATAGATGCCGCGCTCCGGCGCTTCGGCCGGGCCGCTGTCATGCGCTTCGGTCTCCGGCTCGCTCAAGGCGCTCTCCTTGCGTCGACGTGGCGGCGAATGCCACCTCTACAGTATCCCCCAAAAATCTGAATCGATTTTCGGGAGGCACGATGCGCAGTTTCAATAGCTTATAGCGATCGCTTCGCAAACGCGCGGTGCGCACACCCGCCGCAGCGATAAAAAGCCCGCGGGCGGATGAGTCGCAAGGGTTTATTGCCACGCGGGTTGCGTTCGATAATGGGCGTTAGCGCCCTGGGGACGGTTATGTGTCCCACGGCCTTCTGAAGAGGGACACCCTACATTGAAAATAAAGTAGGATTTCAAGGGTTTGGTGCGGTCGAGAAGACTCGAACTTCCACGGGTTGCCCCACAGCGACCTCAACGCTGCGCGTCTACCAATTCCGCCACGACCGCTCGTAACGAAGGGCCGGCTCGCACCGGCAGGGGGCATGTAGCAAATCGCCTGCCGCGAAACAAGACCGCCGACGGGTGAATTCGCGCAAAGATTTGCGCTTCATCCCGCGCCGGCCGGGGCGCAGCCTAAACCACGTTCTGAACCAGAAGCCCGATGCCAACGCTGACGGCGAGGGCCAGTGTTTCCTCAGGCGTAGGTAGGATTCCGAAAAGAAAATCCGCCACCAGCATCGCTGCCACGAAACCGATGGCACCTCCAAAAAGCTGGCGCAGTGTCATGCCCGTTTCCTTGTTGCCATTGGCATCCGGCCGGCATTTTACGCGGCGCGGAGACTCGTTCAAGCCGCTGTGAATCCCCAAGTGATTGCGCACAATTGAGCCCCGGTCTGTTGGTGCGGGCTTCCCGCCGTCGCGCGTGCATCAGTCCTTTGCGACCCCAGTGATGCTCACAAGTGCGAACAGGTGCTATAAGTGTGATGGCACACTTAACTGCTTGGGAGAACGCTGCCGAGATACCCATCCGCGGCTGGTCTTTGCGGATCCTTCCTCCCTCTAATCAGAATCGATCGCACAGCGGCATGAACCAGATAACCCCAGCTTCCACCTTTTTTCCGCGGGACGGGTTTCCTCCGGTGCAGTGGCGGATCGAAAAAGGCCTGACACCCTATGATGCAGCCCTGTCCGTCATGGAAGCGCGCGCCGACGCGATTCGTGCCGGGACGGCGGACGAACTGGTCTGGCTGGTCGAGCACCCGCCCCTCTACACGGCCGGCACGAGCGCCGACCCGCGCGACCTGCTCCAGCCGGACCGTTTTCCCGTCTACAAGACCGGGCGCGGCGGCGAATACACCTATCACGGGCCCGGGCAGCGCGTCGCCTATGTCATGTTGGATCTGAAGCGCCGCCGCGAGGACGTGCGCGCCTTTGTGCGCGCGCTCGAGGAATGGATCATCCGCGCGCTCGCCCGCTTTAATGTGAAGGGCGAACGGCGCGAGGGGCGTGTCGGCGTCTGGGTGGTGCGACCGGACAAGGCGCCACTTCCTGACGGCGCACCCATGGAAGACAAGATTGCCGCGATCGGCATCCGCCTACGCCGGTGGGTGAGCTTTCATGGCATCGCGGTGAATGTGGAACCGGAGCTATCGCATTTTTCCGGAATCGTGCCGTGCGGTGTCTCCGGCTTTGGCGTCACGAGCCTGGTGGATCTCGGCCTGCCGGTGACACTCGAGGATTTCGATGTGGAACTGAAGCAGGCCTTTGAGGAGGTTTTCGGGCCGGCCAATATGTTTCAGGGGGGGCTATTGGAAGGAGTACTTTAGATGGTTTTGGCACATCGGCGAGGTGCCGCCGGCGCATTGATGCTGGCGCTCTTCCTTTCAACGCCCGCTTTCACGCAGCAGGCTTCCGACACGGTCGCACCGGAGATCGCCAGCGGCGTGGAAGAAAAGGAGCTGGTTTCAGCCAGCAAACAGATGGTCGTGGCTGCCAATCCGCTTGCAGCGCAGGCAGGGCTCGACGTGCTGCGCCAGGGCGGCAGCGCGGCCGACGCGCTGGTCGCGGTCCAGACCGTGCTTGGCTTGGTGGAGCCGCAATCTTCCGGGCTTGGCGGCGGCGCCTTCCTCGTCTGGTACGATGCGCAGACGGGTGAGATCACTACCTTCGACGGGCGGGAAACCGCGCCCATGGCCGCTTCGGACGACCTCTTTCTTGAAGACGGCGAACCCATGGCTTTCTTCGACGCCGTGATCGGCGGCCGGTCGGCGGGCACGCCGGGTGTCGTGCGGCTAATGGAAGCGGTACACCAGCGCTATGGAAAGCACGAATGGGCAGATCTGTTCGAGTCCGCCATCGAACTTGCGGAAGCGGGCTTCGAGGTCTCCCCGAGGCTTCACACGCAAATCGCCGACGACCGAGGCAAGCTGGACCAGGAGCCTGCCGCGCGCGCCTATTTCTATGATGAATCCGGCGAGCCGATTGCCGCGGGCACGATTCTGAAGAACCCGGATTATGCAGCCACCCTGCGCACCATTGCCCAAGAGGGCGCGGACGCCTTTTATGCCGGCGACATTGCGCAAAAGATCGTGGAGGCGGTGCGCAACCATCCGACCAACCCGGGCCTTCTGTCACTGGAGGACCTTGCATCCTACGAAGTAAAGCAGCGGCCCGCCGTTTGCGCACCCTATCGCGGGCTTGATGTGTGCGGCATGGGGCCACCCTCCTCCGGCGCCCTCACCATCGGGCAAATCCTCGGCATGGTTTCCCACTTCAATCTCGCCGCACTCGGCCCTGACGACCCGGAAAGCTGGCGCATCATTGGCGAGGCCACACGGCTGGCCTTTGCGGACCGCGATATGTACATGGCCGACAGCGATTTCGTCTCCATGCCGCAGGGGCTGCTGAACGCCAGCTATCTGGAGGAGCGCGCCGCCCTCATCCGCCGGACTACGGCTCTGCCGGCGGAGGAAGTGAAGGCGGGAACGCCGCCATGGGACAAGGCCGAGTTCCGCCTCCCCGGCATCGCTCCGGAGCTTCCCTCCACCAGCCACTTCGTCATCGTCGACGAAGAAGGCAACATCGCCTCCATGACCACCTCGATCGAAAGCGGCTTCGGCTCGCGGCAGATGGCGGCGGGCTTCCTGCTCAACAACCAGCTCACGGACTTCGCCTTCTCGCCCCAAAACGGCGGTGAGGCGGTGGCCAATCGTGTCGAGCCCGGCAAACGCCCGCGCTCGTCCATGTCACCGACGATTATCCTGAAAGAGGGTAAACCCGTCTTCGCGCTGGGCTCGCCCGGCGGCAGCAACATCATCCCCTATGTCGCCAACACCATCATCGCGCTCGTGGACTGGAAGATGGACATGCAGCAGGCGGTTTCCCTGCCGCATCTTTCCAACCGGTTCGGCACTTACGATCTGGAAGCCGGCACACCGGCAGAGGAGCTAGCCGACGACCTGCAGGCGCTCGGTTTCGAGACACGTGTTACGGAACTGAACTCAGGCCTGCACGGTGTCGCCATCACGCCGGACGGCCTTCAAGGCGGCGCCGACCCGCGACGCGAGGGCGTGGCTGTCGGTGATTAAAGCGGGATGGAGCCGGCGGCCTTCTTACGTCATCCCCGCCGGCGGAGCGAGAACCGGAACCCAAAAGGCAATGGCGCTACTGGTTCCGGAAAACCGCTGCGCCGCTTCCGGGGTGATGGTGGATGGCGGGCACCCCAAAAAACTGAAAAGCCGGGACTGGCCCGGCTCTTCTCCTCGTAAAGCGATTGCTTTGCGCGTCAGTTGACGGCGTCCTTGAGGCCCTTACCCGCCGAGAACTTGGGCACGTTCCGCGCCGGAATCTTCACCTCCGCACCGGTCTGCGGGTTGCGGCCAGTGGAGGCTTCGCGCCGCGACACGCTGAAATTGCCAAAGCCGACGAGCCGAACGTCGCCGCCCTTCTTCAGCTCTTCGGTGATGACGGAGAAGACCGCGTCCACTGCCGACTGAGCATCCCCCTTGGAAAGGTTGGCCTTGTCGGCAACGGCGGAGACTAGTTCGTTCTTGTTCATAAACAACAAACCCCTTCCTGATTACCGCCGGATAGCGACTCAACCGGCGAGTTTGCAGTCTATGAAGAAGTTTATGGCTCACCAAGTGCGAAATGCGACATGACAAGGGAAAAAGCGCGGTTTTCCGCGGTTTTCAGTAAAAAAAGCCGGCCCAAAATGGGCCGGCTCGCATTCTGATGCCTTCAGGACCGGTTCAATGGGCGACGGTCTGCTGCCCCGCTTCCTCGCCCACCTCTACCTTGGCGGGAGTTCCAACCGGTTCCACCCATTCAATGGGTTCCGGCTTGCGCACGAGCGCGTGCTCCAGAACCTCGCCGACACGGCTGACCGGGACGATCTCCAGACCGTTCTTCACGTTCTCTGGAATATCGGCCAGATCCTTGGCGTTTTCTTCCGGGATCAGCACCTTCTTGATGCCGCCGCGAAGCGCCGCGAGCAGCTTTTCCTTCAGGCCACCGATCGGCAGCACCCGTCCGCGCAGCGTGATCTCGCCCGTCATGGCGATGTCCTTGCGCACCGGGATGCCGGTCATCACGGAGACGATCGCCGTCACCATGGCCACGCCGGCCGAAGGTCCATCCTTGGGCGTCGCGCCTTCCGGCACGTGCACGTGGATGTCCTTCTTGTCGAAGATGGGCGGCTCGATTCCGAAATCGACAGCGCGAGAGCGGACATAGGATGCCGCCGCAGAGATCGATTCCTTCATCACATCACGCAGGTTGCCGGTGACCGTCATCTTGCCCTTGCCGGGCATCATGACACCCTCGATGGTCAGCAGCTCGCCGCCAACCTCCGTCCAGGCAAGGCCTGTGACCACGCCCACCTGATCCTCGCCCTCGGCCTGGCCAAAGCGGAACCGCGGCACGCCGAGATACTGGGACAGGTTCTCCTCGGTGATCTCGACACTCTCCTTGCCCGTCTTCAGGATCTCGGTGACGGCCTTGCGCGCCAGTTTCATCAGCTCACGCTCAAGGTTACGCACGCCGGCCTCCCGCGTGTAGGTGCGGATGATGGTCTGCAGTGCGCCGTCGGATACCGAGAACTCGCCGGGCTTCAAGGCATGTTCGCGCACGGCCTTGGGCAGGAGATGCCGCTTGGCGATCTCGACCTTCTCGTCTTCCGTGTAGCCGGCGATACGGATGATCTCCATCCGGTCCATCAGGGCCGGCGGGATGTTCAGCGTATTCGCCGTCGTCACGAACATCACGCTCGACAGGTCGTATTCGACCTCGAGGTAGTGATCCATGAAGGTCGAGTTCTGCTCCGGATCGAGCACCTCAAGCAGCGCCGACGAGGGATCGCCGCGGAAGTCCATGCCCATCTTGTCGATCTCGTCGAGCAGGAAGAGCGGATTGGACTTCTTGGCCTTTCGCATCGACTGGATCACCTTGCCGGGCATCGAGCCGATATAGGTACGCCGGTGGCCGCGGATCTCCGCCTCATCCCGCACGCCGCCCAGCGCCATGCGCACGAACTCGCGGCCCGTAGCGCGCGCGATCGACTTGCCGAGCGACGTCTTGCCGACTCCAGGAGGGCCAACAAGGCACAGGATGGGACCCTTGATCTTCTTCTGCCGGCTCTGGACCGCCAGATACTCGATGATGCGCTCCTTGACCTTTTCCAGACCGTAATGGTCGGCGTCGAGCACCTCCTCGGCATAGGACAGGTCGATGCGCACCTTGGAATTGTTCTTCCAAGGGATGGACAGCAGCCAGTCGAGATAGTTGCGCACCACGGTCGCCTCCGCAGACATGGGCGACATGGTCTGCAGCTTCTTCAGCTCGGCTTCCGCCTTCTCGCGCGCCTCCTTGGAGAGCTTCGTCTTCTTGATGCGCTCCTCGAGCTCCGTGATCTCGTTGCGGCCATCCTCCCCCTCGCCGAGTTCCTTCTGAATGGCCTTCATCTGCTCATTCAGATAGTACTCGCGCTGCGTCTTCTCCATCTGGCGCTTGACGCGCGAGCGGATGCGCTTCTCCACCTGGAGCACGGAGATCTCGGCCTCCATGAAGCCCATGGCCTTTTCCAGGCGCTCGCGCACCGAGAGCGTGGCCAGCATCTCCTGCTTCTCGGGGATCTTGATCGCCAGATGCGAAGCGACAGTGTCAGCGAGCTTGGCGTAATCCTCGATCTGGCTCACCGCGCCCACGACTTCGGGCGAAATCTTTTTGTTGAGCTTCACATAGTTCTCGAAGTCGGCGATGACGGAACGCGCCAGCGCCTCGATCTCGATCCGGTCCTCGCTCGGCGCATGAAGGATCGTGGCATTCGCCTCATGGAAGTCCTCGCGCCCTGTGAAGCCGGTGATCTTCGCGCGGGCCGCGCCCTCGACAAGCACCTTGACCGTGCCGTCGGGCAGCTTCAGCAGCTGCAGGACGTTCGCAACCGTGCCCACGTCGTAAATCGCGCTGGGCTCCGGATCGTCATCAGCCGCATTCATCTGAGTCGCCAGCAGCACCTGCTTTTCGGCGCTCATCACCTCTTCCAGCGCTCTGATCGACTTCTCGCGCCCCACGAACAGAGGCACGATCATGTGCGGAAACACCACGATGTCGCGCAGAGGCAACACCGGAAACAGCATTTCGCCGGAAGTCTTGTTTGCTTCTGTCATTTTTTGTGCCTTTCAAGCCGCAGCCGCATAGCACCGGGCCGCGGAGATCACAATTGGAAGGCCACGTTTCGCCCCTGAAGGCTTGCCATCTGCAACACCAATTCCGGGAAACGAAACCGCCACCGCTTGCTCCTTAAGTGGAGGCGATGGCTGCCAATATCAAGGGCGCGATTCAGCGGGCGGACCACTCGCAATGCGACGCTCGGCATCGCTATATCGCCTTTCCGCTCGCCTCTGGCTCCGCTCACGCGCTGACGCTGCCTTTTTCCTTCTCGCGCTCGGCGTAGATGTAAAGGGGCCTCGCATTGCCGGCCACCACCTCGTCGGAGATGACGACCTCCTGCACCCCCTCAAGCGCCGGCAGTTCGAACATGGTGTCGAGCAGGATCGCCTCCATGATGGAGCGCAAGCCGCGCGCACCCGTCTTCCGCTCGATGGCCCGCTTGGCTATCGCCCTCAGCGCGTTCTCGTGGAAGGTAAGCTCCACATTCTCCATCTCGAACAGGCGCTGATACTGTTTGACGAGCGCATTCTTGGGCTCCGTCAGAATCTGTACCAGCGCGTCCTCGTCGAGATCTTCCAGCGTCGCCAGCACCGGCAGACGGCCAACGAATTCGGGGATGAGACCGAACTTCAGCAGATCCTCCGGCTCCACCTGACGCAAGAGCTCGCCGGCGCGGCGGTCTTCAGGCGCAGACACATTCGCGCCGAAGCCTATGGAGGTCTTGCGGCCACGATCGGAGATGATCTTTTCCAGCCCAGCGAAGGCGCCGCCACAGATGAAGAGGATCGAGGACGTGTCGACCTGCAGGAACTCCTGCTGCGGATGCTTGCGCCCGCCCTGGGGCGGCACGGACGCAATCGTGCCTTCCATGATCTTTAGCAGTGCCTGCTGCACACCCTCGCCTGAGACGTCACGTGTGATCGAGGGATTGTCGGACTTGCGCGAAATCTTGTCGATCTCGTCGATATAGACGATACCGCGCTGCGCCCGCTCGACGTTGTAGTCGGCCGCCTGCAGAAGCTTGAGGATGATGTTTTCCACATCCTCGCCCACATAGCCCGCCTCCGTCAGCGTGGTGGCGTCCGCCATGGTGAAGGGCACGTCGATGATGCGCGCCAGCGTCTGGGCAAGCAAAGTCTTGCCGCAGCCCGTCGGCCCGATCAGCAGGATGTTGGATTTGGCGAGTTCCACATCGGTGTTCTTGCCCGCGTGGGCGAGCCGCTTGTAATGGTTGTGTACGGCCACCGAGAGAACGCGCTTAGCGTAGTTCTGGCCGATCACGTAATCGTCCAGAACCTTCATGATCTCCTGCGGGGTCGGAACGCCCTCGCGCGACTTCACCATAGAGGACTTGTTCTCCTCGCGGATGATGTCCATGCACAGCTCGACGCATTCATCACAGATGAAGACGGTCGGGCCTGCGATCAGCTTGCGCACCTCATGCTGGCTCTTGCCGCAGAAGGAGCAGTACAGCGTGTTCTTGGAATCGCCGCCGCTGTTGCTGATCTTGCTCATATCTCACGTCCTTTCAGTACCACCGACGCTTTTATCACGCCGGACGAGCGAGCAAGGATACATGCATCCCCGCCGCTATGCTCCATAACCCGCTTTCCGTACGAAATACAAATCGGAAAGCGTGTCATCGAATCCCCTCGAGAGCCTAAGGCGCCGATACTCAACATAGGCTTAACCTAGGCACTTGCCAGCGCTTAGGAAACAGGAAATTTCGGCGGAAGTAGTACTGCGCCCAGCTATTTTCGTTCCGCTGCCGGGCGGAGTCGCGCTGGCTAGGTGGTCGCCGGCCCCTCAAGGGCCTCCCGCGAGGTAATGACCTTATCAATTAGGCCGAACTCCCTCGCCTCCTCGGCATTCATGAAATGGTCACGGTCAAGCGTACGCTCGATCGTGTCGTAATCGCGTCCAGTGTGCTTCACATAGATTTCGTTCAGCCGCCGCTTCAGCTTGATGATGTCCTGGGCGTGACGCTCGATATCCGAGGCCTGGCCCTGGAAGCCGCCGGAAGGCTGGTGCACCATGATGCGCGCATTTGGCGTGGCAAAGCGCATGCCCTTGGCGCCGGCGGTCAGAAGCAGCGAGCCCATCGAAGCGGCCTGGCCGATGCAGAGCGTGGAGACGGGCGGCTTGATGAACTGCATGGTGTCGTAAATGGCCATGCCGCTCGTCACGATTCCGCCGGGCGAATTGATGTAGAGCGCGATCTCCTTCTTCGGATTCTCGGCCTCCAGGAACAGAAGCTGGGCACAGACCAGAGAGGCCATGCCGTCTTCCACCGGGCCGGTGATGAAGATGATCCGCTCCTTGAGGAGCCGCGAGAAGATGTCATAGGCGCGTTCGCCGCGGTTCGTCTGCTCGACGACCATCGGCACAAGGTTCATCGCGGTCTCGACGGGATTGGCCATTGAAGGGTTACCTTTTCGTTCAGTTCGCGTCCGTTAGGGGCGCAAGGTATCCATACCGTGCATTGCCGATATAGGATGCAGCCTCGTGCCTGCGCAAGGGCGTTGCGTAAGGCCGCGCATGGTTGACGCTGCCTTTGTTCCGGCCGCCCACCTCAGGAGGCAGCCAAGAGCAGGCCGAAACCGACTAGAATCGCGCCGAGCCCGCGCGTGATCCAAGCAAGAAGCCCGGTGCGCTGAGCCGCTCCCGCCATGCCGGCGCCGAGCAGGCAGAAGCATCCCGCGGCAATCCATTCGAGCGTGAGAGAGACCGCCACCATTTGCGCGAACTGCCGCGCGAAACCCGCCTGACCGGGCGTGACGAATTGGGCGTAAAAGGCAGTGGCGAAGAGAATCGCCTTCGGATTCATGATGGCGACCAGAAATTCCGCACGCATGAACTGGTAGAGGCTGAGCGGTTCGCGGCGCGGTCCCTTCCCGATTCCCATTTCCGTTCCTGCCGAGCGCAGAAGTCGATAGCCCGCCCAGGCAAGATAAAGCGCGCCGCCCCATTTCAGTGACGCAAAGGCGACCGGCGAAGCCGCAAGGAGAAGGCTGAGACCGGAGCCTGCCGCAAGAAAGATGAGGAGATAGGCAGGGTAACGCCCGAGCGATGCGAGGTGCGCTGCTTTGTAGCCATGCGTCAACGAGCGTGAGAAGGCAAGAACGTTGTTCGGCCCGGGAGAAAAATGCACCGGCAGCGAAGCGATGATGAAGGTCAACCACAATTCCGTAGACATAACGTCCTCCCTCCTTGGGTAGACGCCATGATTCAACAGACAGCCGGAGCATGTCCTTGCGAAGATTGCTTGTGTAGC